>Ga0207714_1000220_pt1 | contig 38732 bp, 31 predicted proteins | sample PonA232FremontCA_2_FD_187270 | JGI IMG/M metagenome (GOLD analysis project Ga0207714, IMG submission 187270) | Marine sediment microbial community from Fremont, CA, USA - Pond A23 Sediment 2 (SPAdes) | ecosystem: Environmental > Aquatic > Marine > Unclassified | place: USA: Fremont, California...
GCGCGACGCAGGAACTGAAGACCAAAACGGTCCCCGGCTACCACGACGGCGATGTGCCCTATGACGAGATCGGCCGCGCCTGGACCTAACCGTCCTGCCCGCTCCCCTTTCCTCAGTATCCCGTCTTCGACTGCATGAACGCCCCGAATATCGCCCCACAGCGAAAGACCTACGACGCGATCGTGGTCGGCTCCGGCATCACGGGAGGATGGGCCGCCAAGGAGTTCACCGAAAGGGGCCTCGACACCCTCGTCCTCGAACGCGGCCGCAACGTGACGCACGGGGAGGACTACATCACCGAGCACAAGCCGTCCTGGGAGATGGACTTCCACGGGCAGGGCAACAAGCAGGAGTTTGAGGAGCACTACCCGCGTCAGTCCATGGCGGGGCCGTTCAACGCCTACAACAAGCACTTCTTCGTCAAAGACAGCAAGTATCCGTACGCCTTCGACGAGGAGCCGTTTTTGTGGGTGCGTGGCTACCACCTGGGCGGACGATCCATCACGTGGGGACGGCAATGCTATCGGTGGAGCGACCTGGACTTTACCGCAAATGCTCGCGACGGCGTCGGGATCGACTGGCCGATCCGCTACGACGACATTGCTCCGTGGTACGACTACGTCGAGGAATTTGCCGGCATCAGCGGGCGCGAGGAGGGCCTCCCCCACCTACCGGACGGGCAGTTCCAGCCCCCGATGGAGATGAACGCGGGGGAGAAGAGAATCAAGGCCGGCATTGAGAACGCCTACCAGGACCGCATAATGACAATTGGGCGAAGCGCGGTCCTCACCGAGCCGAAGCCGGACCAGGGTCGGGCGGCGTGCCACTACTGCGGGCCCTGCGCCCGGGGCTGCACGGTCGGCGCCTACTTCTCCAGTCTGAGCTCCACCCTTCCCGCCGCCCGCGAGACCGGCAACATGACGCTCGAATGCGACAGCATCGTCCACAGCGTGAAGTACGACGCAGAGACGGGACGGGCCTCCGGGGTTCGCGTGATCGATCGAAAAACAAAGGAGACGCGTGAATACGAGGGCAGCGTCGTGTTTCTGTGCGCCTCCGCGCTCGGCTCCACCAAGATTCTCCTGAACTCGACCTCGTCCCGCTTCCCCAACGGCCTGGCCAACTCCAGCGGCACGCTGGGCCAGGGCATCATGGACCACCACTTCAAGGTCGGCGCGTCGGGAACCATTCCGGGCCTGGAGGACCGGTACTACTACGGCGACCGCCCGAACGGCATCTACATTCCGCGCTTCCGCAATCTGCGCGGCCAAGACGGCGACGTCGACTTCCTTCGCGGCTACGGCTACCAGGGCGGGGCGTACCGCGAGGGCTGGACGCGGGCGCTCGGGGAGGAAGGATTCGGCGCGAGCCTGAAGCACAAGCTGCGCGATCCGGGTCAGTGGCGCATGTACCTCGGGGCCTTCGGCGAGATGCTCCCCGACGAGGACAATTACGTGGAACTCGACGACGAGCAGACCGACGAGTGGGGCATTCCCCTCCTCCGCACCCACGTGTCGCTGAGCGACAATGCCGAGGCCATGCGCGAGGACATGAAGCAGCAGGCGGCGGAGATGCTGGAGGCGGCGGGGGCCACGGAGGTCTCGACCTACGAACAGCGCTACTGGCCGGGCGAGGGCATCCACGAGATGGGCGGCGCGCGAATGGGCCGCGATCCGGACACGTCGGTCCTCAACGGCCACAACCAGGCCCACGACGTGCCGAATCTGTTCGTGACCGACGGGGCCTGCATGACGAGCGCCGGGTGGCAGAATCCCTCGATCACCTACATGGCCCTGACGGCCCGCGCCGTCGACTACGCCGTCAATGAAATGAAGCGCGACAATCTTTAATCCCCCCTTTCCTCTCCCCTTCCTCTTCCCCTAGAAAAAATGGACCGACGCCGCTTCCTTCAGGCGAGCCCCCTGGCCGGGGGCACCGTCCTCGGCTCGACCACGGTCCCGCCCGTGGCTGCGTCGTCCGTCGACGGGGACGGGTCCTCCGACCGGTCGTTCCGGCTCAACTATGCACCGAGCCCCGGCCAGTTTGAAGCCCACGCCGGGCCCGACCTGACCGATCAGATTGCGTTTGCGGCCGAGCAGGGCTTTCGGGCGTTCGAGGACAATACCCTGCGCGACCGGTCGGTCCAAGAGCAGCGTCGGGTCGGCGACGCGCTCCGCGAGCACGACCTGCGGATGGGCGTCTTTGTGGCGCATACGATCCGCTGGCAAGAGCCGTCGCTGACGACCGGGGAGGCGGGACCGCGCCGCCAGTTTCTCGACGAGATTCGGGCCTCAGTGGAGATCGCCGAGCGCGTAGATGCCACGTGGATGACCGTGGTGCCCGGCGTCCGCGACCCGCGCCTCGACGCGGGCTACCAGACGGCCCACCTCGTCGACACGTTGCGTGAGGCGGCCGGCATTCTGGAGCCCCACGATCTGGTGATGGTGCTGGAGCCGCTCAACACGCGCCGCGATCATCCGGACCAGTTCCTCACGCACACCGCACAGGCCTACCAGATCTGCCGGGCCGTCGACAGCCCCGCCTGCAAGATCCTCTACGACGTCTACCACCAGCAGATCACCGAGGGCAACCTAACCCCCAACCTCGACCGGGCGTGGGACGAGATCGCGTACCTCCAGGTGGCCGACCACCCCGGCCGCAACGAGCCAGCAACCGGCGAAATCGACTATCAGCACGTGTTCGCGCATCTCCACGAGAACGGATACGACGGCATCGTGGGCATGGAGCACGGCATGGCCGGCAGTGGGAAAGCCGGTGACCGAGCCGTCATCGACGCGTACGCCGCGGTGGATCCCTCGTCCTCCTCACCATGATCTCTAAGAGTTTGAAATTAAGCAGCTTACGTCTGATGGCATTCGCCCCCAACAGAATCGAACCCAAGTGGCCTTGAAGAAATCGGCGTCTTGGAGGCCCTGCGGACGAAACGGCTGAAATTCGGCATGTCTGAGCGCTCTGACCGAAGGGAAGAGCGTAAGTTTGCCGAATTTCAGTGGAGGCCAAAGGGCCTCAGCCGATTTGTTCACAGCCTTGACCTTTTCGTCCATTTTGGATTAAGCCAAAATGGACACTCCTCGCAGGAGAAAGCAAGCCGTTCCGATCCCCCACCAGGACCATGAGGATTCAGAAGGCAAGAGACAAACTACTCTGGATTCAACCTTACATTGTTGCCGTCGCTCCTAAATGCGCTCCAACCGTACAATGAACCGACGCCAGTTTCTCACGACCTCCGTCCAGGCCACCGGCTTTCTGTGCGCCGGCATGGGCCTCGCCGCCTGCACCTCCGACTCGGCCGACGACGAGACCACCGCGGCAGACACCTCCTCGGCCGCCTCCCCCGCGTCGCTTCCGGCCATCGGCCTCCAGCTCTACACAATCCGGAGCGTGATGGAGAACGACTTCCGCGGTGCAATGGAGCAGGTGGCGACGATCGGCTACGACGAGGTCGAGTTCGCCGGCTACTACGACCGGACGCCCGATGAAATTGTCGCCCTTCTCAATGACCTCGACCTTGCGTCCCCCGCCACCCACATCCCGCTTCAGCGCATCCGGGAGGCGCCCGACGAGGTGATCCAGACGGCGAAAACCATTGGGCACCAGTACGTCGTGTGTCCCTACCTTGCGGAGTCAGAGCGCACCTCACTTGACAATTATCGCAGCCTGGCCGAGGACTTTTCGACCTTCGGCGAGCGCTGCACGGAGGCGGGACTCCAGTTTGCCTACCACAACCATGATTTCGAATTTGTTGAGATGAACGGCACGCGGCCGTACGATGTGCTGCTCTCGGAAACCGACCCCGAACACGTGAAGATGGAGCTCGATCTCTACTGGGTCATCGAGGCCGGACAGGACCTGCTCGACTACATTGGACAGAATCCCGGGCGGTATCCGCTCTGTCACGTGAAGGACCGAGGCCCGAACGGCGGCATGACGCCTGTGGGCAACGGGACGATCGACTTTGCCTCCATCTTCGAAGCAGCGAACTTCCAGCACTATTTCGTGGAGCACGACAACCCCGAAAATCCGATGCAGAGCATCGAGACCAGCCACCGCACCCTCCAGACCCTCAAGATTTGAGCGCGCGCCCTCCCCTACCCTCCTCTCCCACGCTCCCGTTCTCATACGCCGTTCACGCACAACGCTCTTTCAGCGTGAATACAACGGTCCACACTGAAACGTCTCACTGACCTCCAACCCTGGCTGCCATGGCACTCGACCGCAACATTCGCTACGGCATGGTGGGCGGCGGGCCCGGGGCCTTCATCGGCGAGATTCACCGTTCCGCCGCGGCGCTCGACGGCGAGATGGAACTCGTCGCCGGTGCCTTCTCCTCCGACCCCGAGAAGTCCAGGCGTCAGGGCGAGAACCTGCACCTGGACCCGGACCGCGTCTACGGCACCTACGAGGAGATGGCCGAGCGCGAGGCCGAGCGGCCCGACGGCATCGACGTCGTGTCCATCGTCACGCCCAACTTCCTGCACCACGACGTCGCCACCACGTTTATCGACGAGGGCATCCACGTCATCTGCGACAAGCCGATGACGACCACGCTGGAAGACGCCGAAGACCTGTGCCGCCGCGTCGCAGAACAGGACGTGGTGTTCGCCCTCACGCATAACTACTCCGGCTATCCCCTGGTGAAGCAGGCCCGTGCGCTGGTGGAGCAGGGGCGGCTCGGCGCCCTCCGCAAGATCGTGGTGGAGTACCCGCAGGGCTGGCTGAACCGCTGCCTCGAAGAGAAGGGCAACAAGCAGGCCTCCTGGCGCACCGATCCGGCGAAGGCCGGGACCGGGGCGCTGGGCGACATCGGCACCCACGCCGAGCACCTGGCGCGGTACGTGACGGGCCTCGGCCTGGAACGGATGTGTGCCGACGTGGGGACGGTCGTAGAAGGTCGCGGCATCGACGACGATGCAAGCATCCTGGCCCGGTTCGAGGGGGGCGTGCGGGGCCTCCTCCACTGCTCGCAGATCTCCGCCGGGGAGGAAAACAACCTCCGCCTCCGCGTCTACGGCACCGAGGCCGGACTCGATTGGCGCCAGGAGGATCCGCACCGGCTTCGCCTTCTCACCGACATCAACGGCGACCAGCCGCAGCAGGTCTACACCCACGGCCGCGCGTCCCTAGCCGACGCGGTCCAGTCCTTCATCCGAACGCCCCAGGGCCATCCGGAAGGGTTCATTGAGGCCTTCGCCAACATTTACCGTAGCGCGGCCCACGCGATTGCCGCCCACGAGGCCGGGACGGAGCCAGAGCCGTGGGCCCTCGACTATCCCACCGTGCAGGACGGCGCCGTCGGCGTCCACTTCATCGAAGCCGCCCTCGAAAGCAGCCAGAAAGACGCCTGGATCGACGCCTCCTACACGCCGCCGGACGGGTAAACGTGCGCGTCCCGCGCCCGTCCGTCCGTTTTCCCGTCCGTCCGTTTTTCTGTCTCTCTCACAACAAGCATGGTCCCATGACACGAACGATCTCGACGACGCTCCTCCTTTCGGTTTTCCTCTTGCTCTCCTCCCGGGCGCACGCTCAGGACGGAGACGCCCACAACACACTGACGCCCGCGCAACGGGCCAACGGATGGGAACTCCTCTTCGACGGGGAGACCACGGACGAGTGGCGCGGCTACAACGACGACAGCTTTCCCGAAGCCGGCTGGACGGTCGAAGCCGGCGTCCTCACCATCCAGGGCTCCGACGGGAGCGTGAAAGGATCGGGGGGCGACATCGTGACCAAGAAGTCGTACGACGACTTCGTCTTGAAGCTGGAGTGGAAGATCTCGGAGGGCGGTAACAGCGGGATCTTTTACCGCGCCCTCGAACAACCCACCCAGGCCATCTACTGGTCGGCCCCCGAGATGCAGGTGCTGGACAACGCCAACCACCCAGACGCGAACCGGGGCGAGGACGGCAACCGAAAGGCGGGCTCGCTCTACGACCTGATTCCGGCCGACCCGCAGACGTTCACGGGCCACGGCGAGTGGCAGGACGTGATGATTGTCGCCGACGGAAACCACATCGAGCACTGGCTCAACGGCGAAAAGGTGCTCGAATATAACCTGTGGACCCCCGAGTGGTACCAGATGATCCGCGACAGCAAGTTTCGGAATCACCCGGAGTTTGGCGACATGCGGGAGGGCCTAATCGGCCTCCAGGACCACGGAACGACCGCCCACTTCCGCAACATCATGATTAAGGAGCTGTAGCCGGCTCGCCCCTCCCCCTCCTCGCGCGCAGTGTCCCTACCTCCCCTCCCTGTTATGAACGACGATTCCATCGACCGCCGCACATTTTTGAAAGGATCGGCCCTGGCCACCGCGGGGCTCAGCGTGGTTCCCCGACACGTCCTTGGCGGCCCCGGCTATCAGGCCCCGAGCGACACCCTCAACATCGCTGGCATCGGCGTTGGGGGACGGGGGGCTGGCAACATGAATGCCCTTACAAGCGAGAACATCGTGGCCGTCTGCGACATCGACTTTGACCGCGTGGACCAGAAACTGCGCAACGACGAGGGCAACGTGGCGGACGGATTCAAAGCCCTCCACCAGGCCTACGAGCAGGCGGAGCGCTACGCCGATTACCGCGTCATGTTTGACGAGATGGGCGACGAGATCGACGGGATCGTCATCTCGACGCCGGACCACCTCCACGCCGTCGCGGCGAAGCAGGCTATGGAGATGGGCATGCACGTCTACGTGGAAAAGCCGCTGACGCGGACCATCCGCGAAGCGCGTACCCTGCTCCAGACGGCGGACGAGACGGATGTCGTAACGCAGATGGGCAACCAGGGCCACACCCATCCCGATGGACGTCGGGCCATCGAGTGGGTCTGGGACGGCGCCATCGGGCCGGTACACGAAATCCACGCCTGGACGGATCGTCCCATGAGTTGGTGGCCGCAGGGTGTCTCCCGTCCCGACGACTCGATGTCGGCCCCGAGTGACATTGAGTGGGACCTGTTCCTCGGACCCGCCCCGGACGTCCCGTACCACGAGGCGTACCATCCCTTCCGCTGGCGGGGATGGCTGGACTATGGCACCGGCGCGCTCGGCGACATGGGGGCGCACCTCATCGACCACGCCTACTGGGCGCTCGACCTTGGCTATCCCACGGAGGTTTGGAGCTCCTCTTCCCCCTTCGGCATGGAGGGCGACACCCCCGTCTCCTGGCCGGCGGCCACGACGACGCAGTACGAGTTTGGACGCGGAGGGCGCGATCCGGTGCGGCTCATGTGGTACGACGGCGGCCTCCTGCCACCCCGTCCACGCGCTCTCCCGAACGACGTGCCGCTGGTCCGCGACACCGACACCTCGCCGCCGCCGTCGTGGGGCGGAACGGTCTGGGTCGGCGAGAACGGCATCCTCATGCACGACACGTACGGGCAGAACCCCCGGCTGTACCCGCAGGAGCTTGAACAGGAGTACAGCGACGCGCCACGGCAGATCCCGCGGATCGATGCGAGCCACCAGATGAACTGGGCAAATGCCTGCAAGGGAATGGCGGAGCCGTCCTGCCCGTTCGAGTACGCAGTGCCGCTGACGGAGACGATGCTTCTTGGGGTCGTGGCGCTGCAGGCAGGAACACCCCTCCGGTACGACGGCCACTCGATGTCCATCCCCAATGCGCCCGACGCGGAGCAGTATCTGCGGCGCGAGTACCGAGACGGGTGGACGCTGTAGCGTCGGCCGCGAACACTCCTCTTCCTCCCTCCCAGATCCTGACAGCGTGCGCCGATGTCCTACCGCCGCGTCACTCTCTTCACCGGCCAGTGGGCCGACATGCCGCTCGACACCCTCACGCAGAAGGCGGCCGAGTGGGGGTACGATGGCCTCGAACTGGCCTGTGCGGGCGACCACTTTGAGGTTGACCGCGCTGTGAACGAGGACGCCTACGTCCGCCAGAAGCGCGAACAGCTTCTGGCGCACGACCTGGACGTGTGGGCCATCAGCCAGCACCTCGCGGGACAGGCGGTGAGCGATCGGATCGACGAGCGGCACGAGGAGATGCTGCCGGATCGGGTGTGGGGCGACGGGGACCCGGATGGGGTGACCCGGCGTGCCATCGACGAGGTGAAGCGGACTGCCGCGGCGGCCCGTGCCTTCGGGGTCGATGTAGTGACGGGCTTCACCGGCTCGCCTGTTTGGTCCTTCCTCTACGCCTTCCCGCCCACGCCCCAGGAGATCATCGACGAGGGGTATGAGCAGTTTGCCGATCAGTGGAGTCCCATCCTCGACGTGTTCGCGGACGAGGATGTGCAGTTTGCCTTGGAGGTGCACCCTACCGAGATCGCGTTCGACCTCAGCACGGCCCAGCGCGCGCTCGACGCCCTCGACGGCCACTCGGCCTTCGGCTTCAACTACGACCCCAGCCACTTCGGCTACCAGGGTGTCGACTACCTTGGGTTCATCGACCGGTTCGCCGACCGCATCGACCACGTCCACATGAAAGACGTGTGGTGGGCCGACGAGCCGCAACGGGCGGGCGTCTTCGGTGGACACCTCCCCTTCGGCCACGAGGACCGCTACTGGGACTTTCGCTCCATCGGCCGCGGCAAGATCGACTTCGAGGAAATCATCCGCCGCCTCAACCGGATCGGCTATGCCGGGCCCCTCTCCATCGAATGGGAAGACAGCGGCATGGACCGCGAGCACGGCGCCAAGGAGGCGCTGCGGCGGGTGCGCACGACCGACTTTCCGCCCACCGACACCGGGTTCGAAGATGCCTTTGCGGAGGAGTAGCAGTTTCAGGCCCGCTCAGTCGATGCGGGGAATCGGAGCTCGTGCCGCCGCGCCCGGCGACTCCCCCTTGCCCCGGTACGGCCGCAGCGTGAACCCGTATGTGTAGGAGGGTGCACGGAGACGATATTTGGGCAGGGGCCGGGCCTTTTTGCTCCATGAGTTGTTGCCCCCGAGGCCCATCTGCTTGTAATCGAGGTTGAGGGTCGTAGTGGGGCGGTCCGGCAGCTCGTGGGTGTGCGTGGCCTCGGCAAGGTCCCCCTGGGTGTAGGGCCAGGCGCTCACACTCATCAGCGAGTCCGCCACGACCACGAGCCCCCGCCCGTCCCCGTCGGTGATGGCGGCCCAGCGCACGTCCGAACGGTTGGCATTCCCCTGCGGGCGCACGTAGGGCGTCACAAAGTCCGCCACGGACTGCCGATACCGGCCCACCGCGGCACCCGTCTTGCGGTCCCAGTAGTTCTCGTGGGGGCCGCGCCCGTACCACGTCATTGTGTCGTAGGCGTCCGGCACGGCCATCTGCATGCCCACCCGGGGGATGCTGGGCGGCGCGTCGCCAGTGCGCGTCACGCGATGGCGCACATGCACGTCGCCGGTGCCGTAGATGGTGTACCGGTGAGTGAAGAAGGATTGCCCCACCGGTAGCGTGCCCTCCACCCGAACGCGGACCGCCTGCGGGGCCACGTCGTCCACCGTCACGTCGGTCACGGTGCGCTGCTCGGCCGCGTCCTCCCACGCGCGCAACAGGTTCGCCATGCCCTTTCCCCCGCCCCGATCATTGTCCGTCTCGGCCCGCCAGTAGTTGGGGGCGAGCGGCGCCTCGATCATCTCCTGTCCGTCGTAGACGAGCGACTCGATCGCGCCGGAGGCGCGCCCAATCTCCACCGAGAAGCCAAAGCCCTGCACCGTCACCCGCTCGGGGGATGGGTCAAGCGTGAGGGCTTCCATCTCGTCGAGCGATGGGGACGTTTGCACAGGCACCTCGAACGGCACCCGTGTTTGCGACCACGCCACCACGTGCCCCGCGTCCGCCCAGGGGGTATCGTCCGCCAGGCGCACGCGCAGTTCGAGGTGATACTCCGCCCCGGGCGCCGGCGCCGGCCGCTCGAACGGCACGGCGACGGTGTCGGTCACCCCTGGGGGGACGAATAGCGACGAGAGGGTGTCCCGCTGCACCGCCTCGCCATTCTCACGGAGCGTCCACGTCACGTCGTAGGCACTCAGGTTCGTAAAGTGCGAGCGGTTCGTCACGGCCAGGGTGCCGGCGCGGGCGTTCACGGGCGCCACCGTCACGGGCTGGTACACCTTCTTCACCTCCCAAAGAGCGGGCTGTGGACTCCGGTCGGGAAAGACGACGCCGTTGATGTTGAAGTTGCCGTCGTTGGGATGGTCGCCGAAGTCCCCCCCGTAGGCCCAGTACTCCTCTCCGCTCGGGGCGGTCTTCACGAGCCCCTGGTCGATCCAGTCCCAGATAAACGCGCCGAACACGCGGGGCTGCCCCCGAATCACGTCCCAGTACGTCTGCAGGTTACCCGTGGAGTTGCCCATAGAATGGACGTACTCGCAGAGCATGATGGGGCGGCCCGTAGGATCGTTGTTCGCGAGTGTATTGAGCCGCGACGGGGTCGCGTACATGCGGCTGATCACGTCGACGTAGTCGGAGCGGTGCGGCTCGGCCCGGGCGACCTCGTAGTGGACCGGACGCGTGGGATCGGCGTGGCGGATCCACTCGGCCATCGACGTATGGTTGGGGCCGGTGCCCGCCTCGTTGCCCAGCGACCACATCACGATGGAAGGATGATTCTTGTCGCGCTCCACCATGCGGACGGCCCGTTCCATGAACGCCGTATTCCAGGTCGATCGTCCCGATAGCTCGCCCCCGAGGGCGTGGGTCTCCAGGTTCGCCTCGTCGATGACGTAGAGGCCGTAGCGGTCGGTGAGGCGGTACCACTCGGGATCGTTGGGGTAGTGCGCGGAGCGGACCGCATTGACGTTGAAGCGTTTCATGCGCTTGATGTCTTCCACCATGTCGGCCCGCGAGACCACCTTGCCCGTGCGCTCGTCGTGGTCGTGCCGGTTGACGCCGCGGAGGTGCACCGGCGTGCCGTTCACCAGGAACCGCCCGTTTTGGATCTCAATCTCACGGAAACCCACCCGCGTCCGCGTCGCCTCCACGACGGACCCGCTAGAATCTTCGAGGGCCATCACCAGCGTGTAGAGCGTCGGCGACTCGGCGGACCATTTCTCCGGACCCTCAACCTCGGCGCTCAGGACCGAGAAGGGGACGTACGCCTGATGGGCGGGCGACTCCTCCACCACGTCCGTCGCGGGCACGGACAGCGGCTCCTCAAAGACTTCTTCTTGCTCGGGATCGTAGAGCCGGGCCGTCACCCTCCAGCCCGAGAGATCGACCGTTCGGTCCCCAAACAGATCGGGCCGAATCTTCAGCGTGGCGTCCTGATAGCTCGAATCGAGGTCCGTGCGCACCGCAACGTCCGCGAAGTGTACCGGGGGCCGGGTGCGGATCGACACGTCGCGGTGGATGCCGCTGAGCCGCCAGTGATCCTGATCCTCCAGGTAGCTCCCATCGCTCCAGCGCAGCACCTGTACCGTCACCGTGTTCTCGGGGCCCGGCTCCACCGCCCCGGTCACATCGAACTCGGCGGGCAGGTGGCTGTCCTCACTGTAGCCGATTCTCTGCCCGTTCACCCACACGTAGAACGCCGAACTGACGCCCCCGAAGTGGAGAATCAGACGCCGGCCCGCCCACTCCGCCGGCACTGCGAAGGTGCGCCGGTACGTCCCCACCGGATTGCCCTCATCCGGCACGAACGGCGGGTCGACCGGGGTGAACGGGTACTGGACGTTGGTGTAAATGGGCGTCCCAAAGCCCTCCAGCTCCCAGTTGGCGGGCACCGTGATTTCGTCCCCGTCCGAAGACGGCGCGTCGAAGGGGGGCGCGGGAGCAGCTGAGCGGTCCGGGGCAAAAGAAAAGCGCCACGTGCCGTTGAGGGAAAGCATATGGGTCGTGGTAGTGTCGCCGGAGAGCGCTGCCGCCACGCTAGGGTAGGAGGTCATCGTGGCGTGGGCGGGCAGGCGGTTTATGCCACTGACGGTGGGATCCTCCCAGGGAAGTGCAGATACGCTGCTTCCGTCTTTCGGTGGACCGAACTGCGCCTGACAGGAGGTGGGCATCAGGAAAATGACCATGCCTAAGCTCAAAAAAAATAAAATACCAAAATGATCCATTGATATCATATAGTTATGATTACCTCAAGTATTATATAAAACTTTTGAATGAGAATACCATATATAAATTTAAGTATTCTACCAGCGTGTAAGGGTCGCTAATCAGATTCCGATTACGCTAGGGCAATCGTATCTTGAACAGCATCCTTCCTATTTCGTGAAGCGGTGTGTCAGTGCTCCCATACCCCTTTCTCCTACGCTCTGCGGACATGCCCTGACGGTGCGTATACCAGGAGCTGATCGTTCCCTAGATGGGAGTCAACATGCGAGTTCTGTGCTGATCCTTGATACAAGGCAGACGATTCGAAAACGCAGCGGGTTTCCCGTGACCTCCGAGTGTTTACCTGCTATCAGGTCCACTTTCCGGACACACATCCGGAATAAGCCCCCTGCCTTCAAACCCAATATAGAATTAGACCGCACCACCCAGCGGACATCGCTACCGGCGGGAGGTCCCTATAGAACACGGTTGAAAGACCATTCTAGTCACTCGAGATCGGCTCACAACCGAACTTTTTGCCATGAGTCTCCACCTACTTCTCCACCGATCTTGCCCCCTCCACAGGCATCCCGCAAGACTAAATTACCCTGTCTTGAAGTCGGTTGATTTGAAAGTTGGCCGAAGTTCGGCCGAAGCTCAGTTCCCAGTCGTCGCGCGAAAAAACCCTGGGCCGAAAACACCTCCCCCAAGTAACTTCGCACGTCTGACGGACCAGCTCTCGAACTCGACGGGCTACCTTCCCGGTCAATATGCGATACGAGATATTTCGTCACCTATACCAGGTGATACCGTATGCCGTAAATCGTCTGAGATATAAGGGATTTGAGCCAGATGCGTGGAAATCAAGGCCCGTGGCATCTATCGCGCTCCCGTTCAGTCGACCTTCCGAGTCTGGACGCTGCCGTTTCTGAAGATGCTTTGCCCCTCGGAGCAGTTCTGGACAGAATGAGGCCGTCGATACAAGGATCTGATCGACTGGGTCCGGCAAGCCTTCCCTCAGGTGGGCGGTGGTTCCCTCACCGCCAGGTGGTAGTGGTAGCCGACCGCGGTTTTGCTGCCGCCAAGTTGCTCGCGGCTGTGTCTCCTCGTGTGACTATTATCACCCGACTCCAGCTCGACACAACCCTCTGTCACCAGCCCCCGAACGACGTCATGTCTAGGTCGGACACTCGCGTAAGAAGGTCCAGCGTCGACCATCGCTGACCAATCGGCTCTTGAATCCGGCCACTTGGTGGACCACCCTGCAGGTCTGTATTCGGTACGAGCGGTCGGCTTACAAGCTGGAGATTAACAAGGGAACGTCCGTGTGGTGAAATCCAGGAATGCCGGTCGTTTTGATGGCCGATCGGCTCAAGCCAAACGGTGGGCTTCCCCTGCGGCAGGCGGCATGATGCCGCAAACAGCATCCGACCTCCAGTGACGCACTCGCAGCAGTGCGTTTATATCTCGGGGAAAACGGGAACTTTCTCAGGTCAGGACTAGGTAATGAGACCATGAAAATACACAGGGCTCTCTATCGGCGACTCCTGAGCATGGTTGCCTAAGCGACACAGGGCCAAAAGTCGAACCACGAACCTCACAAGTTGCGGACAGGGGGTCACCTCGCCCTTGCCCCTTTTTCGTTAACAAAAAGTAACAGAGACCAGGACACAATTGCCACAATTAGGCGGTTATTTGGAAAATAAGACTGAAAAACTTTCTCGAGAGCTTGATTGGAGAGATCTGTTATGTCGAGAGATATTACTCTAAGCGACATCGCCGACCGCCTAGGTGTTACGAAGGTAACTGTTTCTAAGTCTCTCCGGGACCATTCCGACATTTCCATGTCTACGAAGGAACGTGTTAGGGAGACGGCTCAGGAGATGGGGTATCAGCACAATCGACTCGCCCAATCGCTCACCCTGGGCCGGACGCTTACAATTGGAGTCATCATTCCAAAAATCTCGCACACGTTCTTCTCTCAGGTGTTAGACGGCATCAACAAAATTGCCGCAGAGAATGATTATGAAATCATCCTCTGCGTGTCCGAGGAGCAGGAGGAAAAAGAGAAGGCATACCTTCAAACTCTTCTTTCAATGCAGGTCGACGGACTCCTCGTCTCCGTTTCCGAGGAAACGAGTGATCCGGAGCCCTTTCAGGAGGTGACGGACCAGAACGTACCTTTAGTCTTCTTTGATCGAGGTCTCGACGATATCGACGCCTCCAGCGTTACCGTTGATGATTGGGAGGGGGCTTACGAGGCAGTTACCCACGCCATCGAGAATGGAAATGAGCAAATTGCACACATAGCGGGCTATTCACACATCCAAATTGGCCACCAGCGGCGTTTAGGATACGAAGACGCGCTCCGAGATCACGATCGTCCTGTGCACGACGAGCTGATTGTTGAGGGTGGATTCGGAGAAGAAGATGGATATGCTGCAGGCAAAACTCTGCTCGAAAGCGGGACCGTACCAGATGCCATCTTTGCTGTCACGTTCCCTGTCGCATTGGGCGTTGAGGATCGGATTCGGGAGATCGACTCTTCAATTCTAAAAGACATTCAGTTTTACTCCTTCGGTCAACACGATCTCAATCGCTTCTTTAGATACCCGCATATTTCAGTATACCAACCAACTCGGAGGCTTGGCAAGAAGGCCACAAATCTCCTCCTCCATGAGATTGAAAATCCCAGTGCCTCCACGACTGAGATCGAGCTTTCAACTCGCATAGCGATCCCGGAAGAGCCACACACACTTCCATACCTACAAGGGAATAAGGGCTAAAGCGACTCGTCTGAATGTTGGATATGTGCCCGAATTTTTGGGTAAGCTAGGCAGCTAGTTTCGGCTAGGCTGCGTCTGATAATTATCGATTCAGGTACTCCTCAGCGAACGCCCAGAGCACCATGGCTTTGCAGTGGCTTGCTTTCTTCTCATACCGGACCACGAGGCGCCGCCGCTCCTTCAGGTGACCGACGCAGCGCTCCACGGCATTTCGGTCGCGGTACCTCTGGTCATCGCAGGTTGGCGGGCGTCCAAGTCCCTCTCGGAGGTCTTTGTGGGCCAGGATCGCCGACTCAATGCCTCGGTCGGCGAGCCTATGCCCTCGTCTCGCCGGGTTCGAGCACCTTTTTCTCGTCGTTTGGCCCGTCCGCAGCCGCCCGGGCAGCTTGAACGATGGTGCTGTCGACATTGAGCTGGCTCCAGTTGATACGACCCTCAGAGGCTGTTTGGTAACTATCGGACTCGACGAACCATCATGCGAATTGCGGCAAGCTGAACTATCGCTTCGCTGACTTCAGGAAGTTGCTCGTAGTCCTTGCTGAGCCGCCGATATCCACCGAACCATCCGAACGTTCGTTCTACAATCCAGCGCTTGGTGATCACCACGAATCCTTTTTCCTCTGGATCCCGCCTGACGAGTTTCCAGAGCCATCCGAAGACCCTGTCGATCAGACCGGCAGGCGTTCCCAGGTAGCCTTCATCGGCAAAGATAACCTTAAGCCGAGGCACCTTTCCCACAAGGCGTCGCAGTAGATGGGGTGCCTGCTGGCTGTCGTTAAGTGCAGCGCTATGGACGAGAACCGCAAGCAAAAATCCCAGCGTATCGACCAGAATGTGCCGTTTTCGTCCGGTGACGTTCTTTCCCCCATCGTAGCCGCACGGGCCGCCGATCTGCGTGGTTTTCACGCTTTGGCTATCGATAATGGCCACCGAAGGGCTCGGCCTGCGTCCCTCGCGGACCCGGGCTGCCCGTCGAAGCGCGTCGGTCAGGCGTTCCCAAAGCCCTGTAGCGGTCCACTGTCGAAAATGATAGTAGACCGTTTCCCAAGGGGGATAACTTTTCGGAAGCATCCGCCATTGACAGCCGGTTTTGTTGAGATAGAAAAGCGCGTTCACGAGGGACCGGGGGTATGGGTGTGGAAGGTTTGATGGCTGAAGAAAAAGGTGATGCGTTTCCATTGGGTGTCCGTCAGATCGGAGGGGTATGACATAGCGTCTCCGGGCGTTTTGTGAGGGTTGTCGCTCCACAAGACGCCGACGGACACCCTTCTGTACCCTCCTACGCTGAATAGACGGTCTTACCAAACAGCCTCTCAGCGTCGAACTCGCCTTGTAGATACCGCACGATTGATTCGAGCGTGCCGTCTTCGGCCCAGCGTCGGAACCGATCATAGACCGTTTTCCAGTTGCCGTACCGTTCAGGCACATCCCGCCAGGGTGCCCCCGAACGCAGGATCCAGAAGATACCATTGATGACCTGATGGTGGTCGTTGTACGGACAGCCGCGCCCCTCGACTTCCGGCAGAAGATGTTCGATACGCTCATACTGCTCGTCGGTGAGCTCATAGCGGCGTCGAGGCATGATAGAACGGCTCGGTCGACCCGATAGGCAGTTTGAGTCGTTCGTACAGCCTTTTTATCAGACAGTGCCTAGTCGGAGAGCCCCGTAGGATCAACGTCATAGGCCCAGGCGACCTCCGCGCCGCTTCCATCAACTGAAGCGCTGCGAGTACGACATGGAGTTTAAATGCAGGGCTGGAGTGCTTTGACCCACGGCGCGTATCGACGGATTGATTCTGGATTACAGGAAACCAAGCGTCCCGCGTCCCAACCTCAGTCTAAGTCGGGTCGCCAGTCCAATTTTCCAGGCGTACCTCGAAACAGAAGTGTCAGCGTGAAACCTGCCCGCCCGTGCCTCCGGCGGCCAGCGCTTCCACTTCGTCGAGGGACGCGAGATTGACGTCCCCGGGAATGGTGTGCTTCAGACACGAGGCCGCCACGGCAAACTCCAGTGCCTCCCGGGTGTTGTCCTTTTCGAGCAGGCCATAGATAAGGCCCGCCGAGAAGGCGTCCCCGCCGCCCACCCGGTCCACCAGGTCCATCTCGTAGCGCGCCGAGCGGAGGCACGTCTGGCAGTCCGCCTCGTCGAGAAGCAGTGCGCTAAAGGCGTTCATCGACGCAGAGTGGCTCTCCCGAAGCGTTAGCGCCACCGCCTCGAAGCCAAAGCGCTCTTTCATCCGCCGGGCCACCTCCGAATAGGCGTCTTCGTCGACTTCGACCGTGGGCGGCCCGTCCTGCGAGTCCTCCAGCCCGAGCACAGAAAACGGGTCGCCACGGCCCCCGATGCACACGTCTACCTGTTCCATGAGCGGTCGCATCATGCGCTGCGCCTCCGCCTCTCCCCAGAGCTTGCCCCGGTAATTCAGGTCGCAGCTCACCTTCACGCCGGCGTCTTGGGCCGCCTCACAGGCCGCCTCGACCGTCCGGCGCGGCCCCTCGCCGAGGGCGGGTGTGATGCCGGACCAGTGCAGCCACTCGGCCTCCTGGAGGCGATCCTCCAGCGGAAGCTTTTCGGGCGTAAGGGTGCTCGCGGCCGAGCCCGCCCGGTCGTAGAAAACCGACGAGCCGCGCTGGGCCGCGCCCTTTTCGAGAAAATATTTCCCAAGCCGATTCCCGCCCCAAGCGATGGGCGCCGTGTCTACGCCGTAGCGACGCAGGTGTCCCAACGCGGCCTCTCCGAGGGCGTTGTCCGGGAGCTTCGTCGCGAAGGCGCTCTCGACGCCCCACTGGGCGAGAGCCACGGCCACGTTCGCCTCGCTGCCCCCGTACTCGGCCTCGAAGCGATCGGCCTGCACGAAGCGCTCGTGGCCGGGCGGAGACAGCCGGAGCAGTATTTCGCCGAGAGTGAGGACCTGCATGACGATGGGGAGGAGGGAGAGAGGGATTACGCAGGGGCAGACCTTTGGGCTGCATCGACGCTTTTCCGAAGTCGGCGGGCATTGGCCGTCACCTGTTCGTAGTCGTTCGATTCAGAGTCGTAGCTGTCGAGCAGCGCGCTCCCCACGCCGACCATCGCCGCGCCCGCCCGTAGCCAGTCGCCCGCGTCGTCGAGCCCAACCCCGCCGGTGGGGCAGAGGCGAAGGTCCGGAAGCGGGACCGTCACGGATCCGAGGTAGCCTGGGCCCATCTGGGAGGCGGGGAAGACCTTCACCACGCCGGCCCCGGCCTCGTGGGCCCGCTGGATCTCGGTGGGCGTAAGCGCCCCCAGAATGGCGGGCACGCCCTGCTCGTGGGCCGCGTCCACGAGCAATCGCTTAAACACCGGGCTCACCACGAACTCAGCCCCGGCCTCCACGGCCCCGAGCACGTTGCCCGGACGAAGCACTGAACCGACGCCTACGATCCCGTCTTCGCCCACGACCGAGCAGACCGATTCGAGGGCATCGAGTGCACCAGGGACCGTCATCGTCACCTCGATCGCCGCAATCCCGCCCTCCAGCAGCGCCTCCGCAATCGGGGGCAGGGCGGCGGGGTCGTCGGTCCGGAGCACCGCGACGGCCTTTTCGTCCAAGAGGCGGCCGAGGCGCTGAGCGCGAGGTGTTTGCGACTCGTCGGGAGGAGCAGTCATGACCTCAGGGATCGTAGATCGCTCAGGGGTCGTATTGCGTATTGCATATTTCGTATTCCAGGGTCCTGTGCGCGAACGCACTACGCAATACGCACGATGCGATACGCACTGCGCAACAGGTGCTTACCAGTGAAACATCGTGCCGTCTTCGAGCCGGTTCACAGGGAGATAGGCCCGCTCGTACGGATGCTCTGCGGCGAGGTCCTCGTCGTAGTCCACCCCGAGGCCCGGCTCGTCGCCAGAATACAGGTAGCCGTCCTCGAATTCGTACGCGTGGGGGAAGACCTCGTTGGTGGCCTTTGTGTGTCGCATGTACTCCTGGATGCCGAAGTTGGGCACCCAGAGGTCGAAGTGCAGCGCCGCGGCCATCGTGATGGGAGAGAGGTCCGTCGCCCCGTGGAAGCCGGTCCGGACCTGGTGGAACTCACACATCCCGGCCACCTTGCGCATGTGGCTGATGCCACCGCCCCGAAGAACGGAGGTGCGCAGGTAATCGATCAGCTGCTCGGTAATGAGGAGCTGCGCGTCGTAGACCGTGTTGAACACCTCGCCCACGGCGATCGGCGTCGTGGTGTGCTCCCGGATGCGACGGAAGCCTTTTTGGAGCTCCTCGGAGATCGGGTCTTCGAGCCAAAACAGGTGGTAGGGCTCCAGTTCCTTGCCGAGGCGCGCCGCCTCGATGGGCGCGAGGCGATGGTGGGCGTCGTGCAGTAGGGCCGGGTCCTCGCCGTACTCGTCCCGCAGTCGCCGGAAGAGGTCGGGAACGTGATTCAGGTATTTGTCCGTGTCCCACACGTTTTCCGTAGGGAGGCCCTTCTCGGCGGGCTCGTAGAAGAGGTCGCCTTTCCCGACCCCGTAGGTGGCGTCCAGGCCGGGCACGCCCACCTGCGCCCGCACCGCCTCGTAGCCCATGTCGAGGTACCGTCCCACCTCGTCGACCGTCTCCTCAATCGTTTCCCCCGAGGCGTGGCCGTAGACCTTCACGCCGGTCCGGCTTGCGCCGCCGAGCAGCTCGTAGACCGGCTCCCCCAGCGCCTTGCCCTTAATGTCCCAGAGCGCCATGTCCACCGCCGCGATGGCCGTCATCGTCACCGGCCCGCGCCGCCAGTAGCTTCCCTTGTAGAGGTACTGCCAGATGTCTTCGATTTGATTTGGGTCGCGCCGGATGAGGGTGGGACACACGTGGTCCTCCAGGTAGCTCACGACGGCCTTCTCGCGCCCGTTCAGGGTGGCGTCACCGAGGCCGTAAATTCCCTCGTCGGTGTAGATCTTCAGCGTGACGAAGTTGCGCCCAGGACACGTGATGAGGACATCGGTATCGGTAATTTCCATCGGATTCAGTTGCAGATTAATACTTGAGGCGGTCCCGGGTCACAAGAATTCCACGTCTGTCAGGCGTATTACCATCAGCTGGGGCGAGTGACAATGACTGTAACATAGAGAGCAGTACGTGACGATATCTTAGAGCTAAGGGTGTTTTCGGCCATCTCTTTCCCGTGGGGCATTAGCTAAAGACTCTCAGACTCAAAATACTATTCCAGGTTATAGGTCTCCTTCGCTAGATCATAAGCCAGCGTACGTGCCATCTCCCGGGCATCACTCATGTCAATCACGTGCCGGCTAACGAGCTTAGATAAATAATTCGCGTCAACGCGTCGAGACAGGTCGTGCCGGGCTGGAATGGAGCAGAAGGCACGCGTGTCGTCGTTAAAACCGGCCGTATTGTAGATTCCCGCGGTTTCGGTCGTCCGCCGTCGGTATCGAAGCATGCCCTCAATGCTGTCGTGGAACCACCATGCGGGACCGAGCTGAAGACACGGATAGTGCCCAGCAAGGGGGGCCAACTCCCGGGCATAGGCCGACTCGTCGAGCGTGAAGAGGACAAGGGTAAAGTCTGGTTCGTTGCCGTAGGCGTTCAGGAGGGCTTTGAGGTTTTCCGTGAACTCGTTGCGGATGGGAATGTCGCCCCCTTTGTCGGTCCCGAAGCGCTCGCATATGTACCGGTTGTGATCGCGATAAGCCCCGGGATGGAGCTGCATCACGAGCCCATCTTCGGTACTCATCCGGGCCATTTCCATCAGCATGTGCGCCTGGAAGTGCCGCTTGTCTTCTTCGTCAGCGTCGCCGCGAAGGGCCGCTTGGAAAATCCGGTTCGCCTTGGCCTCGGAGAGTCGCTGTGTCCAGGGACGAAGGACGGCGTGGTCGGTTGCGACGGCGCCCATCGACTTGAAGAAGGCGCGCCGGTCTTCAAGCGCGTCGATAAAATCCCCGTAGTCGTCGACGGCCATGCCGCACCGCTCGCACAGGTCGTCGATGCGGTCGGGCCAGTCCGGATCGGTGATGTCGAAGAGCGCGTCCGGGCGGAAGGTCGGCAGCACCGTCCCGCCCCAGTCCGAGTTCCGGATCTTCTGATGGTGTTCGAGGGAGTCGGTCGCCGCGTCGGTGGTACAGAGCACTTCAACGCCGAAGTCGTCAAAGAGCTGCCGAGGCCGAAAGTCCGGCGACTCTAGTTGTTTGTTAATTTGTTTGTACACGTGCATGGCCGAGTCTCCATCCAACTTGTGCTGCACTCCAAAGACCTCGGCCATCTCGTGATCAAGCCACGTCCCCGTAGGGGTGCCCCGAAAGAGATAGTAATGATCCGCAAACCGTTGCCAGATGACCCGCGGATCTTCTTCTACAGGCGTCCCGTCCCGGGTGGGAATTCCGAGCTTCTCCAGCGGAATGCCCTGCGAGTAGAGCAGCCGAAAGACGTAGTGATCCGGGATGATAATTAGGGAGGTCGGCTCGGGAAAGGACTCGTTTGTGGCAAGAATTCGCGGCTCAACGTGCCCGTGAGGACTCACAATCGGCAGATCCTTCGTCTGCTCATACAGGTCCCGGGCAATCTTGCGCACTGACGGAGTGGCTGGGAAGTAGCGATCTTCGTGTAAGTGGAGCGGTTCCATTAAGGAAATCGGTGCGACTGAATAGAACCAATGATGTAGGAGGAGCGCATCAAACAGCGAGGCTCAAGTATACTTTGCTTCGAATTCGCCGCTAGAAATTCGGGAAAATTACATGCTTGAGATTGTTGTCGAGCTAAGCTGGTACGACTGCCTCTTAGCGTCGTCAAGCCGTTTGGGCAATGCGTAGAAGCGCTCTGATGCATTTCAAAGATTTCTTCGAGGGGTGTATGTCCGATTTTTTGACCAATTGGGCGACTAATTCCGGCTAAGACGCAGCAGGGGATAGGGCTGATTCGAGAGCCTCTCGATTTCGGCATCGATGTTTGCGTCCATAAGCGGAGCGTCGATGCTCTCGACTGCTCACACTCACACACTCTCGGGTATATACTACGGCCCGGGCACTGCGTTGGCATCACCGTTCCGAACAGGTTTGAACATGCGATTGCGGTGCTGATACCAACGGCCTTGTTGATTTTCTCTAAGTGGCTTACAATGTTTCGGGACCACTTAGACTTAACCGATTAAGTAAATTGTTCCGTCCTTCTCGGTGGAGCTTTCTTGGCTTACTGTCCTCACCAGCAGGATTGACCGGCCAATTGAGACCTGATTAATCCCACGGGGGTCACACTGCGCTCCCGGACGGGTGTCCTCCCGACAAAAACGCGAGATAGAATCAAAGCCTGTTGAGCCGGCTTCAAGTGTTGCGCAAAGATTAGATAACAGGATGTCGTCTCGGTGTCGAAGGAAGTTCCTCTTTTTGGCCGTTGCCCTTCCAATGTTGTTCCTCGCGGGGTGTAGAGGGGAGGGTGACAACACTACGGTCTTGCGACTTGGGCACGGAATGGCCCCCAGTCATCCGGTCAGCAAGGGAATGCGGTATATGGGGGAGAAACTCGACAGCCTGTCAGGTGGAAAAATGGAGATCGAAATCTATCCCAGTGAGCAACTTGGTACTGAGCGACAATGCCTGGAGCTGCTTCAACTCGGAAGTCTGGACATCACAAAGGTGTCCTCGGCAGTCATGGAGGGATTCGCCCACGAGTACCGAGTCTTCGGTCTTCCGTACATTTTCCAGAATCGAACACATCGCTTTGCAGTGCTCGAAGGAGAAATTGGACGTGACATCCTGCTTTCAGGTCGGGAGGTTGGACTCCGAGGGCTTACCTACTACGACGCGGGCAGTCGAAGCTTCTACACTCGAAATACACCTATCCGCACTCCGTCCGATCTAAAAGAACTCAAGATTCGTGTTCAGCAAAGCCCCATGGCCATCAAGATGGTGGATCAGCTCAAGGCTGAACCTACCCCTATCTCATGGGGGGAGTTGTACACAGCTCTGCAGCAAGGGGTCGTGGACGGGGCTGAAAACAATCCCCCGAGTCTCCACACTACCCACCAGTACGAAGTGATCAATTACTACTCTCTGGACCGACACACCGCTCCCCCCGACGTCCTTCTCGTTGGCACTGAAACCTGGGAAGACCTTTCCGACCAAGAACGGGAGTGGCTACAGAAGGCAGCCAATCTTTCGCTCAAGCGCCAGAAGACGCTCTGGCGTCAGGCTGAGAGGGAGGCCATGAAGGTCATCAAGAAAGCGGGTGTTACGGTTGTGCAGCCGGAAAAGTCGAAGTTCGCCGAGGCGGTGAGGCCTCTCTATAAGCGAATCCAGAAGACCCAGCCGAAGGTCTACGATTTACTCCAGAGAATCAGAAGTCTAGAGGTATCAGATGACTCCTAACGACATCACCGACGCCGTCAATCGCGGCCTAGGCTGGCTGCTCGTCTTTCTAATGGGTGTGGCGGTCCTCAACGTGGTGTGGCAGGGGTTCACGCGCTACGTCATTTCCGCGCCGAGTCAGTTTACGCAGGAGCTGGCCCGGTATCTCCTCATCTGGATTGGCATCCTGGGATCTGGGTATGCGGCAGGCCAGCGCGCTCACCTCTCCCTGGAGCTCCTACCCGAATCCCTCGAAGGACGACAGTTATCGTGGCTCAAGATTGTGATCGAGGGAAGCGTACTCGCCTTTGCCTTCATCGTAATGGTCGTCGGAGGAGTGCGGCTCGTCTACATCCTTATTCTATCCGGCCAAACATCGGCGACGCTCAACCTCCTGATTGGATACGTCTACGCCGTGGTCCCCCTTTCCGGCCTCCTGATCTCTTTCTACAGCGTGATCCACATTATGGAAGAGGTTCACTCGATGGATGAAGAAAGGATGAACCCAGAGTCGAGCTCGGCAGAAGCGTAACACCGGCGGTTCTCCCCCTGATTCGCGTTGATCGACTCGACCGATTCATGGACGTACTTCCTATTTTCATACTGATTGGCGTTTTCGTGCTGACACTGGTGATCGGCATCCCGATTGCCTTCTGTCTTGGCATCAGTGCCACGGCAGCCCTGTTCGTCAGCGTAGATTTTATTCCCGTCGTCAGCACGATTGCGCAACGGATGGCGGCGAGTCTCAACTCCTTTCCACTCCTCGCCATTCCCTTCTTTATTCTGGCGGGCCAGCTTATGAATCAGGGGGGGATTGCCAAGCGCCTCGTCGATTTTGCGAAAGGTCTGTTCGGCATGCTTCCGGGAGGACTAGCCTACGTTAATGTCGTTGGCGCCATGCTTTTCGGGGCCGTTTCCGGATCGGCAGTCGCGGCAGCGTCAGCGGTCGGGGGCTTCATGTCTCCTCAGATGGAAGCCGAAGGGTATGACAAGAACTTCAGCGCGGCAGTCAACTCCACGGCGGCCACCACCGGGCTACTCATTCCCCCGAGCAATGTACTTATCGTCTACTCCCTCGCCAGCGGCGGCGTCTCCATCGCCGCACTCTTTCTGGCGGGCTACCTCCCAGGCATCCTCGTGGGCCTGAGCCTCATGGTCGTGGCGGGTTACTGGTCATTCCGCGCCAATTATCCCACCTCCGATCGCTTGCCTTTCCGAGAGGTGCTCTGGCGGTTTGTGGATTCGTTGCCCAGCCTGTTCATGCTGGTCGTCGTTATCGGAGGTATTGTCGCGGGCATCTTTACCGCCACCGAGGCCGCCGCCATCGCCGTGATTTACGCCCTAGCTCTTGCCTTTACGTACCGGGAGGTCGGTGTCATGGACATCCCCGACATTTTGCTGGACACGGTACAGACGACGGCCATCGTGATGCTGCTCATCGCTACCTCCATCGCACTCTCGTGGGTGCTCTCGTTCGAGAATATTCCGCAGCTCCTCACTGAGGGAATTCTCGGCCTGACCGAGAGCAAGATCCTGATCCTGCTTCTGATGAACATAATCCTGCTAGTGGTGGGCACATTCATGGACATGACACCGGCGGTGCTGATCTTTACCCCTCTCTTCCTCCCGATCGCAACGAACCTCGGTCTAGATCCGGTCCACTTCGGAATTGTCCTCGTGCTCAACCTGTGCGTGGGGCTCTGCACACCTCCCGTAGGCACGGTCCTGTTCGTGGGGGCGGCTGTCGGAGACACGACCATCTCGCGCATGATTCGCCCCATGGTGCCCCTGTGGGGAGCCATGGTGGTGTCCCTCCTACTCATTACCTATGCCCCGTGGCTCAGCCTCTGGCTTCCGGGCGTCTTCGGGTTCTAGATTCCCCACCCTCTCATTCGCAACCCACCGACTATTCTTCGTAGAACAATGGCTACCTCTCTCGCACAGGCCCCTCTGAACCATACCCTCGCCGAACATGCCGGACAACCAGTCAAGCTCTACCCTCGCTCATTTCGTAAACGAGGGGAAACTTGGTACGGGCTCGTGCGGACTGGTCCCGAGAAGAAACTGATCATCCTCAACGGACTTGCCGATCCGTTTGAGACCGAGAGCATGCTCGAACAGAACGGCAAGACGGTCCACCTCTGCCCGCCAACGTCGGCAAACGCCGACGCACTGCGACGTCTGTTTCCGTGGACCGCGCCGGAGCCGCTGGGTAAAACGTCGGCCATCGGGTGCGGCGATCGTCTGGGTATCGCCTCCCCGGGTCACATCCGGGCCTGCCGCGAGACCAACGTCCCGCCGGTTCTCGCCCAGCAGTCCATCCGGGAGATGGAGCGCACCGAGCGCACCCCTCAAGAGGTCCTCGACGACGCCACGTGGGCTGTCTTTCAGGAGGGCTATACGGCGGGCTTCGGCGCCGACGCCGACCACCTCAAAACGCCCGAGGACATCGACGCCTGCGTCGAAGCGGGCTACACGATGTACACGATCGATCCCTCCGATCACGTAGACAATGAGGCCGACCACCTCGGCGACGCAGCGTTGCAGGAGCGGTTCGAGGCGTTGCCCTGGAACCGCCTCGACACGACGCCCGAAGAGGCCCTCGTCCAGTACGCAGACACGACCTTTGACCTCTCCGAGTCAGCCGGTGCGCTGCAGGTGGAATTCGACGCCGAGACATTGAAGCGCTCGGCCGTGAAGTATGGGGCGGCCGTCGCGCACACGAAGGACATGGCCCGGCACCTCGCCCGGCGATACCAGGAGGATCGAGCGGGCGCGTCGTACGATCTCGAAATGTCGGTCGACGAAACCGACTATCCAACCCGCCCACACGAGCACTACTTCGTGGCCGCGGAGCTGGATCGGCTCGACCTAAAGTTGACGAGCCTGGCACCGCGATTTCCTGGGGACTTTGAGAAGGGAATTGACTTCATCGGGGACCTCGACCGGTTTGAGGCATCCTTCCAGGCCCACGCCACCATCGCTGAGGCGTTTGGGGGCTACAAGCTGAGCATCCACTCAGGCAGCGACAAGTTTTCCGCCTTCCCCATAATCGGCCAGTGCGCGGGGAATCACGTGCACCTGAAGACGGCTGGGACGAGTTACCTCGAAGCGCTGCGCATTGCGGCCCGCCGCGCCCCCGATCTGTTACGTGAGATTGTGGAGTTTGCTTTCGAGCGCTTCGGCGAGGATCGCAAGACATATCACGTGTCGACGGATCTGGATGCCATTCCCGAACCGGCGACCGTGGCGGACGCAGATTTGGAGGCTGCCTACCTCGAAGACGAAGACGGGCGACAGCTGCTCCACATCACGTACGGCTCGGTGCTCACGGCCCGCGAAAACGGGGCCGATCGCTTCTGCGATCGATTCTACCAAGTCCTAAACGAGCACGAGGAAGAGCACTATGACACGCTGACGTCTCATTTCCTGGATCACATCGAGAGCGTCGGTCACATGTCCGTCGCTTAGGAGGGAAGAGTGTGGAGTGCGCAACGTCGTCTCACCAGTGCATTTCCCCTGCTCAGCATACACGATTACAAACCATTTGGTGCCCGTGTCAAACGATCATCTCGACGAGCTTTTTGGTATCCAGGACAAAGTGACAATCATCATCGGCGCCACCGGAGAGCTGGGGGGAGCAATCGCAAAGGGCCTCCGCCAGGCCGGCGCCCATGTAGTCCTCGTGGGGCGAAATGAAGCTACGGGCACCGAGCGCGCCGAAACTCTCAGTGACGTGGCTGATGCAGGTTCGGCCAGATTCATTTCCTGCGACACGACCTCAAAAAGACAGCTGAAGGATCTTCGCGAGAGGGTCGACGATCACTTTGGGCGGCTCGACGTGCTCGTTAATTCAGCGGGTGTCAACTCGGACACTCCCTTTCTGGAAATCGATGAGGAGGAATGGAACCACATCATGGAGGTCAATTTGAAAGGTGTTTTCCTGTCGTGCCAGGTCTTTGGTCGGTATCTTATCGATCAGGGGGAGGGTGGTAGCATCATCAACATCAGCTCGATGGCGGGAATGACGCCGTTGTCGCGCGTTTTCACGTACTCGGCTTCAAAGGCCGGACTCATTAACCTCAGCAAGAATCTGGCCCGGGAGTGGGCGCCGCACGATATCTGCGTCAACTGTATCGCTCCCGGATTCTTCCCTGCTGAGCAAAACCGCGAAATCCTCAGTGAGGAGCGGATTGCAAACATTAGGGATCACACCCCGATGGACCGGTTTGGGGAAGCAAACGAGTTGATTGGCACGATGCTCCTTCTGGCCTCCGACGAGGCCAGCTCCTTCATCACCGGCACCAACATCCCCGTTGACGGAGGGTTCTCCGCCATGACAGTATAGCCTCGGGATTGTACTGATAATAATATTTCATGCTTTATAATAGTTCATACTCTTTGCGCCTCTCGTTTGATAATAGACTATTGGTAAAGACTAGTCACTGAAAAGTATCCTCGTATCTAGGTTATAGTTCTAACTTATCATGAAACTTTATAAAGAGCACATTAGTAATGTATTTCACCCCCCGTACGAGATACACATTGCGCCTCTAATAATGGGTAGACTATTTTTCGAAGAGCCCCTTGAAACAACGCGAAATCCATTCAAAATCAGAAGTTCATTCGGTCTTTACACTCGAAATTTGACCCGATGGTAGAGTATTATTTCCGAGTTACCGGAGACGTTGGAGCATAGGAGTTTTTCGTGTATTCAGGTCGGTAATTTCTAACAATAACTTATTTAGGTTTGAAATGATCTCGCAAAGTGGAATTTCGAACAAAAAAATTTATGCTACAACTTTTTTGGTGATTACCGCGCTGCTTCTGGGAGCCTGTTCTGGGGTGCAACCTAACCGTTCTGCTCCTGAGGAGCGACAGAAAACCGATGGACAGCGGCATGTGGTTGTCATCAGCATCGATGGGGTGCCGTCAGACTATCTCTGGAATGAGGATATTCCCTTGCCAACCATCCGAGGACTGGCAAGAGATGGCGTCTGGGCGGAAGCAATGATCCCATCAACTCCGACAAAAACATGGGCGATGCACACAACCCTTGCAACGGGGGTCCATCCAGGCGCGCATCGGATGCTTACGAACGGTGTCTTTACAGAGGTTGACGACCGTCGATTCGTCTCACGAAATGACTTGAATCGTAGTCAGCTTTCAACACAGCCTACTGTGTACGACCGGGCGCATGAGGCCGGGCTACGAACGGCGGGCGTTAACTGGCCGGTCACCCGGAACGCAAAGACGCTCGACGACAACTTCCCGGACAGCCCAAAGACATTGTCTTACATAACACCTCGATTACGAGCGGAACTTATAGATCAGGGTCTTTTGTCGGATAGTGCCAATGTAGACTATCCATTTGCCAGTCCTACAGAGGCCGACTACACCTGGACTTCGGTTGCCACCCATCTCATCAAGAACCGTACTCCGGATCTACTTCTATTTCACCTCCTGAACGTAGACACCATACACCATCGTCATGAAACCTCCTCATGGCCTGCCTACACGGCGATGGCCTACGCTGACACGCGAGTTCAGCGCATCCTAGATGCCCTCGAGTCGGCTGGCGTCAGGGACCAGACAGCGATCTTTGTGCTCTCGGACCACGGTCTTGTTAGCGTTGACGTGAAAGTGCGCCCCAACGTGCTCCTTCGCGAGGCAGATCTGCTTGAAGCTAATGCGGACAGTACAATCAAACAGGCTCGAATCCAGGTTATGGCGAACGGAGGATCTGCGATGGTCTTCGCAACCGAGCAAGCCGAGGAAGGAGACCTCGAACAGGCTCGCTCAATATTGGAAGACGCCGAGGGCATACGTCAAGTCGTGGGGCCGGAGAACTATGGTGAGTATAACCTCCCGCCGCCCGAAGAGGAGCCGCGCATGGGGGATCTGTTTCTGGATGCAGCACCCGGCTACGCGTTCGGGAATGCTTCTATGGGCGATTACCTTGTATCGGTCGACGAGCCTTACGCCAAGCATGGGTACTCAAACAAAATACCAGGGATGAATACTCTCTTTGTCGCGGCGGGAGACGGCATCCGTGCTGGCATGGCACTCGATTCAATTGACATACGGTCGGTTGCTCCGACAGTCGCCCGACTCTTGGGACTCGAAATGAAATCAGCAAACGGGAAGGTCATCGAATCGATTCTCAAGGAAAGCAATAGCGCAAGATAAAAACTATACTGTGGAACAGGCTGACGACATGGACAGGGCGATCGCATCTTAAAATCTTATATCTGAACTCACCGAGGTACCTGTCTTCAAGATTCACAGATCTAGTTCGGGATGATAGCTATCGGGTCATCCCGCTGTGATTTGCTTAATATGCGATTACCTTGGTGTTATCCGCCCTTCGTTTTCCCCTCTGTCCATAATCTATATCCTAAAATGGGATACATCTTTTACCAAGTTAGTGTGTGGAATCGGTTTTTGTTCTTTGTGGTGGGGATTGGTTTATTCCTGCCTGCGTGCACCTCGACTTCGGACTCAGAGACCGTCGCTGAGCGCCCGAACGTCGTGTTCATCCTCGCCGACGACCTCGGCTATTCGGACATCAGTCCGTACGGCTCCGAAATCGAGACCCCCCATCTACAGCGACTGGCCGAGGGCGGCATGCGCTTCACGATGATGCACAACACAAGCAAGTGCTTTCCCTCGCGGGCCGAACTCCTAACAGGTACCTACGCCCAGCAGTCTCACATGCACGACGAGCCAGGCTCCTTCGAAAACAGCGTCATGATGGGGGAGGTGCTGAACCAAGCCGGCTACCGCACCCTCTTCGTGGGCAAACACCACAGCACGGACAATCCCACCAACTGGGGCTTCGACCACTACCGGGGCCTCCGAGACGGAGCCGCGAACTACTTCAACCCTGGCGAAAAGCGACCGTCCGACCCGGGAGAGCCTGCCCAAAAGGACTGGGCCTATCCCCGAACATTTGTCTTCGACGATTCGGTTGCCTCCCCCTTCACCCCCGAGAAGGGGTACTACAGCACCGACACCTGGACGGACTGGTCGCTGGACCTGCTCCGTCGGTACGAGCAGGAAGAGAACCCCTTCTTCCTCTACCTCTCCTACCAGGCCCCGCACGATCCGTTGCAGGCCCCGCAGGAAACCATTGAAAAGTACGAGGGCCGGTACAACGAGGGATACAGTGCCATCCGGGAGGCGCGCTACGAACGCCTCGTCAAGTCGGGCCTAATCGACGAGCAAACCTTTCCCCTCTCCGAACCCACCCACCGCGAGTGGGACGCGCTCAGTGCCGAGGAGAAAGAGGACCAGGCCCGGAGGATGGAGGTCTACGCGGCAATGATTGACCGGATGGACCAGAATATCGGGCGCCTGCTCGATTACCTTCGGGAGCAAGGCGAACTAGACAACACCCTGATCATGTTTGCCTCAGACAACGGGGCCTCTGCGGAAGTTGTAAAGATTGGCGAGGGGCCGATCGGCTCGGTGACGCGCTGGGCGTCCCTGAAGGAAGATTGGGCAAACGTGGCGAACACCCCGTTCCGATACTACAAGAACTACAGCTACGAGGGTGGGGTGGCCACCCCGTTCATCGTTCACTGGCCCGGCGTCGTCGAGTCGGGGGCGACGACCCACTACGTGAGCAAGTTCACGGACATTATGCCGACGCTGATCGACGTTGCCGGGGGGGTGTACCCAGACACCTACAAGGGCGATTCGGTCGTGGCGATGCAGGGGCGGTCGCTGCTTCCGATCATCAAGGGTCAGCAGGGGCAGCGGGAGGAGCCTATCTTCAACAAGTGGGCTGAGGGGCGATCGGTCTATCGCGACGGCTGGAAGCTAATTCAACAGGGTGACGAAGATTGGGAGCTCTACAACCTTCGGGAGGATCGGACCGAAATCACTGATCTGGCCGACGAGCGCCCCTCTCTCGTTGAAGACTTGTCTTCGACTTGGCAAGAGTGGTACGAAGACACAGCTAGATACCGAAAGTCGGAATAAGGCAGCCAACTACGGGCTTAATGACTGGGGAAACTTTTTGTCCGGGGTTTGCGCTGCTTGGCCGTCTTATCTTCCGTGGTGATATTTACCTTATGGGGGGAATGGAATCCACATTCTGTTTCCATAGAGTGCTCTGAATCATGGTCCGTCGATTCGCAAGCGTTCTGTTCGTTTGTTGCCTTCTCTCGTGCGCAACTTCTATACCCGCAGCGGCTGACGAGCCAAGCCGTCCCAACTTTATTCTCTTTATCACGGACGACATCAGTCAAAGCGACATTGGGCCTTATGGCAACGAGTTCGTCTCGACCCCGGTCCTCGACCAGCTTGCTGAAGACGCACTCGTCTTCGACAATGCCTACCTTACCACTAGCAGCTGCAGCCCCACTCGAACAAGCCTCATTACGGGACGCTATCCCCACAATACGGGCTCTTCTGAACTACATCTCCCTCTTTCCGAAGGACACTTTCTTTTTCCGGAGGCATTGAGGAAAGCTGGGTACTACACCGTCCTTTCCGGGAAGCACCATATGGGCGAGAAGGTCAACTCAGCCTTCTCGATGGTCGACGAGGGCAAAGGACCAAGCGGTGCGGCCAACTGGGTCCAACTGCTCCGCAGTCGCCCCGACGACCAACCGTTCTTCTTCTGGGCCGCGACTCACGACGCCCACCGGAGATGGCAAATCAATGACAGGGCTCCGACATATGCCCCCGAAGATGTTCCGGTCCCACCCTACCTCGTCGATGGACCCCGTACTCGGAAAGACCTCGCTCAGTACTACCACGAGGTAAGTCGAACGGACCATTTCACTGGCCAGCTCATCGAGGAACTCCAGCGACAGGGCATTGCCGACAACACTTATTTTATCTATATCTCAGATAACGGGCGCCCGTTTCCGCGAGACAAGACTCGCCTGTACGACTCTGGAATCAAGACCCCGATGATCATCTGGAAGGGGGGTGACGGGGTGCCAGATGCCCGTGTTGAGTCGATGGTGAGTTTGATTGACCTTCCCCCTACCATATTGGAATTGGCCCATGTTAAGAAAAGTCCACGGCTGCAGGGTGTGAGCATGATGCCGATTCTCAAAGATCCACAGGACAGTATCCGTGACTACGTATTCGCAGAACATAACTGGCATGTCTTTCAGGCGCACGTACGAATGGTGCGGAAGGGGCCGTGGGTGTATATGCGCAACGCTTGGCCCCACCGGCGGCTCCTTTCACGTGAGGCTGCTCCGAATCCTGGACGCTTTCCAGCAGCACATGAACTGTGGGATGCCCACGCGAAGGGAAACCTTCACCCTCGTCAACGTGACATTTTCTTGAAGCCTCGTCCCCGAGAAGAGCTGTACCACGTCGGTCGTGACCCACATCAACTAAGTAATGTCGCCGACGACCCCAAGTACTTACCAGTCTTGCGGCGCCTACGCAGGGTTCTGGACCAATGGGCAGAGAGTACTGGCGATACCGTCCCAAATAACCCAACTAATGATCGGGAAAACATATACCACGAGCAGAATCCGGATTTCGAACGGGGCGAACGGCCCGGTGAGGCTGTCGGTGCGATAGAAATCAATAACTCCGGGCCTATCCGAACGGAGGATGTCTTCGAGTAGAGTGCCACTTCCGGCATCGGGTCAGCAAATAGTGACGTTCTCTGTTTGAAAGATGTCGCTTTCGGCTCATCAGACTCTCCGGTCCGATGATTCAGACCACTCACGACGGACGCGAGCGACCTCCGAATCAGAATGGATGCTCCATCTGACTAAGAAGCTGTTTTCGGAGTGGCACAACGAGACTTTTACTTAATCCCTATCGCGGGTTGAAAAGCGGCAATGACCGCCGGAGCGATCGATTCGTAGGATGGAGTAGCCGCTCGATCCTCGAACCGATCCACCCCAACGGCCTGTGCCCAACATATAAACCAGCGATCTCGAAACCCACCTGCTCGAATGCTACCTGTTCGTCGACGACTACTTGCAGTCGAATCCGAAGGTGGCCGACTGGCGCCGCTCAAACAACAATGATCCGGCCTTTACCGATGCTGAAGTGATCGTGATTGCGTCGATGCAGGGCTACTTCCGCACCGATACGCTGAAACGAACCTACGAGTTGGTTGTGGCCAACGCCGAGAAGGCATTTCCCAACCGTGCCGGCTACAAACAGTGGATTCGGCGCCTGCAGCGACTGCCCGATCAGGTGGGCCGACTGGTGCGGGCGGCTGCTCTACGCGGGCTAGCGGACGAGGGACGAACGCTTTACGCTGCGGACTCGTTGCCGATTCCGCTTTGTGAGCCAGCGCGGCACGGCCGAGTTCGCCTGTTGGCCGAGGACGGAGCGAAGTTCGGCGTCACGGCTTCAGGTCGCTGGTTTTACGGGTTCAAGGTCCATGCGCTCATTCATCAACCGACCCAGATGGTAATCACTGCGATGTTCCTTCCGGGAAACCGAAGCGACTAGGTTGCCGCTCGCGCCTTGGCGCGGTCGACGAGCGGAGACGTTCTCCTGGCCGACGAGGGCTATCGGGGCAGCGACCTCTTCGACCGGCTCTACGAGGAAGTGCAGGTACTTCGCGTGATGCCATCGGATGGTTCAAGCGAAGGGCATTCGGCCATCAGCCGAGCCAGGCAACAGGCCGAAAGTAGTTTTTCCGGTCTCTGGCGCCGGTTCTCGAATCGGGTGTACGCCCGGTCTTGGCATGGACTCTGGACAAGCCTGCTGCTGAAGATGCTCTACTTCAACCTGGAGCAGGCCGGGATCACCTCCGAACCGGCAAATTCAACCCGCGACTGAGATTTACTTAGTATCTCACCGGTACCCTTGAGTCTGGTTTTGAGCGTTCACCGAACCGTCTCGTGGCTGAGAGTGCCCACAGCACTGAACTTCACCATCTTGTCGGCCAGAAGGAACAGGCTCCACTCCGAGCGGTCTTTCGGCGGCTCTGAGCAAGCCAATCGGATCAACTCTACCTCTTTTTACAGTATTGAGTAGAGCACGAGAAGAGCACTCTAAAAGCACTCGCTTCGCAGCGCAGTAAAGGTCTCTCCCTCCTTTAGGTGGGACATACACGGACTCTTCTCGCGGGTCCGAAGAGATCAACCCGACGTATGTATCTGACTCGCAAACTTAAATTAGGGCAGTCCGACCAGCTTGACCGCCTTGCGCGTAGGGCAGGCGACCTGTGGTCGACCGTAGCGAAGTGGCACTGGCGCTTCGTTGACCGCCAAGGCTACTGGCTCTCAAAAGGACAGGCCCAAAAGATGTACTGCAAGGGATACGACGGGCTACACAGCCAGTCGGCTCAAGCGGTGGCAGACAGCTTCTACGAAAGCCTTCAAGTGTGGCGCAAGAAACTAGACAACGGCAACTATGAGGGCCTGCGTCCACCCTACAAGCAGAAGCGCTACTTCAAGGTCCAGTGGGAAGTCCTCTGCGATCACACTACGAGACGACGGCATGCTTCGCCTTTCCAACGGGCGCGGCAACGACCCGGTGCTGATCGACTGGCCCTCCGATAAGGAACCGAAACGCGTCGAGATTGGGTGGGACGGCAATCAGTACGAACTTCGGTGTCAGTACAAGGTCGAAGAAGATGAAGAGCCGAAGGGCACCAGGACTGCTGGCATCGACATTGGCGAGATTCATCTTGCTGCTATGTACATCGGAGATGAGTCCTGGACCATAAACGGCAGGGAGCTTCGGAGCCTACGACGACAACAGAACCGCACGAAAGCACGACTCGACTCGAAGATCGACCAGAAAGAGTACGGAAGCAGAAGATGGAAACGGTTGGTCCGGGCCAAGGACCGACAGCTTGAAAAGATTCGGAATCAGATCAAGGATCTCCTCCACAAGCAGTCCACGCGACTGGTTAAGACTCTGCATGAGACACGAGTCGGAACGGTCGTAGTGGGTGATTTGACAGGAATCCGAAACGGTCTGGACTACGGATCGAAGGCGAACCAGAGGCTCCACCAGTGGGCCTACGGTGAGTTCGTTCGAATGATCGAGTATAAGGCGCGACTCCACGGAATGACCATTGAGCGCGTCGGTGAAGCCTACACGTCACAAACGTGTCCATCCTGCGGGAGCAAACATAAACCACACGGCAGACAGTATGTCTGCGGCTGTGGATTCGAAGGGCACAGAGACCTTGTAGGTGCAGCCAATATCCGAAAGAAGTATCTCGGGCAGGACGAACCGGAAGGTTCTCCTCTCCAAGTAGCTGGCGAGATGGCTTCGCCCACCGGCGTGCGGTATCGTCCGCACATGCAAACCGAGCCAACAGGCTCTGGCCCGCAACGGTGTAACCCGGCAAGTTCGCGTAAGACCTCCACAGAGCCGATAGGCTCTCAGAGGCAGGAATGCAGACCCGTGGGATAAGGGCAGCAAAGCCCGCAGGAGAATCTCTCGGATTCATCCGGGGGAGAAGTCAAGGAGGCCTCGTCGGGGGTGACAGGTGTGGCGTCCAGTGCCGCCGCGATTGCAGACGTGAACGGGGACGAACATAACGATCTGCTCGTCACCGGGATCGTCGGGGGATCGGTGCTCGGCGGCGACCCTGCGACCGATGCCACGCTGTATCTCGGCAACGGGGACGGAAGCTTTACGGCGGCGGGCGCTGGCCTACTCGCCGTGGGCGGCGGCTCGGTGTCCGCGGCGGACGTGGATGGAGACGACGACACGGACCTGCTGATCACAGGGGTCGACGAAGGATTGTCGCCAACTGCGACGCTCTACGAGAATCTGGGGGGCGGAGGCGACCTGCCCGTGGCGTCCGCTACAAACACCATAACCCAGGACGGCACCGAAGACTTCGGCGCCACCGGCACGGACCTCGCCTTCTCCGGAGTCGACGGCTCCGGGTCGGTGACCGTCAACCGGTACGATGAAGGCCCCAACGGTACGGACGGCATCTCCGAGAGCAACGTCAGCAGCTACCGCGTCACCATCGATGCCGATTCGGGCCTCGGCTTCAGTTCGGCGCAGGTCCAACTGGCGGTGAGCATCTTTCGGGGCATCAACGACCCGACCGCGGTCACTATCTACACGCGCGAGACGCCGGGCAGCGTCGACTTCGTCTCCTTCGAAACGACCGTGGGCACCAACGGCACGCCGAACACCGTGTCCGACGACACGATCTACGCCACGACGGATGCGTTCAGCGAGTTCGTCCTGGCGAGTGACTCGCAGCCCCTGCCGGTGGAACTGTCCGGCTTCGACGCGACGGTGGACGGCGAGGCGGTGCGCCTCTCCTGTTCAACCGCGTCCGAGACCGGCAACGCGGAATTCCAGATCCAACGGCGGACAGGCGAGAAGGCGAATGGGCGAGGGGGCGCGTGGGCGACGGTCGGCTCCGTGGACGGGGGCGGCACCACCTCACAGGCCCAGAGCTATCGGTTCACAGACGAGCCCCCCTACGCGGCCGACCGGCTCACCTACCGCCTCCGGCAGGTCGACACGGACGGCTCGGCGCACCCCTCCAAGACCGTCACTGTGGAGCGAGGCGTCCAAGAGCTGCAACTCCTGGACACCTATCCCAATCCGGCGCGGCAGCGGGCGACCGTGCGCTACGCCCTCCCTGAAAAGCAGGAGACTACGATCCGTCTCTACGACATCCTCGGGCGGCAGGTGCGAGCGGTCCTGAACCAAGAGCAGGAGGGCCGTCACCAGCGAACGCTCGGCATGGGTAGCATGCCGGGCGGCGTCTACTTCCTGCGGCTGCGGGCCGGCGGCGAGATCCGCACGCAGAAGCTGACGATTGTGCGGTAACGTCTGTGCTGAGCCCGACAATTCCTGTTCTCACTGGGACATGTCCCAGCGACGCAAGGAATTGTCCCAACACCGACATCGGCGGGCCACACGTTGAGGGGCGCAGAACTGGAGTCCGCGCAAGCGTTCTTCTGCATTCTAGCCCTCTTGCAACTTAATTTCTTGACTTATGCACACCACGACTGTCCCTTCCTTGAGCCGAATCATGTCTTTTCTCGTCATTCCGAGCGTCGCGTTCGGCCTGTCCGGATGCTACTCCGCGCAGGTGACGACCGACAAACAGCCGTCCGACCAGGTCATCGAGAAGCCCTGGGCAACCGGGTTCGTCGCCGGTCTTGCGACGCCCAGTGCACAGATTGATGCCGCGCAGCAGTGCCCGAACGGCGTGGCCATGGTCGAGACGAAAGTGAGCTTTCTCAACCAACTGGCCACGTTCGCGACCTTTAATCTCTACTCGCCGATGAGCGTGACGGTAACGTGCGCCGCGGGCGGCTCGATGTCGGACCTCCAGTTGGATCCGGACTTCACCGTTCCTGAGGAGGCCGACGACACCACCGCGCACGACGTCCTTCAGGCCGCGGCCCAGCAATCCGCCCAAGCCGCAGCGCCCGTCCGCGTAAAGGTCGACTGACGCACGTACGCCTTCGTCGAGCCCTTCGCGGCGACGCCCCGACTCTTCTCTCTTCAGTCCGTCAAGGAGCCCCGCCGTTCCAGGCGGGGCCTCCTCATGTCCTCCCTTTCTCATTCTCCACGTCTCAACCATGGATCGACTCTATCGACTTCTTCCTGTCACACTCCTGTTCATTCTCCCGCTTCTTCTGCTCGGATGCGACAGAGGAGGCAGCAATGGGGGAAGCGGCAATCCGCTAGACGGCGACCTCTCCTACGATGTCGACGGCTCGGCCCAAGTGTCCATCACGGAAAGCTTCTTTTATTCGACGGGCGACGGGCTCTGTCAGTCCACGCAATCCAACGTCAGTTCCTCCCTCCCGATCGAAGTCGACCTGGAGCCCGAAGACGTCGATTGTGATGGGGTTGACCCGAGCAATTTCAATGGGGTACGGGTCACCGTCAGCCAGTTAACGGGTTCTATGGACATCACCCTCCGCCTTCTAAGTGATGGCGATCTCGTCACGGAGGCGACCGAGCCGGAGAGCTTCGGCGGCGGGGACGCCTGGATCGTGGAGGCCGGCGAAACTCCGGACCTGGCTCAGTAGGTCCGCATGGCCTCTCCTCTGTGCTCTGTTGCTCACACGCCGATGGGTGCGGGGGCGATCAGCTCCCGCTCCCGGCGGCCCTCACCCTCTTCGCACCTCACTGCTTCGATACACTGACTCCTCGCTTCTCGACACTCCCACGCCGTTTCGCTTTTCTCTTGAATAACCTCGCTTGGCTTCGTGTGGGGACGACTCTTCTCCTCGGGATTGCAACGGTTGGGATGAGCGCGGGACCGGTGGCGGCCCAGTCTATTACGTCCTTCCAGCCGGAGAGCGGCGCGGCGAAGACGCAGGTGCGCCTCTACGGTTCGGACTTCGACGCCACGGCCGCGAACAGCACGGTGATGTTCGGCGGCACCAAAGCGATCCTCAACAGCGTGAAGACGAAATTTTCGTGTGCGGAGGCGTCCGCGCAATCCCGCCGTTTGGTGACAGGCCCTGTCACCAGCGCGCACACGCTTGAAGACAGGGGTTTTCGGGGGAAATGGCTCCGTAGGCAGGCCGTTGGGAGACGACTACCTGGTAGAGGACGCGTCAGGAGTGAAGAGGCCTTCTTTCGGGTCGCTCGATCCGCTTTGTGACCTGGTTGACACTCCTTCAGCTAAAGCAGGAGGCTTTCTCCGCGAGCAGACTCTATCGAATATCGTAAAGGACGGACGCCGCCGCTGATTTGTCCACCCGGGCGAGGGGCACCTGTTTG
>Ga0207714_1000221_pt1 | contig 38661 bp, 37 predicted proteins | sample PonA232FremontCA_2_FD_187270 | JGI IMG/M metagenome (GOLD analysis project Ga0207714, IMG submission 187270) | Marine sediment microbial community from Fremont, CA, USA - Pond A23 Sediment 2 (SPAdes) | ecosystem: Environmental > Aquatic > Marine > Unclassified | place: USA: Fremont, California...
AGTTGCTTCCTTACCATCTTCCTCTGTTCCTTTCCTCGTCTGATGCTAAAGGCGCACCGGCAGGGATGCCGGTGGTCCACCGGGAAAACAATATCCTTTGGCAGAACAGAAAAAGGCACAAGCAGACGCTCCAGTCGCTTTATTTATCCGCGGAAATCAGCTGCATCTGCATCATTCGTGTTCCATAATTCACAAAATAGGCGTAACAAATGCCTACCTCAATGGGTAATAAGACACTTCTTTATTAAATGGTTTTTTTTCAACAATTATTTGCATGGTATAATAAAAATTTCTAAATTTGACCAAATGGTTAAACTAATTGGTTAATAATGTCGTATAGAGAAAAAGATACTGAAAACGAGATACTTGAGGCAGCTAAAAAGGTTTTTATTGAAAAAGGGATGGCTGGAGCGAGAATGCAGGAAATTGCAGATGAAGCCGGAATTAATAAATCTTTACTCCACTATTATTACCGTAGTAAAGATAAACTCTTTCTGGCTGTCTTTCGCTTTGCGGTTTTACAATTTTTACCGGGAATTCAGGAAATGCTTACTTCAAATATTCCATTTGATGAAAAGATCCGGCGTTTTGTGTACAGATACATAGATATTCTCCTGGAAAATCCTTTTGTCCCTATGTTTATCATTCAGGAAATACAGAGAGATCCGGAGCGATTGTTTAATGCTTTTTTAGAGGTAGGAATGAGACCAGCCCAAATTATCCAACAGTTCAGGGAAGCTTCCGAAAAAGGGGAAATTAAAGATATTAATCCCGAAGATATTCTTGTTAATACCCTTTCCTTGTGTATTTTTCCTTTTGCTGCACAACCCCTAATGCAGAGGCTTTTTTGTGAAAATGACGAACAAGTGTACAAGGAATGGCTTGAAAACAGAAAAAAAACTGTACCCGAATTTATTATAAATGCTGTAAAGAAATGAGAAGATTAGTAGTTGTCTTTTTAGTGTTAAGTCAGGGTGTGCTAGCCCAGTCAAATGATTCGCTGGATATCTTTCAGTGCTTTGAGGCTGCTGAAAAGAATTATCCGAAAGCTGACGAAAAACAATTGATAGAAGAAGAAACTCATCTGAAACTTGAAAACATTCAGGCTGAATGGTATCCACAAATCGATTTGAATGCTCAGACTACTTATCAATCCGATGTTGTTGAAATCGATATGGGAAATAGTTTGCCTTTTCCGGTGGATATTCCCACTCCGGCACAGTACCAATACAAGGCCACTTTAGATGTTAATCAGAAAATTTACGATGGAGGAGTTATAAAAACTTCTAAAAATCTTGAAGAAATATCAGGAAAGACGCGAAATCAATCTGTTGATGTTACAATTCATCAGGTGAAACAACAAGTGTCGCAGGTCTTTTTTGGAATTTTGCTTCTGAGGAAACAACAAGCTATTGTTGAAAATACGATTCAGGAACTTGCAGAAAAGAAAAAGTCTGCCCGGGCAGGTGTGGAAAGGGGTGTTCTGTTGCCATCTGACCTAAAAAGTATACAGGCCGAATTGCTTAAACTGGAACAAACAAAAGAGGAACTAAAAAGAAAAATAAGGGCCAACATTCAGATATTAAATAAACTAACCGGATTAGGCTTAAATTCAGAACATGCGTTTGCTTTACCGGATATTAAATTAACAGATAGTTTAAAATTAAGTCGTCCGGAGCATGAACTGTTTCGACTACAAAAAGGACAAATTGAGATGAATAAATCTCTTGTAAAATCACAAAAACACCCGAAAGTTTTTGCTTTTGGACAAGTTGGTTATGGCAGGCCGGGATTAAATATGCTTGAGGATGAGTTTGACAGTTTTTATATGCTGGGGATAAAATTTCAATGGAACATCTGGGATTGGAAGCAGAATAGCCGGAAAAGGCAAATTCTTGATGTACAGAAAAATACAGTAGATGTAGCACGTAAAACTTTCAACAAAAATTTGACAGTCAATCTTGAAAGCATATTGGCTGATATTGAAAATTACAGAGAAGCAATTGACAGAGATGAACGAATTATCTCATTGCGAAAGGAAGTTGCCAAAAGCGCTAAGTCAAAGCTGGAAAACGGAACAATCACTTCATCTGAATACATTTCAGAGCTAAATCAATTAAAAAATGCGCAAATTCAACATGAAAAACACCGCATAGAACTTCAAAAAGCGAAGATGAACTATCTCCTTACGGCAGGTATGGAAAATTTAGTAAAAAAACAATGATTAACTGAAAATGATAAAATGATGAAAAAGAAAACGAACATATTATTTGCAATCGGACTATTATTGTTGATTTCTTGTAATGAAACAGGTAAGAAATCGGATGCCTACGGCAATTTTGAATCGCGCGAAATTCTTGTTTCGGCAGAAACTCAGGGGAAAATTATTGAATTGGATATAGAAGAAGGGCAGGAACTCAAAGCCGGTGAAATCATCGGAGCGATTGACAGTTCTACATTCACAAATAAAAAGCAGCAAATGAAGGCTCAAAAGCGTGCAAAGGCTTCTAAGCTAGAGAATATTGAAGCTCAAATTGAGGTGCAAAAAGAAAAAATAGAGAATTTCAAAACTGAAAAGCACCGCTTGGAAAGATTGTTGGAAGAGGGAGCTGCAACTGACAAACAATACGACGATATCACGGGAAAACTACAAGTTGCCAAAAAACAATTGCAGTCGGTTAAAACGCAAAAACAGTCTGTTTACAGGGAACTTGATGTAATTGACGCTCAAATTCAGGAGATTAATGAAAATATTGAGAAATGCAAAATTGATAACCCTACAAAAGGCACTGTGCTCGAAAAATACCATGAAGAAGGTGAGTTTGCCATGCCGGGCAGAACCATTTACAAACTGGCAGACCTCAGCAAAATGGATTTGCGTGTATATGTGTCCGGGGCTCAACTTCCACATATTGAAATAGGGCAGGAGGTTGATGTTTTTATTGATAAGAACGAGAAAGAAAATCAGCGACTTAAAGGCAAAGTAAGCTGGATTTCTTCCAAAGCAGAGTTTACTCCAAAAATTATACAGACAAAAGAAGAGCGCGTGAATCTTGTCTATGCAGTTAAGATTAGGGTGAAAAATGACGGGCGACTCAAAATCGGAATGCCCGGGGAAGTGAAATTTTAAGTTAGATAAAAAGGCGCATGCTATTTGGCACATATAAGTCCATATCAGGAGAGAACAGGATTTCTTTCCCGGATAAATTAAATGAGACAAAACAATAAAAATTAATCATTTGGATACAAAACATATCATACAGGTTAATAATCTGAAAAAGAACTATAAGACAGTAACTGCGATTGAGGACATCAACTTTAATGTTTCAAAAGGAGAAATTTTTGGATTGATTGGTCCGGACGGAGCGGGGAAAACTTCCATTTTCAGAATTCTTACTACATTGTTGATCCCTGATGAAGGTAGCGCTACAATTGAAGGTTATGATGTTGTTCATGATTATCGAAAAATACGCAGCCTCATAGGCTATATGCCCGGAAAATTTTCTCTGTATCTGGATATGACTGTCAGGGAAAACATTGAGTTTTTTGCTACCATTTTCGGCACTACAATCGATAAGAATTACCATCTGATTAAAGATATCTATCAACAAATTGAACCCTTCAGGAACAGACTTGCCCGTAATCTTTCCGGCGGCATGAAACAGAAACTGGCCCTAAGCTGCGCTTTGATCCACAAACCTTCAGTACTTGTCCTGGACGAGCCCACCACGGGAGTTGATGCTGTTTCAAGAAAAGAATTCTGGGAAATGTTGGTTAACCTAAAGGAGCAGGGAATTACTATTCTTGTTTCTACACCCTACATGGACGAAGCCAGTTTATGCCATAGAGTAGGGCTGATCCAAAACGGGCAGATACTGTCAATAGACACTCCGGAGGCGATTTTAAATAATTTTCCGAAAAAGCTTCTGGCTGTCCGGTCAACTAATACGTTTCAACTCTTACAGGATTTAAGAGAAAATAAAGACCTGCATTCGGTGTATCCGTCTGGTTCGAAAATTCATGTTACAGGTAAAAAGGAAAAGATACATGCTTCACAGGTAAAGGAGTTTTTAATTGCCCGGAACCATGAGAAAATCGAAATAAACGATATAACTCCGACAATAGAAGATTGTTTTATTGAATTAATGGGTGAATAGTATGGACAACCATGATACAGTCATCGAAGTAAAGGACCTGGTGAAAAAATTCGGCGATTTTACAGCTAACAATCATTTAACTTTCCAGGTAAAAAAAGGCGAAATATTTGGCTTTCTGGGAGCAAACGGTGCAGGAAAAACTACGGCTATGCGAATATTATGTGGTCTGTCGGCTCCTTCTTCCGGCGAAGTAAATGTAGCGGGATATGATGTTTATAAAAATGCTGAAAATGTAAAGAAAAGCATTGGTTACATGAGTCAGAAATTTTCATTGTATGAAGACCTCACTGTTAAAGAAAATTTTCGATTTTATGGGGGGATTTATGGATTATCCAGAAAAAGAATAAAAAGACGTACTTCTGAATTGCTTGAAAAATTGGATTTCTCTCATGCAATTGACCGGAAAATATCGGATATTCCGCTGGGTTGGAAACAAAAGCTGGCGTTTTCCATAGCTATTATCCATGAACCGCGTATTGTTTTTCTGGATGAGCCAACAGGTGGAGTAGACCCGATAACGAGACGACAATTCTGGGAGATGATTTACGAAACTTCGTTCCGGGGTATTACAGTTTTTGTAACCACGCATTATATGGATGAAGCGGAGTATTGCGACCGTGTAACAATCATGGAAAAAGGAGTGATAGAAGCCCTGGATACGCCAGAAAATTTAAAAAATCAATATAATGCTGACACTATGGACCAGGTTTTTGTAAAAATTGCACGGTAATGAAGATTTGGAATAAATATCATGTTGGCTTTTCCAACCTGAATAATTCAGGCTAAGTTAAAAAAAAGAAATAAGATGAAGCGTTTTGTAGGTTTTATGAAGAAGGAATTTATCCATATTTTCAGGGATGTACGAACCTTGTTAATTTTGTTTGGTATGCCTGTTGCTCAGATCCTCATTTTTGGATATGTTATTACCAATGAAATTAAAGAAGCTCAAATCGCCGTTTATGACAGGTCAAAAGATGATATAACTCAGGAAATAACTGACAAATTGGGTGCTTCAGGATACTTCCGGGTTTCAAAAATAATTCATCACGAAGCAGAAATTGAGGAAACATTTAAACAAGGCGAGATTAAAGAGATTGTTATATTCGAACAAGATTTCGGGAAAAAATTGATTAATAACAATAGTCCGCAGATCCAGCTTTTACTTGATGCTACAGATGCCAACATGGCAAATTTACTTCAAAATTATACTTCGGGTATTATCCGCGATTATTCCCAAAATATAAAATTAAAACAAATAAATGTGCCGGTTATCCAGGCAAAGCCCCGTATGGTTTTCAATAACGAACTGAAAGGGGTGTATATGTTTGTTCCGGGCACAATGGCACTGATACTTATGATTGTTACGGCCATGATGACCTCTATTTCAATTAGCCGGGAAAAGGAAATGGGATCTATGGAGGTTTTACTTGTATCTCCATTACGATCATTTCAGATTATCCTCGGCAAAGTTGCTCCTTATGTACTTCTTGCTTTTCTGAATGGCGTAGTAATTATTTTGTTGGGGTACTTTGTTTTTGACATGCCTATCAATGGAAGTTGGGTTCTTTTATTAGCTGAAACGTTGCTTTATATTATTATGGCTTTATCGCTTGGGATTCTTATTTCAACAGTGAGCAATACACAGGAAGTTGCCATGTTTATTTCCATGTTTGCATTATTGCTCCCTACAATGTTGCTTTCCGGATTTATTTTCCCGGTAGAAAACATGCCATGGCCCCTGCAATGGCTCAGCACTGTTATTCCGGCCAAATACTTTATTATTTTGATAAAGGATATTATGATAAAAGGAACAGGACTCGCATTTGTCTGGAAGGAGACACTAGTGCTTGTAGGAATGACTTTAATATTCATTATTGTGAGTATCAGAAAATTTAAAATTCGGTTGGAATAAAAAAATTGATTATAGAGAATGAAAACAATCTTATATCTGCTACAGAAAGAATTTATTCAGGTAATGCGAAATAAGACCATGCTGATCATGATTTTTATATTACCCCTGGTGCAGTTATTGATTCTTGTTAATGCTGCGACTTTTGAAATGAAAAATATTGACACGTATGTAGTTGATAAAGATCTTTCATCAACTTCCCGTGAAATGATAAATAAATTTCAGGGCAGCCCTTTCTATAATATCACTGGACGTTCTTTTGATAAATCTTTAGGAGAGAAAAAATTACTCACTGACGAAGCGGATTTAATTATTACCATTCCATCTTCCTTCGAACACGACTTAAGAAAAGAAGGCAAGGCTGATGTACAGCTTATAATTAATGCTATTAATGGGAGTGCTGCCGGACTCATTAATGCCTATACTACAGCAGTCATCGCGGATTATAATCAAAACATCATTAGTAACTGGCTGAATCCCCATGAGTCAGGTAGTAGCAATCCCATTGAGATGAATTATTCCTATTGGTACAATCCTGAAATGAACTACGAAGTCTATATGGTACCAGGTATCCTGGTTATTCTTGTAACTGTTATAAGTCTTTTCCTTACAGCTATAAATATCGTCAGAGAGAAAGAAATGGGAACAATTGAGCAGATTAATGTTACTCCAATAAAGAAATATCAGTTCATAACGGGTAAATTATTACCATTTCTTGTCATTGCTTTAATTGAACTTACCATTGGACTGATAATTGGCAAATTACTGTTCAATGTCCCTATGGTAGGAAATTTATGGCTTCTTTTTGGGTTTACGATCATCTATTTACTGGTAATCCTGGGATTTGGATTGTTTTTGTCAGAAATATCAGACTCTCAACAACAAGTTATGTTCGTTGTCTTCTTCTTTATGCTGGTTTTTATCCTTATGAGTGGAATTTTTACCCCTACGGAAAGTATGCCTGACTGGGCGAATTATGTAAATGTTATTAATCCGATTGCTTATTTCATGGAAGTTATCCGTATGATACTGTTGAAAGGATCCGGCTTTAAAGATATTTTAAGCGAATTCTTTAGCTTATCAATTTATGCAATGTTAATTTTGGGTTTAGCTGTTCGAATGTATCGAAAAACTTCATAAAACAATCAAAACCATCATCTTTTTATCTGACAAGCGAAGAAATTTAAATTTTTATTGTAGAATTTTACTTCGTTATCAAATAGAATATTTTTCAAACATTTAGATTCCTTTTTTTAAATAGGTCTTAATAACTATCACCCCAAAAGTAAGTCATATTACCAGTAGCTTTCATACATGTTGTTGCAGCTCAACTATTTGAATTAAACCAAATTTAATAGTCTTATTTCTTTACATTAACAATGAATTACTATCTTTGTAGTACATAAATTTCTTATTATAATGAAAGAGAGAGTTTTCAAATATCTGCTGTTTTTATTTATATGTGTTTATTCTATTGGTTGTGTAAAGGAAAGTAAACCACCAGCCAACAAAGTAATAAAAGGAAGCAATGAAGTGCTTAATGTTCCTTTAAAAAAACGCTGGAAGGAATACCAAGAGGGGAATAAAGTCTCTAATCCATCATTTGAAAACGGACGGGTTTTAAATAAAAATTTTCAGACATTCGAAATTAATCGTTGGAATAAGGAGGGAGAAAACATAGTTTGGGTAGACACGGAAGATTCCGAATACAATAAGAGTGATGTTAATTCCGGCAGTCGTTCTGTGAAAATTCATAACTATAATAATGATGAAACCGGAGGGGACAGAACCGGCATATTGAGTGATTATATAAAAGTAATAAATGGAAACTACAATTTGTCTTTCGATTTAAAACTGAAAAATGTGCATCCCTACAATTCCCGCTTTGGTTCAAAATTACTAGATGCTGTAAATATTCGGGTTTTCTATTATGATAAAAATAAGATTCAATTAAGTGGAAAAATATATAATCCTGAAAACAAGAAGTATATAGACCATGAATTTAAAGCATTACCATTTACAAATTTTTGGATGATAGATTCACTTGGCTGGATTAGATCAAATGGAATCACCTGCAAATTTCCCTTTCCTAATGGTCATATACCTCAGGAGACAAAATATGTGCGGATCTTCTTTGGTTTAAAAGGTTCCGGAACAATGTGGGTCGATAATGTGAAGCTAAACTATACAAAACGCAATTTCACTATAAAGGAACTATTAGAGCCATACAAAGATAGTACCTTTACAAAAGCCGATCTTATTATACCTACTCCAAAAAACGTCCGAGCAGGGGAGAAGCTTGCCCTATTTAATTTTGAAAAAGGAAATGTTCAGCCATTAATAGTAATTCCCGAAAATGCAGGGAAATTTACAAAAAAGGCGGCAAATGATTTAAAACAAAATATTCTGGATGTTTCGGAAGACGTTTTTTCAGGTAAGCATCGAAATGTTCCGGTTATAACCAATGATAATAAGATAGCAAGCAAAAATGCAAGCATCATTTTTTCAATAGGAGATACTCCGCTTTACCGGTCCCTTGATACTCAGACGAAGGAAGATTCTGTTGATGGCCGCAAAGACGGGTACATAATTACAAAAACCGGGACTGAAAAACCTGTAATCTACTTAAAAGGCACATCAGATTTGTCAAATTTTTATGCAGTGCAAACAGCAAGTCAATTAATAAATAAGGAAAATGGAAAATACCAGCATGCAGAAATAATTGATTATCCCGATTTTAAAAACAGAGCTGTTGTTAGTGAAATAAATGGCAGTGATTTATCAGAAAAAAACGATTTACTTACTCAATATAGGTTTACTCATTATTATTCAAAGTTGGAAAATGATAAAGATCCTTCTCAACTCATTACTTCCTTGGATAATCTTAGTGATGATAAAGAAAAAGCAAGTCTTTTAAAGCCCGGAATAGCTCTGAATCCATATAAACTTTTCCATAAAAGCGATAAATGTCAGCAATACGCACAAATATCCGATTTGAGTACTATTATTGATTTGCTAAAGAAAGCCGAAACCAAAGGTATCAATGATTTTATTATCCGCATTGATGATACCTTTTCACCTCGGAGCCCTTCTTCATGTCTATATAATTTCAAATCAAGAGAAAATCATTTGAAATACAGAAGCCTGTTGGATGTGCACAAATATATGATGGGTGAAATGGCAGATAAATTATCACTTAATGCCGATATTAAGTTTATGCCTTTGTGGAATCATTCAGAATGTATAAGGAAAAGCCAGGGAAAAGGAGAGTTATATTTAAAAGAATTGTATAGAAAGATTCCTGATAAAATTGATTATTTGTGGACAGGCTCTGCAGAAACTCCCTCAATTATTGATGAGGCAGAAATAATGCACGTGAAAAACATAATCAACAAGTATCCTGTTTTCTTTAGTAAGGATATTAATCCCTTTTCCATTGAAAACAATATATTTAGTGAAAATTATCCTGGAAAATTGAGAACAACCAGTATTTTTCAGCCATTTGCCCTAAATACTCCCGATAAATTTGAAAATTTTAGCGCAGGGAAATCATTTATTGCAGAAATGGAACTTCAAAATGCACTGGACAATATAAAACTCGCATGCTATGCTGATTATTTATGGAATGGGAAAGCGTATGAGTCAAATCGTTCACTTTTAAAAGTGTTAATTTCAAATTATGGTATAGAAAGTGCATTTGCCTTAATTGATTATAATGACTTATACATGGGATTAAAGGAAATGTTAATAAAAATAAACAAACTTGACGCTGAGAGAAAGTACCTGCGCTTAGCAGAAAATTTTATAACAAAAATGGATGATCAGATGGAGCGATTGGAAAAATTAATGAAAGGCACTACAATTCTGGAAGATATTCAACAATTGAATAAACAAATAAAACAAAAGTATAACGAAATATCAGGTTAATCAACATTTTTTTGTTGATAAAAGATGAGATAAGATATTTACTACTTTTTAAAGTTTTTATAGCTTTACATCGATTTATTAAAAATAGAATATGAAAGAAGAAAATAGTTATAACGAATACGAAAATGGAGCAGATGATATCATTTCAAGATATGAAGAGATGATTGAGGATGGCAAAAATTATTATTTTGATGTCGAGGACCTGGAATTTATTCTGGATTTTTATATTGATATGAATCAAATGGGAAAAGCGAAGCAAGCTGTTCGTTATGCTTTCAACCTGCATCCTTACGCATTGCCGCTTCAGATTAAAAAGGCTAAAATTCTATTAAAAAATAATAACCCGAAACGGGCAATTTCAGTCCTGGAAAATATTCAGGAAATTGAAATGGCTAATACTGAACTTTATCAGATTAAAGGCCACGCATATGTCTTAATAAAGGATATTGAGGCTGCTAAAGAACAATATAATCAAGCACTGCAGCTCATTCACGATAAGGAGGAATTAGTTGATACATTATATGCCATTTCTCAAACACTTCAATTTCAAAGCCTCTATGAGCTTGCAATTCAATATCTAAAACAAGCATACAACTTGATTGATGATTATCTGTTCATTCTATACGATTTGGCATATTGCTATGAAAGAACAGAAAACACACATCAAAGTCTGGTATACTATGAAAAATACCTGGGAAAAGACCCATTTTCTGACCATGTTTGGTTTACAGTAGGCCGTTTGTATGAGGAAGAAGGGAATTTAGAAAAGGCTTTGGAGGCTTATAATTTTGTACATGCAATTAATCCGAATTTTTCCGATGTATTACTGGAAATAGCAAGAATTTACGAAAACAGCTTTCAATATAAAAAAGCCATTCAGTATTATTCAGACTATATTGAAATGGATCCGGAAAATTACGATGTGCATTATTATATCGGAAATTGCTACAATTTATTAGATGAATGGGATAACTCGATGGAGCATTTTCACAAATCGCTCAATATTGAACCTTTTAATGGAAAAGTTTTCCACGGAATGGCCTCTGTTTTATACAAAAAAAACCTTTTGCAGGATGCGTTGTTTTATTCAAAACGTGCAACTTTGGTTGATGAGGATAATGCCAAATTTCATCTTCTCTTCGGAAAAATTTCTTCAAAGTTAAACCGCAAGGCTAATGCGATAACGGCTTACAGGAAAACTGTGGATTTGAAACCACAACTGGTTTATTATTGGATACAACTTCTGGATGAATTAATCCATCAAAATAAAATAAGTGAGGGAATAAAAGTCCTTCAGGAGAGTCTGGAATTTCACCGAAACAGCCCTGCCATTCTCTATAGATTAGCAGCTTTGCAATTTAAAAAAGGCAGCAAAGAGAATGCATTACAAAACTTCAAGAGAGCTTTTTCCCTGGACAGAAAAAATTATCACGATTTTTTTAAAATTTGCCCTGAAGCAAAAAAGTCACAAGCAATCAATAAAATACTGACTGACCAAACGATAAAAAAATAGAATTATGAATGTAAATTTGCCAAATTTTCCAAATCGAGAAACAAAGGATCGCACGTTTGGAATAACCATGGTAATGGATAAAGGGTTAAGTGTAAATCAGGTAGAGAATTTTATTGACTCCTGCGGCGACCTTGTGGATTTTGTTAAACTAGGTTTTGGCACTGCTTTGGTAACTAATAAACTCGAAGAGAAGTTAAAACTTTACAGAGAAGCTAATATTCGGCCATATTTTGGCGGGACACTATATGAGGCATATAAAGTAAGGGGATTATTCGATGAATTTCAAAAGTTCCTGGACAAACATCAGATGGAAACAGCTGAAGTCTCCGATGGCTCGATTGTTTTGGATCATGAAGATAAGTTAAAGGATATTAATACGCTGGCTAATGGCCGGGTTGTCCTCTCTGAAGTAGGTTCAAAAAAGACTGATGTAATTATCTCTCCTGAGCAATGGGTTTCTATGATGAAGAGTGAACTTGAAGCCGGCAGCTATAAGGTGATTACTGAAGCCCGTGAAAGTGGCACAATTGGTATTTTTAACAAAGATGGCTCAGCTAAACGCGAATTGATTGATGACATTTCCCATCATGTTAAAATAGAAAATGTATTGTGGGAAGCGCCTAAAAAAGCCCAACAAGTTTGGTTTATTAAACATTTTGGTGCAAATGTCAATCTTGGAAATATTGCCCATTCGGAAGTTATTCCTTTAGAAACCATTCGTCTCGGACTAAGAGGAGACACCTTTTTTGACTTCCTGCCAGATGATATTAAAAAGAAAAACGGGATAAAATAGTGGCAGAACCTATAAGGAAACTTTATTAATATGGCCAAAAAAAGAGGAATAAAGGAGTATGTTCTGTTAATCTTAAAAGGAGCAGGAATGGGGGCTGCTGATATCGTCCCGGGTGTTTCCGGTGGCACGATTGCCTTTATTACAGAAATTTACGAAGAACTTGTCAATTCAATAAAATCAATCAATCTTAAATCCTTCAGGACAATTTTCTCCGAAGGAATCAGAGAATTTTGGAATGCAATAAACGGAAACTTTCTGCTTTCCGTCTTTGCAGGTATTCTGATTAGTGTTTTTACACTGGCAAATCTGCTGGAAACGTTACTTCAGGATGAACCAATTCTTGTTGAGTCCTTTTTCTTTGGTTTAATTATAGCTTCGGCTGTTTATGTAGCAAGAAAAATAACCACCTGGAATTGGCAGAAAATTGTAGCAATTCTCATGGGTATTGTTGTTGCATACTTAATTACAAGTTTAACTCCTGCACAAACATCTGAAGCTCACTGGTTTGTTTTTATTTCCGGTGCCGTTGCTATTTGTGCTATGATTTTACCAGGTATTTCCGGGGCTTTCATTTTACTTATACTCGGAAAGTATCAATTTATTCTTGGTGCTGTTAATGACTTAAACCTTATTGTACTCGCTGTTTTTGCTGTCGGAGCGTTAGTTGGACTAATTAGTTTCTCGAATATTTTATCATGGTTTTTAAGGAAATTTCATGACATTACAATTGCAGTGCTTTCCGGGTTTATGATTGGGTCTTTGTATAAAATTTGGCCATGGAAACGAACTGTATCTACATTCAGAGATAGTCACGGCGAACTACAGCCCCTTGTTGAACAAAATGTTTTGCCCGGCCAATTTGAATGTGCAACAGGTGAGAGTGCACAATTATTTGCAGCTCTCGTTGCTGCTGCCGCCGGAATATTATTAATTCTGATCGTTTCGAAAATCACGAAATCAAAAACGTAACTATGAGGACCTTTGGATTAATCGGGTTTCCTCTTAAACATTCATTTTCTCCGGAATACTTTTCGAAGAAATTTAAACAGGAAAATATTCATGCTGAATATAAACTTTTCCCCATCGAGCATATTTCCGAATTGCCCTCTCTTGTAGATAAACATCCAACGCTCGTAGGTTTAAACGTAACTATTCCCTATAAAGAAAAAGTAATTGATTATCTTGACGATATAGGAGGAGAGGCGAAATATATTAAAGCAGTAAATACCATAGTTATAAATCGGGACAATGACAATGTAAAACTTATAGGCTATAATACTGATGTAGAGGGGTTTGAAAAATCATTGCAAAAACGGTTGAGAGATTATATGGCAAAAGCTTTGATAATAGGAAGCGGCGCTACATCAAAAACAGCATACCGGGTGCTTGAAAAATACAATATCGAAGTTACTTTTGTTACACGGCATAAAGCTGATAAAAAAAACTATATTACCTACGATGAGGTGACCGGAGAAACAATCAGAAACAATCAAATAATCATCAATACAACTCCAGTGGGAATGTATCCTGAAATTGACAATTATCCTCCAATTCCTTATTCTAAAATTACCCACAGACATTTACTTTTTGATGTTATTTACAATCCCTCATTGACTAAATTTTTAGAATTCGGAAGTAAAGCCGGAGCAGAAATTATTAATGGATACGAAATGCTTAAATATCAGGCAGAAGCATCTTGGCTTCTGTGGAATAACTCCTGAACAGATATTTTCTGTTTTTATTTTTTAAAACACACACTCACCTGACATAATTCATTGTTTATATTCTTCAAAATGGACAATTTTGATTAACTTTACGAAAATATTGTATAACGCATAAATATCTGAATAACAATGGATTTGATACAGCAAATAAAAGACAGCGCAAAAAATTTAAGCAAAAGGATTGTTTTACCAGAATCCACAGAAGAAAGAACCCTTCAGGCAGCTGATACTCTAATTAAAGAGGGTATTGCAGAAATTATATTATTGGATAATCCCGACAAGATAAAAAGTAAAGCTAACGAGCTTAATCTCACCAATATTGACAAAGCAACCATTATTGATCCTTCTAATCATGAGAAGAAACAGGCTTATATTGATTTGCTTCTGGAACTGAGAAAGCACAAAGGTCTGACGCAGGAGGAAGCCTCGAAATTGGTTGAAGATCCACTTTACCTTTCAACCCTGATGATAAAAAATGGAGATGCTGACGGTGAAGTTGCAGGTGCTGAAAATGCAACAGGAGATGTTCTTCGGCCAGCATTTCAGATCGTAAAAACAAAGCCCGGAATTAGTGTTGTTTCCGGAGCATTTATCATGACTCTAAAAGACAAGACTTACGGGGAAAACGGCCAGTTAATTTTTGCTGACTGTGCAGTTCACCCCAATCCTACAGAAGAGGAACTTGCGGAAATAGCTGTTGCTACTGCTGATACGACTAAAGCTATTGCAGGATTTGAACCAAAGGTTGCAATGTTGAGCTTTTCTACAAAAGGAAGTGCAAAACATGAAATGGTTGATAAAGTAATGAATGCAACAAAGATTGCTAAAGAAAAAAGACCAGATCTCAAGATAGACGGTGAAATGCAAGCTGATGCAGCAATTGTTGAAGCAATTGGAAAGAAAAAAGCGCCAGACAGCGAAATTGCAGGAAATGCAAATGTACTGGTTTTCCCGACTCTTGAGACTGGAAATATCGCGTATAAGCTTGTGCAGCGATTAGCCGGAGCAGAAGCTACAGGACCTGTATTGCAGGGAATGGCAGCTCCAATAAATGACCTGTCAAGAGGTTGCAGTGTAGAAGATATTGTTAATTTGGTTGCGATTACAGCGAATCAGGCCGGAAATGAAAAGTAATAAAGGAAATTGAAATTAATATATAAAAACAAACAATAATTATGAAAGTATTAGTACTCAACTGCGGCAGCTCCTCTATAAAGTTTCAGTTAATGAATATGGACAATGCTGAAATTCTGGTTAAAGGTATTGTAGAGAAAATAGGTTTGGATGCATCTTTTATGAAGTTGGAATCTAATGGGGATAAGCAGAAAATTGACATGGACATTCCCGAGCATACTGAAGGAATTGAAAAAATAATAGATATTCTAGTGAGTGAGGAACATGGCGTTTTGAAAAACCACGATGAAATTGATGCTGTAGGTCATCGGGTAGCTCATGGTGGGGAAAAATTCAGTCAAAGTGCATTGGTAACAGATGAGGTTATTCATGAGATTGAAGGAGTCAGCGACTTGGCACCTCTCCATAATCCTAATAATTTAAAAGGAATTCGGGCAATTCAGAAATTACTTCCTAATGCTCCACAAGTAGCAGTTTTTGATACTGCCTTTCACCAAACTATGCCGGATTATGCTTACATGTATGGTTTACCTTATGACATGTACAAAAAATATGGCGTCAGAAGGTATGGATTTCACGGCACAAGTCACAGATTTGTAGCCGAAAGGGCCTGTGAAATACTGAATGTGGACATGAATAAGCAACGGATTATAACATGTCATTTAGGAAACGGAGCTTCTATTGCAGCTATCAAAAACGGAAAATCTGTTGATACTTCTATGGGATTAACACCTGTTGAAGGATTAATTATGGGTACACGTTCCGGTGATCTCGATCTTGGAGCATTTATGTTTATTATGGAAAAAGAAAACATGTCGTTAGAACAAGCAAATACCATGATTAATAAACAAAGCGGTATGTATGGTATCACAGGTGTTTCTTCTGACATGAGGGAGATCCGCGAAGAGGCTAAAAATGGAAATGAAAAAGCTAAGTTAGGTCTTCAGATGTATGAATATCGGGTGAAAAAATATATCGGCTCTTATACTGCAGCGATGGACGGTGTTGATACAATTATATTTACTGGCGGAATTGGCGAAAATGACTGGGAATCCCGTCATGGTATTTTAGAAGGACTGAATTATCTGGGAGTTGACTTTGACCCTGATAAGAATGAAAGTATTAGAGGAGAAGAAAAGGTTATTACTAAAGATAGTTCAAAGGTTACCTCAATGATTGTTCCAACTAATGAAGAACTTGTTATAGCACGAGATACCACTAAAATTGTTTCGGCAGAAAAATAAACTAACTAAAATAAAATGAAGGAGTTCCTATGGAATTAAAAAAATTAAACGATTTAATTGATATTGCCAAAGGGAAAAGTACTAAAAGATTGGCTGTTGCTGCTGCTGGTGACAAGGCGGTTTTGAAGGCAGTTAAAAGTGCTTCCGATGAAAATATCATTACTCCCGTTTTAGTTGGGAATAAATCAGAAATCATTTCTATTGCTAAGGAAATAGATTTTGATATTGAACAAATTGATATTTATGATGAACCGGACCCGGCAAAAGCATCAATAAAGGCAGTTTCTTTAATAAAAAATGGGAAAGCGGAGATACTGATGAAGGGACATGTCAGCACAGCTCCTTTGTTAAAAGCTGTGTTAGATAAAGAAAATGGACTGCGAAAAGGAAATACCTTAAGTCATTTTGCTCTTATAGAATCGCCCTATTATCACAAATTAATAGGAATTTCTGATGCTGCAATGAATATAGCACCAGATTTTCAGGAAAAAATCGATATAATTAATAATGCTGTTGAAGTATATAATGGACTCGGTGAAGAAAAACCTAAAGTTGGAATTATTGGACCATTAGAAGTCGTTAATCCAAAGATAGAGTCTACCTGTCATGCAGCTATGATTTCAAAGATGAGTGACCGCGGGCAGTTCAAAGATTGTGTTGTGGATGGGCCTTTTGCTTTTGATAATGCAATCTCAACAGATGCCGCTCAACTTAAAGGTATTTCTGGTGAAGTAGCTGGAGAAGCAGATATTCTTGTTGCGCCAGATCTGAACAGTGGAAATATTTTATACAAATCGCTCGTCTTCTTGGGTGGTGCTACTTCTGCTGCAGTAATTATGGGTGCAGCAGTTCCTGTTGTATTAACTTCACGAGCAGATACCGAAAAAAATAAAATGATGTCTATTTCATTAGCTGCGGCTATGTAATTGTAATCAATAAAATCTTATTTATGGAAGAGTATAAAATTTTAACAATTAACCCAGGTTCAACTTCAACCAAAATTGCAGTTTATCGTAATGCAAAATCTATATTCTTAAAAAACATCAAACATACCTCTGAGAATTTAAAAGATTTTGAGAAGATTACAGATCAGTTTCATTTTCGTAAAGATGTTATTCTTAATGAATTAAAAGAGGCTGAAATCGATATTAATCAGATTTCTGCAATTGTTGGCAGGGGAGGTTTGGTTAGGCCTATAGAATCAGGAGTTTACGAAGTAAACGACTCAATGATTCGTGATCTGAGGGAAAGTCCGCTTGGAGAACATGCCAGTAATCTTGGAGGTTTAATTGCTTCTGATATAGCAGAATCCCTGCCAAATGCTAGAGCTTTTATTGCAGATCCTGTAGTTGTTGACGAAATGGAAGATGTAGCAAGAATTGCTGGTCATCCGGAATTTAAACGGCATTCCATTTTTCACGCACTGAATCAAAAAGCTATTGCAAGAGCACATGCAAAGTCTATGGATAAACATTACGAGGATTTAAACCTCATTGTAGCCCACCTGGGAGGTGGTATATCTGTTGGTGCTCATAAGAAAGGTAAAGTTATAGATGTAAATAATGCACTTGACGGGGATGGACCATTTTCTCCTGAAAGAAGCGGAACGCTTCCGGTTGGTCAGCTTGCGAAATTGTGTTTTAGTGGAAAATATACGCTTGATGATATAAAAAAAATGATTAAAGGAAATGGTGGATTAGTCGCATACCTTGGAACAAACGATGCTTACGAAGTGGAGATGATGGTACGCAACGGAGATGATAAAGCTAAACTAATACAGGATGCGCTTTCTTACCAGGTAGCCAAAGAAATTGGGGCGCAGAGTGTTGTTCTTAAGGGACAAGTTGATGGCATTCTTTTAACTGGTGGAATGGCACATAACCCTATGGTTGTTGAATATATTAGAGAAAGAGTAGGATTCTTAGCTAATGTTTCTGCATATCCGGGGGAAGATGAAATGAAAGCATTGGCTGCAAATGGCTTAAGAGTGCTCAAAGGAGAGGAGAAACCAAAAGTATATTAATAAACTTCCTGAGTAATATAACACTTTTTGAAAAGAGAAATTTCTTATTGAGGAATTTCTCTTTTTTCTTTTTCGTTCGAAAAAGGAAAACAAAAGGTGTTAAAGTGCATAGCGAGTTTTGTTTTATTATTTGTTGCAATTATATTTGCTGTATAACGTTTGGATAAAATATTAATTTATATTTGATAATTAAATTTAATAGAAGCCTAATAATGAAAAGACATGTATTAATACTTGTATGCGTTATATTTTTTCTGGGATCATCAGCAAATGCGCAGAATGATGATAAAAAAAAGAAAGATGAGGACAAAAGTAAATTCAAAGAAAATGTATTTTTTGGAGGCTCTTTATGGGCGAGTTTTGGTACAGTTACACGCGTCGAAGTTTCACCCGTGATTGGATATCATATTAGTCCTCGTTTCGATGTAGGAATTGGTGGAAAATATTTATTTTATAAAAGTAACTCATGGAATTATACAGGAACTAACGATTTTAGTTTTTCAGCACATATCTATGGGGGGAAGGCATTTAGTCGTATAGTTCTCATTAAAAATCTCAATGATATTCTGCCTTTTACTCTTCATGGTAGGCTAAGTTCTCACCTGGAATACGAAGGCCTGAATATGCCTTCCAATTTTGCTCCCGAAACTCATAGCTCTCGCTTTTGGTCGCATTATTATTGGGTAGGTGGAGGCCTTCAGCAAAAGATTGGTAAAAAAGCCTATTTCAATATTTTTATTCTTTACAATTTGAATGAAAAATCAACTTATCAGTTATACGATAATCCGACTATTCGAATTGGTATTAATTTTTAATTTCTTAGGTTAGGCGTATTCATAAGTAAACAAAATACTGAATTGTAATAAGTTAACGACAAAATTATATAAAGCGCAACCCCGAAAAATGCAAAAATGATTAAAAAGCGAGGTCATGTCTTTTCTCTGCTGCCTTCTGCTTTCTTTTTTTTCTGTTCAAACGCTGTCAGGTTTTCCCCGGGCTGCCTTCTGCAACTGCGAGTGCCTACTTACCTTCTGGCAAATTTATGGCCATTTTAATATTTAACTTCTACTTCTGAACGTGCCTAGGTTATTTTCATGCGAATTATGGAAGGCAATCCGTTTATCCATTATTCACTGCCTACTGCAGAGTGCTTACTGCTTACTTACTCATTATCTAATTGATACTCATTTTAATTTTGTATCTGCTTTTGGAAACTGCCTAGTCCGAAGCATATTTCCACTTATATAAAATGTTAGTTCGTTTTAGGGTAGTGCGAAGGATTAAAATAGAAATCACCCCTGCTAAAAAGTCTGCTATTGGAAATGAAAACCAAATTCCATCCAGCCCCAGATTAAATACTGATGGAAGGATAAAAATAAGAGGTGTGATTAACAAAACCCATCGCAAAATTGCCAGTATAAAAGCCGATTGTGATTTCCCCATCGCCTGATGGATACCCATAGCATTAATTGAAATCCCCATCAAAAACATCATGGAAATAATAATCCTCATTGCACGAACTCCCTGATCAATAATCTCTTTATCTTTGGTAAATAATGAAAATATATCTTCTGCAAAAATTTCAAAAGCTACAATCGATATAATGCCATAAATTAAGGAATAGGAAAAACCTATCTTTATGGTCTTCAAAATCCTGTTATATTTTTCGGCTCCATAATTGTATCCGACAATTGGCTGCATTCCCTGATTAAAACCAAAAAGTGGCATGCCAAGAAATAAAGTGACTTTGTAGATAACACCAAAAATAGCTATAGCCATATCTCCACCATAAAACCCAAGACTATGATTTAAAGCTACATTCGCAAAACTGCTCGAAGAACGCATGCCAAAACCGGACAAACCAACTTTAACTGTCGGTTTCAATACATTTTTGTTTAAACGGAAATATTTGAGTTTAAAATTGATGATTGTTTTTGAGCCGGTAAAATAGAAAATCAAATATATGAATGTTGCCAGTTTTCCTAGTATAGTAGCAAGACCGGCTCCTGTGATGCCCATATCCATTGGAAAAATAAATATGTAATCAAGTATTACATTTAACAAGAGACCAATCAACATACTGTTCATAGCATCCTTGGCTCTGCCTTCGGCCCGCAGGTAATTGCTGGTACTTACACAAAAAGGAAACCAGAGCATCCCTATAAAAATCATTTTTGCAAAATCATGTGCATAGGGTAAAATTCCTGGAGTAGCACCAAACAGTTTTAGAATAGGATCTGTAAACAGGAGGCCAATACCAGCGAAAAATATGCCAACGATAAATGAAAGCAGAAATCCATTCCCGGTGATTGCATTTATCTTTTCTTCTTTTCCAGCTCCCAAAGTTCGTGATAAGAGTGTTGCAGTACCTATTCCAATCAAATGGGCAAATGAGGAAACTATTGCCATTATCGGAAGTACAATAGCGACCGCACCAATAGCGATAGCATCTATTCCCCTGCCAACAAAAATTGTATCGACAATATTGTATATCGCATTCGCGAACATAGCAATCATTGAAGGTAAAGAAAGTTTCACCAGGAGATTGCTTATGTTTTTATATCCTAATTCCTGATGCTTTTTCTTCATGTATCATCAATTGTTTCCCGCCGGTAATAGTAACAATAGTGTTTACAAAAACACGAATTCAATTATAATATAGAATAATGCTTTCTAATTGTAAAGTTAAAAGTAAGATAAAAACGAATAAGTGATAAAGAGAATTTTTTATTTGAGCAGAAAAAAAAGATTCGAAACCTTGAACTGATAATTACGAATCAGCTACTCTGACCATCGGAGCTACATCGGCCTAAAAACCTTATTTCTTTAATTCGCTTCTGAGGCTGGCCATTCGAATGGCTGCAGCTGCAGCTTCATCGCCTTTATTTCCATGTTTACCCCCGGCACGGTCTAAAGCCTGCTGTAAATTATCAGTAGTGAGAACTCCGAATATAAAAGGTCTTTGATATCTGATATTTAGGTTGGTAATTCCTTGAGTAACACTATCGCATACATAGTCAAAGTGTTTTGTTTCTCCTTGTATGACACATCCAAGGCAAATGATGGCATCTAACTCCAGATGTTCTTGTAATAGTTGAGCTCCCAGGGTGAGTTCTATACTTCCCGGAACTCTTTTTATAATAATATTTTCCTCATTAAGATGGTATTTCCTTAAAGTATTGTAAGCACCTTCCGACAGAGCATCGGTAATTTTAGTGTTGAAATCGGCAACGACAATACCTATTTTCAGTCCCTTACCATCTGGTATTTCTGTATGATTAAAATCAGAAAGATTTTTTAAGTTAGATGCCATAGCTTATTATTTCGAAGCAGTAATTACTTTTAATCTTGCAACATTCCTGTCAACTTCATCGCTTTGAGGAGACTCAGGATATTTGCGTTTTATCTCCTTATAAAGCTCAATAGCTTTATCATAGTCTCCTTTTTCTTCATATACGAAAGCCGTTTTGTCCATAAAATAAGGAGTAGTAAATTGATTATCGTTTACATCCCTTGCTTTTTCGTAATAATCCAGAGCCTCATCAAGGTCGCCCTTTTCCATATAAGCATCACCTAAAGCTCCATATTTTTGGGGTTCAATGATCTTATCATCTACATTAAAATCTTTTAAGTGTTCAATTGCATTATCGTATTGACCAAGTTTCAGATAAGAAACTCCGGAATAATATTCAGCGAGATTAGCAGATTTGGTCATACCATATTCTTCTATGATATCAAGAAAACCAAGATAATTTCCGTCCCCGTTTAATGCAAGATTGAAAGAGTCCTGAGCAAAATATTGTTCAGCCCTGAACATTTGGCCTTTTGCTTCATTTTCCATGGGAGCCATATAGTATCGTTGGAATAATAAATACCCACCTACTACAATAATGATAGCAAAAACAACTGAGGTTAATGTTTTTTGGTTATTTTCAATAAATTGTTCTGTTCGCGACAGAGCACTTTCAACTGATTCAAGCTGTTCTGGTGCAGATTCATTTTTCTTTTTGCTCATTTTCTTATATTTTTTTATCTATTTTTGATTTTGAAGTGCAAAAGTAATTTTTTTGTGCTTTAATTAGAAAAAAATAGGATTAAAAATTTCAACCTATTATTTATCAATTCAAGGCAAAAATAAAGAAAATGTTTGTAAAAACCTTATCAATTAATAATTATAAAAATTACGCCGAAACTAACTTGTCCTTTTCTCCGAAAATAAATTGTTTTGTGGGGCAAAACGGGGTTGGAAAAACAAATTTAATCGATTCGATCTATTACCTTTCTATGTGTAAAAGCTTCCTAAACCCTGTTGATAATCAAAACATTAAGCACGGAGAAGAGTTTGCAGTTTTGCAAGGAAGCTTTTTTAGAAATGAAAAAGAAGAAAAAATCTATTGCAGTATTCATAAACAAAAAAAGAAAAAAGTAAAAAGGAACAAAAAAGATTACAGGAAGTTGTCAGAACATATTGGTTTTTTACCTGTAGTTATGATTTCACCAATTGATACAAACCTTATTTCGGGTGGAAGTGAAGAAAAACGCAAATACATGGACAGGGTTATTTCGCAATATGACAAAGATTATCTGAATACTTTGATCAAATACAACAGGGCGCTAAACCAGAGAAATCAATTATTAAAATCCTTTGCCGAACATAATTCATTTGACCCCGAATCATTGGAACTGTGGGATGATCAATTAATTCAACTAGGGAGTGAGCTGCATAAAAAACGGGTGAAATTTGCAGAAGAACTCGTACCAATTTTTCAATATTATTACGGGATTATATCTGGCAATTCAGAAAAAGTAGGACTTGAATATAAATCTCAACTTAATGAAACCGGTTTTCGAAAATTACTTACAGATGCCCTTCAGAAAGATAGAGTTGTTCAACATTCAACAGCCGGAACTCATAAGGACGATCTGGAATTTACAATTGAACAGTTTCCCTTGAAAAAGGCTGGTTCACAGGGGCAACAAAAAACTTTCCTTGTCGCATTAAAATTGGCACAATATGATTTTATAAAAAAAATAAAAGGTTTCCGTCCAATTCTTTTATTGGATGATATTTTTGATAAATTTGACCATCAAAGAGTGGAAAAGATACTAAAAAACCTGGCAAAAGACCACTTTGGACAAATTTTTATTACTGATACCAGTGAAGATCGATTAAAAAAATTACTTGATGAGTCAAATATTGACTATAAACTTTTTTTTATTGAAAGAAGTGGAAACGTGAGTGAAAAATAGAGCCAAAATTTCATATTTTCCAGGGTATAATTAATTATGAATATTAAAAATTAGCGCTAATTATGCGAAAAAATAATACGGAAAAGATAGGTAAGGTAATACAGGATTATATTGAAGCACTGGATGTTAATGGGAAATTAAAAGAAGTGCGCCTGATTCGTTCATGGGAAGAAATCGTCGGTAAAACAATAGCAAAAAAAACAGATAATATTTATATAAAAGACGGGAAGCTTTTTGTAGAAATGAACTCTTCTGTTGCACGAAATGAATTATCAATATTGAAATCATCGCTAATCAACCGACTTAATGAAAAAGCTGGTGATACGATAATTTCTGATATTATTATTAGATAGGCGTATTCACAAGCAAGCAATGTATTGAATTATAAGAAGTTATAAACAAAATTAAGCAAAGCGAACCCCTGAAAAATGCAAACATGATTAAAAAGCAGGGTCAAATTGTAAATAGGAATTTTATAAAGCGCTCATTCTTTTAATTAACACATTAAAATACCTATACAATTATTTATATTTCGTTGATAGTTAGCTGTTCGTATTCTGAGTTCTTCATTCTGGATTCTTATAGGAATATAGCTGGTACTTCTGAAACTGCCTGATAGGATTATCCTGAAGCAGAGCAAATATTAAAATAAGGATCAACTAGCTAATGAGTAATTGCTACAATTCATATTCTGAAAAGAAAAATTGAATTTCATTTTTTGCATTTTCTTTAGAATCAGAGCCGTGAATTGCGTTTTGCTGTTTATTCAATCCGTATTTTTGTCTAATTGTGCCCTCTGAGGCCTTTTCAGGATCTGTATTACCCATCAAGTGACGTAAATTTTCAACTGCGTTGTCTTTCTCCAGAACAATAGCGATAACAGGCCCGGAGGTCATAAATTCAATTAAACTTTGGAAGAAAGATTTCTCATTATGCACCGAATAAAACTTTTCTGCTTGTGCTTTGTTTAAATGAATTGTTTTAATAGTTTTGATCAGGAAACCTGCTTCGTAGATTTCCTTCAAGATGGGAGCCGACAGATTTTGCTGAACAGCACGTGGTTTTATAAGCGTGAAAGTTCTTTCCATAAAAATATTTTAATAAAGTTAATAGATATTTTAAAAAGAAGAACACTTATCGCAGATTTTTTTTTGAATTATTATAAATTTGATTTTTTTGAATTACAAACCTGGATATTGTGAAACACATTAAGAGCAGTACAATACAGCAAACAGAAAAGATTTTAGAAAAGGTTAAAAAAATAACTATCATCACACATTTTAATCCGGATGGTGATGCTATTGGCTCATCTTTAGCGTTATATCATTATTTAGCAGACAAAAACTTTGATGTGTCAGTTATCATTCCCAGTCGTGCCCCTGATTTTTTACATTGGCTTCCAGGAACTAATAGTATAAATGTTTTTGAAGATACTCCGGATTCAAGTAAAAGTTTAATTAATGATGCAGAATTGATTTTTTTTCTGGACTTTAATGTTCTTAATCGGACTCAGGGTATGGAGAAATATCTCAAAAGTCTGTCCACCAAAAAGATTCTTATAGATCATCATCCTGAGCCCGAAAATTTTGCTGATGTTATTATTTCTTCTACAGGTGTGAGTTCGACTTCCGAGCTTCTTTATGAATTTCTGACTTCCCTTAAAGAAGGCTCAGATATAAACAGAGACATTGCTGAATGTTTATACACTGGAATTATGACTGATACAGGGTCCTTTAGTTACAATTCATCTTCACCGGAAACTTACTATATTGTTTCCAAACTTATTGAGCAAGGCATAGATAAGGATAAAATATACTGGCAGGTTTACGATAATTATTCTATTGACAGGATGAAACTTTTAGGTTATTGTTTAAACCAAAAGTTGAAGGTCTTCCCGGATTACGCCGCTGCCTATATCAGTATAACTAAAGATGAACTAAAAAAATATAATTATAAGTCCGGAGATTCTGAAGGTTTTGTAAATTATCCACTATCCATCAAAGGAATAGTTTTTTCAGTTATTTTTATCGAACATGAAGAATATATAAAAATATCTTTTCGTTCAAAGGGAGAATTCTATGCCAATCATTTTGCAATGAAACATTTTAATGGAGGAGGTCATCGTAATGCTGCAGGTGGGTATTCTGAGGAATCTCTTAATGAAACACTTAAAAAGTTTGAAAAAGAAATTCAGCTTTACAAAGAAGATTTATTAAAAAGCCGAGTATAATTGTTATGAAAAAAAGAAAACTTTATTTGATTGTTTTTGGTACTGTTTTAGTTAGTCTAATGATTTGGGCAGTAAGCTACTTTTACCATAGTGGAAAAGATTATCCTGTGCTTGTAGAAAATAAACAAACCCCGGACAATCAATTGGATGACGTAAATAAATTCCTGGTAGAGAAAGACAATGAAAGAATCCAGAGTTTTGTTGAGCGGAGGGGATGGCAAATGAAAAAAACAGGCAGCGGATTGTGGTACCAAATGATTTTAGATAAAACTGGCAAAAAAATAAATGAAGGTGATAAAGTTAAGATAGATTATGAAATAAGATTATTAGACGGAACCCTTTGTTACACCTCTGATTCAACTGGGCTTAAAGAATTTGTTGTCGGCAGACAGGAAACAATGATGGGTTTACAGGAAGGAATAAAGTTACTTACAAATGGCGACAAAGCACGTTTTATTATTCCGCCTCACTTGGGTTATGGTTTAATCGGAGATGAAAAAAGAATCCCGGCCCGGGCAATTTTGGTTTACACTCTGGAAGTAAAAGAGGTCATCAGCAAGTAATTTATTAGTCTCCCATAAGCCAAAATAAAGTTCTTCTATAAAATAAAAATACCACTAAAACATTTGCAATAATCCTGAATTCCTGTTATTTTTATTCCCAAAAATTACATAATATGAAAAGAATCTTCGTTTCTATCTTTGTATTGTTGTTGGTTGCATCTTGCTCTGAAGATTCCAGATATAAGGGGTTTTCAAAAAATGATACCGGAATTTATTATAAATTACATTCCTTTGGTGAAAGTAAAAAACAAGTAAAACCCGGGGACTATATCACCTCCGATATTATTTACAAAAAAATGAATGATTCCGTGTTTTTTGATGGAAGAAGAAAATTCCAAATTTCAGAGCCTTCATTCGAAGGATCCATAGATGAGTGTTTCCTTATGCTTACCGAAAGTGAAAAAGCCACATTCATTCTACCCGTAAAATCTTTTTTCAATAAAACACTAGAAACCAGTATTCCAAGTTTTTTTAATGAAAATGATAGTTTAAAAGTAGTCGTTGATTTGATTGAGGTTCAGAGGAAAAATGAATTTTTAAGAGAAAAAGAAGCATTTCTTAATTGGATTAAAGATTTTGGGGATTATGAAAAAGTTCAGCTACAACAATTTCTGGAGGAAAAAAATATTGGAGCAGAACCCACAAAATCGGGTCTTTATCGGGTAATATTAGAAAAAGGTGATGGCCCCCAGGTTGAAAAAGGAGATACTGTGGTTGTTCACTATGAAGGAAAATTTTTAAATGGAAAGTTTTTTGATTCAACAAAACAAAGGAAGCAACCTCTTGAATTTGTATACGGGACAAAAATGCAGGTGATTGAAGGGTTGGATGAGATTATAGGTAAGATGCGCGAAGGTGAAAAGGCTTTAGCTATTTTACCCTCTGAAAAAGCCTTTGGAAAAACAGGTTCTTCCACAGGCATTATTCCGCCTTATACATCCGTTATTTACGAGATAGACCTGGTAGAAGTCAGGAAAAATAATGAAAATTCCTAATCCGAATCATATATCTTTATAATTTTGCAGGAATTATTAATAAAAATTACAAATTATGAAACTACTTGAAGGAAAAACAGCTCTTATAACCGGTGCCTCCAGAGGTATTGGAAAATCTATAGCATTGAAACTTGCCGAAGAAGGAGCAAACATTGCTTTCACTGATCTGGAAGAAAATGAACAGATGAAAGAGGTTGAAAAATCAATTCAGGATTTAGGTGTTAATGGAAAGGGCTACTCTTCCGACGCTTCTGATTTTGATGATACACAAAATGTAGTTCAGAATATTTTAAAAGATTTTGGGCAGATTGATATTCTCGTCAATAACGCGGGCATTACTCAAGATACACTTTTAATGAGAATGACAGAAGATCAATGGAATAAAGTTCTTTCAGTTAATCTGAATTCCGTATTTAATTTTACTAAAGCAGTTCAACGTTCAATGCTTAAACAAAAGTCGGGTTCCATAATTAATATGAGTTCTGTCGTTGGTGTAAGCGGAAATGCAGGGCAGGCGAATTATGCTGCCTCAAAAGCCGGTATTATTGGCTTTACAAAATCTGTTGCCAAAGAATTAGGATCGAGAAATATTACATGCAATGCTATTGCACCTGGCTTTATAATTACAGAGATGACAGGAAAACTACAGGAAGATGTCAAAAAAGCCTGGGAGGAGCAAATTCCGCTGAAGCGAGGGGGAACTCCTGAGGAAGTAGCGAATACAGTAATTTTTCTGGCTTCTGATCTTTCTAATTACGTAACAGGACAAGTAATTCACGTTTGTGGCGGAATGAATACTTAAAACAACAATTCATCAGGGATGAGCAAAATGGCTCATCCTTGCTTCTATTTTTAATTTAATTCAGTTATGTATTATTCTTTTAGACAATGTCTTATATTTTGTACTCTGATCATTTTATTGTCCAGATGTTCCCCGGTAAAGGAAATTGAAACCGAAACATTACAACCTGCGAATGTTAGTTTCCCCGAACACTTTAAAAGAATTGCTTTCATTTTCAGTTATCCTGAGAATGAATTTAATTTAGTGGATCAAGAAAATTTTCAAAACGATATTCTGGAAGAAGTTAAGTTTGGGATAGCTGAAATTACTGATAATACACCAAGATTTTTACCAGAAAACATTTTACTGTTCAACCTTTCAGAATTGAATCTTGTTGACAGTACAGACAGCATAGATACTAAGAAACTTTATAATATTGCCGACTCTCTTCAGGTAGACGGGGTGATTTTTTTACAGAGATTTTCACTGGACAATCGTTTAAAAAAAGAATTTAATAACTACGATTATGCAGATGAATATTATCTTAATTTAAAAATAACCGCCAAAGCAAAATGGAAGATATTTAGTCGTCAAAAAAGTGACTTTATTGATTCCTATGTATATAAAGAAAATTATATTTGGGAATCTCTTGATAACAGTAAAATTGAAGCGATTGCAAAACTGCCTGATTATCACGAATCTTTTAAAGAGGCTGCTTATTGGACCGGATATGACTACGCAGACAGAATTTTTCCAATCTGGGACAAAAATAGACGAGTCTATTATGCAAGGGGGAATGATGTGATGAAAATGGCGCAGGAAAAAGTTGAACAGAATAACTGGAAAGAAGCTATTCGTCTATGGAAACGAAATCTAACACATCCGGAAGATGAAATGATAAGTCGTTCTGCTTATAACATAGCTTTTGCAATGGAAATGATGGGTGAAATTGATCTTGCGATGAAATGGGCAAAAAAAGCTTATGAAATTAATGGCAAAACAAGAGCAATAGAGTATTATGAGCTTTTAAAACAGCGGAAGGAAGAATTATCAAAATTAGAAAATCAACTACCTTAGAAAATCCGCTTTTTTATATTTTTGATCCCAAAAAAAAAATAAATTATGGAAAATGCGCTTATTATCTTATATGTCATTATTGGTATACTAATTCTCGATTATGCTTTTGAACAATTTTTAGAATATCTAAATCGAAAATACAGATCACTTGAATTACCTGAGAAATTAAAAGGAATTTATAATGAAGAGGAGTATAAAAAGTCACAACAATATGAATCTGATAATCAGAGACTATCGTTTGTATCAAGTACCTTTAATCTAATTGTTATTATAACATTTATTTCTTTAGAAGGCTTCGCCTATGTAGACCAAATTGCCAGAGATATTACCGACAACTCACTTCTTATTCCGCTGATATTTTTTGGAATCTTATTTTTAGCACTGGATTTAATCAATATTCCTTTTTCTGTCTATGATACATTTGTTATCGAAGAAAGACATGGATTCAATAAAATGACTCCAAAACTATTCATTACAGATAAATTAAAAGGTTATTTACTTTCGGCAATAATTGGCGGAGGATTACTTATTTTAATTGTGTGGTTTTATCAAAAAACGGGTGATTTATTTTGGATTTATGCATTAGGTATCATAGTAGTTTTTACTGTCTTTATGACAATGTTTTACACCCACTTAATTGTACCACTATTTAATAAGTTAAAACCTCTGCAGGAAGGTCCACTGAAACAGACTATTGTTGATTTTACCAGGAAAATAGGTTTTAAATTAAAAAATGTTTTTGTGATTAATGGTTCCAAACGTTCAACTAAAGCCAATGCTTTTTTTAGCGGACTTGGTAAAAAGAAACGTATTGTCTTATTCGATACTCTGATGGATAAAATGGAAAATAACGAAATAGTTGCTGTATTAGCCCATGAAATAGGTCACTACAAAAAGAAACATACTTTGATCAATTTACTTCTATCTGTGGGTCAAACAGGAATAACTCTGTATATTCTTTCATTAGTTGTAGATAGTCCTCTGTTATCTAAAGCGTTAGGAGTGGAAACAGCAAGCTTTCATATAGGTCTCATTGCTTTTTCCCTTTTATACAATCCAATTTCTACTATCCTGGGAATTGGTATGAATATTATTTCCCGGAAAAATGAATACACGGCAGATGAATTTGCGAAAAATAACTTCTCAGGTGATCATTTAATTGAAGCACTTAAAAAATTATCAGTTAATAACTTAAGTAATCTAACACCTCATCCTGCTTATGTTTTTGTTCATTATTCTCATCCAACTTTACTTCAGCGAATGGATGCGTTGCGAGAACAGACTTCTTAATAAATAAACAATTATGAACACTGAGATAATAACCATCGGAGATGAACTGCTAATAGGCCAGATTGCTGATACTAACTCAAAATGGATAGCAGCCATAGCTTCAGAAAACGGTTTTCAGATTAATCGAATTACATCAATCCCGGATAGACTTGAAACAATTATTAATACACTAGATGAAGCAGCAAGTCGTTCAGAATTGGTATTTATAACAGGAGGATTAGGACCAACAAATGACGATATCACGCGGAAGGCAATTTCAGATTTTTTTCAGACTAAGTGGAAATTGAATCAACAGGTTTATGAAGATATTCGTCAATTTCTGCAAAACAGAGGTGTTGAAATGAGTGAACTAAATAAGGAACAGGCTAAGGTTCCTGAAAAAGCAAAAATTTATTACAACACCATAGGAACAGCTCCCGGGATGAAATTAACAAAAGCTAATACGATTTATGTTTTTATGCCAGGAGTACAGTTTGAAATGAAAGAGATGATGGAACATTCAATTGTTCCAGAATTAAAAAAACAATTCATAAAAGAAGAATATATCTATAAGATTGTTCTCACCCAAGGTATTCCTGAGGCTTATCTTGCTGATAAACTTAATGACTGGGAAAACGCACTTCCGAATGACATTAAAATAGCTTATCTGCCAAGTCCTGGTATCGTTAAACTTCGAATTAGCAGTAAAGGTGAAAGCACACAAATCGTTGAAAAGGAGATAGATAAATACATTGAAAAACTAAAAGAAATTATTCCTGAATATTATGTAGCTACTTCCAAATTGCCTTTAGAAGCAATAATCGGAGAAACGCTTAAAAGCAACCATTCTACCATATCAACCGCAGAGAGTTGTACAGGAGGTAAAGTTGCCTATAAAATAACTTCTGTAGCAGGAAGTTCCGACTATTTTAAAGGCTCTGTAGTAGCTTATTCTAATGAGGTTAAAGAAAACATGTTAGGAGTATCCCGGGAAACAATATATGAATATGGTGCAGTTAGCAAAGAAGTTGTTGAAGAAATGGTAAAAGGGGTGAAAGAACTGTTTGGTACGGATTATGCAATTTCAATTTCAGGAATAGCCGGGCCAACCGGTGGAACAAAAGAAAAACCTGTAGGTACGACATGGATAGCTGTCTGCGATAATGAGAAAGTGATTTCTGAAAAATACCTATTTGGAAATAAACGAGATGTGAATATTGAGAAAGCTTCCAATACGGCCATAGGTATGTTGCGAAAAATGATTTTAAATAAGGGTAATTTTTAAAAAAATCTCTATAAATAATTTGATAATTTAAAATAAAATAACGTAATTTGCACACCGTTTACCAAAACTGAAAAACATTATAACGATGTCAAGAATTTGCCAAATAACAGGAAAGAAAGCAATGGTGGGTAATCACGTTTCGCACTCTAATAAGCATGTAAAACGGGTGTTTCATCCGAATTTATTTAAAAAACGTTTTTATATGCCGGAAGAAGATCGTTGGATTACTCTGAATGTCTCAGCTTCAGGTATAAAGATAATTAACCGGAAAGGTCTGAAAAGCGCTTTGGAAGAAGCTAAGAAAAAAGGTTACATCTCAAAATATTAAAACTTACGGATATGGCTACTAAGAAAAAAGGAGACAGAGTACAGGTTATTTTAGAATGTACCGAGCAAAAAAACAGCGGTGTACCTGGTATCTCAAGATATATTACCACAAAAAATAAAAAGAATACACCGTCAAAACTTCAGTTGAAGAAGTACAATCCCTATTTAAAGAAAGTAACTGTTCATAAAGAAATAAAATAATTGAATTATGGCTAAGAAAACCGTTGCTACCTTACAAACAGGTGGAGGAAAAGACTACATTAAATGCATTAAAGCTGTAAAGACAAAGAAAAAGCAAGGCTATGCATTTGAAGAAAAAATGATCCATAAGGATAAAGTTAAAGATTTTTTCAACAAATAGGAAACAAATACGTTTTTAAAAAATAAAAGCTTTCTGTCAACAGGAAGCTTTTATTTTTTATTTACTAATTTTGTTTAAAAAGAAAATATCTTTCAATTTTATATCAATGGCAATATTCGGAAAAAAATCATCCAAAGAAAAAAAACAAAACCTGGAGAAAGGTCTCGAAAAAACCAAAGAGAACGTCTTTAAAAAACTTTCCAGGGCTGTTGTAGGAAAAACCAAAGTTGACGAGGAAGTTCTTGATAATCTGGAAGAAGTACTAATTACTTCAGATGTAGGGGTTAATACGACATTGAAAATTATAGAGCGAATAGAAAATCGTGTCGCTAAAGACAGGTACCTTAGCACTGACGAATTAAATTCAATTTTAAAAGAGGAGATTATTGATCTACTCGAAGAAAAAGAGAAGAATATTGATTTCTCCTTTGAAGCAGAACATAAACCATATGTAATTATGGTTGTGGGAGTTAATGGCGTTGGAAAAACGACCACCATCGCTAAATTAGCCTATCAATTCAAACAAGCTGGGAAATCTGTATATCTGGGAGCTGCGGACACCTATCGTGCCGCTGCCATTGACCAGTTAAATGTTTGGGCTGAAAGAGTTGATGTCCCTTTAATTAAACAACGAATGGGATCTGATCCTGCTTCTGTTGCCTATGATACTCTGGGAGCAGCAAAGGCCAATGATGCTGATGTTGCTATTATAGATACTGCAGGAAGACTTCACAATCGGGTCAATTTAATGAATGAATTGGCTAAGATTAAAAGGGTAATGCAAAAAATTATTCCCGGCGCTCCACATGAAGTATTATTAGTACTTGATGGCTCTACCGGCCAAAATGCCTTCCAGCAAGCTGAACAATTTACAAAAATTACCGATGTAAATGCACTTGCTTTAACAAAATTGGATGGAACAGCAAAAGGCGGAGTTGTTATTGGTGTTTCTGATCAATTCCAGATACCTGTTAAGTATATTGGAATTGGAGAAAAAATGGACGATTTACAAATATTTGACAGAGAAGAGTTTGTTAACTCACTTTTCAATCAATAACTTAAATATTTATGGATGAGTTTCCGAGGATAAGTCTGATTACTTTGGGCTGTTCTAAAAACCTTGTGGATTCTGAATTTTTATTGAATCAGCTTAGGGCAAATGGATATAATGTAAATCACGAAGATGTAAAGAATGGAGATATTCTCATAATTAACACATGTGGTTTTATTAATGATGCCAAACAAGAATCTGTTGAAACTATTCTGAACTATGCAGAGCAGAAAAAACTTGGAAACATTAAGCAGATTCTTGTCATGGGTTGCCTGTCACAACGGTATCGGAACGAACTCAAAAAAGAAATTCCTGAAGTAGATCATTTCTTTGGAGTGGATGAACTTCCAGGTATAGTTGAATACTTAGAGGGATCCAATACAATTTATAGCCCGTATAAAAGATTTTTATCAAAACCTGGTCACTATTCTTATCTTAAAATAGCAGAAGGATGTAACCGAAGATGCGCTTTTTGTTCAATTCCTTTTATAAGAGGCAGTTATAAATCAAAATCTATCGAAACACTTCGTTCTGAAGCAAAATTACTTTCACAAGAGGGTGTAAAAGAATTAAACCTTATCGCACAGGATTTAAGTTATTATGGTTATGACCGCTATAAAGAATATTTGTTGCCAAAATTACTTGAAGAGATTGCAGATATGAATGCATTTCCCTGGATCCGTATGCTTTATAATTATCCTTCTAAATTTCCACTAAAGGTTCTGGAAATAATGGATAATTTTCCTACCATATGTAATTATTTAGATATCCCTTTCCAGCATATAAGTGACCCAGTTTTGAAAAAGATGCGAAGAGGAATTTCGAAAAAGCATACTATCGAACTTATTGATTACATTAAGAGTAGAATACCTAATTTTACATTAAGAACTACTTTAATGGTTGGTCATCCAGGAGAGGGAGAAAAGGAATTTATAGAATTATTGGATTTTGTGAAAAATACGGAATTTGACAGACTAGGAGTTTTTACATATTCCGAAGAAGAAGGAACATATTCTGCACGTAAGTATGAGGATAATATCCCCGATAATGTCAAGCAAGAAAGAGCTGATGAACTCATGATAATTCAGCAATCAATTTCCAGAAAGAAAAACAAGGAAAAAATAGGGTCAAGCCTCGATGTGTTAATTGATAGTGAAGATACGCATTATTATTATGGAAGAACAGAAGCTGACGCTCCTGAAGTAGACAATAATGTTATGATAGAAAAGAAAGGCGAAGCTATAAAAAAAATAACGATAGGTGATTTTTTTCGGGTTAAAATCACAAATGCTTATGATTATGATTTATTGGGAATTCCTGAATAATTTCAATAAAAATTATGTCTAAATAATATTTACAAAAGTAGCTATCCAATAAATAATTAGGAATACCTCATTTCCAGAAGTTTATATAAAAAAATCAGAAAAATAGGCACAAAAAAAGACCGGAATAAACTCCGGTCTTTTTTACACATTAATCATCATTCTAATTACCAAGCTAATTAACCAATGTTTTTTGCAGCTTTTATTGCAGCATCATAGTCGGGTTCTTCACCAATTTCAGGAACATATTCTACATGTTGAACTTTGTTTTCCTTATCAAGAACAACTACGCCACGTGCAAGCAAGCGCATTTCTTCGATTAGAAAACCATATTTCATGCTAAAATCCAGATCTTTATGGTCCGATAAAGTAACTACTTTGTCGATGCCTTCTGCACCACAAAATCTGCTCAAAGCAAAAGGAAGATCATTCGAAATAGCCAGGACGACTATATCATCACTTAATTTCGAAGCTTCTTCGTTGAAACGATGATTTTGTTTTGAACATACCCCTGTATCTACTGAGGGAAAAATTGACAGAACTTTAATTTTCCCGTTAAAATCAGACAGGCTTACAGGTTTCAACTCATTGTTTATTACAGTAAAATCAGGAGCATTATCTCCTTTTTTGGTTTCATTACCAATCAATGTCACAGGATTTCCCTGAAATGTAACTTTTTCTCTGTTTCTTTCCATAATGTCAATTAATTTTAGTTTTGATTTTCACTTTGTTCTTCGCTTGAAAGGTTCGATTTTTTTTCAGGGTTATCCTTCGTTTTAGATTCTTCTTCTATTTCTTTAGTTTTAGAATCAGCTCTTTCAATATCTATGGTGATTTTATCATTTTTCTCGTCATAATCCACTTTAAGTAGATCTCCCTCTTTTACACTATTTTTGATTATAGTTTCAGCCATCGGATCTTCTACGTACTTCTGGATTGCGCGTTTAAGTGGACGAGCGCCAAATTGATTGTCAAATCCTTTATCAGCTACATAGTCTTTAGCCTTATCGGTCATATTTATCTTAAACCCTAAGTTTTTAACACGAGCATATAAACCTTCAAGTTCAATGTCAATTATTTCGTGTATATTCTCTTTGGTCAATGGATTAAAGATAATAACATCATCCAATCTGTTTAAGAATTCCGGAGCAAAAGATTTCTTCAGAGCCTTCTGAATTACACCTTTAGCTAGTTCAGTATCTGACTGACTTGATGCTTTAGTTTCAAAACCTACACCCTTTCCAAAGTCTTTTAATTGACGACTTCCGATATTAGAAGTCATTATTATAATAGTGTTTCTGAAATCTACTTTTCTTCCGAGACTGTCGGTTAATTGACCATCATCCAGAACCTGCAGAAGAAGATGAAATACATCCGGGTGTGCTTTCTCAATTTCATCAAGCAGAACAACAGAGTATGGCTTTCTTCTGACTTTCTCTGTGAGTTGACCTCCTTCTTCATACCCGATATATCCTGGAGGAGCCCCAACAAGACGTGAAACGGAAAACTTCTCCATATATTCACTCATGTCCATCCTTATTAGGTTATCGGTAGAATCGAACAAATACTGTGAAAGTATTTTTGCCAATTGAGTTTTTCCAACTCCTGTAGGACCGAGGAATATAAATGAACCAATAGGTTTGTTTGGATCTTTAAGCCCGGCACGGTTCCTGCGTATTGACTTCACAACTTTTTCAATAGCTTCATCTTGCCCGATAACATTCTTCTGAAGCTCTTCATTCATTTTCATTAATCGTGTGCCTTCTGCTTCTGCTATACGCTGAACCGGGACACCTGTCATCATTGCTACAACTTCAGCAACTTCTTCTTCAGTAACGTTTTCCCTGTTTTTAATCAGTTCCTGTTCCCAGTTTTCCTTTTCTTCCTCGAGTTTAGCCAGCATTTTCTTTTCTTTGTCCCTGTAATTTGCAGCAGACTCGAAATTTTGATTTTTTACAGCTGAAATTTTCTGTTGTTTAATCTCTTCAATTTCTTTTTCAAGGTTAATGATGCGTTTTGGCACTACAATATTTGAAATATGTACCCGTGATCCTGCTTCGTCCATTGCATCAATGGCCTTATCAGGTAAATATTTTTCGCTAATGTATCGTTGTGTCAGACTTACACAGGCTTTAAGAGCTTCCTGGGTATAATTCACATTGTGATGATCTTCATAACGTTCTTTAATATTATTAAGAATTTCCAGTGTTTCTTCAGCAGTAGTGGGATCAACCATTACTTTCTGAAACCTTCGCTCTAAAGCACCATCTTTTTCAATGTGCTGACGATATTCATCAAGTGTTGTAGCGCCGATGGTTTGAATTTCGCCACGAGCCAGTGCAGGTTTTAGCATGTTGGCTGCGTCCAGCGAACCTGTTGCTCCGCCAGCGCCTACAATTGTGTGAATTTCATCAATAAAGAGAATTATATTGTTATTTTTGGCCAATTCATTAAGAATCGCTTTCATACGTTCTTCGAATTGACCTCTGTATTTTGTACCTGCTACAATTGAAGCTAAGTCAATTGTAACAACCCTTTTATCAAACAGAACACGTGAAACTTTACGCTGAATAATTCTTAATGAAAGGCCTTCAACAATAGCTGATTTTCCAACACCTGGCTCTCCAATGAGCACCGGGTTGTTCTTTTTTCTACGACTTAATATTTGAGCAAGTCGTTCAATCTCCTTATCACGCCCTACAATTGGGTCTAATGTGTTTTCTTCAGCAGCTTTTGTCAGATCTATTCCAAAATTGTCCAAAACTGGTGTATCCGACTTCGATTTAGATTCTGATTGAGAACCTTTTTTGCCTCCACCGCTAAATGGAATATCTTCTTCTTCTTCCTCTCCAAAATCTGCTTTGTTTTCAGTTTCCTTTTGCTTTGTTTCCATTTCTATGCGTACATCATCATAATCAACATCAAATTCGCTCAATATTTGAGTTACCAAACTATTTTCATCTTTTAAAATAGCCAATATCAAATGTCCGGTATTAATTGTGCTGCTACTAAAAGATTTTGCTTCAAGATAAACCAATTTCAGAGCACGTTCAGCGGTCTTATATAAAGGTATGTTTTCTTTATCCGTAACAGCCTGTTCTTCAGTTTTTATACGATCTTCAATAAGTTTTCTCATGTGCATAAGATCGATCTCAAAAGATTCCAGTATGTCAATCGCCAAACCTTCTCCTTCACGTAGCATACCCAGCAGCAGATGTTCTGTTCCAATATAAGCGTTCCCCAAACGTATAGCTTCTTCCTTGCTATAAGTTAGAACATCCTTTATTCGCTGTGAAAATTTTGCATCCATATATCAACTTCTCCTTTTGTTTGTTTTTTTATTTGTTTTTCTAATCAATTAAAATAAATGAACTGTTTAATTATTGAGTGTATATTATTACAAAAAAAAAATTGTCTTGTTCAGCAATTATAAAATTAAACTATACAAAAATACAAAAAACTGAACGGAAAATATAAACAGATTCTGTTAATAAAGATTGAATTTTCTCAATTATATCAACTAAAAATTAATCTATTTTAGTACCTTTGAATGCAATTTTTAAAACGATAATAAATAGTTAGCTCTTAAATAAATAGAATGACCATGGCATTAGATGAACGATTGACAAAAGTCAATATTGAAGAGGAAATGAAATCAGCCTATATCGACTATTCAATGTCGGTTATAGTTTCCAGGGCATTACCAGATGTAAGAGATGGTTTAAA
>Ga0207714_1000222_pt1 | contig 38654 bp, 35 predicted proteins | sample PonA232FremontCA_2_FD_187270 | JGI IMG/M metagenome (GOLD analysis project Ga0207714, IMG submission 187270) | Marine sediment microbial community from Fremont, CA, USA - Pond A23 Sediment 2 (SPAdes) | ecosystem: Environmental > Aquatic > Marine > Unclassified | place: USA: Fremont, California...
TTTCCCGGACCTAAGAGCGTCAGTTCGGCGCTGCCCCCTCGGAGCGCGCCTCCGAGCTTCAGGCGCTCTTTTCCCGAATGAGCTCCCGGAGGCGCTGCAAGGCCGCGTCCATGCCCTCGGGACGGCCTCCGCCGGCCTGGGCCAGCTCGGCACGGCCTCCGCCGCTGCCGCCCACTTCCTTGGCCACTTCCTGGATCAGCTCGGGCGCGGTGAACCGCTCCTGCAGATCCGGGCTCACAAACAGGAGCAGATGCGCCTTGCCCCTGTTCTCGCCCGCCAGCAGGATCACTCCGGAGGAAAAGCGGGAACGAAGGTCGTCCATCGCCGCCCGCAGGCCTTTCATATCCGAGCTCTCCGAAAGATTCAGCTTGGCCGCGAGCAGCCTGATCCCGGCCACGTCCTCGCAGCGGTCCATAAGGTCCCCGCCTCCGGAAAACAGCTGCTTGGCCTGAAGCTCCTCCTTCTCCCGAGAGAGTTGCTTGATCTGTTCCTGGAGGCCAGTCACCTTCCCGGCCACTTCATCCGGTGAGGTCTTGAGCGCCTCTGCGGCCCGGCTCAGGGTTTCGCGCTTTCTGCGGAACTCGGCCACGGCGTTCCATCCGGTCGCCGCCTCGATGCGGCGCACTCCTGAAGATACGCCGGTCTCGGACAGGATATAGAAGCTGCCCGCCTGGCCGGTCCGCTCCAGGTGGACCCCGCCGCAGAGCTCCTTGGACACATGGGGCACTTCCACGATACGGACCCGATCCTGGTACTTCTCCTCGAAAAGACCGACCGCCCCTTCCTGTTCCGCCTGCTCGTAGTCCACTTCGCGGCAATCCACGGGATAATCCCGCAGGATGGCGTCGTTGACCTCGTCCTCCACAGCGCGGATTTCTTCCTCGGAGAGGGGGCTGATGTGGGTGAAGTCGAAGCGCAGCCGATCCGGGGCCACCAGGGAGCCGGACTGCTTGACGTGGTCTCCGAGCACCCGCCTCAGCCCCGCGTGGAGCAGATGGGTGCAGGTATGATTCCTGGCCGTGTGCATGCGGTCGCGGCTCACGGCCAAATGGACTTCCTGGTCCGGATAGAGGCTGCCGCGGACCACCTCCACGCGATGCAGCACCATCTCCGGGGCCGGATTCTGCGTATCCAGCACCTCGGCCCGGTCCGTATTCGTGGTCATGGTCCCCCAGTCACCCACTTGACCTCCCGACTCCCCGTAGAAGGGGGTCCGAGCTGTCGCCACATAACCGCTCTCGCCGGCTTCGAGCTTTTCCCGGGTCCGGCCCGAGGAATCGAGCAGGGCTACGATCCGGCTGGTGGTCTCGAAGGTCTCGTACCCCACGAACTCGGTGGTCACACCGCTCTGCAGGACCTCGCCGAAGACCTGGGTCAAATCCTTCTCCCCGCTGCCGGCCCAGGAGGCCTTGGAACGCTCCCGCTGGGCCTGCATCTGCTGATCGTATCCCGCCTCGTCCACCTCGAAGCCGCGCCTCTCGGCCACATCCTTGACGATGTCCACGGGGAAGCCGTAGGTGTCGTAGAGCTTGAACACGACCTCGCCGGGGACCGTGCTCTCGCCGCGGCCCGAGAGATCCGCGAGCTCCTGCTCCAGGATCTCCAGGCCGTGGTCCAGGGTCCGGCTGAAGCCTTCCTCCTCCTTGTGCACCACCTTGGCCATGAAATCGCTGCCCTGGACCAGCTCGGGGTAGGCCTCGCCCATCTCGTTCACCAGCTGGCCGCAGATCTCGAAGAGGAAGGGCTCCACCAGCCCGATGCTGCGGCCGAAGCGGAAGCCCCTCCGGATCAGACGCCTCAGGACGTATCCGCGACCCTCGTTGGAGGGCAGGATCCCGTCCGCGATCATGAAGGCGATGGCCCGGGTATGGTCCGCGATCACCCGCAGGGCGGTGTCCGTGTCCTCGTCCTCTTTATAGCGCACGCCCGCCTTGTACGCCGCGCTCTGAATCAGGCCGCTGAAGAGGTCGGTGTCGAAATTGGACGGCACACCCTGACAGATCGCGGCGATGCGCTCCAGCCCCAGGCCGGTGTCGATGCTGGGCTGGGGCAGGGGCTCCAGGGTGCCGGATTCGTCCCGATTGTACTGCATGAAGACCAGGTTCCAGATCTCCAGGTAGCGGTCGCAGTCGCAGACCCCGATCTCGCAGTCCGGGCCGCAGGACATCTGCTCCCCCTGGTCGAAGAGGACCTCCGAACAGGGCCCGCAGGGGCCGGTATCCCCCATGGCCCAGAAGTTTTCCTCCTCATCCAGGCGATAGATCCGCTCCTTGGGGATCCCCACGATCTCCTGCCAGAGCTGTTCCGCCTCGTCGTCATCCCGAAAAATGGAGACATAGAGCTTCTCCGGGGTGAGCTTCAGCTCGCGGGTAAGGTATTCCCAGGCCAACCGGATGGCCTCGGCCTTGAAATAGTCCCCGAAGGAAAAGTTGCCCAGCATCTCGAAAAAGGTATGGTGCCGCCTGGTCCGGCCCACATTCTCCAGGTCGTTGTGCTTGCCCCCCACGCGCAGGCACTTCTGGGAGGTCACCGCCCGGGCGTATTCTCTTCGCTCCTGACCCAGGAACACCTTTTTGAACTGCACCATCCCGGCGTTGGTAAAGAGCAGCGAGGGGTCCTCCTTGGGCACCAGCGGAGCGCTGGGCACCTTCTGATGGCCCTGGCGGGCGAAATAGTCAAGGAAGCTTTTCCGGATTTCTGCCGCTGTGATCACACCCGTCTCCTATTGGCTTTCCTCGTTTGCATCGCTGTTCTGCCCGGCCACCTCGGACTCCATCTGTTCCCGGGCCTGCTGCTTGAGCCCAAAGTGCTCCTTGAGCCTGTCCTCGATGGCATTGAGCGTGTCCGGATTCTCCTGAAGAAAGGCTCGCACGTTCTCTCGTCCCTGCCCCAGGCGATCCGAGCCGAAGGCGTACCAGGAGCCGCTCTTGTCCACGATGCCGTGGTCCACCGCGAGATCCAACAACTCTCCCTCGCGGGAGATGCCCTGGCCGTAGAGCACATCGAACTGGGCCTCGCGGAAGGGCGGGGCCACCTTGTTCTTGACCACCTTGGCCTTGACCCGGTTGCCGTAGACCTCGTCCTTGTCCTTGAGGGTCTGGATCTTGCGGATATCCAGGCGGACCGAGGCGTAGAACTTCAGGGCGTTGCCCCCGGTGGTGGTCTCCGGGCTCCCGAATCCGGTGGTGCCGATCTTCATCCGGATCTGGTTGATGAACACGACCATGGTCTTGGAGCGATGGATGGATCCGGTCAGCTTGCGCATGGCGTGGGACATGAGCCTGGCCTGGCCGCCCACCTGGGTCTCGCCCATGTTCCCCTCGAGCTCGGCCTGGGGGATGAGGGCGGCCACCGAGTCCACCACGATCACGTCCAGGGCCCCGGAACGCACCAGGAGATCGCTGATTTCCAGGGCCTGTTCCCCGTAGTCCGGCTGGGAGATGACCAGCTCCTCAGTATTCACCCCGAGCCGCTTGGCGTAGCTCACGTCCAGGGCGTGCTCCGCGTCGATGAAGGCCACTGAGCCGCCCTTCTTCTGAGCCTCTGACAGCAGATGCAGGGCCATGGTGGTCTTGCCCGAGGATTCCGGGCCGTAGATCTCCACCACCCTGCCCCGCGGCATGCCGCCCACGCCCAGGGCCATGTCCAGCCCGAAAGAGCCGGTGGGAATGGCCGGAACCTCCTGATGGGCCTGGTCGCTCAGATACATCACCGAGCCCTGGCCGTACTTGCGCTCGATTGTGGTCATGGCGGTCTGCAGGGCTTCCTTGCGCTGGTCCTGCTGGGACGACGCTCCGTTCTTTGCTCTTCGGGCCATGCTCAACTCCACGTGTTTGCTGAGCTCGCTTCCGTCCGGAATCGAGCCAGCTTGTCCTTCTCCAAAAAAAGGAACAAAAAAGTGATCCTCTCATTTCTTGATTGGCTTGCCTCTTCCTTCTCCAAAAGAAAAAGCGTACCTCGTTTCCGTCCGGAAAGAGGCCTTTACGGACGGAACTCGTTAATCTATCAAACTCGCCCAGGGAGGGCAATACGTGCTTTACGATCCCACAGCACGCCCGGGGCCGGTCTCCGGGAAAGGAACGCGAAGCACGAAAGGCGGTTCCGTTCAGCTTGCCACTTCCGCAGCTGTTTATTAGGATTGCCCGCATGCGCCAAACCTACGATTGCCTCGCCCTCTTTTCCGGGGGACTGGACAGCCTGCTCAGCTGCCGGCTCATGCAGCAACAGAACCTCAGGGTCCTGGGCCTTCACTTCATCAGCCCATTCTTCGGCAAACCGGAACGGATCGATCACTGGCAGCGGGAGCTCGGCATGGACATCCTGCCCGTGGATATAAGCCGGGAATACGTCCAGCTCCTCCTGCAGGGTCCGAAGTGGGGCGTGGGCAAATGCCTGAACCCCTGCGTGGACTGCAAGATCCTCATGCTTTCCAGGGCCCGGGACATGCTCTCCATGTTCGGGGCCCAATTCATCGTCAGCGGCGAGGTCCTGGGACAGCGCCCCATGTCCCAGCGCAAGGACGCCCTGGGCCTCATCCGGAAGGAGGCCGGAGTGCGCGACGTCCTCCTGCGGCCGCTTTCAGCCGCCAGTTTGCCGCCAACGCCCATGGAGCAATCCGGCCTGGTGGATCGGGAAAAGCTGCCGGACATCACCGGCAGGGGCCGAAAACCCCAGCTGGAGCTGGCCAGAAAGTTCGGTCTCAGCGAGATTCCCACGCCAGCCGGGGGATGCCTGCTTACCGATCCCGGCTCCTGCGCCAGATTCTGGCCCCTGATCTCCCGCATCAAGCACCCCGAACCCGAGGACTTCCAGCTGGCCCACCTGGGCCGGCAGTACTGGAACCAGGGCCACTGGCTCACCATCGGCCGCAACAAACAGGACAACCAGGCCCTGCTGCAACAGGTCCAGACCCGGGACATCGTGTTCAAGCCCGAGGAGATCCCCGGACCCATCGCCGTGGGGAGGCAATACGGCGAGTCATGGAACGAGGGGATGATCGAGAGCGCGGCCGGAATGCTGCTCCACTTCTCCCCCAAGGCCAGGAAGGCGCGGGGGCCGGTACGGATCAGGGCGGGCTCCGGGGATTTCCTGCGGGACCTTGCTCTGGATCCGGGCCGCGAAGCGGATTCCGGCTGGAGCCCACCGGAATGGGAGGACCTGGAACGGGAGAAGAAGACCTTCTTTCAGCGGGAGCACAGCGAGGAATAGCCTCCGGATCGCCCCGCCTCCGGTCCTGTTTGCCAGGGGCCTATCAGGAGCCCTTCCTCGGGCTGGCCCATTCGCTGACCACGTCCTCCTCCCAGAGGTAGCGCGATATGTTGTTCACTCCTGTCAGGCTGATGCGAATCCCGCTTCGCTTGGCCACAACCAGCACAGGAACGCCGCGAAAGCCCATGGCCCGGAAATAGACACCCGCCTTGCGCGTGGCCCGGCGCACCCCTTCCGGGACGGGAAGATTGCCGGACACATCGGCTCGTTTGGCCTGCAGGACCCGGTCGAAGACATTGTTTCCCCCTTCTGAGGGCTGGACGGCCCGGGCCAGTTTGGCCCGGGAGGCGGGATCGCGATTGACCGCGGCGAAATGCCAGGTCCCGGATACGGGGGCGACGCGGGAAAGATTGTACAGGACCTCGCTGCAGTGGGGGCAATCCAGGCTGAAAAAGAAATAATACCTTGTTCCGCTCCTCGCATCGGAAGGGCCCTGCTCCAGGAAGGCTGTCTCCTGCAGACGGGGCATATCCGGTGTGACCTGCAGCAGGGAGTTGGCGGCAAAGCCCCCGCACCAGACCGCAAGACCGGCCGCGAGAAGGAGCCATGCCCTCCTGCGCCAGGCCGCGGCGACCAGGACCAGGGCCAGCCCGGCCGCAACCCCCACGCAGATCCAGCACATCAGACCAAGACCCACGAACTGATACCCGAGCAAGGCGCCGTCAAAGGCCAGGGCCCCGATCAGGCCCAAGATGGCGACACCCCAAAGCAAGGAGCGCTCGTAGCGGCAGGCGAAGAAGAAAAGGCCGAAGAGGATCCAGAAAAAGAGGCTTCCGAGCAGAAGCAGGCCCTTCTCCCCGAACCGGACATACCCGCCCACGACCTTGCAGGCCTGTGTCCCGCACAAGCTCCCTACTCCCATGGACTGCAGCACGTAGTCCAGACTGAGGCCCGCGGCGCAGAGAAAAGCAATCCCCCCCAACACAAGGCCCCGTCGATCCGTGATGTACATAGCTCTCCTTCCCTTACAACCCGTATTTCCGGGCCGACCCGGCCACAACGAAGCACGCCATGCGAGGCTCGCCCTGGTGAATCCTGCCTCCGGCCTGCGACTTGCCAGCCGAATCAAATTGCGCTATCACGGGCTGCGGTAATATGGCCAGGCCCCATGCTTTTGCCGCGTCACGGGCAAAAACCGAGTGGGGCCCAGCGAGCCCCATCAGCACCTGGCGGCTCCCCGCCTGTTCCGAAAAAGGCGAGTCCCGTATGCGCAAGAACGCCCATGGCGGAAATATCCATAGCCTGCACAAGTGGTGTGGTCAACCCGACCAGCCAGTCCTGGACTTCTCCGCGAACATCAACCCCCTCGGACCGCCCCCCTGGCTCAGGCAATGCCTTTGGGACAGCGTGGAGCAGATCCTGCATTATCCCGAGCCCGAGGCCGACCCGGTTCTGGATATCGCCGCGAGGAGCTACGGGGTTGCCAGGGAAACCATCATTGCCGGAAACGGGACCACGGAGCTCCTCTATCTGCTGCCCCGCATTCTGGGATTCGATCGAGCCCTGATTCCCGTGCCGTCCTATGTGGACTACGAAACGGTCTGCCATATCTGCGGTCTCGCTGTAGAGCACGTGTTTCTGGATCCGGAAGCGGAATTTCGCCTGGACCCGTTCCTTCTGCAAAGGCATCTGGACCGTCCCGCCCTGGTCTTCCTGGGCCGGCCCAACAACCCCACGGGCCTGACCTTCCCCGCGGAGCAGCTTCGGGATCTGGCCCGCGCAAACCCCTGTTCCTTCTTCGTCGTGGACGAGGCCTTTGCCGACTTCGTGCCCGACCTGGACCGCCTCTACCGCGACACGCCGGACAACGTGCTCATCCTGCTCTCCCTGACCAAGTTCTACGCCCTGCCGGGCCTTCGCTCCGGACTGGCCATCGGCCCGAGCCATGTCCTAGCAAATCTGGCATGGCACCTCCCGCCCTGGTCCGTGAACGCCCTGGCCCAGGCGGTCACCATCAGGGCCCTGCAGGACGAGGAATACGCCGAAAGAACCAGGGAAAACGTCCCCCGGCTGCGGCGTGAGCTCCACAAGGGCCTCAGCGCTCTGCACGGCCTGCGCGTCTTCCCCGGGGAAGCCAACTACCTCCTCTGCCGCCTGGAGGGGACTAGCATGGACGCCTTCTCCCTGCAGAAGGAGCTCTTGGCCCGCAATATCGCCGTGCGGACCTGCGCGAACTATCCCGGCCTGGACAGCACCTACTTCCGGGTGGCGGTCCGCCCCGAGCCGGAGAACGACCAGCTCCTGGAGTCCCTGGACGCCGTGCTCAACCCGAGGTCCGAAGCCAAAAGCTCCAGGCCTTCCACTCTGGGGCATCCGGGACGCTGCCCGGTCAACACACCCGCCCTGATGTTCCAGGGTACTTCCTCCAATGCGGGCAAAAGCGTCCTCGCAGCGGCCCTGTGTCGCATCCTGTTCCAGGATGGCTATCGCGTGGCCCCGTTCAAGGCCCAGAACATGTCCCTGAACTCCTTCGTCACCCTGGACGGCAAGGAGATGGGCCGGGCCCAGGTCCTGCAGGCCCAGGCCTGCAAGCTGGAGCCCAACGTGTTGATGAACCCCGTGCTGCTCAAGCCCAGCACGGATACGGGGTCCCAGGTCATCGTCCACGGTCATCCGGTGCGCAACATGGAAGTCCAGGACTACATCCAGTACAAGCAGGAGGCGGGCAGACGGGCCAGGGAGGCATACGACACCCTGGCCGCGGAAAACGACGTGATCGTTCTGGAGGGCGCAGGCTCCCCCGCGGAGATCAACCTCAAGGCCCACGACCTGACCAACATGGCCATGGCCGGGTACAGCAGGGCCAATGTTCTGCTTGTGGGAGACATCGATCGCGGCGGGGTCTTCGCCTCCTTCGTGGGGACCATGTCCCTGCTGGACAAGTGGGAACGGGATCTAATCTCCGGGTTCGTGATCAACCGCTTCCGGGGCAAGGCGAGCCTGCTCGATCCGGCCATCGAGGAGACGATCCGTCTCACCGGCAAGCCCGTGCTGGGCACGGTCCACTACATCTCGGACCTGGGCCTTCCGGAGGAGGATTCGGTCCCCTTCAAGGCGGCGCGCACGGATCGCGCGGCCGAGGACAGGGCGGCTGTCGTGCTTGGCTGCCTGGATTTGCCCCATATCTCCAATTTCACGGACATCGATCCCCTGCTGCCGGAGCCGGACGTGGCCGTGCGCATCATCCGGTCACCCCACGACCTGGACCCGCCTCCGGACGCGCTGATCATCCCCGGCAGCAAGAATGTCATGGCCGATCTGGCCCACCTTTTCCACTCCGAGCTGGCCCGATCAATCCAGGAGCTGGTTCGCAGGGGCCACACCGTCCTGGTGGGCATCTGCGGCGGCTTCCAGATTCTGGGCCAAAGCGTGGCCGATCCCTTGGGGCTGGAATCCCCGGAGCGAGAGACGCTCTCCGGCCTGGGCCTTTTGCCACTGGTCACGGAGCTCAGTGGAGAAAAGACCCTGAGCCAGTGCCGGGCCAAGCATCTTGGCTCGGAGCACGAGCTGAAAGGGTACGAGATCCACCACGGCCGCACCCGGCTCACCGGAGAGGAGGCGCTTCCCGCGGTTCGTTCCGAATCCGGGGAGATCATCGGGTATTCCGACATCGAGGGCAGGGTCTGGGGCACCTATCTGCACGGGGTCTTTGACGCGGATGGCTTCCGGCGCTGGTTCATCGACCGCCTCCGCGCGGCCAAGGGGCTGGAACCTCTTGGTCGGCCGCAGACCCGCTACGACCTGGAGGACCATCTGGACGCGCTTGCGGACAGGGTGCGCCGCAGCCTGGACATGCAAGCCATCTACGCCATGCTGGAACGCTCCGCCTCCTGAGCCTCCCACACTCCCTCCATCTCCATGGCGAGCTCCCTAAGGCTCTGCTGCGACCGCTCGGGCTCTTGCATGACGCGGGCTACTGGCTCGGGACCGGGATCGAAATGGAAGGCATTGTTCTCGGAGTGGGCCCGAAACCAATCCAGCAAGTCACCGCAGGTGGTGCTCTCTGGAGAAACAGCCGGCAGGAAGCCCTGCCTTCCCTTTTCCTCCGTTCGGCTCACCACGCCCATCTCAGTCAATGCAACCAGGATCTGATTGATCGGCTTGAGGGGGATGTCCAGCCTCAGGGCCAGGTCCGCGGCCCGGACCGAGCCCCGCCCCGAGGCGAAGCTCCCGCCGAGCAGGGCCATGACCGCCAGGGCCAGGCGCTCCTTGCTGCTGATATTGAAGCGGCCCAGCGAGGAATGGGCCAGGCCGTATTTACGCTGCTCCAGACAAAAGCTCACCTCAGCCCCAAACAGGACCACAATCCAGCTCAGATAGAGCCAGATCAAAAAAAGGGGCAGCTGGGCAAAGCTGCCGTAGATGGCATTGTATTTGCTCACCCCGATCTGGTAGTTGAGAAACAGGTTTTGCAGGAGCTGCCACAAGAGCCCTGCGACCACTCCCCCCATCAGGCAGCTCCTGGTGTCCGTCTGGGTGTTGGGCACGACCTTGTATAGGAAAAAGAGCGCGAAACAGACCAGGGCGTAGGGCATGAGCTTGAGCCCTGCGATGTAGGCATAGTTGATCACGGACAGGGACAGGAGCCACTGCATGAGCGCGAAGCTCTCCAGGGAGGCGCTGAAGCTGATGGCCACCACGATGAGCAGCGGCGTCACCAGGGTCACCGAAAGATAGTCCGCGAACATCCGGGACGGCTTGCGCTGTCTCCCCACCCCCCAAACGGTGTTGAAGCTCCGTTCCACAGCGCTCAGCATGGTAAAGACCGTGATCAAAAGGACCCCGACTCCGACCACTCCAAGGGTGCTCACATTGGTCCGGTTGATGTAGTCCACGATGTATTGGACAATCGTTTCCTTGCCGGCGCTGATGTTGAACAGGAAATCCCGCATGTACTGGCTGTTCTGGAAACCGAATCCCTTCAGGATGGAAAAGGCCACCGCCAGGAGGGGAACGATGGACAGGGCGGTGGCGTAGGTCAGGGCCGCTGCCCGTAAAAGGCACTGATCCGCGACAAAGGAATTGAAGATAAAGCGCGCCCCGTGGAATATCTTGCGACCGATTGCGGCGTACGGCACAGGCTCTCCTTTTTCGCGCTTGACTGATTGGTCGCGATTCTCCGACATGTGATCAGCTCATCCTCAACTCGGACCCCGCTGTTCAAGCACAATGGCCATAGGGCCAAACGGCGAGACGCAAACCGGGCCCCTTCTCGCAGGAACCCTTTTTCAACAATCTCTCCGGTTTGCTTTCCTGTCAAGAAAAAAGGGAAGGACGGACCCTTTCCCTGGGTCCGCCGCCGGAAAGGCAATCCTTGCCTTTCCTGGCACCTGTATTGACAGGAGAACGCGCTATCACCTACTTTCTACCCTGTCGACCATACCGGTCAAAGCCGATGCGTCTTGCTTTCGTCCCTTTCGCCGGATATCTGGTCACGAAACGACCCCCCTTTTCGGGCAATTCATTCACCGAGGATATCGCAGTGGACTTACACACCCTCTCCAGGCTCAACCGCTTCCGGGCCATCGTGGTCACCCTGGTCAAGTACGGATTCGGGGACGTCATCGCCAGGCTGGACCTTCCGGCTAAGCTGGGCCCCCTCTATACCCGAAGGCAGCCCAGGGAGGATCCTGGGACCTACACCCGCATCCGGCTCACCCTGCAGGAGCTGGGCCCGACCTTCATCAAGCTGGGCCAGCTTCTCAGCCTGCGCACGGATTTGATCCCAGTGGAAATGGCCGAAGAGCTGAGCAAGCTCCAGGAGCACGTCCCGGCTGAGGACTTCGCGGATATCAGGAAGCAGATCGAGCGTTCCCTGGGGACTTCCATAGACAAGATCTTCCTGGAATTCGACGAGGAGCCTCTTGCGGCCGCCTCCCTGGCCCAGGTCCACAAGGCGGTCCTGCGGGAGAACAAGGCCGTGGTTGCTGTCAAGGTGCAGCGACCGGGAATCAGGCAAACGATCCGCAACGACCTGCGCATCATGGAGAGTCTGGCCCAGAGGGCCCATGAACGCATCGAGGGGCTGCAGCTCTACAATCTGCCTCGGGTGGTGGAAGAGATCAAGCGCCTCCTGACCCAGGAGCTGGATTTCCAGCGTGAAGGCCGCAACATTCGCCTGGCCAGAAGCAACTTCGCGGACGATCCCGCCCTGTATCTTCCCCGCGTATACAGCGAGATAAGCACATCCCGGCTCCTGGTCCTGGAACAGATCCAAGGAACCAGTCTGCGGGACGCTGTGACCAACTGGGCCCCCGTGGTGCGCAGGGAGCTGGCCCGGAAGTGGCTGCGGGCAACCCTGAAACAGATCCTGGAGGACGGCTTCTTCCACGCGGACCCCCATCCGGGCAATCTCTTCATCCTCTCCGAGACGCAATACAGCCTTCTGGACTGGGGCATGGTGGGCCGTCTCACCCCGGAGACCCGGCTCAAGCTCATCGACCTCCTGGGTAGCGTTGTCCTCAAGGACAGCCAGCAAACCCTGGACCTTTTGCTGGAGTTCACCGAATACAAGCCGGACACGGACATGGATAGCCTGCAGCGCGAGCTCATGGATATCCTGGACGACTACCACTCCGTGCCCTTGAAAGAGATCAACATGGGGCGGCTTCTGACGGCGCTCACGGAGATGCTGCGCAATCACCACATGCAGCTCACCATGGACCTGTCCGTGATGATCAAGGCCATCGTGACCAGCGAGGGCTCTGCCAGAATGCTCGATCCGGACCTGGACGTGATCAGTGAAGCCGCTCCCTACCTCCGGCGCTTGGCCAAACAAAAGTATTCCCCGCAGATGCTTCTGCGCACCATCCAGAGCAGCTTTCGCAATCTCTGGCGCATGCAGCGGAACCTGCCGGTACAGATCAACCACATCATGGACAAGCTCGAACGCGACGAGCTCACCATTGGCTTCGAGCACAAGCGCTTAGAGGGTCTGCGCCGCACCCTGAACGAGGTGGCCAATCGGCTGACCCTGGCCCTGATCACCACATCCATGATCATCGGCTCCTCCATGATCATCACCACGGGCGTGAAGCCCTTTATCTTCGGCTATCCCGCCCTGGGGCTCGTGGGATATCTCCTGTCCGGGCTCTTCGGATGCTGGCTCATTGTGGACATCCTGCGCAAACGCAAATATTAGCTCGTTTCCGTCCGAAAAGCCCCCTTTGAGGAGGGCAACGAGCTTGCAAACGGAGGCCAATATGCTGGATCGCAACGAGGCATGGGCCCTCCTTCGGGAACAAAACCCCGACGAGGCCCTCGTCGCCCACAGTCTGCAGTCCGAGGCAGTGCTAAGCGAGCTGGCGAGCCACTTCGGCCGGGACACCGAGCTCTGGGGGATCATCGGCCTGCTGCACGATCTGGATTTTCCCCGGACCAGGAACGATCCCTCCCGGCACGGGCTCATCGCCGCGGAGGAGCTCTCGGAGAGGCTTCCTCCCGAGGCCATCCGGGCCATTCAGGCCCACAACAGCGAGGGCAACGGGACCCCCCCGGAATCGGAGCTGGACTACGCTCTGCGCTGCGGGGAGTCCGTCACCGGGCTCATCAGCGCCAACGCCCTGGTCCGCCCCCAAGGGATGGAGGGGATGAAGCCATCGAGCCTGAAAAAGAAGATGAAGGACAAGAGCTTCGCTGCGGGTGTGAGCCGGGAGCGGATAAGGGAATGCGAGAAGCTGGGGCTGGAGCTGGACGAGTTTCTCCGGATCGGGATCCAGGGCCTGACGCGCATCGCCGACCTGCCCGAGGCCGGGCTTACCCCGAATTCCTCGAACAAGCCCGACTGAACTCTTGGTCCCGGGACAGCGATAGGCGCGGCTCTCGACACGAGGCCGCCCGTATCAAGGTACGGATATTTGCGGGCAGGAAGGCTCGCCGCGAGAGAGGGCATCTTTGTACATCCCCGCGGCCCGAACGAAGTTCTCCGCCCAGGTGGGCACGCCCAGGGCGTGGATGTGGTTGTAGCAGGCAAGGGTGTTCTTGTAGAGCAGCCCGTCCGTGCCACCGCCCAGGCCGGTTCCTCGGCTCATCTGGAGACAGAAGGGAAGGGCATCCCCCTGCAGGGAATAGCAGCGGGAATAGTGGAACTCGTGGCCGGTGAACTCCTCGCCCACGGCAAAAAATGGGTTGGAGCGTTGCACCGTGCACAGGGTGTAGCCATGCCCCTGGGGCTTGGCGGAGAGGCCCGTATTCAGGGGAAACAGATCCACCATCTCGTAGGCGGCGTCTTCCTGCGTGGTCAGCCGGGAGCACAGATACATCAATCCGCCGCACTCGGCATAGATGGGAAGCCCCTTCTCGGCGAGCGCCCGGATGTGCTCCTTGATCCCTGTATTGGCGGCGAGGCGTTCCGCCTGGATCTCGGGGAACCCGCCCCCCAGATAGAGCCCGTGGATCTCGGGCCACTTCGCGTCGGGATCGAGAAGGCTCACCTCCGCCAGCCGGGCTCCGGCCCGCTCCAGGGCCTCGAGATTCTCCGGGTAGTAGAACCAGAGTGAGGCGTCCTTGACCACGCCGATGGAGACATCGCGCGAGGTCTGCTGCACTCTGGGCCACAGATTCGTTTCCGGCGCTCGGAAGTCCGGAGCGCTGCGACCGAGCCGCAGAATCCCCTCCAGATCGACCCAATCCCCCAGGATGCGAGCGCTCTCCTCGATGGCCTCCTCCGCTCCGAATTCACGATCCGAGACAAGGCCCATGTAGCGTTCCGGGATCAGGGTATCGTCCAGCTTGGGCAGCGCCCCCAGCACGGGAACGTCCGTGTATTCCTCCAGACAGTTGCGCAGGATCTTGCGATGCCGGCTTCCGGCGGTGCGGTTGAGGATGACCCCTCCCAGGATCAGGTCCTTCTCGAAAAGGGAGCAGCCCTGGACGATGGGGGCCACGGTCCGGGTCATCTTGGAACAGTCCAGGATGAGCAGCACTGGGCACTGCAGCAGGCGGGCGAGATGGGAGGTGGAACAGGAACCGCTGATGTCCTTTCCGTCGAACAGGCCGCGATTTCCCTCCAAAAGCGAGAAATCGTGGCCTCGAGCCTGTTCGGCGAAAAGGCGGGCCAGCGCTTGGTCCCGCATAAAAAAAGGATCCAGATTCGTGGCTGTTTGGCCCGCGGCTCGTCCCAGCCAGACAGCGTCAATGTAATCCGGACCCTTCTTGAAGGGCTTGACCGACAGGCCATTGCGGAGCCAGTGCCTGGCCAGGCCCAGGGAGAGAATGGTTTTTCCCGCACCTCCGCTCAGGGCGGAGACGATCAGGCGCGGCAGGTGTGACACGAAGCATCGAATCCGGGAACGGCGCGGCCGTCCGTTGGCTTACTCCTCAGATGAGTCCTCTTCCTCGTCCTGCTTCCCGTATCCCGGCAGATAGTACATAGAGGTGCTCCCGCTGGACCAGAGGCGGAGCCGTTCCTCGTTGACCATCTCGGTAATGATCTTCTTCGCCTCGCGGGGCTTCATCTCCAATATCTTGGACAGATCGTTGAAATAGAACTTGGACTTGGTCTTGGACTTCTTTTTCAGCTCTTCCTCGAGCTTTTGCTTTTGTTCCTCGTTGGCCATTTCCTTTTTCCTCCCTATGGCTTGAAGGAGGGCCAGGGGGCACCTGAAGCGCCCCCTGAAACCTTCCTGGTGATTCAAGCTCTCGAAGTGCCGCGAACTAGGCGTACTTCTGCTGATGGTAGTCCTTGGTCGCCTCGTTGGTGAACTTGAAGTTCGTGGTCTGACGCCAGGTGTAGTAGGCGGGATCGCGGAAGTCGTCGATCAGGTGGTGGGTGAATTCCAGACCGCACACCTCGAAGAACTTCTCCCAGCCGATCCGGGTGGCCCAATCGCCCAGGCGCTCGTATTTGTTCGCGTTCTGGGCATAGGCGTCCACGATCTGCCGCACCGTCTTGGCCAGCGTGGGCCAGCGCGGGGGCTCATTGGGAACGAAGGCCACGACAACCTTGGAGAACTCGGGCTTGGTGATCCGGTTGGACACCTTGCCTCCGGCCATGATGACCAGACCGTCGCCCTCGGCGTCGGCCAACGGGAGGGAGGGGCACATGGTGTAGCAGTTGCCGCAGAACATGCACTTGTCCCAGTTGATCTCCACGCTCTTGACCTCTTTCTCCTCCCCGGTTCGCTCGGAGGTGATGGTCTTCTTCTTGGGCTTGATTGCGCCAGTGGGGCAGGCGGCGACCGCAAGGGGCAGCTCGCAGAGGCTGTCGATCCACTCGTCATCCACCAACGGGGGTTTGCGGTGATACCCGAGCAGGGCGATGTCCGAGCAGTGGACTGCGCCGCACATGTTCAGGCAGCAGGCCATGGAGATGCGCAGCTGGGCAGGCAGCCGCATGTTCTGGAATTCCTCGAAGAGCTCGTCCAGAACCACCTTGACCGTGCCGGAGGCGTCCGTGGCCGGGGTATGGCAGTGGATCCATCCCTGGGTGTGGATGATGTTGGTCAGCCCGGCACCGGTTCCGCCGATGGGATACTTGTAGGAGCCCTTTTCGTTCTTCCGGCTCTGCAGATCCTGCTTCAGGGGCTCCACCTTGTCCTTGCTGTCCACCATGAATTCCACGTTGTTCCGCGTGGTCCAGCGGACGTAGCCGTCGCAGTGCTTGTCCGCGATGTCGCATATCTCGCGGACATACTCAACACTGGCCAGTCGGGGGGTGCCACAGCGGATGGTGTAGACCTCGTCCCCGCTCTGGGCCTTGTGCATGAGGATGCCGGGCTCCAGGATCTCATGCCACAGCCACTGACCGAAATTGTTCTTGATCACCGGCGGCAGGAACTCGCCGTAGTAGTGATTCCCGATATCCGTGATCCGATCCTGCAACGGATTCTCGGGATCGTATCCTGATGAAACGAATGTCATATTGCTTCCTCCTTCTTGCCGCGCTTAGCGTTGATGCCGGGTCCTGAAGTCCTGCAGATCGCCCTTGTTCACCGGCCAGCCGCCGGGAACCTCGTCCTGGTACCAGAAGATATAGGGGTTGTGCCTGGGCTCTTCCACCTGTTGGGCCAGGGCCTTGAGCCCGGTGACCTCGAGCAGCTTCTGGAAGCCCTGTCGCTTCATGAGCTCGCCCAGGCGCTCGCGGTTCTTGCCCTCTTCCATCCACCAGTCCCAGATGTTCTCGATGACCTCCTTGAGATCGTCGTAGGGCTCTTCCATGCTGATGAAGGGCACGAGGAGGGAGGACATCTGCGCCCCGTCCAGGATGGGGGCCTTGGCGCCGCAGAGGATGGTGGCGCCCTTGTCCTTGCCCGGCCACAGCGCCCTGGGCATCACGTTGATGCAGTGCATGCAGCGGGTGCATTCCTTGTTGTCGATGACGAGCTTGCCGTCCTCCATCCACATGCAGTTGGTGGGGCACAGATCGAGGACTTCCTTCTGGATGTCGAAGGGGCCCCAGTCGCGGCCGGCATGGGCGCCGCCGTTCGGGGGGATCTCGCCGCCGATGTAGGCCTGGACCGCTTCCTGGTCGATCTGGATCTCGTCCCGCCAGGTCCCGACAACGGACAAGTCCGCGCGGGCGATGGCCGCAACGCAGCCGTTGGGGCAGCCGTCGAACTTGAACTTGAACTTGTAGGGGAAGGCCGGACGGTGCAGCTCGTCCTGATACTCCTGGGTCAGCTGATAGCAGGCCTCCTGGGTGTTGTAGCAGGCCCATTCGCAACGGGACTCGCCCAGGCAACAGGAGGGAGTGCGCAGGTTGGAGCCGGATCCGCCCAGATCCTGATCCATTTCATGCGTCATGGTGTAGAAGATCTCCTCCAACTGCTCCGTCCGGGTGCCCAGAAAGATGATGTCCCCGGTCGAGCCGTGCATGTTCATGATCCCGCTGCCGCGGAAGTCCCAGAGGTCGCAGATCTTGCGCAGATAGTCCGTGCTGTAGTACTTCCCGTTGGGCTGGTTGACCCGCATGGTATGGAAATGGGCCACACCGGGGAACATTTCCGGCTGGTCGCAGTAGCGGCCGATCACCCCGCCTCCGTAGCCGAAGACGCCGACAATCCCGCCGTGCTTCCAGTGCACTTCCTTTTCCTTGTAGGACAGCTCGAGAACGCCGAGCAGGTCGTCAACCACGTCCTCGGGGATCTGATAATTGATATTGTCCGGATTTTGGTGCCTGTGTTCCGACTGGCGCTTCAGATCGTCGACAAAACTCGGCCATGGCCCTGACTCGAGTTGGTCCACCATCGGGGTCTCACGTTTTGCCATTTCGACGCCTCCTTACTAGAGTGTGTTACACGGTAATCACGGCCGCGCTAGATCATTTCCTCCGCAGGGATCCAAACAAGCGGGAGCTAGCGCTGCCCTTCCATCCCACAATCAACGAGCCTGTCCCTTCCCCAGGAGCCCGATATCGAAAAAAGCCGCTCTCTCGGGCTCGCTTTCCAGACCAGGACAGACACCGCTTTCCGTGCTACCGATGTCCAACCGCCTCTCCGGACAGCAAAGACGGGAGAAACAGCGCTCGGGGTGATAAAGCGTTTCGCTCGCCTCTCCCGTGGCTTCCGGTGACATGGCGATTGTGCCCATGCGGTGACTCGGCCTTCGCGCTCATGTACAAAAAAAGAAAAGACTCGTATGACGCGATTGTTAATTTACGAACAAGTGCCTTGATTTGTCAAGCCACAACCTGCTATCCGCGATAGGCCTCCAATTGATCCACCATATCCTGCGGAACCTCGTACCCGTTCTCCCGGGCGCTGTCACAATGCTGCAGCGCCGTCCGGTAATCGCCCTTCTCCATGTAGGCCAGAGCGAGGTTGTTGTACGCCGGGCCGAAGGTGGGCTGCTCCTCGATCACCTTGTGGCATTCCTTGATACACTCCTCGGTATCGCCCTCCATGAGGTAGGCACTGGCCAGGGTGGAGCGGGCCTGCACGAAATGGGGATCAAAGGACAGGGCGCGGCGAAGCCACTTGATGGCCTCCTGGACCTGGCCCAGCTGGAGATAGGCGAACCCCACGTTGCCGTGGGGGACGGCGAAGCGCGGCCGGAACTGAGTGGCCTGCTTATTATAGCTCAGGCACGTGGAATAGTCCCCATCGCGCATGGCCAGTCCCCCAAGCTGCACATAGGCCTCGGCCAGATCCGGAGTATGTTGGATCGCCAGCTTGAGCTCCTTCTCCGCCTCCTGGTACATGCCCTTGCCGATGTAGACGCAGCCCAGATTGTAGTGGGCAACTCCGTTTTCCGGGTTCTGCTCGATCGCCTGCTGCATGCTCTGGATGTATTCGTTGAGCTTCTCTTCCTCGCTCTTGTTGCGAGCGTCTTTTTCCTGCTCTGTCATGAATGCTCCTTCCGGCGAGCTGTTTGCTTCGGTTGTATATTCCGGAGTTCCCCTGGGCTTTGCCTGCCCCGGCGCACAGGGACTGGCCGCCTCGGGGGCCCCCTGTTCCGCTATCGCTGCCAAACACTCAGAGGATCGTGCCCCATGCGGCGCAGTTCCTCCATATACCAGCGACAGAATTCGTACATGCCCCGACAGCGGTCGTCTCCGTTAAAGATCCCCATACACATTTCCTGCACTCCGTTCCGATAGGCTGCGGAAGGAGACTCCTCCTCCTGGTCGCGAAAGAAGGCCTCCACGAGCTGATTGGCCGTGCGGCTGGTGCGATCCTTGCGAATATCAAAGGGATGGTTCGGCTCTTGAAAGGGATCCCACTCCTCGAAACCGATTCGGTCGATGAACTTCTTCCGTCTCGAAGAAAGCTGATCGTAAATCGCCTTTTTCCGTTCCTTCTGATCCATACCTAGTCCTCACCGCCCAGAACCCATTCGTTCGGCTTGTTCGACGTGCTTGTCGCAGGGCGGACGATCCCGAGATACTCCTCGTTGTATTCGTTCATCAAAGCCATGGAGAGCGGAACCAGGACTTCCTCGAGTCGTTCGTGCTTGGTGGGTATGCTCTGCACCAGACGCCGGCTCATATCCATGAGGCGATCCTGGATCTTGTCCATGTACACGGTGGGATATTGTCCCCCCTGAACGAAACCAGAGCGCGAGCAGGTATGGGTCTCATTTCCGATGGCCATGGGAACACCGTAGATGCGGCAAGTGATGGGACGGTCCTCATACAGGTCGCAACGCCCCTCGTCGTTGAGCAAGGGGCAGCGCACCCGATAGCTGCCCGCTTGCTGCAGGATCTCGCCGGTATCCTTGCCTTTCTTCTGTTCCTTGGCGATATAGTACTTGATCTTGTGGGTCTGACGATCCGCCTGATCGGCTTTGCTCAATATTTCACGACGCTTGGATTCATCCAGCTTCTGCTGGAAGGCAAAATTGATGTACATGGCCTCGACAAGGCTCAGATCAAAAAGGGCGTAACAGCAGTCGGTGCAGCCATTGTCGCAGGCGACCTCGTCAGGGCACTGCTCTTTTACCTTTTGAAACAGAGCGTCGGCTTCCCTGCACAATTTTTCGTATTCGCTGAAAAACTCGTGGAAATCGTATTGCATAACCGCCTTGAGCCGCTCGGCTCAGTGTTTTTTCTGTGTCCGTCTTTCGAGACGAGTGTCCCGCACACCATCCCGAAGGGGCACATGGTTGTTGGGCGCTTGGCGAGGAGGAGCCGCCACAGGCTCCCTGCCGCAAAGTATAAAATAAGCCCCTAATAGTCGCTACTAGGGGCTTATTGGGATCCGATTAGCTCGTGTTCTCTAACAAGCCATGGGTCACGGCTAGTCTTCTTCCAGTGTTATCGCGTCGTGCTCGCATACCTCGACGCAGGACTCGCACTCCAGGCAATCGTCAATATTGACCACGACGGGCTTGCCGTCCTGCATCTCCAAAACTTCCGCCGGGCAGGTTTCAACGCAGTCGCCGCAGCCCTCGCACTTTTCGTAATCGATGATGATATTGGGCATCGCCTCTACCTCCTGTCTTGTGTCTTATTATGTTAAGGATTTGCTGACGTTCAGACTTCACCGATCTCCTTCTTCACACCGATGGCTACCTTCCAAAGGATCGTCAATATGAGCAGGCCGGTTGCATAGATCATGGCGGAAATCATGAGCTCGTAACCGGTCGGCGCATATTCGGTGATGACCCCCATTGGATTGGGGATAAATCCGCCTACAATAAGTAACAGACCCTTGTCAATCCAGGTGGCCAGGATGAGGAGCACAAGGCCCACAAGCAGCATGTCCGGATTGTTGCGGGAACGGGACGGGATGAGAATGGCCAGGCTGAGGATTCCGGCCCCAACCATGAGCCAGGCCCAGCCCATAAGGGCTCCGTGCCCGTGCGCGCCGAAGAAGAAGTAGGTCAGGGTGTGCTCGTGACCCGGGATATTGCTGTAGTACGCGGTGAACAGCTCGCAGAGAAAAAGGAAGACATTGGCGATCATGGCGTAGGTAATGATTTGCGACAGAATCCGGATCGCCTCTTTTCCGGGATCGTAGCGGGTGAATTTCTGGGCGATCAGGGCCAGGATAATCAGGATGGCTGGCCCGGAGCAGAAGGCCGAGGCCAAAAAGCGGGAGGCCATGATCGCGTGGAGCCAGAGATGGCGGCCCGGCAGACCCTGGATCAAAAAGGCCGTTACCGTGTGGATGCTCACCGCCCAGACGATGGAGAGATAGATGAGCGGCTGGAGCCACTTCGGGTGGGGCCTGCGCTGCCACTCCGCGTGGAGATTGTTCCAGGCGATGACGATATTGAGCAGCAGATAGCCTGTGAGAACAATCATATCGTAAAAGAGCATGGAATTGGGCGTGGGGTAGAGGATCACGTTGAGCATCCGCTGCGGCTGGCCCAGATCGACCACGATGAAGCCCATGCAGATGACCACCGAGGCCACGGCCATGAATTCGCCCAGGATGACCATGTTCTTGAATTTCTTCTGATTGTGCAGATACAGCGGCAGCACGAGCATGACCGCCGAGGCGGCCACACCGACGAAATAGGTGAACTGGGCGATATAGAATCCCCAGGAGACGTCCCGGCTCATGCCGGTTACCATCAGACCCTTCTGGAGCTGGATGATATAGAAGATACTCCCTACCCCCATTATCGCGAGCAGGAAGATGATCCAGGCCCAGTAGGTTTTGCTCCCATCCAAGGCTTTCTCTAGCATGGCGCCCCCCTAAACAATGTAGAAAACACTCGGTTCGGTTCCCAGATCCACCTTGCGCCGAATGGTATAGTTCTCCCGAAGCACCTGACGGATGTGCGAGTCGGGATCGTCCAGATCACCGAAAATCAAACCTCCGTTCGAGGCCTCGACACAAGCGGGTTGCTTGCCCTCCTCCAGACGCTGATAGCAGAAGAGGCATTTTTCCACCACTCCGCGCATACGAACCGGAAAGTCGGGATTCTTGTCCTCGACATAGGGGCTGGGATCGCAAAAATTGAAGCTCCGCGAGCCGTAGGGACAGCCCGCCATACAATAGCGGCAGCCGATACAGCGGTGGAAGTCCATCTGTACGATCCCGTCCTCGCGCTTGTACGTGGCCTGCGTGGGGCAGACTCGAACGCAGGGCGGATTCTTGCAGTGATTGCACAGCAGCAAAAACTCGTTCTGTTCAATCCGCTCGGCCAGAAAGGGATTCTCCTTGCCGGGAAAAACGTGCTCGAAGTGGTCCTTCCAGATCCACTTGATTTCCTGAATGGGCTTGGCCTCGCCCTCGGGCACGTTGTTGGTCCTGTGACAGGCCTCGATGACCCGCTGAAAATCCTCTTCCGTCTGGAACTTCCGGGTATCGACGACCATGCCCCAGCGGCCGGCACGACGACGGGTAGGCTTTTCCCGGGTGCCCTCCTCTTCCGGTTGATAGGCACTCGCGCTCAGGGTGATGCCACCCCCGAGCCCCAGCAGCGTGGTCACACCGGCGATCTTGAGAAATTGCCTTCTATTGCTGCCCATTTGCGACCTCCTCTGGAGCGACGTGGCAATCCCAGCAATACGGGTCCACCGACGCCGCATTGTGGCACTTGTCACAAAATTCTTCCTTGCTCGTATGGCAGTCCATGCAGGTCTTTTGCAGGCTCATGTCGAACTCGTCCCCCTCACTGGTCACATACACGGACTCGCCCTCGCGGACCACGATGTCGCGCCAGTCGTCCAGGAGCTCCATGTGATTCTTGCGCATCCACTCCGTGTCTTCGATGCATTCCTGACTGTCAGCGGGAAGCTGCAGCTCGGGGGTCTCGTAGGAGGCCTGACCCAGGCTGAACCAGAAAGGAAAGCTCAGCAGCAGGAGGAATATGACCAAGCCGGTCAGGATCTTGCCCGCATCGTACATACCCTAGTCCTCCTTTCCGGGTAGGGGTTCACCGCGCAGATCGGTCTCGCGTTCCTTCTCGCCCCGCATGACCAGGGCATTGGCCACGAGCTCGTGCACTCCGGTAACATCCACTTCAGGGACCCAGTATTCCATGAGCGGGGGGAAAGCTGCCCGATCAATGGCACAAATGCAGGAGAGCATGTTCACACCGTATTTCTCGTGCACGTGCTTCACGGCATTGGCACGGGGCATGCCTCCGCGCATGCGCATCTCGGTGAACTCGTCGTTGTTCAAGCCGGCTCCGCTGCCGCAGCAGAAGGTCTGTTCCCGAATGGTCTGCTCCGGCATTTCATAGAAATGGTTACAGACATTGTTGATCACGTAGCGCGGCTCCTCCAGAAGCCCCATGGCCCGGGCGGGATTGCAGGAATCGTGGTACGTGACCCGCTTGTTGTCGTTGCGGCTGGGATCCAGATTGAGCACGTTGTTCTTGATCAGGTCCGCGGTGAACTCCGTAATATGGACCATGCCGGTCTGTTTGGCGTTGTGGAAGACCGTTCCGGTGATCGGGCTCCTGGGCACGCTCAGAAAGTCCGCCGGGCCGTTCATGGTGTCCATGTACTGGTTGATCACCCGCCACATGTGGCCGCACTCGCCGCCGAGGATCCAATTCACTCCGAGTCGCTCCGCCTCGGCGTAGATCTTGGCGTTCAGACGCTTCATGGCCTCGTGGGAGGTGAACAGCCCGAAGTTGCCGCCTTCCGCGGCGTAGGTGCTCAGGGTATAGTCCAAGCCCAGCTCGTGGAAGAGCATGAGATAGCCCATGAAGGTGTACGTCCCCGGATCCGCGAAATAGTCCCCTGAGGGCACGACGAAGAGGATGTCCGCGCCCTTTTTGTTCAGGGGTACTTCGATGCGCTTGCCGGTGATGTCCTCGATATCGTCGACCATGAAGTCCACGATGTCCTTGAAGGTATGCGGCGGAATCCCCAGGTGGTTGCCCACGTTGAAGCAGTTGGTCACGGGACCCATGATCCAGTTGGTCTGAATGCCCAGCAGATTCATGAGCTCCCGAGCCATCATGGTCACTTCCGCAGTGTCGATTCCATAGGGGCAGAACAGGGAGCAGCGCCGGCATTCCGAGCACTGGTAGAAGTACATGAACCACTCTTTGAGCACGTCCTGGGTCAGGCCCCGTCCGCCGTTCAGCCGCCCCAGGATCTTGCCCACGGTGGTGAAGTCCTTGCGGTAGATGGAGCGCAGGAGCTCGGCCCGCAAGACAGGCATGTTCTTGGGATCGCCGGAGCCGATGAAGTAGTGGCACTTGTCCGCGCATGCCCCGCAGCGCACACAGATATCCATGAAGACCTTGAGGGAGCGGTACTTGTGGAGCCTCTCCCTGAAGCCTTCGTAGATGATCTCCTGCCAGTTCTCCGGCAGCTGCCAGTCCTCATCCATAGGGGACCATTCCTTGGCCCCCTCGTATTCGAAGAAGGACTCCAGCTCGCCGGGCTTGGCCGGATAGCTGAAATTGCCCGGCCGGAATTCCGGAGGCGTATCATCCAGCCAGTTGGTGCTCGGTGGTGTATAGTCAATGCTTTGAACAAGGTTGTCCGGGGACGGTGTCTGTGCCATAGATCACTCCTTTTCCACTGGGATGCCAGCTTCCTTCAACTTGTCCCTGTATTCGTCCTCCCACTCCTCGTAGGTATGGAGCTTGACCGGATAGTTCCACGGATTGACGTGACGGCGCACACGGTTGTCATTGGGCATATTCCGCGTGGGGCTCAGGAAGACGCCTCCCAGGTGCATGAGCTTGCTCCAGGGGAAATAGACCAACAGGGAACAGACCAGAAAGAGGTGCGTATAGAAAAGGGCGCCGATGCTTTCCGGGATCTGGGGCTGAAACTGAATAAGCCCCATGGTCAGGACCTTGATATCCATGATGTCCGCGCGAATAAAATAGCGCATGAGGATTCCGGAAATGACGATGGCGAAAAGCAGGAACAGGGCGAAATAGTCCGTGGGCAGGGAAATGTAGCGGAGCTGAGGGACGAGGATCCGGCGCAGAAAGAGATAGGCCAGGGCCAGGAGAATGACGATCTCCGTGGCGAACAGGACGGGCACACCCACCTGCATGATCCCGTCCAGGTTCTCCAACCAGCTGAACACAACGGGAACCGGCTCGGTAAAAAAGCGCATGTGGCGGGCCAGGATCACGAAAAAGCTCACGTGGAATGCGAGCGCTCCCAGCCAGAGAAACTTGGAGGATCCGTAGCTGAGCTGCGTATCGTCCTTGAAGAGCCTGACCCGGGTGTTGCGGAACAGGGAGCGGAAGAGCAGGATCTCCAGGATCATTCGAATCACTGTTGCAAACTTGCTGGAGGGATTATCGATCCGGCTCTGCCGGATCCAGGGCAAGCTCTTCTGCTGCCCGCCTGTGGTGGGAATCTTAAAGGGGACTGCGGAACGGCCCCAGCTCACCACCTTGGAGATGAACCCGAGCACGAATACTGTGAAGGCCAGATAGGGAAGAACAACGCCGAACAGGACGTGCCATCCCAGAGCCCCGGCCCCCAGAAGCGGAATGATCACCAGGGCCAAAACCATGATCAAGGCATACAGAGCGTTCATAGCGGCTTACCTCGCGTCTCTTTCCTGCAGGTTTTCTGATTCCACCCGTCCTTCCCCGGCTCGGGTCATTCCCGTGTGTCATCCTCCCCGGAATCAGCTTGGGAACGGGTCTCATCCATGCCGGCATACTTCCGCAGGAGATAGCTGACCCGCCCCTGTGCCTGCCGGGCCTTGAGCTCCCACAATTGCTCCTTGCATTTGACGTAGATGTCGAAGGCGAGCATGTTGAGCTGATCCACCTTGTCCTCGAGCTCGCGGTACGGGGTCTCCCATCCGTTATCCCGGACCGTGTCGTCCAGATGCCTGCGGAGGATGGTCTTGAGGACGGTGAACACCTGAAGGGCTTGCGTGGGCGAAAAATCCTGAACCGCTCGCACGCGGACCACGGCATCCACGGAGCGGGGCAGTTGGTCAGTGCTGGTTTCGCGAAGGAGCTCATCGAATATATTGTACAGCTCCCGGGAAAGTGTGGCTCCCACCGGATTGGCAAAGGGATCCTTCTGCCGCTTGAGAAAGTTCGCCGTATCCTCGGGGTATGTAGCGATGGCCGCGTCCAACCACTTCCGAACGATCTTGTCTCGTTGCCGGTGAAGATGTTCCCGGAATTGATCCTGATCCTTACTCACCTTGCGGGACTCCTTTGTCCAAACCTGTGGCCGGCTCCGGGCTGGGAAGGGCGACCTGCGCCATGTTTGCGAAAAAAACCACGCTCCAGCCTGCGACGATTTGTGTGGCTTTGTTACTTCCGGGTTACTTATCCTTTACCAAGACAACGTGTCAAGAGAAGGACTCCAGCAGTGCAGGTTATTTTTTTTCACCGAGCCCTCGCTGAAATGCTTGCCTTCCTGGTCTGCAAACGTATCGAAAAACGCAGCTCGCACGATTTGAGCACGGGAAGTCCCCCTTCAGGCATGCTTGGGCGTTTTAGTCGGGCACGACACTGTCCAGGCGGGAAAAAAAGCAAAGCGGAGGGTCAAGCCGCTCCGCTTTGTGGAGGCAACAAAAGCCGAGAAATGGGCGTGTGATGGGGGCTACATGGCCTTCAGCCGGTTGATCCGCTCCTCGATGGGGGGATGGGTGCTGAAGAGGTTGGCCAGATTTTTCCCGCGAAAGGGATTGACAATGAACATGTGGGCCGTGGATTGGTCCCCTTTGCGCATGGGGATTTTCCTGCTATAGGCATCCATCTTCTCCAGGGCTCCGGCAAGATAGGCGGGATTGCCGGCGAATTGGGCTCCGGCCTCATCCGCAAGATATTCCCTGGAGCGGGAAATGGCCATCTGGATGAACAGGGCCGCAAGCGGGGCGATAATGGACAGGACAATGGCCACCAGGGGATTGCCCCCTTCGTCTTCGTCTCCGCCCATACCGAAGATGGCGGCCCAGCGGACCATGGTGGAAATGAACATGATCACCCCGGCCAGCGTGGCCGCAACAGTCTGGATCAGGATATCCCTGTTGCGGATGTGCCCCAGCTCGTGGCCCAGAACGCCCTTGAGCTCCTCTTTAGACAGGATATCCAGAATCCCCTGGGTCACGGCCACCACCCCGTGATCGGGATTTCGGCCAGTGGCGAATGCGTTGGGGGATTTTTCCGGAATGATGAACACCCTGGGCTTGGGGATACCCGCCTGCTGGCTCAGCTCGTCCACGATTTCGTGCAGCTTGGGGGCATCTGAAGGGCTCACCTCGTTGGCCTTGTACATGCGCAGCACGATCCGATCCGAGAACCAGTAGCTGCCCACGTTCATCCCGATGGCGAGCAGAAAGGCAATGATCAAGCCACCGTTTCCGCCCAATATTTGGCCAAATATCAAAATCAATCCGGTCAACAGCCCCAGCAGAAGTCCAGTTTTCAACTGATTGCTCATCCTTGTATCTCCTTATCCCTTGCTCCCGAGGTTTTTTGTGCTGATCGGGTCTTGCCCTGTTTCCAGGATTATCTTCTATCCCCAGAAAGAAATATACACTTTCTTGCCCTCATGAGAAGAACACGACGCTTCCCATTCGGCAAGCCACTAGCCTTGAATCACTTCAATCCGCTGTTTCCCCTGCCATTTTTCCGTCTTGGGGACGTGAACCACGAGAAGGCCGTTCTCCAGACGGGCCCTGATCCCTTCCGGATCCGTTCCCTGGGGTAAACGAAACCTCCGGGCAAAGGGTCCGAAGGAGCGTTCCAGAACCTGATGGGAAAAGCCGCCTCCTTCCCGGTTCGGGCCTCTCTGGCCGTAGATCAGGAGCTCGCCCTCGCGGAGCTCGACATCCACATCGTCCTTGCCCAAACCCGGCAGCTCCATCCGGACCACATACTCGTCCCGGGTTTCATACGCATCTGTCACGGGCTTCCAGCACCCCCCCTCACGGACACGCTGCTGCAGGTCGAATTTTTCCCAGGCCTCATCCATCAATTGATCCATACGCTGCTTCATGCCCGGAACGTCACCCCAGCCCCCATTCTGCGATCGCTGCATTTCCCATGCTCCCAGAATTAGAATCCTACATCTCAAACACGTATTCAATAATCAATCCCACCGGATTGTCAACTGATTTGTGCCCTGCCCGGCCAATCGCCTCTCCTCTTGAAGGGCTGCACAGCTCCATGCGCAGACAGGTTGTCCTTTCTTCCTTGCCCAACGCTTATTGATCTCGTTCCACATGGAAATCATTGCCCTGCAGGGTTGAAAGCCCTCCCCGGGGGCGTCCCGTGGAGAGAGCCTTGAGAGGCACCGGATCGATGCGCGCATCTTGCAAAAAGGAACAAAAAAATGAAATGATGGAATCCCTGGATTTTCTGCAAGGATACACGAAAGGTCGCCCCATTGAGAGGCAACCCGGGGGTCTTTCCGAAGATCCCAACTTTGACAGAAATAAGACAGGACATATAAGAATAGGGCTATATCCAAGCCGCTCTTCGCCGCCAATGGCTACGAGCCGCTCCGCGCTCCCGGTGCGGCACGGGCTCACCCATCAGGAACCGGGCAATGCTCAGGAGGGCCACCATGCAACAATTTCCCAGGATGCAGCGGCTCCCGCCCTATGTCTTCGCCGTGGTCAACGACCTCAAGCTCCAGATGCGCCGCGATAACGAGGACATCGTTGACCTGGGCATGGGCAATCCGGACATCCCCACTCCCCAGCATATCGTGGACAAGCTGACCGAGGCGGCCCAGAAGCCGGTCAATCACCGCTACTCCGCCTCCAAGGGCATCCCCAATCTGCGCCTGGCCATTTGCAATTGGTACAAGCGGCGCTACGACGTGGATCTAGATCCTGAGAGCGAGGCGGTGGTCACCATCGGGGCCAAGGAAGGGCTTTCCCATCTTGCCCTGGCCATGCTCAGCCCGGGAGATGTCGTCTTCGTCCCGGACCCGACCTATCCCATTCACTCCTACTCCGCGATCATCGCCGGGGCGGACGTGCGCAGCGTGCCCATTCACAAGGACCGGGACTTTTTCCAGGACCTGTTGGAGGCGACCAAGCAGACCTGGCCCCAGCCCAAGGTGCTCATTCTTTCCTTTCCCCACAACCCCACCACCGCGACCGTGGATCTGGATTTCTTCCGCAAGGTGGTGGACTTCGCCAAGGAGCACGGGATCTACGTGATCCACGACCTGGCCTACGCCGATCTCGCCTTCGACGGATACAAGCCGCCCAGCTTCCTGGAGGTGGAGGGCGCCAAGGACGTTGGTGTGGAGTTCTTCTCCATGTCCAAGAGCTACTCCATGGCCGGATGGCGCGTAGGGTATTGCTGCGGCAACAAGGACATGCTCCACGCCCTGGGCCGGATCAAGAGCTACCTGGACTACGGGATCTTCCAGCCCATCCAGATCGCATCCATCATCGCCCTGAACGGGGACCAGGACTGCGTGCGCCGGATCGTGGAAGAATACGAGGATCGCAGGAACGCCCTGATCGCACGTCTGAACGATGTCGGCTGGTCCGTGGACCATCCCAGGGCCACCATGTTCGTCTGGGCCAAAATCCCGGAAGAATTTCGCTCCATGGGCTCCGTGGAATTCTCCAAGAAAATGCTCCGCGAGGCCAAAGTGGCGGTTTCCCCGGGCATCGGCTTCGGCCACTTCGGCGACGACCATGTCCGGTTCTCCCTGGTGGAGAATCGGCAACGGATCAACCAGGCCGTGCGGGGGATCAAGCAGATGCTCACCTGAGCCGCTTCCCGTTGCATAACACGGCGAATTCGTGTACATCATCCGCGCCGCGTACCAGAGACCAGGTACTAGATACCAGAGACCAAAGACCAGAAATCAGAGAGCAAAGATCAGAGATCAGAGGTCGGAAGTCGGAGAGTAGTGGATGCATCCACGTGGCTTGAGCTTGCTTCGCCGGCCCATTAAGACCTCACCCGCCTGATCAACTTCAAACGCCGAACCCGGAACGGGGAACGATGAACGAATCATACGAGGCGCAAATGCAGCAAGATACAATCCGAATCGGTCTTGCCGGGCTGGGAACGGTTGGCGGCGGGATCGCGGAAATCCTCCACAAAAACGGGGAATGGATCCGGAAGCGTCTGGGCAAGGACCTGCGCATAAGCAAGGTCCTGATCAAGGACCTGGACAAGGAACGGGACGTGCCACCCCCTCCGGAAGCCAAGCTGACCACTTCCATCGAGGACCTGGTCGGGGATCCTGATGTGGACATTGTGGTCGAGCTCATCGGCGGCCTGGAAGCGGCGTACCACCTAATCACCCGGGCCCTGGAAGAGGGCAAGTCCGTTGTCACCGCGAACAAGGCGCTCCTGGCCGAGCGCGGGGGCGAGCTCTTCCGGCTGGCCGCGGCCAAGGGCGTGGGACTGGCCTACGAGGCAAGCGTCGCCGGAGGCATCCCCATTGTGAAGACCCTTAAGGAAAGCCTGGCCGGCAACCGGATCAAATCCCTAACCGGAATCCTCAACGGAACGGACAACTTCATCCTCTCCGAGATGACCAACAAAGGCATTACCTTTCAGGAGGCCCTTGCCCAGGCCCAGGACCTGGGATACGCCGAAGCGGACCCCACTCTGGACGTGGACGGGTACGACGCGGCCCACAAGCTCGCCGTGCTCATCCGGCTGGCCCTGGGCAAGGACTATTCCTACTCGGATCTGCCTGTAGAGGGCATTCGCGGAGTGGAGGCCTATGACATCAAGCGGGCCAAGGACTTCGGATACCGGATAAAGCTCATCGCCCAGCTCAAGGACCGCTCCGGGTCCCAGCAGGCCGGGGTTTTTCCCGCCCTTATCCCCGAGGGGGATATACTGGCCAATGTGGACGGTCCCTTCAACGCCGTCCTCATCGAGGGCGACGCAGTGGGTCCCATCATGCTCTACGGTCAGGGGGCCGGGGATCTCCCCACAGGCAGCGCGGTCCTGTCCGACCTCATGGATTTGGCCTGTGGCCGCTGCCAAGCCAACACCGGATTCATCAATAACGGTCTGGACCGAGCGGATCCCCTTCCTTCGGAGCTCACCGTGAGCAAACACTATTTCCGATTCACCGTCCAGGACCGGCCAGGTGTTCTGTCCATTCTCTCCGGGATCATGGGCGAGCACAACATCAGTATCGCCCAGGTGGAGCAGAGACAGGAATCCAGCGAAGAAGCGGTTCCGGTGGTGTTTCTGACCCATTCCGCCCAGCTCAAGGATGTCCACAACGCCCTGGCGGAGATCGAGAAGCTGAGCTCCATCAAGGCCCCAACCAGGCACTATCGGATCCTGTAGCATGACCCGCAAGCTCCTTTTCCTCATACCGGACGGCATGGGCGACCATCCCCTCCCCGAGCTGGAGGGGCGCACCCCGCTGGAGGCCGCGCGCACCCCGAACATGGATCGGCTGGCCCAGGTTTCCACTCTGGGGAGGTGCCGGACCATCCCCCAGGGGCAACCCCCGGGATCGGACATCGCCAACATGGCCCTCCTCGGCTTCGAGCCAGAGGTCCACCACACCGGGCGCGGACCTATCGAGGCCGCGGCCCAGGGACTAAAGGTCGCGGAACAGGATCTGATCTACCGCCTCAATCTGGTCCGAGTGAGCGCCTTCGCCCCGGACGGGATCATGCGCGACCACAGCGGCGGTCAAGTGGACACGGATCGGGCACGGGAATTCCTGGATCGCCTGAGCCGGGCTCTGAAAGAAAAAGACCTGGAGCTGGTCCCCGGTTTCCAGTACAGGCACCTCCTCCTTCAGCGCGGGGGCGCAGACCAGCCCGAGGCAAAGCTCGACATCCGCCCGCCCCACGACATCCTGGGCCGGGAGCTTGGACCGGATCTGGAGGTGTTCGCCAAGAGCCCCCGGCTGCACTCCCTGGTCCACAGGGCCGCCGGGATGCTGAGCGAGGACGACGGGCTCGGGGCGAACGCTGTCTGGCCCTGGGGCCAGGGACCGCCCCTGAAGCTGCCATCCTTTCGGGAGACCTTCGGCCTGTCCGGAGCAGTCATCTCCGCGGTGGACCTGATCAAGGGCCTGGGGCGCTCCGCCGGGCTGGAGTCGATCAACGTGCCAGGGGCAACCGGCGGCCTGGACACCGACTACCGGGGCAAGGCGAAGGCGGCCCGCGAATTCCTGGAGCACGGGGACTTTCTCTATCTCCACCTGGAAGGGCCCGACGAGTGCAGCCATGCTGGCTCGATCGAGGACAAGGTACGCTGCATCGAGCGCTTCGACGAGCTGATTCTCGGGGATCTGCTGCAATGGATGCAGGACCGGGATATCTGCTGCATGATCGCCTGCGACCATCTCACCCCCATAGCGCTGCGAACCCACGCAGCGGACCCCGTCCCCTTCCTCTTCCACGACCCCGCGGCCCCCGTCCGGGGAGCTGAGCGCTTCAGCGAGCCCGAGGCCGATGAGAGCGGAATTTTCCTGGAACGAGGGACGCAGCTTCTGCCCTGGGTGCTCAAACAAATGGGAAGCGAGCCATGAGCCAGGAGACATCTCTGCCCCAGCCGGAAGCCATCTGGAGCCATCGCGTCTACTACGGCGAAACGGACGCCATGGGCGTGGTCTACTACGCCAACTACCTGCACTGGTTCGAACAGGCGCGGAACCAATTGATCCTGGATCGGGGCTCCAGCTACAGCCGAATCGAGGCCGAGGGTCTGTACCTGCCTGTGAGCGAGGCCCACTGCACCTATATCGAGCCCGCGCGCTTCGACCAGATTATCGCCGTTCGCTGCGCCATCGGGGAATGGAAGCGGGCCTCGATGTGTTTTGTCTACCGCATCATCAACCGGAGCCAAGAGGACCGTCTCATCACCCAGGGCTGGACCAGACACGCTTGCGTGGATCGCGAGGGCAGCATGTGCAGGGTTCCACAGTGGTTCCGGGATCTCTTCCGCTCAAACCAAGGAGAGTCGCAGTGAAACGACTGGCAGCCCATACCCTGGACATCACCCCTCACTTCGATATGGAAACCTTCATGTTCCTCTCCGGACAGCAGAGGCTGGACGGGGATACAGCCAAGGCCCTGGAACAGGACTGGCAGCGCATCCATTCCCATTTGCAGGCCTACCGGCTGGGAGAAAAAAAGGGTTACGTGCTTATCTACCTGGACCGCGGCTTCGACGCGGAGCTGGACCAGGCCCGGGAACAGGACCGCGAACGCGCCGAACGCCTGGAGCTCCTGGCCCAGTCCATGATCATGGCCGCACTGTCCGAGGTGCTCCCGGAGAGCGCGGAACACGGCTGCGCCCCCGTCCCTGAGCCGAACAAGGTGCTCAAGAACTCCCTGGCCGATCTGGGGCTTACCTTCCACAACAACGGGAGCCTGGACGTGGCCTTCGGGGTGGTGACCGAGCTGCCCTATCGGGGGGACTGCGAGAGCTGCCTGATCAAGGGCACCTGCTCCAAGCGGATGCTGCAGCAGTCGGGCTAGATGCGTTTCTGGGACCATCAACGCGTCCACGCCCATGGATTGCACGGGCCGCGCTCTCGGGGTAGGATTTTTTGAGAAGCGGGACAGAAAACCCGGAACCCAGAACCGGGAACGCTGGAATACAGTGAGTCGATGAATCAGTTTGTCAGAGAGTCAGCGGGTCGATGAATCGGCAGATCAGTGGCTCAGCGCCCGATTTTGATCTTCGAACCTTGAACGGGGAACGCAGAACGGGGAACGGGGAACCCAGAACGGGGAACCCGAACGAGAGGGCTTATGCGACGAAAATTCCTCCAGCAGGCGGCCAAGAAGATCATTGCCGAGCACGGTCGCACCTGGGCCCGCAAGGCGGGAGACAAGGCCGCGGTGCATCTCACGGACAAGGCCAGGCAGCGCGGCCACCTTCAACAGAGCTACGACCTGCACGGCCTGACCCGGGAGCTCAAGCAGATGTACCGCGACGGCCGCCTCAGCCGGCGGGAATGGGAACAAGCCAAGGACATGCTGCGGCAGCGGTTCAAGGACCGCTTCGGAAGGAAGGAATAGCCCCGTGCGAAAACCCGTCGCCTGGGTCCTGCTCATCCTGCTCCTTCTCGGGCTGGCCCACAGCACCTACTCCATGTTCATGGGGCGCCTGACTCAGGGCCTGATCATACTCCCGCTGCTCATGGTAGTCTACGTCTGGACCGTGGGCCGAAGGGGATCCCGGGACATCCGGGAAGAGGAGGAATCCGAGCATCCCCCTCGGGACGAGGATTCCTGAAGTCCCACTCCTATCTTGCCCTGTTCCCGTGATCGGCAGGGGCGAAGAGATACCTTCCCCGCACCGGCAAAAAAGAAACGATAAGCCCCATTCGGCGAGACACTCCTCCTAGAGGAACCGATCCGGAGCCAACGCCTCCCCGATGGCCTTCCCCGACCCGTCCATGGCTCCGGCGACCATCTCCCCGCTCGCCGCGCCCAGGGTCAGGCCCAGATTGGCATGGCCCGCCGCGACCCAGAGGTTCCCCGAGCCGGGCATGGGCCCCAGGACAGGCAGACCGTCCGGAGTGAGTGGCCTGTCCCCCTGCCGGACCAGGGGCCTGCCTGAATAGTCCAGTCCTGGCAGATAGGCCCGGGCCAGCCGCAACACGCGCTGCAGTCGACTCCGACGGATTTCCGTCCCCCGGCTGGTAAGCTCCAGCCCCCCTGTGATGCGAAAACCCCCGTACCAGGGCGCAATCCCGACCCGGGCCTCCTCCAGGAGCATGGGCCGTTCGGGCTGCCTTTCCGCCTCCCCGAAGCTGACACTCCAGCCCGTGCCGGAACGAATGGGCAGCCAGCCTCCCATGCTCCGCAAAAGACCTCGCGTGCCGGATCCTGTAGCAAGCAGGACCTGTTTGGCCCGAAGGGTCCCCCGTGTGGTGCGGATCCTCCCCACAGAGCCGCTCGACCCGCTGTCCAGGGCGTAGACCCGCGTATGAGGCAATCTGGAGACTCCTTCCCGCTGCAGGGCCTTGTGCAGCAGATTCACAAGCCTTTCCGGCTCGACGCTGCGATCCCTCTCCTGCAACACAGCCCCCAGAACGGCCGGATCCAGCTCCGGCTCGGCCTCCCTGGCCTCCCCGGCGGAAAGCACCCGGGGCCGCAAACCCGGGGCCCGCTTGCTCCGAGCCTCCCGAACCGCCCCAATCCAAGCCCTTCTGGAGTAATAGGGATAGAGGACCCCTTCCCCTGCTGGAACCATCCCCTCCTGTCCGGAGAGCTCGGTTTCCATGAGCTCCAGGCTTCTCCATCCCATCTCCAGAAGGACGCGCGCTCCCGCCTCAAAGCAGCTCCTGCGGCAGCTCAGGGCGAATCGCGCTAGCCAACACCAGAGATCCGGGTCCAATCCGGGGCTCAAGCTCAAGGTGCTGCCGGGCATTTGAAGAAGACCGCACAGCCCTTCGGTGATTCGGCCGGGACCGGGCAGGGGCTTGCAGCGACTGGGCACCAGGAGCCCGGCGCTGCCCTGGGAGCAGCATCCGGATCCGCTCCCGCCGTCCACTAGCACAACGCGCGCCCCGTTGCGGGCCAGGTACAGGGCGCTCCACATCCCGATCACTCCGCCGCCAGCGACGGCCACATCCCACTCCCGCCTGAAGAGCTCCTCCTCCGAAACTCCGTGATCGGCAAATCTGGGCTGTTCCAGGGATTCCTCCTCGAATCCTCCCATTCTCGCCTCCAGGCCAGCTTCTTTCCTTGCGGAAAGGCGGTCGGATCATCCTTTGAGTTTCTTGAGCGGCATTGGATCCCGCCTTCTTGCAGAAATCCAGCCTAGCCGGCCCGGAACCCGTTGACAAGCCCATTCCGCGGACGGTTTCCCTGCGCGTCTGAGGACCGTTTCGGATTGAACCCCGAGCCTGTTCCGTGTATTCTCCCGCCCAGTGGGGAACACAGGGAGTGGTACGTACCCCGGGCACACTCGGAATCGCTCATCCATGACTGGGGAGGTGGGTTGGGCGAAACCTGTTTCGCGAAGCGGAGATACAACCATCAATCTCGGCCCGACTCGGCACAACGAAATATGAAAATGCGAGGCTCGCCGTATCTCCTGTTCATTCAAAGTCTTCAACGCATTTTCACACAAAAAAAGGGAAAAATCGGCCGGTGAAGGATTGCTGTCCAACCAATTTCCTCCCTTGGGGACCTGATTATGCGCCGCAAGCCGAATCGCCCCAGCCTTCTCGACCTCCAGCCCAGGCACGGCCCGACGGAACGGCGGCGCCTGAACTGGATGCTCTGGCAAAGACCCCGCTATGAGGAGCTGGTACGGCACTTCGAAGCCACCTACGGCGAGCGACCCGTCTTCTGGAAGCGCTTCGTCACCCGACAGGTCGACCTTTTTCTCACCCATCCGGAGAACGCCCTGGCGGTCCATCGCCAGGACGGGCATCTGGTCCGCGACTCCCGTCTGCATCGTCTGGCCTGGGGCGCGAGGATCGATTCCCTGTCCGCGGAGCGGCGCAGGCATATCCCGCCCCAGGTCGCCGACATCCTGGACGGGGAGATCGGGGCGAATGAGTGGGAGCCGGAAGTCATGCAGCGCTTCTTCCATAACCGGGAGCGCGAGCGGGAGCTTGACCAGTTCCTGCGCGAAAACGGCCTGGGCTCCTGTCTGGAGGTCGAGCGACACAAGGGCGTCGTCCGGGTCTTCGGGCCCCCGGAGAAAGTGGACCACCTTTTCCGGCTGGGAGTGGAGCGGGGCCTGCTCAAGCTGGAGAAGCGCTAGCCCGCCTGTTCCGCCCCTCCTGGTCCTGGAACGCCCAGGCCGGTCCTGCCTGGCGCTCCCCACCAGGGTCGTTTTATTCTCCTGTGCATCTTCAATGATTTCGCTAAAATAAACCTTTAGCCGGTACAGCGGAAAAAGAATAGCTCGCGCAGCGGCGCGGAGACGCGGTGTAAAGAGAAAAGAAAAAGAGTAAGTTGACCAGATTTACGGAATTAGGAGGGTATCGTCTTCTCTTTTTCTGAAAATCATGTTCATCCTGTAAATCCTGTCGACATTCTTCCTCTTGAACTTTGAACTTTGAACAAAATTAGCCTGGCGCTCCCTCTGGCCAGGCTTGCCAATCCGGCCCGCCTGAGTTATATTTTTTTGTTTTTCGGACCCGATCCGCTCCGAAATTGGAGCAATCCAACACCGGGCCATCCGGTCAAACACAGCGAACCCTATGCAGGACGAAATCACCCAGGACCGAATCCAGACCGAGATCCACAAGCGACGGACCTTCGGCATCATCAGCCACCCGGATGCGGGCAAGACCACGCTGACGGAGAAATTTCTCCTTTTTGGAGGCGTCCTCCAACAGGCCGGTGCCATCCGGGCCAAAAAGGCCGACCGTCACGCCAAGTCGGACTGGATGGGCGTGGAGCAGGAGCGCGGCATCTCCGTGACCTCCTCGGTGATGCAGTTCCCCTATCGCGGATATTCGGTGAACCTCCTGGACACCCCCGGACACAAGGACTTCTCCGAGGACACCTACCGCGTTTTGACCGCTGTGGACTCCGCGCTCATGGTCCTGGACGGGGCCAAGGGGGTGGAGAGCCAGACGGAGAAGCTCATGCAGGTCTGCCGCATGCGCTCCATCCCCATCATGACCTTCATCAACAAGCTGGACCGGGAATGCCGGGAGCCCTTGGAGCTCCTGGACGAGATCGAGAACGTGCTGGGCATCCAGGCCGTGCCCCTGACCTGGCCCATCGGGATGGGCAAGGACTTCCGGGGCGTGTACGACCTGTACAACGGAGAAGTCCGCTTTTTCCAGGCCTCCGGGGGCAAGGGGACCAAGCCCAGCCCCTCGCAAGTGATCAAGGACCTGGAGGACCCCCTCCTGGACAAGCTCGTGGGCTCGGCGAACGCGGATGAGCTGCGGCAAAGTGTGGAGCTCATCAATGGGGCGGGATATCCCTTTGACACCCAGGCCTATCTCCAGGGCAAACAGACCCCGGTCTTCTTCGGCAGCGCGGTGAACAATTTCGGGGTCCAGGAGCTGTTGGACACTTTTGTCCGCCTCGCCCCCGCCCCGCAGGGTCGGGAGGCGGAGACACGGGAAATCGCGCCGGACGAGCCGAGCTTCTCCGGAGTGGTTTTCAAGATCCAGGCCAACATGGACCCTGCCCATCGGGACCGCATCGCCTTCCTCCGCGTCTGCTCCGGCAGGATGCACAAGGGGATGCGTGTCCGGCACCACCGAATCAACAAGAACATGAGCCTGGCCAGCGCCATCGTCTTCATGGCCCGGGATCGGGCCGGCACTGAGGAGGCCTGGCCCGGTGACATTATTGGAGTGCCCAACCACGGCACGCTCAAGATCGGAGACACCCTGAGCCAGAAGGAAGAGCTCAAGATCAAGGGCGTGCCCAGCTTCGCCCCGGAGCTCTTCCGACGGGTCATTCTCAAGGACCCCTTCAAGGCCAAGCAGCTGGAAAAGGGGCTGTATCAGCTCACCGAGGAGGGGGCGATCCAGCTTTTCCGGCCGCTGGCGAACAACGCCTACATCCTGGGCGCTGCCGGGGCGCTGCAGTTCGACGTCACCGCGGACAGGCTGCGCACCGAATACGGAGTGGAGGCCACGTACGAGCCGGTGAGCGCCTTTGCCCTGCGCTGGATCCATTCCGAGGACAAGCGGGCCCTACAGCGGTTCCGGGAACGGCATCACCGGCACCTCATGGAGGACGCACAGGGCTGCCCCGCCATCTTCTTCTCCTCCAACTGGTGGCTGGAGAAAACCGTCGAGGACTGGCCCGAGATCGAATTCAGCCGGATCCGGGAGAACTAAGGGCATGACAGGCCCCGCAGGGAGACGAACGAGACAACTCCTATGAGCCCGATTGTGGACAACAATACGCTCAAGACCATTCGCCAGCGGCACAGCGTTCGGCAGTTCCGGGACGACCCCGTGGACGAGGACACGCTGTTCACCGTCCTCGACGCGGCCAACCGGGCCCCCTCGGCCCACAATCAGCAATCCTGGCGCTTCATCATTATCCGGGGCCAGAAGAAGTCCGAGCTGACCTCCCTGGTAAGCCGCAGGTCCGGTGACTTCCACAAGCCGGTGTCCACCATCCTGCGCATGGCCTCGCGGACCATGGCCAGCGCGCCCGTCGTGGTCGCGGTCATGAGCACCGGGCAGATCA
>Ga0207714_1000223_pt1 | contig 38525 bp, 35 predicted proteins | sample PonA232FremontCA_2_FD_187270 | JGI IMG/M metagenome (GOLD analysis project Ga0207714, IMG submission 187270) | Marine sediment microbial community from Fremont, CA, USA - Pond A23 Sediment 2 (SPAdes) | ecosystem: Environmental > Aquatic > Marine > Unclassified | place: USA: Fremont, California...
CGATTTGGGAGCCTTTTCCAAAGGTAGCTAACTATAATCAAGAGAAAATCATTACAAATTATCGGTGCAAAGCAATTCGACCAAATCCGTCCTAACGGCCACCAGCGGGGCATTCAGCCCACAAAAATTGTGACCATGTGCCAAGGTAACATAGTTGAGTAATAATCTTTCATGCTATTCCTACCACAATTCTTATAACTTCCCGTCTGTTTAGTACAACTATGATGAGATCACTGATCAGCCAGTTCGCATCGAGTTTCAAGCAGTCCATCGCCACCGGCGACAACCTCCCGCAAAACATCCAGATCGTCCAGACGAGCAGCAACCGTGACCGCCGCTACACGCGGTAAAGTCTCGCTCCTTCTCAACTTCTAATTCCTTTCACCGAATTCTGTTCTTTTCAGGACTCCTCGCTACCACGTTCATAGTATCGAGTGACAACCGGCGATAATTTCTACCAACCACGGCCCATATTCACAGCCAACTAGGGGTATTGCTGCCTGTTAGACTCTAAGGAGAACGATTCGAAAATAGATCCAAAAGGTCCCGTATGATTCTTATAGATGCAACAAAAACAAAGGGCCAATAATTTTCATGGGAGGGGAAAACCATGGGAAAGAGGACGACATCGATCACGGCCCGTACCGGGAATTGATCGAGCAAACCTCGGATCTCACCCTCCTCCTGGACGATTCGAATACGATTGAGTTCGTCAACGGCAGCGTCAGCAATATTCTCGGGTTCGACCGCGCGGCGGTGATTGGTACTGATCTATCCACTATCCTGGCTCGGGAGTCAAACGAAGATCTCGAAGCAGCGATAGCAAAGATTCGGGGCGGCGAGAAGGGTTCGATGCGGGTCGAAACTCGGTTCAGGAGTGCGGACGGCCGTCCACGGACCGTCGACGTTTTGGTCGACGGTATTGGCGGGCCCGAATCCGCTGAGATCGCTCTGACAGCCCGCCAAAGTGCTGAGGCCACGACTGAAAGCGCCGTCACAGAAAAAGAACGGATGAGATTGGCCCTCGAAGGGGCGAACCTCGGAATCTGGGATTGGGATTTGCGGACAGACGAAATAAAACGGGACGAATTACTGACGGAAATGCTTGGGTACTCGCCCGAGGAGTTCGGTGACCAACTCGAGGATTGGAAACGGCTGGTCCATCCAAATGAGAAGGAGTGCCACGACCAAGCGTTTTCCGAACACATCGAAAACCGAACGCCCTCCTACGAGTGTGAATATCGGATGCGGACGGCCGATGGTGATTGGAAGTGGCTCCGGACGAAGGGCAAAGTCGTCAAGTGGGACGAAAGTGGCACACCGGTTCGGGCCGTCGGCATCCATCAAGATATCGACGACGGCAAACGAGCGAAACTCGCATTGCAAGAGGAACGAGACCTCTTCAGGACCGGTCCGAGCGTCGTCTTCAAGTGGCGAAACGAGCAGGGGTGGCCGATCGAATACGTCTCGCCGAACGTCGCGGAAGTGTTCGGTTACTCGCCGGAAGCACTCCAGTCTGGTGACCGCCGGTTCAGTGATCTGGTCCACGAGGCGGACCTCGACCAACTCGAACGGGAAGTCACCGAGCAAACCGCTGATGGCCAAAACCGGCTTCATCCCGACCCCTACCGGGTACGAACGGCCGACGGTGAGATTCGCTGGGTGATGGAGTACACGCGTTTTGTCAACGCGCCCGAAGAAACCGAGCTATTGCTCGGCTATCTCGTCGATATCACAGAACGGCGAAAACACGAGGAACGGTTAGAGGCCCAACGTGACAACCTAGAGGTGCTCAACCAGGTCGTCCGTCACGACATTCGGAACGAACTCCAGTTGGTGGTCGCTTACGCCGAAATCCTGGCGGAATACGTACAGGAGGAGGGGGATAGCTACCTCACACAAATCCAAGAGGCGGCTCGCAATGCCGTCACGGTCACGAAGACCGCAAGGGACGTCATGGAGGTGATGCTGAAAACCGACGGGGCCCTGAAACCGGTGGCCCTTCGGTCGACCGTCGAGCACCAGATCGAAGAGATTCGGTCGAGCAACGAGCGAGCGGTCGTTCGAATCGACGGCTCGATTCCGACCGTTTCGGTCCTCGCTGATGACATGTTGGAGGCAGTATTCCGTAACCTGCTGAAAAACGCGATCCAGCACAACGACAAACCCGTTCCTGAAGTGATTGCATCGGCGACCGAACGCGAAGACCGGATTCAGGTTCGGATCGCCGATAACGGGCCAGGCATCCCAGAATCGCGCAAATCTGCGCTCTTCGAGAAGGGGGAGCGGGGCATCGATAGTGACGGAACCGGCCTCGGTCTCCATCTCGTGGACACGTTGCTCGAACGATATGGCGGAGACATCTCCATCGAGGACAACGAACCGGAGGGAGCGGTATTCGTCGTCGAACTGCCCGTTGCAGCGGACTAGCAGATTGTTGGAGCACGTATCATTGGTTGGAAGAGCCGAGTTTGGAAGAAAGATGGAGCCTCAATACGGCCTGATTTCCCGTTCGAACAGGTATTGACAGTCTGTCATTACTGTTAACTGATACCGCGTGCAACTGTCACATATGTCCTCGCCAATCCGTGGGGCCCTCCGGGGCCTTGAGATCGGGGACGGAGCGGTGGAGATGGGGTCAGTGCTCCTGATCGGAATCGGCGTCATTGCAGGTGTGTATGTCCTTCTTCGGATGTATTTGGAAACGAGACGCGGCCTGGAGCGAGCGCTTTCGACTGAGCGTCACCAGACGCAGTGTCCGAACTGTGGAGAAACTAACCGTCAGGACGAGAGTGAACTCATCCCGTCCTGCCCAGAGTGTGGGTTCACACCTGGTCGGCCAGTGCTGCGGTGGGCGACGCGGAGTCTCCCCGCGATAGAACTGCGGCGTTCCATCACCGCCTCTCGACTTTTCGTCCTCGGAGTGGCCGTGGCATTGCTCGGGGCTGGCACCTTCGGTGTCGGTCTTGCGACGACGGAAACAGCCGCGCCGACCCCTGTCAACGACATGAGCACTGCGGAGGTTGGGCCGCTGAATACCACCGAAACCGAAGTGCTAATCGTGCAGTACGTCAACGCGGAACGAACTAAGGAAGGACTGAACGAACTCGATTTCGACCCAACGCTCGCGAACGCGAGCCGGGACGCGGCCGAAACGATGGTTACCAAGGATTCTATCGGCCAGGAGTTCCGCACGAATGGCCAGGAGGGGAATCGATATGGCGGGATTTGTGCGGGGCCGGTCGGTGAGTCGGCGGTCGGGGCGTGGTACGGATCGACATTCTCGACCTGGAACTCTGAGGGTGACATCTACTTGAAGAACGAAGCGGACCTCGCCCGCTACGTCCTCGAGCAGTGGCGATCCGCTGAGGGCAGTCAGTCGACCATGCTCGCCGAGGACTGGGAGCAGACTGGCGTCGGGGTCGCAGTTCGAGAGGACGGCAAGGTGTACGTGGTGCAAGCCTACTGTTGAGAGGGGCCGGCAGCGCGGAATCTCGGGACGTTTTTGCTGCTCCCTCGCGTAGCAATGACCAGTGGCAGAAACGGATTTGGTAACCGTCGAGTTGGTTCCGGACGTAGCTCCCTACGAGGACGCCATCTGGTCGCTCCTTGAGATCGCTGACGAGGAGTTCGTGCCACCGCTTTCGGCTCGTACCGGGGCCAAGCAACGGGATGGGTTGGACGACCGTTCGGGCGAGGACCTCTCCACATTCTTCGAGGCGTGTCTCGACCACGAGTTCATCATCGCCCGGAAAAACGACGACGTCGTGGGTTTTCTCTCCTTCCATGACGGGTACAACATCGAGGAATTGGAAGGGTACCTGCCCTCGAACTACGTTTCGACGGTCATCGTCCATCCCGACCACCGTCGTTCCGGGTACGCCCGCCAACTTTACGAGCACCTTCTCGGCGCGCTCCCCAACGGGCATCGTCAGCCGTACGTGACCACCCGTACCTGGGGCACGAACGACAGTCACATCGAGTTACTCGAGGAGTTCGGCTTCGACTGCATAGCGCGGATTAAAAACGATCGGGGGCCGGGTATCGACACAGTCTATTTCGGGCGGGAAACACCACCCAAAGCCACAGAGGAGACCAGCAGTTCGGACCAAACGGTTTGATCATCCAAGTTATTGCTCGAGGACCCTGCTCTCAAGGTTGACCAGGGGCTCCGCAAGAACTTGTTTGGACCGAAGAAAAAATTCAGTCAGTCGATGGGCCTGACCCCGGTCGTTATTCCGAAGCAGCCTCCCGGCCGGCGATCCGGCCGAAGGCAAAGGCGTCCCCGATGCTCGCTCCACCGATTGGGTACAGGAACTTCAGAACGCCAGCGGAGGCGTTTCCGGCTGCGTAGAGACCGGGTACCGACTCGCCGTTCGTATCCTGGACCTGGGCGTTCGTATCGATGCGCGGTCCGCCCCAGGTCCCCCAGGTTCCGGGATACCCCTTGATCGCGTAAATCGGGGGCGTGTCCAGGGATTGCTTCCCGGACCGCCCGAACGGTTCGGCGGACCCTTCTTCGGCCCGCGAGTTGAACTGCTCCAACGTTTCCTCTAATTGATCCGGATCGACACCGATTTCATCGGCCAACTCCCTCACGCCACCGGCTTCTACGATCCAGCCCTTCTCCAGTTCTTCCTGATTGTCACCGCTCCATCCCGGGCCGTATCCGATTGGACCGGCGTTCAGCGTCGTTTCGTCGAAGATGACGTAACTCGGAATGTTCGGGAACTCGTCCGCGACGGCGTCGTAGTCGTTTAACTCCTTGTGGAAAGCGTCGTAACTCTGGGTCTCGTCAGCAAATCGGTTCCCGTTGGAGTCGACGATGAAGGCAGACCGGTTAGCGATCGCCCCCTGAAGGCCGGAGTAGTACGCGATTTCCTCCTCGGGGAACTTGTGACAGTAGTTCCCACAGTTCTCCGGAAGCTTCCACAGTTCAGCCCCGGCGCTGCCGGCCAAGTAGACGGCGTCGCCGGTGTTCCCCGGATTCCCCACCGAATATTTCGGCCAGGCCCGGAAGTACTGTTTTTTCAGCTCCTCGGCGTAATCGATACCACCACAGGTGAGGACGACACCACCAGTCGCTCTGATGTCGGCGTCCTCTTCACCGGCCGCATGGACTCCTAAAACTCTCCCCTCGCTGTTCGTGTAGAGCTTATCGACCGGCGCATTGTATCGAACCTCAACGCCGAGATCCTCTGCGTGGTTTGCCAAGCCATTGAAGAGGCCCGCGCCGCCGCCTGATTCTCGAATCCAGGATGTGATGGCCTGATATCCTTCGAAGTTCGAGTGGTAGCCCTCGGAGTAGCCGACGACGAGGTCCGTAATACCGAACGACTCCATCCAGCTCGGAAGTTCCACCGCCTCGTTCGCGAAGGTCCGGGCCATCGATTCGCTGACCTGGCCATGGCCGCACTCCATGACGTATTGGACGGTTCCATCGACCGACGATTCGTCGCTTGGAGTCATGAAGAGGCCACCAGACATCGCCGTCGAGCCGCCACCTCGCTCGCGTTTTTCCAGGGCGAGTACCTCGGCGCCATTGTCCAGGGCTTCGATTGCAGCAGTGACACCAGCGCCGCCGTATCCAACCACGACGACGTCCGTCTCCACGTCCCACTCGTTCGGTATCGAGGGGTCGATTTCGTCGGCGTGGGCTTCAGTCAGGTGGTTTCGAAGTGTTTCCAGGTCATCGAACTCCTGGTCGCCGTACGGACAGGGATAGGGGCCATCCCCCAATGCCGCCCGCAGTTCGTCCTCGTGGGAGTCGACCAGATGGTCTTTGAGGGCGCTCTCCGATTCAAAGGTGGAATCGCAGTACGGGCAGGCCAATGCCGCACTCGTTTCACCCTGGCAGCCTGCTAAGGATACACCACCCAGCACCGCCGCTCCCGAAACGCCGAGGAGTTTCTGGAAGTCCCGTCGCGACAGGGCTCCCTGGTCTGTCTCTCGGTTTCTCTCTTGGCCGTGGCTATCATCACCCATACTCTTAATATTGGTCTGCCAACAAGATAGGCCGTTACCTTACCCTGGTAAGGTTACTTAAGCTGAGAATAGGATTGAAGTCCCGGTTTTCAGCGCCTCAGACTAACGGGAGACGTGCTCTTCGCACGAATACAACCCCCCATAAAAACAGACCGAGAACCGAGAGCTGGGAAGAACCTGACTCCCACTGGCGGACAGTGAAAAGATCGAACGGATGCGGGCCCCGACCCTAACGAGGGGCTACTTGTACGGATTCGAGGCGCCAGCCGCTTTGGCACCAGCGAGACGACCGTAGACGAGACAATCGGCGGTTGCGGCACTTCCGAGCCGGCAGCCACCGTGAACGCCGCCCGCAACTTCGCCCGCTGCGTACAGGTTGGGGATTGGCTCGTCGTCCTCGATGACCTCGGTGTCCACGTTGATTTCGACACCACCCATCGTGTGGTGAACTTTCGGCCACAACCGGGCCGCGTACCACGGCGGGGTTCCGAGGGGTTCGACAGCGTCCGAGATGTATTTCCCGAACTGGTCGTCCGTGCCGCTCTCGACGTAGGAGTTCCATTCCTCGATCTGGCTCTTCAATCCCTCCAGCGGAATTCCGAACTCGTTCGCGAGCGCCTCGAGTGAGTCGAACTCGAAGACGACGTCATGTTCGATTCCGGTCTGCACGGCTGCTTCTCTGTGGGAGGCGGCTACGGAATCCGCGATTGATATCGGATATTCCGGGTCGCTTCCCAGGTTGAGTTGGGCTTCCGCCCTGGTCCGCCGGTCCTCGAGTTCGTTCACGAACCGCTCGCCAGTCTCGGGGTCGACCCAGATCCCATAAACTGCAGCCGCGCCAGCGTGGAATCCAGGGGCCACACCAAACCCACTCTCGTCGGGTGAGGTCCACGGGCCGAGCTGGATCCAAGAGAGTTGTAGGGGATCGGCGCCTTTCCGGATGGCTTCCTTGAGCGCTTCCGCTGTCGCGCCCGAATGGTTCGTCGTGTCCATATTCTCGTCGAGATATGGCCACTGATCCAGGCGGAATTCGAGGTCCTCGCCGAACCCACCGGTGGCCAGGACGACGCCCTCGTTTGCCTTAATGAACTTCTCCTCGCCAGAATCGGCATCACCCTCTTCGTAGTCCTCACGGACCTTGAGGCCCACGACCGCGCCCTCCTGGTTCCGGAGAATTTCGTCGAGATAGGTGCCCGTCCGGATTTCGACGCCGAGTTCTTCCAATTTGTCCCGCTCCTTTCGAACGACTCCCCAACCAGAGCCTTCCTTCATGGACGCCGACCGCGGTACGGAGTGACCGCCAAGGTGAGTGTTCCCGGACCACTCGACGCCGAGGTGCTCTTTCGTCCACTGATAGGTGTCAAACGTATGCTCGCCGAGGAACCGAATCAATTCGGGATGATTCAGCCCACGGCCGGCCTCGAGCAGGTCATCCATGAAGAGATCCACCGAGTCTTCGATCCCGGCCTCCTCCTGGTAGTCACTGCCGACGACGGACATGAGACCACCGTTAATCCGAGAGTTGCCACCGATCCGAGGCATCTTCTCGAGAACCAATGTTGACGAACCTGCCTCCTTGGCTTCGATTGCGGCTGCCAACCCGGCGAACCCGGATCCGACGACCAATACGTCGACTTCCTCGTCCCATTCTGCCGGAAGGTTGACAGCGTCCAAGTGCTCGGCTTTGATGTGAGGCCGCAACTCGCTCAGGGATTCGAACTCCTCCTCGCAGTACGGACACGGATACGGGCCATCACCGAGGGCCGCCCGGAGTTCGTCCTCGTGGGAGTCCACGAGGTGGTCTTTGAGGGCACTTTCCGTTTCAAACGTCGTATCACAGTACGGACAGGCAATCGCCGCACTCGTTTCGCCCTGACAGCCCGCTAACGAGACGCCACCCAAAACCGCGGCTCCCGAAACCCCGAGGAGTTTCTGGAAGTCCCGTCGGGACAGGTCTCCTTGGTCTGCTTTTTGGTTTCCTTCGGAGCCAGTATTTTCGTCTTTCATCACAGTCGAATTAGGGGCCCCACGAAGATAACCAGAGAGCTTAACATAGTAAGCCTTCTTCGGGGTAAAAGAAGACATTCCCGAATGATTTTTGACCAATGCTTGTCACATGAAATAAAATAGAGAGATTTCTACAAGCGCCTCATCGCGAAACCATGGTTCCAACCCAATCCAACAGGTGGGACACCCAACCACCCTCGTCGACGGAGTGGGTGTGATCAATTTCGTTTCGTTGCTGCTAAATTGATACGGCCGGGGATTAGGACCTAGTTGTACGGGTTCGAGGCGCCAGCCGCTTTGGCGCCGGCGATCCGTCCGAAGCTGAGACAGTCCGGCACCGCGATACTTCCCAGCCGGCAGCCACCGTGGATCCCGCCGGTCACTTCACCGGCGGCATAGAGGTTTGGAATTACCTCGCCATCTGCAGTCTGGACCTCGGTGTCGGTATTGATGCCGACCCCGCCCATCGTGTGGTGAACCTTCGGCCAGATCCGCATCACGTACCATGGGGGCGTATCCAGGGGTGATGCACCATCGCGAATCGGTTTCCCGAACTGCTCGTCCTCGCCCTGCTCAACGAACCCGTTGTAGGTCTCGACCTGCTCGGCGAGCGCGTCGGCGGGAATGCCGAAGTTGTCGGCGAGCGCTTCCAAGCTGTCGAACTCGTAGACGACGCCTTTCTCGATCAGATCCTCGGTGAGGCCTGGTCGGACGCCCTCGATAGCCGTCGAGTCCGCGACGACCAGCGGATACTCCGGATCCTTCCCGATTTCGAGTTCCGCTTGCGCGCGGGTGCGGCGATCCTCGAGTTCGTCGACGAATCGCTTGCCGGTGTCCGGATCGATCCACATGCCGTAGGGACAGGTCCCGATGGTGAAGGCGTACCCCCGACCGATCCCTTTCTCCTCAGGGGACGGCCACGGCCCGAGCTGAATCCAGGAGAGTTGGATCGGGTCGGCGCCCGACTCGATGGCTTCCCGGAGGGCTTCGCCCGTCGCACCCGGTTGGTTGGTCGTGTTCATCTCGTCGTCCAGCGAGGGCCATTGGTCCATCCGCATCTCCATGTCGCCAGCGAATCCGCCGGTGGCAAGCACCACGCCACTGGTCGCTTTGACGTACTTGGTTTCGCCGGACTCCTCGTCGCCCTGTTCGTATCCCTCACGGACTTCGAGGCCGACCACTTCACCATCGGAGTTTTTGATGATCTCGTCGAGGCGGGCGTTCGTTTCGGTCTCGATCCCGAGTTCCTCGACCTTCTCGATCTGTTTACGGACAATTCCCCATCCGGTTCCCTCCTCGGTGATCAGGGATCGCGGCACGGAGTGGCCACCCAACTGCTGGACCTGGTCGGTGTACTCGACGCCGAGGTGATCGACGGTCCACCGGTAGGTCGGCTGGGTGCACTCTCCGAGGAACCGAACCAGTTCCGGATGGTTCAGGTCCCGCCCCGCATCCAGGAGGTCTTCCATGAAGATTTCGACCGAGTCCTCGATGCCCTGATCTTTCTGGATGTCACTTCCCACGACACCGATCAGACCGCCGTTGATCCGGGAGTTGCCCCCCATCCGCGGCATCTTCTCGAAAATCTTCACGCTCGACCCAGCTTCCTTGGCCTCGATCGCGGCGGCGAGACCGGAAAAGCCCGATCCGACCACCGCGACCTCGACTTCCTCGTCCCACTCCGACGGGAGGGTGACAGCATCGAGGTGCTCGGCCTTGATGTGGTCGCGCAACCCGCTCAGGGAGTCGAACTCCTCTTCGCCGTAGGGACACGGATAGGGGCCCTCGCCCAGGGCCGCCCGCAGCTCGTCCTCGTGAGAGTCGACGAGGTGGTCTTTGAGGGCACTTTCCGTTTCAAACGTCGTATCACAGTACGGACAGGCAATCGCCGCACTTGTTTCCCCCTGACAGCCAGCTAACGATACCCCACCCAGCACCGCGGCTCCCGAAACGCCGAGGAGTTTCTGGAAGTCGCGTCGCGAAAGATCGTTCTCGTTGTTATCCGGCATCGTGACAAATAATAAGTTTAGATTGGAGTTATAGCTATACCTTACACCATTAAGCGGTTTTAAGATTAAAATTTCCAGAGAATTCTAGGTAAAACTTCACATGGGGGGAGCCCAACGGTTTGTCCGGGAGGGGCAGGCCCAGCAAATCATCGTGTTACAAACTGATCGGAAAAACGAGTTGTCTCCGGTTGGCCATCAGTCTGAGTTCATCAAGTGCAAACCGAAGTGGGTCGACAAAATTAACGATTGTTTGTGATACTTTCGAATTGTTTCGAGAACACTTGATTATTAATGCATTCCTTTAATGAACGGGCAGGTGATTGTTAGATGTCTCACCGGGAGCCGGTCCTGTACCCCACGAACTGAGAACGATGTCAGTCCAAAAGCCCCACACGCCGGAAATCGAGTCGTCCCGAGTACGAGATTTGCAACTGGTCGTCGAGCTTGGGTATCCGGATGGCTGTCCACTGTCGACCGTCGACGAGCGGGTTTGTGACCTCGTGGTTCGGCGACAGGATGGCTGCTGCCACGCCGACTTCTTGGTCGAAGCGGACGATTCGAAAAAGGAACGGGAGATACGGCACCAAACGGGGAGTGAAGCGGCGGGGACGAGTAGCAAGCGTGACTGCATCTGTAAAATATTGGGGCAATACGACTGTCTCCCACATTTCACCGACATGCGGGAGGACTCCGTCATCGTCACCACCTATCCGCCGAATCGCGAGACGGCGACTGAAGTACTCACCGACTTGAAAGATCGGTGTCGGCGGGTCCGGCTGGTGCGCTTGCGTGAATCGACCGGGGAAATCGGCGGGGATTGCAGAGCGGTGGACCTCTCGAATTTAACCCCGAAACAACGCGAAGCGATGAGACAAGCCTACGAGGCGGAGTTTTTCGAACGAGGGTCCGAAACGACTCTCGAGGAGTTGGCAACTGAACAAGGGATCTCCGCTGCGGCTTTCTCCCAGCGACTGACCAGGGCGAAATCGGAACTGTTCGGCCAGATTTTCGGGACCTGATCACTGGTCCATTTATGACACCGAACGACAGATGAACCTAAACCAGGTTATAAGGACTGCACTATTAACACTGTAACTTACTGGGGTATGGTTCCAAATAACAAGTAGAAGAGTGTGGCGAGAAACCAATCGAGAAAACCAATGCCTCCGGAAACAACTACCCACGAACCGGGTCGGGACGGCCGGGACTTCGAGCTCATCCTGGAGGTCGAGTTCCCGGATCCGTGTCCGCTCTCGGATCTGCCGCCCGGTGTTTCGGAGCTGTCGCTCCGAACCCACGGTACTGGGTGTGAACTCGATCTGGTCCTCGAGCCCGAGGGGCCCGAAGACGGGTACGAGATTCGTCACGTCTCGACAATCAAGCCCGAAACTGACGAAGGGCCCTGTGCCTGTGTCTGCTCTATCTTCAAGGCCCACGATTGTCTCCCACATCTCGGCCACGCAGTAGATGGGGCTATCACGGTCGTTACGTATCCACCCGACAGGGCTACCGGCAGCGAACTCGTTCGAGCCCTCGAAGAAGAGTGTGAGTCGCTGTCTCTCCGAGCCGTTCACGGGCCGGGGAGCAGGGTGCCGGACTCCCGTCAGACCGTCGACCTCTCCACAGTCACGCTGAAACAGCGGGAAGCCCTGCGCTGGGCCGTCAAACGCGATTTCTTCGGACCGGGCGGCGAGACGAAACTCGAAGAGTTGGCCGAGGACCTGGAAATCGCGTCTTCGGCGTACTCACAGCGGCTGGGGCGCGCGAAATCCGAGATTTTTGGCCAGTTGTTCGACTGAAAAATCAGCGAGCGTCGATTCGAGAACGACTGGTAACAAACCGATTCGTCAGGGAGGGTCGGGAACCCAGTCGTCGGGGTGGCAATCCGCACAGGAGTCCACAGATGCCGAATGGATCTTGTGACAGCTGCCACAGTCCTCGCCGTACCCGTGGGGATCGTCGTGTGGGTTGTGGGTCAGGTCGGCGGTCGAATTGATCACGTCCTCCCGGGCGTGGCAAGTCAGACAGGAATCGTCGGACGCCGAATCGTTGATCTCGGTCGGCTCCGCGGCCTCGTGACAGGAGCTACACGAGTCCTCGTTTTGGATGTGGACGGCGCCGAGTTCTGTTTCGTTCGGTTCGTAGAACTTGTCGTTTTTGAGCACGATTTCGACGGACTGGTCCCCGGAGACCGTGATCGAACTCGTCGCGGCGGCGTAGCCGTCTTTCGAAGCGCTCAGTTCTTTCTCACCGGCCGCTACGTCTGTGAACTCGAAGCTCCCGTCCTCTCCGGTTTCTGCTTCGTTGCCGTTCAAGGAAACAGAGGCGCCGGCGATCGGTTCCTCGAGGTTGGGGTCCATTACCACACCAGTGACGTCGCCAGGTTCAGCCGCCGTCGTCGCGGTCGGTGTATCAGTGGCTGCCGGGCCGTTATCGCCGACCCCCATACAGCCGCCCGCAACGAACAGCCCGACGGCGACGATGCCGACGAAGACCAGCCGTTGGAAGTTTTTGTTCATAGTTTTTCAAATGTTCTGTCGGATCGTCTCAGTCCCGCTGCTTTCATAATGGAGAGAGTTGGAACGAGAGTTTCGGCCGTGACCTGCCAGGGAACGCAGTCCCGAAACCGGCACATCGCGTACCGGCAAAACCGGCTCACGGTGTCCCGATAAAGTCGTAGAACCCACGCTCTCACGAGGGCTGTATCTCTCGCTCCCTGCTGCTCCCATCTCACTATTATATATGCCGTAGATGAGGATAGACCTGCGGCTTACGCTAGTAAGTCCTTTTAAAACCCCCTCCCGCACCATCTCGGCAGACAATCCACCGATTGGGCGAGAATTTGGCTCGCAAACCGATGAAAAACCGCCGCCAATACCGTATCCCGAAGTACTACGTGTAGGGGTTTGAAGCGCCAGCGGCGTTCGCCCCAGCCACCCGGCCGTAGCTCAGACAGTCAGGAATGGCGATGCTACCGAGCCGCGAGGCTCCGTGAACGCCACCAGTGATTTCACCGGCTGCGTACAGGTTCGGGATCGGCTCGTCTTCCTCGAGGACCTGTGCGTCGGTGTTGATCGCGATGCCACCCATCGTGTGGTGCACCTTCGGCCAGATCCGCATCGCGTACCAGGGTGGGGTTTCGAGCGGCGAGGCGTCCTCCGGAATGGGCTTTCCGAACTGTTCGTCCTCGTCGTTCTGGATGTACGTGTTGTAATCTGCTATCTGCGCCTTGAGGGGTTCGGCCGGGATGCCGAAGTTCTGGGCCAGTGCATCCAGGCTGTCGAACTCGTAGACGATCCCATTCTCGACGAGCTCCTGGGTGAGGCCCTCGGCGGCGTTCTCGATCGAGACCGCGTCGTTGATCAATAGCGGAAAGTCGGGCTCGTTGCCGATGGCCAGTTGGGCCTGTGCCCTCGTCCGCCGGTCGGCCACCTCGTCGACGAACCGCTCGCCCGTCTCCGGGTCGATCCAGACTCCGTACGGAGCGGTTCCGATCGTCCAGTTCGATCCCTGACCGAACCCCCGCTCTTCCGGACAGGCCCACGGGCCGAGCTGAATCCAAGAGAGTTGAACGGGCGTCGCCCCCTGCTTGATCGCGTTTCTGAGAGCTTCGCCGGTCGCGCCGGATTGATTCGTCGTGCCCATTCCCTCGCCGATCGACGGCCATTGATCGGTTCGCATGTCGACGTCCGCCGAGAACCCGCCAGTCGCGAGAACGACGCCACTGGTCGCCCGGACGAATTTGGTCTCGCCGGAATCCTCCTGGTCGGGATCGCAGTCAGCGCATATCTCAAGCCCCAGCACTTCACCGTCCTGGTTTCTGATGATGTCATCGAGCCGGGCGCCGGTCTCGGTTTCGACTCCGAGCTCTTCGATCTTCTCGATCTGTTTGCGAACGATCCCCCAGCCGGAGCCCTCCTGGGTCTTCAGCGTGCGGAACACGGAGTGGCCGCCCAACTGGTGGAGTTGGTCCTGATATTCGACGCCGAGGTGATCGACGGTCCACCGCCAAGTTGCCTCTGTGTTCTCCCCAAGGAAACGAACGAGTTCGGGGTAGTTCAGGTCACGGCCGGCGGCCAAGAGATCGTCCATGAAACGCTCGACCGAATCTTCGACACCCTGTTCTTCCTGCAGGTCGCTACCGACGACCCCAAGCCAGCCACCGTTAATGCGAGAGTTGCCCCCCAGCCGCGGCATCTTCTCGTAGATCTTCACGGTCGAGCCGGCTTCGTTGGCCTCTATTGCCGCCGCGAGACCGGCAAAGCCCGATCCCACCACTGCGACTTCGACTTCCTCGTCCCACTCCTCCGGGAGGGCGACCTCGTCGGCGTGCTCGGCCTTGATGTGTGCGCGGAGCTCGCTCAGCGACTCGAATTCCTGTTCACCGTACGGGCATTGGTAGGGGCCGTCTCCCAGTGCTGCTCGTAGTTCGTCCTCGTGTGCGGCCACGAGGTGGTCTTTCAGCTCGTCCTGTGTATCGAAGGTCTGGTCACCATACGGGCACCGGAACACCGCTTCACTCTCGCCCTGGCAACCCGCCAAGGAGACACCGCCCAGTACAGCCGCTCCCGAAACGCCGAGAAGCTTCTGGAAGTCCCGTCGCGATAGGTCTCCTTTCTCCTCGGTCGGCTGCTCGTCGGTCGGTTTATTTTCACTCATCCTAGTAAATCAATAGAGAGGTGCAGGTATACCCTGAGCGTTTATCAGTTAAGTTCTTATATATGGTGCGTCAGCCCATGAAAACAATTTAACCCTTTAGAGCACTGCTATTGCCGATTCAGGGGGAATGCTACGGGCTCTACGATCCAAAGGATGTCGTATAAGCATCCGGGCCACGTAGGGACGACTATGAACCGGCGAACGAAGTTGGTCCTCGGGGCGGCCGTCATCCTGTTTCTCACAGGGGTGATGGCCACGACCATTACCACGTCCACGACCAAGGTCAGTCCCGCCGAAATTCAAAACGGTGACTACGTCGGGGAATCGGTCACCGTCGAGGGCCTCATCACCTCCGAGGTTCAGATTCGCTCTTCGGTCCGGTTCGAAATCGGTGGGAACGAAACCCATGCGAACAAATCAGCGTCGAGAGACGATCTCGACCTGGAAAATCTGACGACCGTCACCGTCGTCTACGACGGCGACCGACTGCCGACCCTCCAGAAAGGGCGTCCGGTCATAGTAGAGGGGACTGTCACCCCCGATGGCATCGAGGCCGACACCATCAAGGTGCAGGCCCACCAGCAATCGGGCGGATAATCACTCGCCGCGATCGAGGTCCTCGAACCGTTTTCGGAGACTCGCGAGTCGACGCTGAAGGACCGCCAAATAGCCGACGAGCAGTACGAAGGCCACGCCGTATCCGAGGAGGAGTTTTGTGTACATGATCAGTTTCGTCCCGTCCGTTCCAGGATCGCGTCTTCGAGTTCGAAGAGCCGAACGCGAAAGGAGAGGAGGGCCAGATACAGCAGTCCGATCGCGATAATCGAGACCACGAGGATGACTCCGTCGATGCTACCGGTCGCGCCGGTATTTCCCAGGGTCGGATTGTGGAGTTCCGGTTGCCACAACCGAACCGAGAGGAACGAAAGGGGGATGGTCAGAAAGCCAAGGATCCCGTAGACGGCTGCGTACTTTCCTTCCCCATGTTTGGTCGAATGGAAGACCACGAGATAGCCGGCGTAGACGAACCACGCGATGAACAGGGTCACCATCCGAACGTCCCCCCAGGACCAGTAGACCCCCCATATCAGGCTGCCCCAGATGCTTCCCATGACCATCGTCGCCGTGAGCATCACGAACCCGACTTCACCGGAGCCGGCCGCGAGCAGGTTCCAATACCGGTTCCGCGTGCGCAAGTACTGAACGCTCCCGAGAAAGGTAAGCAGGAGTGCGATGCCGGCGGTCCAGGCGAGAGAGATGTGCCAGTACGCGATGAGGTTGCCCGGCGTCGAGACGCCGTACAGCGCGGTCGGTGCGAACCCGAATACGAGGACCAGCGAGGCCAGCCCCACTGCCAAAAGCCCGAGGAGAAACAGTTTGCTTTGGAAGATTCGCAGTCCCGACCTCATGGCTGGGAAAGCGCGGCCCGAGAGCAAAGGCATTTCGTTCCTGAAAAATGCGGGTCTATCGAACCGCCTGGGGAGCCGAGAAGCGGCCACAAGACCGGCCACGGCAATTCCTGCCGCCTGAAAATGAGGTTGCGAGTTATTTACGCGGCGAGGCTAGTGTAGCCCAACAGCCGGAAACCCGCCCAGACGGCGGGTTTCAGCGAGCCACTATATGAAACTAAAATCACTACTCGTACTGGCGTTCGTCGGAGCGGTGCTCGTCGTGGGCGTCCTCGCGGTGGGATCGATGCTTTCGACCTCCGAATACCATCCAACGAACGAGGAGACCTGGTCCAACAGCCTCGAAGCGGGCCTTGAAACGGCCCAATCGACGGAGAGGCCAGTCCTAGTGTACGTCTGGTCCGAGGATTGCTCACACTGTGAGGAATTCGCGGCGGAGTTGGAGTCAAACGAACGGTTGCAGTCCTCCATAGACGGCTACGTTCCAGTGGCCCTGGAGTGGGAGAACGCCCAGGAGGTCATAACCCAGTATCCGATTCGCGGGACCCCGACGTTCATCGTCTTGACCGAAAACGGGGAGGAAGTGAGGACCTTCGTCCCGACAGCGGTCGAGGATCCGGCCGCCGTCCTCGATGCCGCCCGGCAAAACGCCACGGCGATGAGCTAACATGATCGGACCGCTGCTGCTTCTCGGAGCCGTTGGGACGAGTATCGCGAGCGTCATGGCCTTTCTCCTGGCACTGTCAGGACAGAAATCATTCGCGACGGTCGGGCGGCGGCTCATCTACGCGACTGCCCTCCTCCTCACGCTCCCGCTGGGATATCTAACCTTCCAGTTCCTCACGACCGACTATACGAACCAGTACGTCTGGGGCCACACCGCCGATTACCTCTCTGTGGGGTATCGTTTGACAGGAGTCTACGCCGGCGTCGAGGGATCGCTGCTCCTGTGGACCACGCTCGTCGGACTGGCCGTGGCCTGGTTCGCTCGACGGCGATCTCTCAGTGACGGGGTCGGGGCCCTGGCAGTCGGGGCAGGGATCACCGCGATTTTCGCGATCATGGTCGCACTCCGTCCGCCCTTCGCCGAACTGTACTTCGCGGCCGGGGACACCGCGTATGGGCCTGCCGGACTCAATCCCCTGCTCAAAAACCCATACATGGGCATCCATCCCCCGATAACCTTCCTCGGCTATGCCCTGACGGTCCCGCCGTTCGCGATCGTGGCCGCCCACTGGAGAGATTTGCTCAGGGGTAAGGAGGGGCGATTCAGTCGCTTATTGCCAGCCACGTTTGGCTGGTTGCGCGCTTCCTGGGTGGCGTTGAGCGCAGCCATCGCCCTCGGGGCGCTCTGGTCGTACAACACGCTGGGCTGGGGCGGGCTCTGGGCCTGGGATCCCGTCGAAACGGCGGTACTGATCACCTGGGTCGTCGTGACGGCAGCGCTGCACGCGCTCGGGAACTTCAGACGGCGGGGGCAGAACGGGCTGCTCGCCCCGGCGCTAGTCGGCCTCAGTTTTCCGGCCGTGTTGTTCGCCCGATTCATCACGCAGAGTGGGACCTCGGCGTTGCACTCCTTCGGTGGTGGCACGTCGTCGCTTTTGGCCAGCCTGCTTCTCGGCAGCCTCCTCGTCAGCGTCGGCCCGCCGCTTTACCTCTGGGTTGCCGGGAGAGACGTTGGAACTGAACTCGACGAGGATCTGCTGGCTCCTGGCACCCTGCTTTACCTCTCGGTCCTTTTGATCTGCCTGCTGGGATTCGTCCTCGTCTGGGGCATCGGTCTCCCGATCGTGGGTGAGCTTCTCGGCTCGCGGATCGAAGTCGGCGTGGACTTCTACAACCTCTGGGGATACCCCGTCGCGATCCTCGGCTTGCTACTGATTGGGTTCTATCACGAGGCGGCCACGAACGGCCGGTCGGCGCTGCCGGTTCTGGGCGGCGTCATCGTCCTCACACTTCTTGCGGCCGTCGCCCCAGTGGACGGATGGACGATCGCTCCGGATCGCTCCGGACCGATTTTCGGTCCTCTCGGAGCGGCGAACTTTCTCGTGTTCGGTCCGCCTGTCGCCTACGCCGTCCTCGGCCTGGGCGAGGCTCTTTTGCGGGAGTTCCCGCGGCTCAATGCCACCGACGAAAAACTCGCCCTCGCGGGCAGAACGCTCGTGCACGGTGGATTGATTCTCATCCTTCTCGCCGGTCCGTTCACGTACCTCTTTGCCACCTCGGCCGCTGGATTCGTTCCGGCAGCGAGTCACGCCGGAGGACCGGTTCAAGTCGCTGACTCCCAGTACAGCCTCGAGTTAACGGACTACCAGCAGACCCACCAACCGACCGGCGACACGCTGTCGGCCCGGGAGGAGCGGGCCCTTCGAGACGCCGTCAGAGCGGCCTCGTTCAGTCCAACGGCCGTCGAAGGGCAGGACCTGACCAACGCTGTCGTGTACGGTTCCGTCACGGATCGTGAGAACGGGGACGGGGTGATTTCGGCTCAGTTGAACGGAACCTCGGTCTGGGTGTCGGTTCGTGAAGGGGCCGGGGTCGATTTCCCCATCGGCTCTGCGGTCTGGGCCCAGGGGCCGATCAACGCGAGCCAGAACCGGACGTGGGTCGAGACGAGCGGAGCCTTCGCCGGCCCCTCGGTGACGGACGCGGTCGTCCCCGAAGAGCGGCTGGTCATCCGACAAAGCGAAATGACGATCTACCGTGACGGAACCGCCATCGACACCGGGCGGGTCGGGGTGAACCAGTACCTGGGCCACGGAACGTTTAGCGACCCCCACGTCCACCAAGGGCTTTTCGCCGACACCTACGTCGTCGCCCAGGAATACCGGTCGATCCAGGGACTGCCGGTCTTTTACGTCCTCGTCAAGGAAGTGCCCCTCATTAATCTCGTCCGGTTAGGCATTGGCGCCCTCCTCCTCGGCGGTCTCCTGCTCTTTCGGTTCGGTTCCGGAGACCGAATCGGCTAGCTCACGAGTTCGTCGAAGACGAGCACGCCGGCGACGAGGACGATCCCGTCGTAACTCAGGAGCACGGTGATCCAGGAAGTGGCGCCGCTTTCGAGGAACCCGACCCCCGCCAGCAGACCGGGGAACACGAGCGGGACCAAAAGAACGGGAACCAGCAGGGCCGAAATGTCCGTCGCCGCGGTGATTAGCCCGACGAGGACCCCAACGGCCGAAAAGCCGAGCGAAAAGAGAAACAGGATCAAAAGGAGTGTCGGCAGCGTCTCGAGCGGGACAGTGGCGTGGTGAAAAACCGCTAGGGCCAGGAGCGTAACAAATCCAATGACGGTCACGAACACCGTCGTCGAAGCCACCTTGCCAAGGTAGATCGCCGTCCGATTGATCGGGGCCAGCAACAGCCCGTCGAAGGCGTCGTTCCGCGTTTCGAGGGCGATCGTCTGCATGACCGCAAGGGTGCCCGCAAAGACGAACGCCACCCACAGCGGCCCATACGACTCGGCGCCGCCTCCATAACTGAACGCGTCCGTGACGACGATCAAAAGGGACAGCGCCACCGACAGCGGGAGGGCCTGTTTGGACCGGATTTCGAGGCGGAAATCCTTCAGGGCGATCGAAAGCGCTGTTCGAAAGAATCCGGTCGGTGAAGCTACAGACCCCGCCTCGGGCCCAGAATCCGTCCCCGTTGAGGATCGGTCCGCCCCCGTCATGAGGCTTCGAGCACGTCCTGGTACCACTGCCGGAGGTCCTGCCGTGATTCGAACGATGCGGTCTGGGCCGTCTCGGCAACCCTGCCTGCCTGCAACACCACGACCCGATCACAGATCGTTCGGGCGTGGTCGAAATCGTGGGTCACCAGCAGGACCGAACGATCCTCGAGGAGATCGATGACCGTCGCCTGTGAGTCCTGATCCAGCCCGGAGAACGGTTCGTCGAGGAGAAAGGTCGGGGGCGAGCCGAGTTCGGCACGGGCAAAGGAGAGTCGCTTTTTCATTCCGTGTGAAAATGAGCGGGGACTCGAATTACCCCGATTCGACAGGTCGACGAGGTCCAGGACGGCCTCGACGCGATCCGCGGACTGCCCCAGAAACCCGGCGTGTAATCCCAGGTTCTCCCGAGCGGTCAACTCGTCGTAGAGCATCGTTTCGTGGGCGACGTAGCCCAGATTGCGGCGCAAGTGGGCCGGATCGTCGGCGGCCGGTCGTCCATCCACGAACACGGTTCCGGCCGTCGGCGTGACGAGGCCGGCAAGGACGTCGAGTAAGGTTGTTTTTCCCGAGCCGTTTGGCCCCAAGAGTCCGACTTTTTCACCATCCGCAAGTCGGAGATCGAGGCCGTCCAGTGCCGAATACGGGCCGTACTGCTTTACCAGCCCGTCGGCACGGAGTTCCATTGTCGGAGGGAGACAGGCGGACTATTAAACTCCTGTCCTCTAGCCGAACAGCTGTTTGAGGATCTCCGCTTCCGCCCGGGAGATCCGCTGGGAGAGCGCCGACGAAGAGATGTCCAGCCGGTCGGCGAGGTCGTGGAGCGTGCCACCGTTGCCCGGTTCGAAGTACTTCGCGTCCGTGGCCATCTCCAGGGCCTCCTTTTGCTTGTCCGAAAGCGATGCCAGATCGACTTCCTTGATCTGGCTGACAATCTTGCGGTCGTTGTCCGTGATCTGGACCAGTCGGACGGACGGACAGACCTCCCGAAGGTCGGCGATCAGATCGCTTCCGGTCTCCCGGTCCTGGAGATACGTGGCGACGTAGGTCGATTCCCCGGTGGTTTCGAGGATGTGTGGGACACAATCGTAGTCCCTGAAGATACAACAGACACAGTCGTCGAAATCCTCGGGACGCTCCGCCTTCTGTCTCACTTCGTGCTGTACCTCGTACCCGCCACCTGGCTGGTTACTGCTGACGATGAAGTCGGTCTGGCAGCCGTGCTCTTCGAGTTGCAACTCGACGCCGGAGACGTTTTCCGGCGGGTCGGCGAGCGGACAACCCGGTTCGAACTCGATTGCCAGGACGACCCGGAGCTTTCGCGTGTCGCTTTTTTTCACCACCGACGTGGAGCGTGATTTTTCTTGCATACTGGTCCGTTGGTCCAGGGTTGCCGCCGAACTATCGCGTTTTAACCCTACGTAGTAGTACACATAGAAGGTGGTTAAATGTGTCTTCTTTTTCCTAAAAAGCAGAAATTCGTTCATTATGTTACCGTCAACTGGTGTCTAAATCGTCCGAAAAATAGACATAGATTGCCGCAAGTACCGAGATTCGACGTGACGCCTGCGCCGGCTTATATAAAGGTATCGCTTGAAAAATTTTGAAGTCTGTCTCTTCCCGGCCCGTTCAGAAGAGCAAAACAGCACGGATCCGGCCGCTTCGAACGATGATTTCCTGCGCCCAGTAGCTTTACCCACTCGCCACCGAAGGGCCAGCCATGCGCGCAGCCGTCTACCGCGGTCCCGGTGACATTGCCATCGAAGACGTCGAAAAACCGACGGTAGAATCCCCGACGGGCGCCCTGATCCGGGTCACCCACACGGCCATTTGCGGATCGGACCTCTGGTTCTACCGTGGGAAGACGGAGAAAGAACCCGGCGAAGGAGTGGGTCACGAACCGATGGGAATCGTCGAAGCGGTCGGCAACGAGGTTACCTCGGTCCGACCCGGGGATCGCGTCCTCGCGCCCTTCGCGATTAGTTGCGGGGAGTGTGAGTTCTGCCGCAAGGGCCTTTACACCTCCTGCGTGGAGGATGAATCGTGGGGCGGCGAGAACGGGGGCGGGCAGGGCGAGTACGTCAAAACGCCCTTCGCCGATGGGACCCTTGTCAAAGTGCCCGATCGGTACGCCGACGACCAGGCGACTCTGGAAAAACTCCTCCCCCTCACCGACGTGATGGGCACTGGCCACCACGCTGCAGTTAGTGCCGGCGTGGGCGCTGGGGACACCGCCGTCGTGATTGGAGACGGCGCGGTCGGACTCTGTGGCGTTCTCGCGGCCCAGCGACTGGGGGCCGAGCGAATCATCGCCGTGGGCCATCACGAGGACCGCCTGGAGATAGCCGAACAGTTCGGGGCAACCGAAACCGTCGCCGAACGCGACGACGCGGCCGCGGCCGAGCGAGTCCGGGAACTGACCTACGGCGGCGCGAACCACGTCATGGAATGTGTCGGAGCCGCCTCCGCGATGGACGTGGCGATCGACGTAGCCAGACCCGGCGGTAGGATCGGGTACGTCGGGGTTCCACACGGCGTCGAAGCGGCGGGCCTGGACGTCCTCTCGCTGTTCCGGGACAATATCACGCTCGCCGGCGGTGTGGCCCCCGTTCGTGACTACGCGGAGGACCTGATGGCCGACGTACTGGGTGGGACACTCGACCCCTCGCCGATCTTCACGAAAACAGTCGATCTGGCGGGCGTGCCCGAGGGCTACGAGGCCATGGACAATCGGGAGGCGATCAAAGTCCTCGTAAAACCCTGACTACTCCTCGGTGAAGGCCTCGATCAAGTCGACCCCTTCGACGTACGGGATATCGTTGGCCTCGGCGTAGGCCCTGGCTTCCTCGATCGAGAGGGCGTCTCCAGTGTCGTCCGAAAGCATTTCACAGACGACCGCGGCCGGTGGACGCCCTGCCTCGTGGGCCAGGGCGACGCCCATTTCCGTGTGGCCGCGGCGGTCAGAGAGACCATATCTGGAGGCGCGCAGGAGGTGAACGTGACCTGGCGCTCGGAACTCGCGCGGGAAGTCGACCGCGTCCGGGTCGGCCGCGCTCTCGCCCAGTCGACTGATCGTCAGCGCCCGATCCGCGTCCGTGATCCCGGTGTAGGTGTCCCGGTGGTTGACGGTGAGGGAAAACGAGGAGCGCTCGTCGTACCCCAGGTGTTCGCTCTCCGCGACGGGATGGTCGATCACGTCGGCGAGGAATGGGAGGTCGAAGGCGTCGGCCACCTCCGGCCCCAAGGCGACACAGATGAGCCCGCCGGCGTCGTTGCGAAGGCGGGACACGGCTCGTTCGTCCACGTCCGCGGCTGGATACACCATGTCGACCTCTCCCTCGCGGTCGTCGAAGTCGTGGATCAACACCGGCTCGCCGGCAGCGAAGGCCTTGACGGCCCGTTCGACGGCCCCCGGCTCGAGAGCGGCCTTAGGCTGACTCGACATAGACACTCACCTCGTCACCGTCGAGCAGGCCCAGTTCATCCCGAATCCGTTCGGGAGCGATGATCTCGAGTGCATCCGAGTCGTGATGGGTGCGGTCGGGGACGATGACGTGGGCCCCGCCGAAGGTTGGCCCTGTGTCCGCCTCTATCGTGGCAGGATAACAGGTCGCACCCCCGTAGGTCCGTTCCTCGTCTTCCCACTCGTCGATGTGGATCCCCTCTAGGGAGGCAAGAACCGATCGCTCGCGTTTGCTCGCGGCCGTGAGTTCAACGTTCAGCGTTCCTGGATAGGGGCTGTAGCCCAGTTTCTCCTCGAACTGGACGTTGTACCCCGGGAGCGTAACGTAATGGCGGCCTTCCCCCATCCCCGTGGTGATCGACCCTCGGAGTGTGAGGCTGCCTTTGGCTTCGAAAATGCGACGATAGTCCTCGTATTCGGCCTTCAAACGGCCGAGACCTGTGTCAGTGAGCTCGACGAACTGCCCGTCCCCAACGTGCTCTCGAACGATACAGTCGGCCTCTTCGAGAGCCTGCAGCCGCCGTGAGGCGGTCTGGGTCGAAACACCCATCTGGTCCCCGACTTCGGTGCCGGAAACCTTGATCTCCCCGCGATGGGCGCCTTCGAGGGCCAGGAGTTTGAGAACGGCCAGCTCGTCAAAGCCGACGGCAAGCGTGCCGGCATCAACTGGCATACCCCTGAATTGGCTTTCCCGTGGGATAAGGATACCGAATTTGGAACGCTACTCAAATTTGGGAAGTGTCCTCGGCCGTCGATTCCGCGAGTTCGGGCACGAGGGTGTTCGGATCGGTCGCCAACATTGCCACGTTGGACGGTGGGGCCTCCCGAAGGACGTCGTACTCGGGGAGGTGTTCCTGCACGGAGCGGGCGAAATCGACGACTTCCTCGTGGTCGGGCATCGTCTCTCGATCCAGTCGGTCCCGCGAGGAGCCGACGTGCATGTAGCCCTTGATCTCGATGAACTCCGGCGACGCCTTTTCGTAAAGCCTCGCGTAGCCCGCCGGATCGAACATGTTCTCACCGTCGACGAGGGTCGTCCTGATGGTCGTTCGGCTGTCGTGATCTCGGAGCACGGACAACGAGTCCATGAGATCCGACCAAGCGCTGTCCTCCATGGGCCGCACGACCGAGTTGTAGGTTTCCTCGTCGGGGGCATCCAGGCTCACGTAGAGTTGGGTCGGGTTCACCTCCCGCAGCACTTTGGGACGGGTGCCGTTGCTGACCAGGAAGGTTGTGAAGTCCCGATCGTGATAGGCTTCGACGAGTTCGGGCAGGTGGGGATAGAGGCTCGGCTCGCCGTCCAGACTGATGGCGACGTGTTGGGGTTCCATCGCCTCCTCGAAGCGCTCCCGTGGGGCGTCGTCGTTGCCACCAAAGCCGGACAGGAGCTTCCGCTGGAGTTCGATCGAGGCGTCGACGACGGATTCGGGGTCCTGCCAATCGGCCTCCGGGAGTTCGTAGGTGTGCCCGGCGTGATCGCGCCAGCAGAAGACACACCGTTCGTTACATCGGACGACCGGTGTCATCTGGAGACAGCGGTGGGACTGGATCCCGTAAAACCGGTGCTTGTAGCAGGTCCCCTCCCCTCGGAGGGCGTTTTTGGTCCAGCCGCAGGCCTGGACGGCCGTGTTGCCGATCGTGTGGTAGTTCGGTCCGTCGACCTGCTGAGTCATCGGCCGCGTTTAGCCGCCGAGGGCCAAAAGGACACTGGCTCCCCGACCGCCATGCAGAACCCCTATAGGCCGTGCCCGACACCCAACGCGTATGTTGTTGGACTTTCGCGAGGAGGTCGAAACCGCCGTGGCGGCGGCCCTCGACGCCCTCGATTTACCCGGGGAGGACCTCGGCATCGAAATCCCGCCGACCGACGTCCCCGCGGTGCTGGCCACGAGTGTCGCCTTTCGGCTGGCCGGCCCCGCCGAGGCCGCGCCGCCGGAGGTCGCGGCTTCGATCGCAGCGGAAATCGACGCCGAATCGCTTGCCTACGTCGGTCGCGTCGAAACCGAAGGGCCCTACGTGAACTTCTACCCGGCAGAAGCCTACTACGCTGAGACCCTCGAAGCTGCCCAATCGACGGAGTTCGGCCACCTGCCAGACCGTGGGGAGTCTGTCGTCGTCGAGCACACCAGCGCGAATCCGACTGGCCCGGTCCACGTCGGTCGAGCCCGGAACCCGATCCTGGGGGACGCCATCGCACGGATCATGGACCAAGCGGGCTACGACGTCGAGACCCACTACTACGTCAACGACGCGGGCCGGCAGATCGCCGTTTTCACCTGGGCCTACGAAACGTTCGAGGAAGCGGACCTGCCGGATCCGGAACGGGCGAGCCCGGAGTACGAAATGGTGCGGTACTACCGCAAAGGCACGACGTTCCTGGAAGAGGGGCCCGAGGAGGAAGTCGAGGCCGCAGAGGCCGAGATCCAGGAGATCATGCAAGGCCTGGAAGCAGGCGACGAAGAGGCCTACGAGCGAGTTGGCGAGGTCGTCGACACCGTCCTCGCGGGCATGCAGCGGTGTCTCGAACGCTTGCCGGCGACCTTCGAGGAGTTCGTCAAGGAGACCCGGTTCATGCGGGACGGGAGCACGGAAGCGATCGCCACCCGGCTACAGGAAAGCGGGCTCGCCTACGAGGACGAGGGCGCCTGGCATCTGGACCTCTCAGACCGCGGGTTCGAAAAGGACCTCGTCTTCATGCGCTCGGACGGGACGAGCCTCTACACGACCCGCGATCTGGCCCATCACGAGTGGAAGTTCGAGCAGTTCGACCGGGCGGTGACGGTCCTCGGCGAGGACCACAAGCTCCAGGCTCGACAGCTCCAGGCCGCCCTTGACATGCTGGGGAACGATCCCGACCGTCTCACCGACGTCATTTACTCCTATGTGAACCTCCCGACGGGGAAGATGAGCACCCGGGCGGGAACTGGCATCGATCTGGACGATCTGCTGGACGAGGCGATCGACCGGGCCCGAGAAGCCGTCGAATCCCGCCTGGGCGATCGGATTCGGGACGACGACCTCGATGGCGAGGACGTTGAGCGGATCGCCGAACAGGTCGGCATCGGCGCGGTGCGCTACGACATCGTCTCCAAGCAACCCAGCAAGCCGATCACCTTCAAGTGGGACGACGCACTGGACTTCGAGGGACAGAGCGCCCCATACGTCCAGTACGCCCACGCCAGGACCTGTGGCATCATCGAGGAGGCGGCAGACTTAGAGCCCCGCCCTGACACTTCGCTCCTGGAGACGGACGCCGAACGGGACCTTCTGGAGACGATCGCCGCGTATCCCGCCCGGATCGACGAGAGCGCCGCCGACCTCGAACCTCACGCGATCGCGACCTACGCCCGCGAGTTGGCCGACGCCGTGAACGTCTTCTATCGGGAATGTCCGGTACTCAGCGAGGACGTCGATACTGAAATTTCACAGGCGCGTTTGGCACTCGTGATAGCCGGTCGGAACACGCTCGCGAACGCCCTTTCGGCCCTCGGGATCGCCGCCCCCGAGTCGATGTAATCAGCCGAAGAGACCGCCAAACAACCGGGAGAGAAAGGAGCCGTTCGATTCTTTTTCGTCTTCTTCGATGGGCTCCGTATCGGCACCGATCGAGAGCGTTTCAGGTTCCTGATCCTCTCCCTCCTCCATCGATTCGAGGGTGTCTGCGATCCCCTCTTGCGGGTGCTCACCCATCTCCTCGGCTCCAGATTCGACGGCTGAAGTGTCGGCTTCGGGAGCCTCCGGTTCTGCCTCTTCGATGACTGACTCGGCCGTTTCCGATTCTTCAGCATCGGGCGCTTTTGCGTCCGGTTCGGCCTTGGATTCGGACGAACCCGGTTCGGGCGCCGACGCCATGGTACCCCCGACCGGCCCCTCCGAATCCTCGGCCCAGTCGCGGGGCAGCGGCTCGTCGAGCAAGCCATAGGCGATTTCCCGATAGGACTGGGCAGCTGGACTCTCCCGATCGATCGTCACAAGCGGGGTTCCCTCGTCGGCGCTCATCTTGATCGCGCCGTCCTCCGGCACCGACCCGAGGACCTTGGTGTCGAGGCGGTCGCCGACAGTCTCCGGGGTTCCCCGGCCTGCTCCGCCAAGTCGGGTAACGACAACCCCCTCGGTCGTCCCACCGAGACGGTCCACGAGGGACGCCGTCTTTTTCGCGTTCGTGATCGAGGCGGCCGTCGGCGTGGTAACGAGGATCACACCGTCGGCGAGGCCAAGCGGCACCGTCATGTCGTGGCTCAAGCCACCGCCACCGTCCAAAATGACGATGTCGTACTCCGCTTCGAGCGTCTCGACGACCTCGCGGAGTCCCGCCGGATCCGCAGAACCAAAGTCCTCGATGCTGTTGCTCCCGAGCACGACGTCGAACCCACCAGGAGCTTCGACCTTCGCGTCCTCAATGGCGCCATCGCCGGAAAGCACGTCGTGAAGGGTTACTTTTGGCCGATCAACCGAGAGAACGTCCCCGAGATTCGCCATGCCCAAATCGACGTCGACGACGACGACCGAACGGCCGGCCTCGACGAACGCGGCCCCGAGGTTCACCGCGGTCGTGGTCTTGCCCACACCGCCTTTGCCGCTCGCCACGGCGTACACGTACCCAGTTTCCATTACCGTCACTTCCTCGCGTTTCACGCTTAAAGGGTTGGGCCGTGTCCTAGAAATCCCCGGCCATCGCGTCGAACAGTCGGTCGTGTAGGTCCGCAATCGTCACCCCGTCACTGGCAAGCCCGTCCATGTGTTCGATGGAGATCTGTCCTCCGCCCATCCGAGCATGGCCGCCGGCACTCGCCATGGGGATGTCCTCGACGACGTCTTTCAAAACCGATCCCATGTGAACCCGGTCATCCCGGGAGCGTCCAGAGAGGTGTAGGGTGCCGTCTTTTTTGCCGGTGACGACGACCGCGGTGGTCCCCTCGAGTTGCAGCAGTTCCTCCGCAGCCTGTGGGATGGCGTCCACGTTGGAGAGTTCGCCCACCGGGCTGACGACGAATGGGGTCTGGACCTGTCGTTCCTGGATCGCTCTGGCCTTCACGTCGAGCACCTCGGCGTCCATTTCGGGATTCGCAACTCGATCGAGCAGGTCCGGATCAGTCCCCGGGTAGAGTGCAGCGCTCGCCTCGAATTCTGCGCTCGTCGGGCCGCGGGTGAGGTGGTTCGTGTCCGCGAGGATGCCATAGAGGAGTCCGGTCGCCTCCGTGTCGTCCAAAAACGGCTCCTCGTCTTCCTCGGTGAAGTGGAAGCCCCGGTTCTGCAAATATTCCACCACCAGCGTGGCGCAGGCACCGTACTCGGGCCGCACGTCGGTGAATTTGCGACCCTCGCCGTCTCCGGGATGGTGATCGACGACGGCAATCGGGTCCAAGTCGTTTGCTCCTTGGAAGCCGCGCGGCGTGTTGTGATCGACAAGAACAACCTCGTCACCGATCTCGTCTGCACCACCGATCTGATCGGCATCGAGTTCCAGGACGGTGCGGAAAGCCCGGTTCTCCTGGTGGCGTATCTCACCAGGATAAACAATGTCGGTTTCGGTGTCTACGTCCTCGGCGAGGCGGGACAGTCCCATTGCCGCAGCCATCGCGTCGGGGTCCGGATTCGGATGGAGGAGCAAGGTTACCGAGTCGCGCTTCGCGAGAACCCGCTGGATCGCGGTGCCCGGCGTTTCCCGGTACCGCCGGTAGGCATACCATGCAGCGAGAAGGCCAATCGCAACGAGGGCAGCAACAGCCAAGAGGCCGGCTTCGCCAACGAGTCCGAGGACCGGGTCGAACACTTGGTCGGCAACGCTGGCAACCGACTCGAAGGCCTGCATCTGCTGGGTTCTCACAGGCAGTGGTTAAGAATTTTCCGTGATAGCAGTCCGACACGAACTCCACAGTTTTGCACGTAATCAGTGCCAGATTAGCTGAAACTAGGGAAATTTTCGCTCCGAATGTAGTATTGTTTCAGAAAGGTACCTCTCAAACTGTCACATAAGTGGTAAACGAACGGCACGCTCAATACCACCACCTTTCAAATCAGTGGAAAATGACCTTATTGGCCTCAGGGGGAAATGCCTCCTCACAGAGATGACTGCCACGCCCGACGAGGAAATCGTTCATCGCGAACTGGAAACGGATCGAGATACCCCCGTCGTCGGTATTGCGGAAATAGTGTCCGACCTCGAAGATGTTTCGCATCAGGAATTGAAAACAACGTACGAACACCTCGATCACATCCTTGAAGAACTGTTCGGCAATCCGCCCGTGCCGGAGGCACAGGTCCAGGTACGATTTACCTACGAAGGGTATCGGATTACTGTCGAGCAGGACGGTAGCGTTCAGCTCGTCAGAGTAGGAGCCGATAACAATATTTAGGCTGGCCACCGGTCGAGGGTCACTGGCCCGCTTCCGCGAAAGCCACCTCTGAAGTCCGATTCGGGCACCTTTACTGTCCTAGTGGTCTTGTCTCCCATAAGAACCACTATGGCCCCCGACGACACCGGAGATACCGCGCAATACTCAGATAAGCATAAGTACGAGTTCCGCAAGGTCATCGAGGACCTCAAAGCTCACGAGGGCAGCGGCACCCAACTCGTCAGTATCTACGTTCCCCCGGACATGTTGGTCTCCGACGTGGTCGCCCACGTCACCCAGGAGTACAGCGAAGCCTCGAACATCAAGTCAAAACAGACCCGAACGAACGTCCAGGACGCCCTGTCCTCCATCAAGGCCCGACTGAAATACTACGACACGAAACCGCCCGAGCGAGGAATGGTGCTTTTCTCCGGGGCGGTCGACGAGGGCGGGGGCCAGACGGATATGGTCACTGAGGTGCTGGAGAACCCGCCCGATCCGATCGAATCCTTCCGCTATCACTGTGATTCGGCGTTTCTGACCGAACCGCTGGAGCACATGCTGGCCGACAAGGGCCTGTACGGCCTGATCGTCCTCGACCGTCGGGAGGCCAACGTCGGCTGGCTCAAGGGCAAGCGCGTCGAGCCGGTCAAATCCGCGTCCTCGCTGGTACCGGGCAAACAGCGCAAAGGGGGTCAGTCCGCCCAGCGGTTCGCCCGACTCCGCCTGGAGGCCATCGACAACTTCTATCAGGAGATCGCGGAGATGGCCGACGAACTGTTCGTTCCGGAGCGACACGACCTCGACGGCATCCTCGTGGGTGGGCCCTCGCCGACCAAAGACGAGTTCCTGGACGGCGATTACCTCCATCACGAGCTCCAGGAGAAGGTCCTCGGGAAGTTCGACGTGTCCTACACCGACGAATCGGGGCTTCACGACCTCGTCGACAGGGGCCAGGAGGCCCTCGCCGACGCCGAACTCACCGAGGACAAGCAGGCCATGGAGACGTTCTTCAAGGAACTCCACGGCGGCGAAAAGGCGACCTACGGGTTCGGTCCAACCCGGGAGAACCTGATCATGGGATCGGTCGAAACCCTGCTGCTCTCCGAGGACCTTCGAGAATCGGTCGTCACCTACGAGTGTCCGGAGGGACACAAAGACCGCGAACTGATCGATCCACGCCACGACACCCCAGAGCACACCTGTGAGGAGTGTGGCGCAGAGCCCGAATCAGTGGAGCGGGAGGACGTCATTGAGCACCTGATAGCCATCGCCGAACAGCGGGGCACCGAAACTATGTTCATCTCGACGGACTTCGAGAAGGGCGAGCAGTTGCTCACCGCCTTCGGCGGCATCGCGGGGATTTTGCGGTATCGAACCGGCGTCTGAGGGGCGAAAGCTTTCGTGTCCGGGAGCCATTGACGCACTCATGGCCCCGTCTCGTCGGGCCGTACTCCGCGGTTTAGGGACCACGATCAGTGGCGGCATTTTGGCAGGCTGTTCGGCACCCGTCCGTTCGACTCCCACCCCGACGGGAATCCGCGTCGGCTCGAAGCCCTGGCCAGAACAGGAGATACTCGGCTATCTCGCCTACCAGCTCCTACAGCGAACCGACGGGTTCCAGGCCGTCGACGGAATCGGCGCCGGGAATTCCTCGACAAACTGGGAACAGCTCAAACAAGGCACCCAGGACCTCTACTTCGAGTACACCGGGACTATCTGGCTCGAACTGCCCAAAAAGCGGACGAAACGCTTCAGTGACGCCGAGCGGCTCTATCGCCAGGCGAAGGCGAAAGCCGCCAGTCAAGGAATCGCCTTGGGCCAGCCGGCACCGTTCTCGAACGAATGGGTGATCGTCCTGGCCCGCCCCTTCGCGGAGCGCACCGGTGTCGAGACCGTCGGCGAGCTAATGCGATACCTGGAGACCTCGCCCGATGCGTTGACCGTGGCCTTCGACGAGCCGTTCACGAAGCGGCCGGACGGCTGGCCAGGATTGAGCCGCTATTACGCGCTGGATCCGGAAGCTCGCGAAACTCTCGAGGACAAAAACCTGATCGTCACGTCGATCGGTCTCCCGTACGAGCTCATCGCCCGCGGGGAGTGCGAGATCGGCACCGGGCTCGCCACGGATCCGCAACTGGAGCGGGAGTCCCTCGTCGTCCTCGAGGACGAACGGGACTTTTTCCTGCCCTATCAACCGGTCCCCGCCGCGCCGAAAGCGATCCAGGAGGACCATCCTGCCGTCTTCGAGCTTCTCGCTCCCGTGCTCGAGAGCCTCGGACAGAAGACGATACGGGGGCTGAACCGCGAGGTGATCTTCGATGGTCGCCGGCCGAGCGAAGTTGCCTTGCGCTACCTCCAGACGGGGGGATTTCTGTGAAACGCCGTCGATCGGGCCCGTCGTCTCGCTGGGGACCCGACTCCGGAGGTGATCGGGGTGCCGGATGATTCCCCGCCGGTCTTCGAGCGCGGAGTCACTGTGATCAGGGGATCGTTTCGTCGGAAGCTTGGCGCGGCCCTGTTCGTTGTGCTTGTGATCACGTTCGGGATGACCCTCGGGCTCTACTTCCAGGTCGGCGGTCTGCTGGACGACGACGTCGAGCAGTCCATGACGGCTGCGGCGTCCGCGGAAGCCGGCGAGTTGAACGAGTGGGTCGCCCAAAAACGGCAGATCACCCGGCTGCTCTCCGACCACCAGGTCTACGAGTCGGGCGACGACGAGGCGATTCGAAGGTTTTTGCAGGATCAGCGTGCCCGGCAGGTCGAGGCCTCGGTCAGGGAAGCCTTCGTCATCGATCGGAGCGAGGAGATCGTCGCGACCAGCGCTGATCCCGCACTCGAGGGGACCCAAGTCGTGGACCTCCCGTGGGAGGAGCGGTTTGCCTTCACGTCCTTCGACAGCGTTCGTATCACCGACCCCTACAAGCTCCAGGACGGGACGAACGTCATCGGATTCATCTCGCCGATCCCGGAGCAACCGGGCTCGCTTTTGGTCCTTGCCTTCGAGAGCAGTGCGGTTTTCACCCGCTTCGAACATCCAGTCGAGGGCGGACTGACCCGGATCGTCAACTCCAACGGGACAATAGTCTTCGCCGACAACCAGTCCGTCACCCTCACTCAGTACCTGCAGGAGAGCCCCAGGGCACCGATCGTCAGCAGCGGACTGCGTGGCAACAGAGGGTTCACTGACGAGCCAGCCTATGCGGCACAGAGCCCGGAAAGGGACCTCGTTGCGGCCTACGCGCCGGTTCCGGGAACCGACTGGGTCGTTATCGAGCACGCACCCGCCTCGGCAGCCTATGCCATCCTCGGCGAGGCGAGAAAGTGGATCATCGCCGTCACCGCGGTGGGACTCGTCGGCCTGCTCTCGGTGGTCGGGCTCCTCGGACGGGACGTGACCACCGCTCTAGCGGCCCTCCGGCGCCGAACCCGACGGATCGAACAAGGCGACTACGAAGTGGAGTTCGCTGTCGACCGCCCCGACGAGTTCGGGGCCCTCAATCGGGCGCTGGCCCGGATGCGGGATACCTTGCGGGATCGCATCACGGAGATAGAGGCGACCTCTGCGGATCTCGCCGCGACGAACCGGACCCTGCAGAAGCGCTCACAGATGGTCCGGGTCCTCAACCGGATCCTGCGGCACAACGTCCGCAACGACGTCAACGTCATCCTCGGACGGGCAGAAATCGCCACGGAGCGGGTCTCCGACCAACGAACGCGGGAGGACATCCAAGAGATCCAAGACGTGGCCCGGCGACTGGCTGGCCTCTCCGATCGCACCATGCGGATCACGCACCTCGTCGCCGAATCCGAAGACACTGCGACCGTCGACCTGGCCGACCGCCTCCCCGCGGCCCTCGAACCGCTGGACGCCGCTGAAAACGCGGCCACGGTGACCGTCACGATTGAGGAAGGACTCGACGGCGTGATGGTGCCCGCACCGCTTCCAAACGCCGTCAGCGACGTCGTCGGTCAGATCGTCGATCATGCCGCCGGGCCCGTTGCGGTCGCCGTCGAACTCGCTGGAACGGAATTAGAAGACGGCCGACGAGGCGTCGAGCTACGAATCGACGACGACGGCGACGGGCTCCCGCCGACGGACGTCGAGGCCGTCACCAGCCGAACGGAAACCGCCCTCGAACACGCCGACGGCGTGGGCCTGTGGCTTCTCGAGTGGACGGCCGAGGAAGCCGGGGGCGTCCTCGAACTCGATAAAACCGACGCGACCGTGGAGTTGACGTTCCCAGTGGACTGAACGGTGTGACCGTCGTGGGCAGCGGTCACTCCGAGCGGTCGAGAATCTGCTGGACTTGGGGTCGCCGTCGGTCGATGTCGAAGTGCGGTTGAATCCGTCCGCTAGCGGCAATTCGATCGACCAGGAGTAAGACGTCCACGCCCTGTTCCTCGGCCAGGTCCGCCAGCGCTTCGATCTCCTGTCGATTGATGGCTAAGGAACCCAGACGGGAGACAAACGCGGCGGCGAGGGCACCGTTCTCGCCGGTCGGGAACTCCCCAAGAATCCGGGAAAAGTCGGGGTACTCTGCCGGCGGATCGATCGGGGTGATCAGGGTCAAACAATCCCGGCAGATCTCGGCTGCTGCCGGCTCATCGGGGAGGTGTGGACGAACGGACTCCGGCACCGGAAAGGCCAGTGTCGGTCCGTCACAGTTCGGACAGGGCATACGAGAAAATCGGCACCCGCGGGGAAAACAGCGTCGTCCCGACTTCTACTTGGAAGGGGCCGACAGTTCAGTCCTCGGCCGCTTCGGCCGCCGCAGCAGCCGCCTCTTCTTTCTCCGCGGCCTCCTTGTTCGCCTTGATCTTCTTCATCCGGAAGATTTCCTCGCGTTCCTGCTCTTCGAGTTTCGATTCGATGTAGTCCTTCGACTCGTAAAGATCGGGCAACAGGGTGAACTCCAGGGCGTTGACCCGCCGCTTCGTGGTTTCGATTTCGCCGAGCATCTTCTTCATCGCAGTCTCGACTTCGGCGGCGAGGATCACCAGTTCCAGGAGTTCCTCGAACGCTTCGGCGGTTTCGTCGATGCGCGCGCTGGTCCCGAGAAGGCCGTAGCCCCGTTCGTTAAGATTCTTTTTGACCTTCGTGGACTCGATCTGCGGGACGACCACGCCCATGATGTTCTTCGATTCGAGGGTGATCTCGGGGTGTTCCTTGATCGCGGCCGCGGCCCCCCTGACCGCGACGTCGCCCTCCATTGCCCGGGTCATGTTGATCAGGTCCTGGGCGTCCTCGTACTGGGTCTCCATGTCCGAACGCACGTCCTGGGCCTGGTCGAGAATGTCCATGAACTCCATAATCAGGCCGTCACGCTTCTGTTCGAGCGTGTCGTGGCCCCGCTCGGAGAGTTCGATGCGATCCTCGATCTGCATCAAGTTCTTCCGAGTCGGGGTGACGTCCGTGGCCATACGTTCTCTGAACGCGCCGTGGGTTAACCGTTTTCGGACCCGTCTCCAGCCACGCCCTCGATCTCGCCGGCATCGAGTTCGGCTTCGACGTTCGAGGCAGCTTCGACCAAGTTCCCTAACTTCTCTTGGGCCGGCTCGCGTTCCAGCGGTTTCATGCCACAATCCGGCGAAATCGTCAACTTCTCGGGCGGAATGTGCTCGAGGCCCTCGCGAATTCGCTCCTCGATCTCCGCGACGGTTTCGGCCTCGCGGGACTGCGTATCGACCACGCCGAAGCCGATGTCCATCGGGAACTCGCGGCCCTCGAAGACCTCGGCTGGATCGTCGGCGTCCTCGCTCGCGAACTCCAGATCGAGTTCGTCGACCGGGAACTCGGCCATCTCGTCGGCGAGGTTCGCGTAGTTTCCGGAGCAGACGTGCGTGCCAAATCGGACGTCCTCCGGCACGGCCGCCGCTACCTTCTCCAGACACTCCTGGGCCAGTTCGCCATGCGGTGACATGCCAAGCCCTGGCTCGTCGAGTTGGATCCATTCGACGCCAGCCTCGGCCAGGCGCTCTACTTCGACGGCGATGAGGTCCGCAAAGTCAAGCGCCAGATCCTCGATACTGTCGTATGCCTTCGGGCTGGAAAAAGTGGCCAAGGTAAACGGCCCTGTGATCGTCACTTTGACCGGTCTGGGGGAGACTTCGTCGGCGAATTCGAAATCCGAAACGAGCCACGGCTCGGCGGTCGAGACCGGTTCGGTAACGGTTGGCATGCTTCGGTTCCAGTCCGCATCCGACCCGCCTCCGTCCGGGGACCCGTAGCCGTCCACGACGTTCGTGAAGTAATCGACCATCCCCTCGCGGCGCATCTCGCCGTCCGTGAGGACATCCAAGCCAGCGGTGTACTGATCGAGAACGGCCGCCCGGGTGGCGTCGTCCTCGGCCTCGTCTCGGTCAGGTTGGTCGAGATCGCCGTTCTCGACGCCCGCTCGCACGTACTCGAGCCAGTCGGGTTGCGGGTAGCTCCCGACGACAGTCGTCAGCAGGAAGTGATCGTGATCGTGATGTGGTGGTCGGAACTGCTCGCGTGCCATCTGCTTGTCGAACGGGAAGCCGACACAAAAACTTGCCGCGGTTAGGCTTCGACTTCGATCTCTTCGCGGTAGTACTCCTCGATGAGGTCCTCGTCAATCCGGTTAAGCTCGGCCTTCGGGAACATCGAGACCAGTTCCCAGCCGATGTCCAGGGTCTCCTCAATGGACCGGTCGGTCGTAAAGCCCTGATCGACGAACTCCTCTTCGAAGCGATCCGCGAAGTCGAGGTAGGTGTTGTCCCGCTCGGAGAGAGCCTCCCGGCCGACGATGTTCACGAGGTCACGCAAGTCCTCGCCCTCGGCGTAGGCCGCATACAGCTGATCCGAGAGGTCGCCGTGGTCCTCCCGGGTCAGCCCCTCGCCGATCCCCTCGTCCATCAGCCGTGAGAGACTCGGCAGCACGTCCACTGGCGGTTGGACGCCCTGGGAATTGAGCCCCCGATCGACGTAGATCTGACCCTCGGTGATGTAACCGGTCAGGTCCGGGATCGGGTGGGTGTCGTCGTCCCCGGGCATGGTGAGGATCGGGATCTGCGTAATCGATCCCTCCTGCCCCTCGATGCGGCCGGCCCGCTCGTAGAGTTGGGCCAGGTCCGTGTACATGTAGCCGGGATAGCCACGTCGACCCGGAACCTCCTCGCGGGCCGCGCCGATCTCACGCAGGGCCTCACAGTAGTTAGTCATGTCCGTGAGGATGACCAGAATGTGATACCCCTTCTCGAAGGCCAGGTACTCCGCGGTCGTCAACGCGAGCCTGGGGGTGATGGTCCGCTCGACGGCCGGGTCGTCTGCGAGATTGAGGAACAGCGTCGAGCGCTCGAGCGCGCCCGTTCGCTCGAAGTCGGCCATGAACTCGTTGGCCTCCTCGCGAGTAATTCCCATGGCGCCGAAGACGACGGCGAATTCGCTTTCCTCGCCCTCTTCCTCGGCTTCCGGCACCGTCGCCTGGCGAGCAATTTGCAGCGCCAGGTCGTTGTGCGGCAGCCCGGAGCCGGAGAAAAGCGGGAGCTTCTGCCCGCGAACGAGGGTGTTCATCCCGTCCAGGGCCGAAATGCCCGTCTGAATGAACTCCCGCGGGAACTCGCGGGCGTACGGGTTCATCGCCGCGCCGACGATGTCCCGGCGCTCGTCCGGAACGATCTCCGGACCGCCGTCGATCGGGCGCCCGGAACCGTCGAGCACTCGCCCGAGGAGCCCTTCGGTGACCGGCATCTTGAGGGTCTCCCCGAGGAATCGAACCGTCGCGTCCCGGCCGATCCCTTCGGTGCCCTCCATGACCTGAATGGCCACGACGTCGCCGGAGGTCTCGAGCACTTGGCCGCGCTTTACGTCGCCGTCCGGGGTCTCGATCTCGACGATCTCGTCGTACCCGATCGGTTCGTCGGTCTCGACGAACACCAGCGGGCCGCTCACGTCGGTTATCGTTCGATATTCCTTCATCAGTAACGGGCCTCCAATTGGTCGGTGATCTGGGTTTCGACGTCCTCGATGAACGGTTCCCAGTCCTCGCTCGTGTTCATCCGATTGAGTCGCGGTAAGTCCTCGACTGCGGTGATTTCTTCGACGGGGACGCCGGCCTCCAGTGCCTCGAAGGCCGCGTCATTGACAGTCTTGATCGCCTGGAGCATCCGATAGGTCTTCTCCGGCCGACAGGAGGTGTCGACCTCGTGGAAGGCGTTTTGCTGCAGCCAGGCTTCCCGGATGTACCGGGCGATTTCGAGGGTGAGCTGCTGGTCCTCGGGCAGGGCGTCCTTGCCGACGAGCTGGACGATCTCCTTGAGTTCGGCCTCCTCGTCGAGCACGTCGATCGCCCACTGGCGAAGCTCCGGGAAGTCCCGGGCCACGTTCTCCTCGTACCACGGGTCGAGCTGATCGCGATAAAGCGAGTAGGAATCACTCCAGTTGATCGCCGGGAAGTGCCGGCGTTCGGCCAGGTCGGCGTCGAGCGCCCAGAAGACGTTGACGATTCGCAGGGTGTTCTGAGTGACCGGCTCCGAGAAGTCCCCGCCGGGCGGTGACACCGCGCCGATGACCGAGACCGAGCCCTCGGTGCCGTTGATGTTCTCGAAGTAGCCCGCTCGCTCGTAGAAGGCAGCCAGCTCCGAGCCGAGGTAGGCCGGGTACCCTTCCTCGCCGGGCATCTCCTCCAGCCGGGAGGAAATCTCCCGCATCGCCTCGGCCCAGCGAGAGGTCGAGTCGGCCATCAGGGCCACGTTGTACCCCATGTCGCGGAAGTACTCCGCCATCGTGATCCCGGTGTACACCGAGGATTCGCGGGCCGCAACGGGCATATTCGAGGTGTTGGCGATGAGCGTGGTCCGGGCCATCAGCGGGTTGCCCGAGATCGGGTCCTCCAGTTCCGGGAAGTCCTCGATGACCTCGGTCATCTCGTTGCCACGCTCGCCACAGCCGACGTAAACGACGATGTCCGCATCGGCCCACTTGGCGAGCTGGTGCTGGGTGACGGTTTTGCCCGAACCGAAGGG
>Ga0207714_1000224_pt1 | contig 38328 bp, 37 predicted proteins | sample PonA232FremontCA_2_FD_187270 | JGI IMG/M metagenome (GOLD analysis project Ga0207714, IMG submission 187270) | Marine sediment microbial community from Fremont, CA, USA - Pond A23 Sediment 2 (SPAdes) | ecosystem: Environmental > Aquatic > Marine > Unclassified | place: USA: Fremont, California...
GGCGTAGACCATCGAGCTGTAGCCGAACAGCGGCTTGCGGGCAAAGGTGGGGATGATCGTCGAGATAATCCCGAACGCCGGCAGGATCAGGATGTAGACCTCGGGATGCCCGAAGAACCAGAAGATGTGCTGATAGAGCACGGGATCACCGCCACCCGCGGCGCTGAAGAACGTGGTGCCAAAGTACTGATCGGTGAGCAGCATGGTCACCGCACCGGCCAGTACCGGCATGACCGCGATCATCAGGTAGGCGGTGATCAGCCACGTCCATACGAACAGCGGCATTTTCATCAGGCTCATGCCCGGGGCCCGCATGTTCAGGATCGTGGCGATGACGTTGATCGAGCCCATGATCGAGCTGATGCCAAGCACGTGGATCGCGAAGATCACGAACGGGAAGGCGGTACCGGTCTGGAGCATGAGCGGCGGATACATGGTCCAGCCACCCGCCGGGCCACCGCCGGGCATGAACAGCGTCGACAGCAGCACGGCAAAGCCGAACGGCAGCAGCCAGAAGCTCCAGTTGTTCATGCGCGGCAGCGCCATGTCGGGCGCGCCCACCATCAGTGGGATCATCCAGTTGGCCAGCCCGGTAAACGCGGGCATGACCGCGCCGAAGATCATCACCAGCGCGTGCATGGTGGTCATCTGATTGAAGAAGTACGGATCGACAAGCTGAAGGCCGGGCTGGAACAGCTCGGCGCGGATCACCAGTGCCATTGCGCCGCCCACCAGGAACATGGCCAGCGAGAACAGCAGGTACATCGACCCGATGTCCTTGTGGTTGGTGGTCACCAGCCAGCGGGTGAAACCGGTCGGCTCCCCCTCATGCGATGCGTCGTTGTAGGTCGTTGCCGTCATCTCAACCATCTCCCCTGTCTGATTCTGTTTACCGGGCGGCCAGCTCGCCATCGGTCTCCGGCGTCGTGTCGGCATCGGCATCCGCCGTCATGCCCTCACCACTGGCCTGGCGGTTGGCAAGCCAGGTCTCGAACTCCGCCTTGGGCAGGGCCTCGACCACGATGGGCATGAAGCCGTGGTCACGCCCGCACAGCTCGGCACAGCGGCCGCGGTAGACCCCCGGCTCTTCGATTTCGGTCCACATCTCGTTGACATAGCCCGGGATCGCATCCTTTTTCCAGCCCAGATCCGGCATCCACCACGAGTGGATGACATCCGCGCCGGTGATCTGAAAGCGGATGCGGGTGTCGACCGGCAGGACCAGGCGCTGATCGACGTTCTGCAGGTAGTTGTCCACCGACGCCGGCTTGATTCCCGAGTCGAGGCGCCGCGCCCGGTCACTGTCAGTGGACAGCCGGCTCAGGAACTGCACGTCTTCGCCGCGGTATTCATAGCCCCAGAACCACTGATAGCCGGTTACCTTGACGGTCATTTCCGAGCCGCTGGTGTCGTCGAGGTCGATCAGCACCCGGGTGGCAGGCACCGCCATGGCCACCAGAATGACCAGCGGGATAACCGTCCAGACGATCTCCATGGTGGTGCTGTGATGGAATTTCGAAGGGGTCACGCCACGCGATTTCCGATGCCGGAAAATCGAATAGAACATGGCTCCGAACACGCCCACACCAATCACCACGGTGATCATGAAAATGGTCATGTGCAGGCCATAGATCTCGCGACTCGACTCGGTGACTCCCTGCGTCATGTTGAGCAGGCCAAAGTCGGCGCTGGCCGGTGCGGTGATCAAGGCGGCCGCCAGGGCGGTCAGTTGACCCGCGCGCTTCATCGCGGTTGCTGCAGTCATCCCGATTCTTCTCCAACGTTAGCGGTGAGCCCCGGCTTCCAGGATCTCCCCGGCCCATTCGATTCGGTGGCCATCACCGGACGCTCATCCCCCCATCGGGCCATCGGCCCGATACAGGCCCGCAGCGCCCGCTCAAGGCTGCGTCGCTCGTCCGTGTCGAGAAACGCGCCAATCACCAGCGACTGATCCCGCGAGCGCAGCAGCAACTGGGTTTCGTCCCAGCGCCGGGACACCCGGCGAAGCTGCACATCGGTCCAGGTCCGGTCCATTTCGAAGCGCTGCTCGACCCGGCCGCAGCCCTTTTCCACCACCACGGCGTTGTCCACGACGTGAATGATCTCGCGGTCGAGCGAGCGTCGCGCCGACTTGTACAGCGCCCATCCCAGCGCCGTCACTTCAATGCCCGCAAACGGCAGGATCGGCCAGAGCCCGTACCAGGTACAGACCAGCGCAATCCCCAGACATACCGTGCTGATGCCGGCAAAAATCAGCATCGTCTGCCGCCAGTCGGGCGCGATATTGGGCGCCAGAACAAAGCGGCGGCCGTGATTCGGCTCGCTTTCCGTCCGGGTACTCATGGGCCCGCCCCGCTCGGGTTAAAACTGATAGGCGTCAAGTTTAGTGAATTCCGCGCGCGGAGGAAAGCAACACCCCCGACGCCGATCGCCTCAGCGCTGGCGATGAGGCATTGACAGGGTATCCAGCGGCACCCGCACGGCGCCGTCATCGCCGGTCATCTGCATCTGCGCATCGGTGCCCCAGGCGTGCCCGTAGGCGATTTCCCAGGTTGCCGGCAACCGGCCCTCGGCGTCGGCAAGCGCCTGATAGGCGGTTTCCATGGCCTGCCAGCGCTGCCTCGAGGTGAGGCCCGGCTGGCGGGCCGCCAGGGCATTGCGCAGTCCCAGCGCGTCAAGATCGCGGATCAGGGCGGGCACATCGGCATAGGTCAGCGTGAAATGCTCCATGTCCATCACCGGATCCGCCAGGCGGGCATTGACCAGGGCATCGCCAATATCATGCATATCAACAAAGCCGTGCACATGCGGCGTCTGGTCGGCTGCCTGCCAGGCCGTGCGCAATTCGTCGAGGGTATCCGGCCCAAAGGTGGCAAACAGCAGCACGCCGTCGGGGCGCAGCACGCGCTGCAACTCGCGGGCCGTGGGCGCCAGATCGGGCACGCGATGCAGCGCCAGACTCGAGACCACCAGATCAAAGCTGTCATTGCGAAACGGCAGCTGATCGAGCCCCGCGCACACCCCCGGCGGACGGCGCCAGCGGCCGGCCCGCCGCCGCGTCTGCGCCACCAGCGGGGCGACCAGATCCATGGCGTAGTAATCCGCCCGCGGATAGCGCTTGCGCAGCGCCTGGGTGTTCAGTCCGCTGGCACAGCCAAGATCCAGCATCGCGGCCGGCTGCAGGCGGATGTAGTCGAGCCGTTCCACCAGTCGTCGACTGACCTCGCCGTGGAGCACCGCCGCCTCGTCGAAACGCGGTGCGGCGCGCTCCAGCCGGCGGCGAAGCACCCGGGGATCAAGCTGCAGGGGATCATCGGCGAGATCTGACATACGTCCATCCTGACATAATCCGCCGCCGGTCGGCAGCGCCCGCCCGGGTACTGGTCGCGGCCCGGGCGCACCGGCAGTCTGGCGGCATGAGCCGACCCCCCGCCAAGCCGCCTCAAACCCGCACCGCGTGGCGGCCGCCCGGCCGCTGGGCGGCGTTTTTGCACAACCTGTTCAGCGGCCGCTGCCGGTTCTGTCAGGCCCGCAGCCTGGCGTGCCCGCTGTGCCCCGGCTGTCGCGAGGATCTGCCCTGGATCAGCGCGGCCTGCGAGCGCTGCGGCCTGCCGCTGGCCTCGGGCGAGCCGCTTTGCGCGGGCTGTCGCACCGCACCGCCGCCGCTTGATCGAACCCGCGTGATCTGGACCTACAGCGATGGCGTTGATGACCTGATTCGGGCGTTCAAGCTGCACGAGGATCTGGCTGCCGGCCGTCTGCTGACCGAGCTGGCCGCCGAGGCACTGCATCAACGCCGCACCCCCTGCCAGGGCCCGCTGGTGCCCATGCCGCTGCATCCAACCCGCTATCGCCGGCGCGGCTTCAACCAATCGGCGCTAATCGCCGGCTGGCTGGGGCCGCCGGTGGCGTCATCGCTGATCCGGCGCCACCGCTACACCGCGCCCCAGCGTGGCCAGACGGCCGCCGACCGGCGCACCAACCTGCACGGGGCATTCCGCTTGCAGCGCCCGCCCCCGCCCGCAGTCACTCTGGTGGATGACGTCGTGACCACCGGCGCCAGCCTGGCGGCGGTGGCCGATTGCCTGCGCCAGGGCGGGGTCAAGCGCATCGAGGTGATCGCCCTGGCCCGGGCGATTTAGCCGCCTGTCAGATAGGACAGCGCAATACCCACGAACACCACACCGCCGTACAGATTGTTGTTGAGAAACGCCCCAAAACTGCCGTCACGGCTGCGGTCGCGGATCAGCCACTGCTGGCGCAGGAACAGCCCAGCGCCCAGCGCCAGCGCCAGGTAGTACACCGGCCCCAGGCCGGCGCGCCAGCCGATCACCGCCAGCAACAGCGTCAACAAGACCTGCAGCAGCCCGATCATGGCCCGGTCGTAGCGCCCGAACAGCACCGCCGTGGACTTGATGCCCACCTTCAGATCGTCGTCGCGATCGACCATGGCGTACTGGGTGTCGTAGATGGTCGCCCACACCACCGAGGCGGCGAATACCAGCCAGGCGAGCGCCGGCACATTGCCGGTCTGGGCGGCAAAGGCCATGGGGGCTGCCCAGCCGAAGGCCGCCCCCAGGTGGACCTGCGGGAGATGGGTGTGGCGTTTCATGAACGGATAGGTGGCGGCAAGGGCCACACCGCCCAGCGAGAGCAGGATCGTGAGCCGGTTCATGAGCAGCACCAGGGCGAAGGCGATCAGGCACAGGGCCACAAACAGCAGTAGCGCCTCGCGCTCGCTGACCTCGCCGGTGGTCAATGGCCGGGTACGGGTGCGTTTGACGTGGCGATCAAAGTCGCGATCGGCATAGTCATTGATCACGCAGCCGGCGGCGCGCATCACCACCACGCCCAGCACGAACACCACCAGCACATCCAGCCGCGGCTCGCCGGCCGCCGCCAGCCACAACGCCCAGAGCGTGGGCCACAGCAGCAGGAAGTTGCCGATGGGTCGGTTCAGGCGCGCCAGCCGGGCATACAGCGCCAGCCGATGCCCCCAGTCGGTGACGGATGCGCTCATGCGTGCAGCTCCTCGATCAGGGGTTGCAGGAAAACCTCGGTCACCAGCAACGGACGGCCGGCGATCGAGAACACCGAGCGCCGCGCCCATTGCGGTTGGGCGCCCTGCGCCCGGGCCCGGGCGCCCAACCGCGAGTCGCCGGTCAGTGCCGCCACCTCGATGGGCCCGCGGGCCACCGGGTAGCGGCCAAACAGCAACGCCCCCAGCGGTTGCCGCCCCAGGGTGCGCAGACGGCGCAGTGGCCCCTCGAGACTGTGACGCGGAATGACGCTGCGGGCATAGATCCAGGGCTGGTCCCCGGCGCCCAGCCTGACCTCACGAATCCACAGCCAGGCCGGCCCGGGGGCGCCCAGCCGGCGACGCTCGTCCGGCCAGGGCCGCCCCCAATACTCGCGCAGGACCTGCACGTCGAACGCGCCGCCGGCCTGCGCCCGCAGTCGCCGGGTCAGCGAACCCGGTTCGTCCAGCCAGTCGCGGACGGCCCCCGGCCGCGGACGAGCGCCGGGCACACCCCGCGGTCGCCAGTGACGCAGTCCCGGCTCAGCCATGCTGGAATCCCCTCATACCTGTGCGTAACGCTCGCCCTCGCCCACCCAGCGGCGAATCAACTCGGACACGGCCACCGGATCGGCGTCGAGCAGCTCGCGCGCCGCCACCTGGACCGAGTCCAGCAGATCGCCGTCGCGGGTCAGATCCGCAATCCGATAGGTCAGCGCCCCGGTCTGGCGCGTGCCCAGCACTTCGCCGGGGCCACGGATTTCGAGATCGCGCCGGGCGATGCGAAATCCGTCGTTGCTCTCGCGCAGCACGCCCAGGCGCGCCCGGGCCGTATCGCCCAGCGGACCATGGTACAGCAGCACGCAGCTGCTTCGGGCATGCCCGCGCCCCACCCGGCCGCGCAGCTGGTGCAATTGCGAGAGACCCAGCCGCTCGGCATTCTCGATGATCATCAGCGAGGCGTTGGGGACATTGACACCCACTTCGATGACGGTGGTGGCCACCAGCAGATCGATCTCGCCGGCCTCGAATTGCGCCATGACATGCTCTTTGGCGGACGCCGACAGGCGCCCGTGCACCAGCCCGATACTCAGCCCCGGCAGTTGCTCGCGCAGTCGCTCAGCGGTGGCTTCGGCCGCCTCGGCTTCGAGCCAGTCCGAGTCCTCCACCAGGGTGCACACCCAGTAGGCTTGCCGGCCCTGCGCGCCGACCGCCCGAATGCGCTCGATGACGGCTTCGCGGCGGGTGTCCGGGAGGGCGACGGTCTGCACGGGCAAACGCCCCGGCGGCAACTCGTCGATCACCGAAGTATCCAGATCGGCGTAGGCAGTCATCGCCAGCGTGCGCGGGATGGGTGTGGCGGTCATCACCATCTGATGGGGCTGGTGACGGTCGCTGCCCTTATCCCGCAACGCCAGACGTTGATGGACGCCGAAGCGATGCTGCTCGTCGATCACCACCAGGCCCAGCGACTGGAACACCACATCGGCCTGGAACAGCGCGTGGGTGCCCACCACCACCTGGATGTCGCCGGCGGCCAGCCCGCTCAGCGTGGCCCGCCGCTGGGCGGCTCCAGCGCGGCCGCTCAGCCAGCCGACCCGCAACCCGAGGGGCTCGAGCCAGTCCCGAAAGCTGCGCTCGTGCTGCTCGGCGAGCAGCTCGGTGGGGGCCATGATCGCCACCTGCCAGCCGGCGGCCACGGCATGCAGGGCGGCCAGCGCCGCGATCACCGTTTTGCCCGAGCCGACATCGCCCTGCACCAGTCGCAGCATGGGCACCGCCTGGCCCAGATCGGCCAGCACCTCGGCGTGCACGCGCTGCTGGGCGCCGGTCAACTCAAACCCCAGCCCGTCCAGAAAACGCGCTGCCCCGGCCCTGTCCTCACCAATCACCGGCGCGGGCATGACCTGCTGCTGGGCGGCGCGCAGGCGCAGCAGACTGAGGCGGTGGGCCAGCAGTTCCTCGAAGGCCAGGCGCCGCACGCTTGGGTGCCGCCCCTCGAGCAGTGCATCGACATCGCTATCGGCGGCCGGCGCATGGACCTGCGCCAGGGCCGTGTCCAGCGATGGCAGATCCAGGGATGCGCGCAGCGGCGCGGGCAACCACTCGGTGACGGCGCCGGGTCGTGCCAGTGCGGCCGCAATGGCCCGCCGCAGCGCCGCCTGGGTCACACCCTCGGTGGCCGGATAGACGGGCTTGAACTCGCCCTGCGCGGGAGCGGCACCGGCCTCCACGCGCTGCCAGTCGGGATGGACCATCTGCAGGACCACCGGCCCGGCACGGGCCTCGCCAAACACCCGCAGCGACACGCCGCGGGCCATCTGGCGCTGCTGACTGGCGTAGAAATGAAAGAACACCAGCTCGAGACTGCCGGTGCCGTCGCTGATGCGACAGATCAGCCGCCGGCGTTGCCCGCCCACGATCTCCACCGCGGTTACCGTGCCATCCACCAGCGCCGCCACGCCGGGGACCAGCTCGCCGATGGCCCGCACCCGGGTGCGATCCTCGTAGCGATTGGGCAGGTGAAAGGGCATGTCCTCGACCCGCTCGAGCCCCAGCCGCGCCAGTTTCTCGGCGAGCCGTGGACCGATCCCCGGCAAGCGGGCCACCGGCGTGCCCGACGCGGCGGCGCCCTCGGTCATGGATCAGGCGTCTTCGGCCAGGCTCAGGATTGCCTCGACCTCGACCATTGCCCCCTTGGGCAGCTCGCGCACGCCGACCGCGGCACGCGCCGGGTAGGGCTCGGCAAAGGTCTCCGCCATGATGTCGTTGACCGTCGCGAAATGGCCGAGGTCGGTCAAAAAGATCGTCAGCTTGCAGATCGAGGCCAGATCGCCCCCGGTGGCGATGCAGACGTGGCGCAGGTTATCGAATACCTGCCGGGTCTGGACTGCGATATCCCCCTCGACCAGGGTCATGGTGGCGGGATCCAGCGGGATCTGACCCGAAATGAAGGCCAGATCGCCGACCTGCACCGCCTGCGAATAGGGCCCGATCGCCGCCGGGGCCTGATCAGTCTGAATGATACGGCGTGTCATGGCTTGCTCCGTTTTGTGATGACTCGGGGCGCTCAGCCGCGCCGCCGGGTGATGCGCTGCACCGCCGACAGGCCCCGCAGCCGGCGCATGATACGCGCCAGATGGACGCGGTCACGCACCCCCACCACCAGCCGCAGGGTGGCAATCATGTCGGCTTTCTCGTCGATCTCGACGGCGTCGATGTTGGAGTCGAGATCGGAGATGACCGCCGCGACACTCGCCAGCACACCCCGATTGTTCATGACGTCCATGTCCACGGCCACCGGATAGTCGCCCTCGGCGATGGCGCCCCAGCGCACGTCCACCCACTTCTCGGGGTGCTTGCGGTACTCGCGGATGTTGTTGCAGGCCTCGTGGTGCACCACCACGCCGCGTCCGGCGCTGGCAAAGCCGACAATGGGATCGCCCGGGATCGGCCGGCAGCAGCGCGCAAACGCCACCACCGCGCCTTCGGTGCCCTGCAGAGTCAGTGCGCCCCCGGTGCCGGCGGCCTCCGACCGGTCGGCGGCATCGTCACCCCCGGCCAGATAGCGGGCCACAAACCAGGGCAGCCGACGGCCCAGGCCGACTTCCTCGAACACCTGCTCGACATCCTCGACGCCGAACGACTCGAGGGCCGCCGCGATCTGATCGTCGCCGAGATCGCCCAGGCTCAGATCCATGGCGTTGAGACCGCGCTCGACCAGACGCCGACCCAGGTCAGTGGCCTCGGCACCCTGCAGTCGCTTGAGGCTCTGACGGATGGCCGAGCGCGCCTTTGCGGTCACCACAAAATCGAGCCATGCCGGATTGGGACGGGCGACCGGCGCGGCGATGATCTCGACCGTCTCGCCGGTCTTGAGCGGCGTGCGCAGCGGGGCGAGGCGATTATCGATGTTGGCGGCAATGCAGGCATCACCGATCTCGGAGTGAACGGCGTAGGCAAAGTCCACCACCGTGGCGCCCTTGGGCAGCTCCATGATGTCGCCGCCGGGCGTAAATACGTAGACCTCGTCAGGGAGCAGATCGATCTTGACGTTTTCGATGAACTCCAGCGAGTTGCCCACGTTTTCCTGGATCTCGAGCAGACCGTGCACCCACTCGCGGGCGCGGGTCTGGGCGACATTGCTGGGCTGGCCCGGATCCTTGTACAGCCAATGCGCGGCGATCCCGGCCTCGGCCACGCGATCCATCTCGGCGGTGCGAATCTGCACCTCGAGCTGAACGCGGCGCGGCCCCAGCAGGGTGGTGTGCAGGCTCTGATAGCCGTTGACCTTGGGGATGGCGATGTAGTCCTTGATCCGGCCCGGCAGCGGTTTGTAGCGCCCGTGGCAGTGGCCCAGCACCCGGTAGCAGGTATCCACATCCGCGACCACCACGCGAAAGCCGTAGACGTCGAAGATATCCTCGAAACCGGCCTGCTTGCTGCGCATCTTCTGATAGATGCTCCACAGATGCTTTTCCCGGGCGCTGATCTGTGCGTCGATGCCCGCTTCGGTCAGGCTTGACTGAATCTCGTCACGGACATTATCCAGCAGCTCGCGGCGCGATCCGCGCTGCTGGCGCACCCGCTCCTTGAGAACGCGATAGCGCATCGGATGCAGGGCGGCAAACCCCAGGTCCTCGAGCTCCACCCGAATGCTGTTGATGCCCAGCCGCTGGGCGATCGGTGCATAGATCTCGAGGGTTTCGCGGGCAATTCGCGCACGCTTGCTGGGCGGCATCACAAAGATGGTGCGCATGTTGTGGAGGCGATCGGCCAGCTTGATCAGAATCACCCGGATGTCTTTCGACATGGCCAGGATCATCTTGCGGAAGTTCTCGGCCTGGGCCTCGGCCTTACTGCGAAAGTTGATCTGGGTGAGCTTGGAGACGCCATCCACCAGCTGCGCTACTTCCGGGCCGAAGGCCTCGGCGATCTCGGCTTTGGCGGTGGGCGTGTCCTCGATCACGTCGTGGAGGATGGCGGCGCAGAGGCTCTCGGCATCCAGCCCCATTTCACCCAGTGTCCGCGCCACCGCCAGCGGGTGGGTGATGTAGGGCTCGCCGGACAGGCGGCGCTGTCCCTGATGGGCCTGCGCGCCAAACTGATAGGCGCGATAGACTTTCTGGACGTTATGCGGGTCGAGGTAGTTTTCGAGCAGCGAACACAGATCGGCCGCCCGGGCCGCGGAGTCGTATCCCGATGTGTCGGGGGTGACTACTGCCTCGCTGCTGGCCATGACACCCCGGTCAGTCGCCGGTCTCCGCCCCGTCGTCCGCCGGCGGTTCGGCGGGCAGGTCGGCCGCTTGCGGCTCGGCCTCGCTGCTGGCGTCATCCAGCGCGCCCAGCGCCTCGGCCGCCTCCGCTTCGACGTTGAGGATGTCGGCGGTGACATAGCCCTCGGCGATCTCGCGCAGCGCGACCACGGTGGGCTTGTCGTTTTCCCAGTCCACCAGCGGCTGGGCGCCGTGCGCCACCTGTCGGGCGCGACGCGTGCCGGCCAGCACCAGTTCGAAGCGGTTATCGATGTTGTCGAGGCAGTCCTCAACCGTGACTCGTGCCATGGCGGCGATCTCCAGAATGAATGCGCTGTGGAATGCTTCCCAGTTTAGCCTGAAAGCCAGGTTGCAATAAAGGCTTGATTGTGCGGCCAGAAACGCCGGGGGACCGCGGGCTCAGCCCGACCCGTCGGTGCCGGTGAGCCGTGCCAGCGCATCGGCATGGACGCGCGTCTGCTGATCGGTGCCCAGCCGCCGCGCCCGGATGATGGCCTCGAGGTCGGCCAGCGCCACCGAAAAGTCGTCATTCCAGACCAGATAATCGTATTCGCGGCAATGGCTCATCTCGCTGACCGCCTCGGCCATTCGCGCCTCGATCACCGCATCGCTGTCCTGACCGCGGCCGCGCAGCCGGGCCTCGAGCACGTCCCGCGACGGCGGCAGGACAAAGATCGACACGCAGTCCGGCAGACGCTCGCGGATCTGGCGGGCCCCCTGCCAATCGATCTCCACCAGCACGTCGCGACCAGCGGCCAGATCATCGTCCACCGCGGCCCACGACGTCCCATAGCGGCGATCGAAGACGCGGGCGTGCTCGAGAAACGCATCGGCATCGATCAGGCGCCGAAACCCCGGATCATCCACAAAATGATAGTCATGACCGTCGCGCTCGCCCGGCCGCGGCCGACGCGTGGTGTGCGAGACCGAAAAGCACAGCCGCGGATCCCGCGCCATGAGCGCACGGAGTAGCGAAGTTTTGCCGGCGCCGGAAGCGGCCGACACGATATACAGAGTGCCCGTTGTGCCCGATTGCATGGGCGGAATGTTACCCTGCGCGCTTCATTTTCGCATCTTGCCAACCACCCGGGAGATCCGCATGCGCCCCAGCGGCCGAAGCCCTGACCAACTCCGCACCGTTCGCCTGACCCGCGACTTCACTCGACATGCCGAAGGCTCGGTGCTGGTGGAGTTCGGGGACACCCGGGTGCTCTGCACCGCCTCGGTCGAAGAGCGCGTGCCGCCGTGGCTGCGCAACAAGGGCCGCGGCTGGGTAACTGCCGAGTATGGCATGTTGCCGCGAGCCACCGGCAGCCGCACCGACCGCGAGGCCGCCCGGGGCCGTCAGCAGGGCCGCACCATCGAGATCCAGCGACTGATCGGCCGCAGCCTGCGCGCCGTGGTTGATCTGGAAGCCCTCGGCGAGCGCCGCGTGGTGGTGGATTGCGACGTCCTGCAGGCCGATGGCGGCACCCGCACCGCGGCGATTACCGGCGGCTATGTTGCCCTCGCCGACGCGGTGCAGACCCTGGTGCGGGCCCGCAAGCTGCGCCGCAACCCCCTGCACGGCCACGTCGCCGCGATTTCGGTGGGCATTCACCAGGGCACGCCTGTGCTCGACCTGGACTACGCCGAAGACTCCGAGGCCGAGACCGACATGAATGTCATCATGAATGATGCCGGCCACTTCATCGAAGTCCAGGGCACCGCCGAGGGCCATGCCTTCCGCCGCCCCGAGCTTGACGCCATGCTGGATCTGGCCGGCGCCGGCATCGCCGAACTGATCACCGCCCAGCGGACCGCACTGGAGGGCTGACATGGCGCTCATTGAGCGACTGGTACTGGCGAGTGGCAATCAAGGCAAGCTGGCCGAGCTCACCGCTCTGTTGAGTGGCCCCGTCGCCGAGATTGTCCCGCAGTCCTTTTACTACGTGCCCGAAGCGGCGGAAACCGGGACCACCTTTGTCGAGAACGCCCTGATCAAGGCGCGTAACGCCGCCGCCCACACCCGGCTGCCCGCCATCGCGGACGACTCGGGGCTCGAGATCCCGGCACTGGATGGCGACCCCGGCGTGCGCTCGGCGCGCTGGGCCGGCGAGGAGGCCAGCGACGCCGACAACAACGCCCGGTTGCGCGATGCGTTGATCGATCTGGGCGAGGATGAGCGCGGCGCCGCCTATCGCTGCGTGCTGGTGGCGCTGCGCCACGCCGATGACCCCGCGCCCCTGATCGCCGAGGGGGTGTGGACCGGGCAGCTGATCGAAACGCCCCAGGGCGAGGGCGGATTCGGCTATGACCCGCATTTCTACCTGGCTGAGTCCGGCTGCACCGCCGCCGAGCTGCCCGCCGACACCAAGAACATGCTGAGTCACCGCGGTCAGGCGCTGAGTGCCCTGCGTCGGCGGCTGGAGCAGGAATGGCGGCGGCCCTGACCCCGCCGCCGCTGGGGCTGTACGTGCACCTGCCGTGGTGCGTACAGAAGTGCCCCTACTGCGACTTCAACTCCCATGCGCTGCGCGGCGAGCTGCCCGAGACGGCCTACACCCAGGCCCTGCTGCGCGATGCCGAGCGCGAGGCCGTCGGTGCCGACGGCCGACGCGTCGACAGCGTTTTCATCGGCGGTGGCACGCCAAGCCTGTTCAGTGCCGAGGCCATTGGCACGCTGCTCGACGGCCTGCGCCAGCGACTCAACCTGTCCCGCACCGCCGAGGTTACCCTCGAAGCCAACCCCGGCACCCTCGAGGCCGGCCGCTTCGAGGGGTTTCTGGGCGCAGGTGTCAATCGGTTGTCCATCGGTGTGCAGAGCTTTGACACCCACCACCTCGAGCGCCTTGGACGCATCCACGGCGGCCACGAAGCGGCGGCGGCAGTGACGGCGGCCCAGCGTGCCGGATTCGAGCGCATTAACGTCGATCTGATGCACGGCCTGCCCGGACAGACCGCCGCCGAGGCGCTGGATGATGTCGAGCAGGCGCTGGCACTGGGGGTTCGACATCTGTCGCATTATCAGCTGACCCTCGAGCCCGGCACCGCCTTTTTCGCCCGTCCGCCGACACTGCCGGATGACGACCGGCTCGCCGACATCGAGGCGGCCTGCGCCGAGCGCATCGACGCCGCCGGACTGCAGCGCTACGAGGTATCCGCCTGGGCGGTTGCCGGCGAGGAATGCCGTCACAATCTGAACTATTGGCGCTTTGGGGATTATCTGGCGATCGGTGCCGGTGGCCATGCCAAGCTGAGCAGCCCGGAGGGGCGCATAAGCCGCACTCACAAGCAGCGGCTGCCGCGGCTCTATCAGGATCTGGCAGGCACTGATGCGGCCATCGCCGGGCGGCGCGACGTCGACACCGACGAGCGCCCGCTGGAATATCTGATGAACGCCCTGCGCCTGACTGACGGCACATCAATGGCCGATGCCCAGGCCCGCACAGGCCTGCCGGCATCGGCCTTTGAGCCGGGGCTGAGCGAGGCCCGACGGCGCGGACTGATGGTTCAGGACCCCTCGCGGCTGCAGGCGACGGTACTGGGCCAGCGCTTTCTCAATGACCTGCTGGAGCTATTTGAGTGATGATCGAAACGCTCACCATCGACTGCCCCTATTGCGGCGAGGCGTTTGCCACCGTGGTCGACTGCTCCGCCGGCGATCAGGACTACATCGAGGACTGCGTCGTGTGCTGCCGGCCCATCGAGTGCCGACTGACGGTCACCCCCGACGGCCCGGTCCTGACGGTGCAGCGCGACGACGACTGATCAGATCGGCAGCGGCGTCTTGTACAGCGCCACCATCACGATGTAGGCGTAGACCACCAGCGCGGCAAAAAACGCCGTCACCCGGATCGTCGCGGTGCGGCCGCGCTTGAGGGCGATGATGCCGAGGACGATATAGACCACCAGTGCGACCACCTTGGCGGTAATCCAGTCGTGGAGCACCACCGGGTAGCGCCAGCCGATCCAGGCCACTGCGAAGGCCGTGACCAGCAGCGTCGTGTCGATCACATGCGGCACGATCTTGACCCATTTGCGCTGCAGCATCGCCGAGCCGGCGACCATCCAGCCACCCCGCAGGATGAACAACAGAACCGTCAGCGTGGCGACGGTGGTATGCAGATGCTTGAGCCCGATATAGAGCATGGACGGTTTCCTGTTCGACGGCCGATTGAATCGCGCCATCCTACCGTCGCGGCATGACCCGGTCGAGCGCGTCTCTTGTACCGCTGGCAGCGACCGCCTAACATACGCGCATCTTTTAACCAGTGTTTCGAGAGACGGAATGAAGAAAAACATCCATCCCGAGTACCGCCAAGTGGTGTTTCAGGACATCTCCGCGGACTACTCGTTTCTGACCCGCTCGACGGTGAAGACCGACGAGACCATCCAGTGGAAGGACGGCAACGAATATCCGTTGGTCAAGGTCGAGATCTCCAGCGCCAGCCACCCGTTCTACACCGGCAAGCAGCGTGTGCTGTCGAGCGGTGGTCGGGTTGATCAGTTCCGTCGTCGCTATGGCGGGATGGCGAAAGGCTCCAAGGGCTGAGACCGGATAGCGCCGAGCGAACAGGAGGCGTCTCGATGGCCGACAAGACCGTCACGATCACCGACAATGAGACCGGCCGGCGAGCGGACATGCCGGTGCGCCAGGGCACCCACGGCTCTGACGTTATCGATATCCGCTCGCTGCCGAGCGATCTCGGCTACTTCACCTACGATCCGGGCTACGGCACCAGCGGCAGCTGCCAGAGCGACATCACTTTTATCGATGGTGAGCAGGGCATCCTGCTGTACCGCGGCTACCCCATCGAGCAGCTCGCCGAGCATGGCTCGTTCCTCGAGGTAGCGCGACTGCTGATTCATGGCGATCTGCCCAACAAGCGCGAGCTCGAGGAGTTCGAGGACGCCATTACCCGGCACACGATGGTCAACGAAAGCCTGCGGATCTTCTTTAACGGCTTTCACTACGACGCCCATCCGATGGCCATGCTGACCGGCGTTGTCGGATCGCTATCGGCGTTCTATCACGACGCCATGGACATCACCGATCCCGATAGCCGCCTGCTGTCGGCGCATCGCATCATCGCCAAGATGCCCACCATCGCCGGCGCCTCGTTCAAGCATATGGTGGGCGAGCCCTTCGTCCACCCGCTCAACCGCCTGTCCTACACCGGCAATCTGCTGAACATGCTGTTCGCGCGACCCAGCGAGGACTACGCGATCAACCCGGTGGCGGAGCGTGCCCTCGATCAGCTGCTGATCCTGCATGCCGATCACGAGCAGAACGCCAGCACCTCCACCGTCCGGCTGGCCGGCAGCACCGGGACCAACCCGTTCGCCGCCATCTCGGCCGGCTGCGCCGCCCTCTGGGGCCCCGCCCACGGTGGTGCCAACGAGGCGGTGCTCAACATGCTGAGCGAAATCGGCAGTGTCGATCAGGTCCCGAAGTACATCGAAAAGGCCAAGGACAAGAATGACCCGTTCCGGCTGATGGGCTTTGGCCATCGGGTCTACAAAAACTACGACCCGCGGGCGACGATCATTCGCAAGACCTGCCACGAGCTGCTCGATGAGCTGGGTGTGGGCAATGATCCGCAGCTCGAGCTGGCCATCCGGCTCGAGGAAATCGCCCTCGCCGACGACTACTTCGTCGAGCGCAAGCTGTATCCCAACGTCGACTTCTATTCGGGCATCATCTATCGCGCCCTGGGCATTCCCAAGGAGTTCTTCACGGTGCTGTTCGCCATCGGCCGCACGCCGGGCTGGATCGCCCAGTGGATGGAGATGCTCTCCGACCCCGAGCAGCGCATCGGTCGTCCGCGCCAGCTCTACACCGGCCCCGCCCGCCGCGACTACGTCCCGCTGCATCGCCGCGGCTAGGCCCTAGTCGACGGCGTCGGCGTCCTCGGCGATCAGCGCCTCGACGTCGCGACGGCTGGCCCGCTGCATGGGTCGGCCGTCGATCGGGCTTTTCGGCGGCTGGTGATTGCCACGCCCCGCAAAGACCGCCACCGTGATCGGCGTGTCGCCGGCCATGAAGTGGTGCACGGGGATCATCCCGTAGTCATCCTCGAACCGAAACCGCTTTTCCTGGGTGTCGAAGGGGATGTCGTGATCCATGAGAAAGAACACGACATCCTCGGGGGTATCGGCAAAGCAGTGCAGGTCCACCGCGCTCTGGTCGCCGGCGGTGCCATCCAGCACCGAGCCCGTCAGTCGCGGCCGGAACGCCGCGAAAAACGTCATGGCCTCAAGGGCCGCCTCCCGCAGTGACTGCAGGGCGGTGACCTGGCGCTCGCCGCCAAACAGACGTTGATAATCCTGCAGCGCCGCCTGGATCTCGCGGTTCTGCGGCAGATTGGTGGTCCGTGGGGCGTTCAGCTGCAGCGCTGCCTTGCGTTTGGCGATTGAGAAGTCCCGAATCCCCTCGACCGCCATGATGCGGGCCGACTCCTGAACCAGACGTTCGCGCATGCGGGCGTCGCGGTTGGCTTTTCCTCGGGCCATGATGGCGCACTCCAGGGTCAGAAAAGAGGGTCGTCCGCCCCCCCGGTGCGACCCGACGAGCCATCGTCACTGGGCGCGGGCGGTGGCGGGAGGTGATCGGTACGAAAGGTCTCGTACAGGGCGTCGCCGACATCACCGCTGACCCGCTCGCCGGTCTCGGGGTCGATTTTCACGGTCACCAGATCGCTGGGGCGCGACCACTCCGACGCGGGGCGCCCCGCGAGCGCCTCACCCATGAAGTCCATCCAGATGGGCAAGGCGGCACGACCGCCGGTTTCATAACGCCCCAGACTCTGGCGCTCGTCGAAGCCGACCCAGACCGTGGTCACCAGATCACCATTAAACCCCGAAAACCAGGCATCGTTCTGGTCATTGGTGGTGCCCGTCTTGCCGGCGATGTCCGAGCGCCCCAGTTCGCTGGCCCGGCGGGCGGTGCCCTCTTCGACCACATCGCGCAGCATCGAGCGCATCAGCCACGCATTGTCGGCGCTGATCGCGCGAGGCCGCTCGTCGGACTCGGCCGGGGACTGTTCAGCAACGGTTTCGCCGTCGTTGTCGACAATCCGTTCAATGACATGCGGCTCGATGGAATAGCCGCCATTGGCGAACACCGCGTACGCACGAGCCAGTTCCAGGGGCGTGACCTCGGCGGCCCCCAGTGCCAGCGACAGGTTGCGCGGCAAACGCTCGCGGGGCAGGCCAAAGCGCTGGAGGTGCGCCAGCGTGGGGCTGATGCCCACCCGGCGCAGCACCCGAATGGAGACCAGATTGCGGGAATAGGTCAGGGCTTCGCGCAGCCGGGTCGGACCAAACACTCGGCCGCTGTAATTCTCGGGGCGCCAGACATCCTCGAGCGCCGCATCGGCGAACACCACTGGCGCATCGTTGATCAGCGTCGCCGGCGTCAGGCCATTGGCAAGCGCCGCCGAGTAGATCAACGGCTTGAAGGCCGAACCGGGCTGGCGGGCGGCCTGAGTAACGCGGTTGAACTTGCTGAACGAAAAATCATAGCCGCCGACCAGCGCGCGGATCCGCCCGGTATCCGGGGTCATGGCGACCAGCCCGCTCTGGGGCTCGGGCAGCTGGGCCAGCCGCCAGCCGTCATCGGTCTCGCGGGCGTACACGACATCCCCCACCGAAAGCACATCACCCGGAGCGTCGGGATTGCGCCCCATGGCATTGCGGCCGAGTTGCGGCCGCGCCCACTGCATTCCCGCCCAGGGCAGCGCAAGACGCTCGTCTGCCGCAGTCAGCAGCGTGGCCCCGGTGTCCTCGAGCGCAGTCACCACACCCACGCGTAACGCTCCCGGACGCGGAAATCCGGACAACCGATCCAGCAACGCCGCGCGGGGTCCGTCGATGAGCGCCGGGTCAAGTTGCGCCAGCGGGCCTCGATAGCCGTGGCGTTCATCATAGGCGTGCAGCCCCGAGCGCAAGGCCTGACGGGCTTCGCGCTGGCGCTCGGCCGAGACGGTGGTGTAGACCGAATAGCCCTCGGTGTAGGCGGGGGTGCGGCCGAAACGCTCAACCAGCTGGGCACGCACCATCTCCGCAACATAGGGCGCGTCAACGCCGGGTTCGCGACGGTGCCGGTCGGCCGTGATGGGTTGATCCATGGCGCTTTCGTAGCGCTCCTGGTCGATCACGCCGGTTGTCAGCATGCGCCCCAATACATAGGCACGTCGGCTCAGCGCCTCGTCCGGATCGGCGAGCGGGTTGGAAGCCGAGGGGGCCTTGGGCAGCCCGGCGATCATTGCCTGCTCGGGCAGCGTCAACTCCGCCAGGGGACGTCCGTAATAGGCCTCCGCGGCCGCTGCCACGCCATAGGCCCGCTGGCCCAGATAGATCTTGTTCAGATACAGCTCGAGAATCTTCTGCTTGTCGAGCTGCTGCTCGATGCGCAGCGCCAGAAAGATTTCGCGGAGCTTGCGCAGGTAGGTCTGCTCGGAGCTCAGGAACAGGTTGCGGGCAAGCTGCATGGTGATGGTGCTGCCGCCCGGTCCTTTCTCACCGGTGCGAACCAGGTACCAGACGGCCCGGGCGATGCCTTCATAATCAACCCCGGGATGTTGATAGAAACGCTGATCCTCGGCGGCGATGAACGCATCGATCAGGGTCGTCGGGATATCCGAGAGATTGACGGGCGTCCGCCGCACTTCGCCGAACTCCTCGATGAGTTCGCCCTCGGCGGTGTAGACGCGCAGCGGCACCTGCAACTCGACATTGCGCACCGACTCGACGCTGGGCAGCCCGGGCGCCAGCAGGATATAGGCGGCAATCATGCCACCGGCTGCCAGGAGCCCCAGCGAGGCCAGCCCCGCCAGCATTTGCAGTGAGCGCCGAATGATGACCGACATGAACCTTCTTGCATGCACTGACCCGTCGAGGCCCGAGTATATCACCGCCGGCGAGGCCGACGGGTTGCGCGAGCCCAACGGCTCATGACCTGGCGACGACTGCAACGTCCCCGGCGCCCCGCCGTCGTCGGCATTGATTGCGGCACCACAGCCGTCAAGGCCGTTGCGCTGCGCCGGGTCGGCGACCGCACCGTGGTCACCGGCCATGCCATCGAGCCCTGTGCAGACGCCGACAACACCGCCGCCATCACCGCTGCCGCGCGACGCGCCGCCCCCGACGCGCGACTGGCCGCCACCGCACTCGCCGACGAACAGGCCATCACCCGGGTGATCAAGGTGCCGAAGGGCCTCAGCGAGGCGGCCCTTGAGACCCGGGTCCAACTTGATATCGAGGCCGCCCTCAAGCAGTCCCGCCAGGCGCTGGCCTTTGACTTTCGGCGACTCGCCGCCGAGCCCGATGGCGATCAGCAGGCCGTTCTGGTGGTGGCCGCCCGGGCCGAGGCCATCGCCCAGCGGCGGCGTCAGCTCCAGACAGCGGGCCTGCGCTGCACGTTGATCGACCTGGACGCCCACGCCAGCGTGCGCGCCGCACTGATGGACGACCGCCTGCCACTGGGGCCTGCCAGCGCCCCGGTGGCGCTGCTCGACCTGGGGACACGCCTGCGATTGGGCATCTTTGATCGCCAGCGCCTGCACTACTGCCAGGCCCACGACCTGAGCGATTCCCCCGGCGATACCGATTGTCTGCAGCGCATCGAGCAGGCCCTCGCCATGCATCACGGCAGTGCCTCAACCCGCATCCCCGATGCCATGGCCCTCATCGGCGGCGGCGCCCGTCCGGCACTGGCGGCGGCCATTGCCAGCCGGCTGGGCAGCGACTGCCACTTGCCGGACCCGTTGCGCGGTCTGGAACTGGCCGAAGCCTGTGACCCCGATGCCTTCACCGCCGATCGGCCGCGGCTTGTCACTGCGATCGGGCTCGCGCTGCATGCCGGAGACCGCTATGCCCATTGGCGTTAACCTTTTGCCCTGGCGTGCCCGCCAGGCCCGCCGTCAGCGCTTGCGCCTGGGGCTGATCGGTCTTGGCAGCGGCCTGGCGGGACTGATGGCCCTGATCATCGTCGCCATCAGTATTGATCAACGGAATGCGGCGGCGCGCGCTCATCAGGCCGACCTTGAGGCGCAGCTGGCCGAGCTCGCCCCGGCGATCGCGACCTATCGCCGCCTCGAGCAGACCCGTGAGCGGCTCGACGCCCGGCATTCGGTCATGCAGCAGCTGGGCGAGCGGCGGACCCACGCCCCCGATGCACTGGCTCAGGCGCTGGCCGCGCGTCCACCGGCGATCACCCTGACCCGATTGCAGATCCGGCCAAAAGAACGCGTCATCGAGGGCCACACCCGGCAACCCGATGCCCTGCCACGACTCATCGACGCGCTGCGCGCCGCGCCGGCCTTTGCCGGGTTCCGCCTGCAGCGCCTGGCCCACCTGCCCGCCGAGCGCGACCGGCGCCGAGGGTTTCGACTGGTTCTGACCGGTCCGTCAACGCCGGTGGTGGATGATGGCCGTTGACGCCCTCAAGACCGCCGGCGCCGGGCTGTTGCTGGGCCTGATCGCCGGCTGGCTGATTGCCCTGCGACCGGCTCTGGACGAGCGCGACCAGCTTGCCGAAAGCGGCGCGCCGCTGGCCCAGCGCCTCGCTGCCGAGCAACGCCGCATCGCCGACCGGAGCGCGCTCATGGCAGCGGTGGATCGGCAACGCGCGGCGCTGGGTGATCACCCCATGCGTTTGCCACGGACAGCGGAGGCATCCCGGCTGGTCAGTCACCTCGCGGCACTGGCCGCCGACACCGGCTCACGCCTGGTTGACGTCGATCCCGGCAACACCCGAGTGACGTCGGACCACCATCGACGTCGCCTGGCGGTCCGCCTCCATGGCGCCTGGCAGCCCTTGATGCGGTTTCTGACCGGCGTCGAGCAGACCACTCGCGGGATCGCCCTGATCGGGCTCGAGTTTACCGACGCCGACGCCGACGCCAATACGGAGGCCGATGCCCGATCCGGCGAACTCGGCCTGACACTCAGTCTGGATGCCTACTGGCACCCGTCGGCGCCGGCGGAGCGGATGGATACGAAGACCGCGGCGGGCTGGATCGCCGCAACATCCCGGCCGGACGCCGAGGACGCCGCGCTGCCGCCGGACAATCCCTTCGCCGACGACGGCCAGCCGGTGACGGTCGCCAACACCGATATCCGCTATATCGGCCGAATCATTCGCGGCGATCGGCAGTGGGCGCTGATCCGTCGCGGCGATGGTCCGCTGCAGCGACGCCAGCGCGGCGACCCGATCGCTGCGCTGGGGCAACTGGCGCGCATTGGGCCCGGTGCCATCACTCTGGCGCCCGGCGCGAGCAACCCCGACGCCCCCATGCGGATCATCCCCCGGCAGCCGGGGCCACCATCGGCAGGAGAATAGCGGATGTCCATTGCCATCGTCCGATCGCCGCTCGCGGCGCTCATCCCCCTGATCGCGCTCAGCCTCGGCAGCCCGCCCGTCGCCGCCCAGCCGGTTCAGCTGGATGTCGACTCGGTGACGCTGCCGGAGGTGCGCGAACAGGTCGAGGCCATCACCGCCGGGCCGGCACCGGATGCCGACCCACAGGCCGTCGCGCCGGCGAAAACCGTGTTTCTGCCGATTCGTTATGCCGACGCCGACGAGCTCGCCAGTCTGCTGGACGCTGCGCGGGTACGCGTTGATGAGCGCACCAACACCCTTATCATCCGCGGGCCGGATCGTGTCATCGCTCAGGCCCGGGCGCTGGTGGAGCGTCTGGATGTGCCGGTCCGGCAGGTACTGATCGAGGCGCGGATCGTGATCGCGAGCGATGACTTCAGCAACGAGATCGGCGTGCGCTTCAATGCCGCGCGTCGCAATCAGACCGGCGAGACCACCCTCATCAGCGGCGGCACGCTGGACAGCGACGGTCTGATGGTGGATCTGCCCGCCAGCAATGCCGCCGGGGGCGCCGGCGTGGCCATCGGCAAGATCGGCAGCTATCTGCTCGAGCTCGAGCTCTCGGCAATGGAGAGCGAGAACAAGGGCGAGATCATTTCGAGCCCGCGCGTCGTGACTGCCAGCAACCAGCAGGCCGAGATCAAGCAGGGCGTACAGATCCCCTTCGAGCAGGCCACCTCCAGCGGTGCCACCAGCATCGCCTTTCGTGAAGCCGTTCTGGGGCTGGTGGCAACGCCTCAGATCACCCCCGACAACCAGGTGCAGCTGACGCTGGCGATCAATCAGGACAGCCGCGGCGAGGAGACCCCGGAAGGCCCGGCCATCAACACCCAAGCGGTGCGCACCCACGTGCTGGTGGCCGATGGCGAGACCGTGGTCCTGGGGGGCGTGTTCGAGCAGACCCGCCGCGATGGTGTGAGCCGTGTGCCGGGACTCTCGGATCTGCCGCTGGTGGGGCAGCTCTTTCAGCGCCGCACCGCGGTCAACGACCGCAGCGAATTGCTGATCTTTGTCACACCCCGCATCCTCGAGACTCCGAGCACGCCCGCAAACGCGGTAGAATCAGGACCATGAGCAGGATTGACCGGGTATTTCTCATCGGCCCCATGGGCGCGGGCAAGAGCACCATCGGCCGGCGACTGGCCGCGCGGCTGGCGCTGTCGTTCGTGGACCTGGATGCCGCCATCGAGGCGCGCACCGGCGTCGACATCCCGCGCATCTTCGACATCGAGGGTGAGGCCGGTTTCCGACGCCGCGAGTCGGCACTGCTCGAGACACTGACCCGGCAGCCGCGCACCCTGCTGGCCACCGGCGGCGGCGCGGTGCTTGATCCGGCCAATCAACGCTGTCTGCGCGAGCGCGGCCAGGTGGTCTATCTGCGCGCCGATGTGCCCACGCAGATCGCGCGCACCCGTCACAGCGATCGTCCGCTGCTGCGCGGCGACGATCCCGCCGGACGCCTGGCGGCGATCCTCGACACGCGTGGGCCGATCTACGAAGCCCTCGCGGATGTCAGCATCGACACGCGCGACGGATCGCCCGAGCGAATCGCCGAACAACTGGCCGAGCGACTGCAGCAAACGGAGCCCTCGCATGACCGATGAACCCCGCCGCGTCGACGTCTCCCTGGGCGAGCGCAGCTATCCCATCCTGATCGGCCAGGGTCTGCTCGACAATCCCCGCTACCTGCGCGATTACGTCGATGCCCGCGAGGTCATGGTGGTCAGCAACGAAACCGTCGCGCCGCTGTACCTCGACCGGCTGCGCGCAGCCTTCAGTGACCGTCGCTTTGCCAGCGCCTGCCTGCCGGACGGCGAGCAGGAAAAACGGCTCGAGTCGATGCTGCCGGTCTTTGACTCCCTGCTGGTCAACGGCTTCAGCCGTGACTGTCAGGTGGTCGCGCTGGGCGGAGGCGTGATCGGCGATCTGGCGGGGTTCGTCGCCGCCACCTACCAGCGGGGCGTGGGCTTTGTGCAGGTCCCCACCACGCTTCTGGCGATGGTGGACTCGTCGGTGGGCGGCAAGACCGGCGTCAACCACCCCCGCGGCAAGAACATGATCGGCGCCTTCCACCAGCCACGCGCGGTGATCGCCGATCTGTCGCTACTCAACAGCCTGCCGCAGCGGGAACTGCGCGCCGGCATGGCAGAGGTCATCAAATACGCCCTGCTCGGCGACGTCGATTTCCTTGCCTGGCTCGAAACCAACCTGGACGCGGCAATGGCCCGCGATCCCGCCACCCTCGCCCCGCTCGTCGAGCGCTGCTGCCGCAACAAGGCGGCCATCGTAGCCGCCGACGAGCACGAGGCCGGCCAGCGCGCCCTGCTCAACCTGGGGCACACCTTCGGTCATGCCATTGAAGCCGCCCGCGGCTATGGCGACTGGCTGCACGGCGAGGCGATTGCCGCGGGCATGTGCATGGCGGCACGCCTCTCGGCACGACTGGGCTGGATCAATGCCCGCGACCGCGACCGCGCCATCACGCTCATCCAGCGCGCCGGGCTGCCGGTGCGCGCCCCCGCCGACATCGGCGCCGAGCGCTTCCGTGAATTCATGGCCCGCGACAAGAAAAACCGCGACGGCGCGCTGCGCCTGGTCCTGCTGCGTGGCCTCGGCGATGCCACGGTGAGCGCCGATTACGACCCCGACGCCCTCACCGCAACGCTCGAGGCAGCCGGCCATGAATGAGCCAGCCAATGATCCCCTCGGTCTGGCGGCGTTCGCCTGCCGCCCGTCCACCAGCCGCGGCCGGCACCACGCGGACAGCCGCCCCGATCTGCGCAACGCCTTCCAGCGCGACCGCGACCGGATCATTCACAGCGCGGCGTTTCGGCGTCTCGAGTACAAGACGCAGGTCTTCGTCAATCACGAGGGCGACCTGTTTCGCACGCGTCTCACCCACAGCCTCGAGGTCGCGCAGATCGCACGCACCATCGCCCGGGCGCTGGGCCTCAACGAGGATCTGACCGAGGCCATTGCCCTCGCCCATGACCTCGGCCATACGCCCTTCGGTCATGCCGGGCAGACCGCGCTCAATGACTGCATGGCCGAATACGGCGGGTTCGAGCACAACCTGCAGTCCCTGCGCGTGGTTGATCAGCTCGAAACCCGCTACCCCGACCACGACGGACTCAATCTGACCTTCGAGACCCGCGAGGGCCTGGTCAAACGCTGCCCGCTTGCGCATGCCGAGCGCCTGGGCGATGTCGGCCAGCGTTTCATCGATGGCACCCAACCATCGCTCGAAGCCCAGCTCACCAACGTCGCCGATGAGATCGCCTACAACAGCCACGATGTGGATGACGGCCTGCGGGCGGGACTGCTGGATATCGACGCACTGCGCGAGGTGGAGTGGATCGACGCGCTCGACCGCCAGGTCGCGGCCGAGCACCCCGCCCTGACCGGACGCCGACGGGTCTATCGCATTGTCCGCGAGCTGATCGCCGGGCAGGTCAACGACCTGTTGACCACCAGCCGCGAGCGGATCAGCCGGGCTGCGCCGCTCGGACCCGACGATGTGCGCGCCAACGAGCAGCCGCTGATCGCGTTCAGCCCGGGCATGCACGCCCGCCACCGGGCACTCAAGAATCACCTGATGGCCAACCTCTACCGGCACTACCGCGTGCACCGCATGACCACCAAGGCGGACCACGTTGTCCACAGCCTGTTCGAGCGCTTCATGGCTGACCTGCAACTGCTGCCTCCGGAGTTTGCCCAGAGCGCCCGCGAGCGGGCCGAGCGCAGCGGTCAACGCGGTCGGGCACGGGTGATTGCGGACTATATCGCGGGCATGACCGACCGTTTTGCGCTCGAGGAATATGAGCGCCTCACCGACCCCGCCAAGCTCACCTGACATTGCCGCAAAACGGCGCCCGCGCTATATTGTCCAACCATTTGCCCGCTGACATGGAAGTCGCGCATTGATTGAGGACGTCAACTGCTGGCGCCGCCAGAGGCGTTGTCGGCATCGGGTTTCGATGCGGCCCGAACACCGGGCGACGCCCAACCCCAGCCAAAAACAGAGAGGCAGTTAGCGTGGAGCAACTACCCTTTAACGGTCCGACGCTTTATCAGCCGGAATTCGAGCGTGACAACTGTGGCTTTGGCCTGATCGCGCACATGGACGGCCAGCCCAGCCACTGGTTGCTGGAAACGGCGATCTCCGCGCTGGCGCGGCTCACGCATCGTGGTGCCGTGGCCGCCGACGGCAAAAGCGGCGATGGCTGCGGACTGCTGATCAAACCGCCGGTGGCGTTCATGCGCCAGGCCGGCGCCGCCGCGGGCGTCGATCTGGCCGAGCGCTTTGCCACCGGCTGTGTATTCCTGTCCCGCGACGCCGAGGCCAATCGCCACGCCCGCAGCGTGCTCGAGCATGCACTGGCCCACTACGAGGTGCCGGCGGCGGGCTGGCGCGAAGTCCCGGTCGACACCCGCGCCTGCGGCGAACAGGCCCTGGCGACACTGCCGGACATCGCCCAGGTGTTCGTCAACACGCCGGACGGCATGGAGGAGTCGGAGTTCGAGCGGCGCCTGTTCATGGCGCGCCGGCGGGCCGAGAAGGCGCTGGACGGGGTGGATTCGGTGTTCTACATCCCGAGCCTGTCGGCGCGGGTGCTCTCCTACAAGGGTCTGGTGATGCCGGAGAACCTGCCGGTGTTCTACAAGGACCTGCAGGATCCCGCCCTCGAGACCTCACTGGCGGTCTTCCACCAGCGCTTTTCCACCAATACGCTGCCGCAGTGGCGGCTGGCCCAGCCGTTCCGGTATCTCGCCCACAACGGCGAGATCAACACCATTCAGGGCAACCGCAACTGGGCCCTGGCCCGGGCCTACCGGTTCAGCACCCCGCTGTTACCCGATATCGAGGCGATCCAGCCGCTGGTCAACCTGACCGGTTCGGACTCCTCGAGCCTCGACAACATGCTCGACGTGCTGATCACCGGCGGCATGGATATCTTTCGTGCCCTGCGCCTGCTGATGCCGCCGGCGTGGCAGAACGTCGAGACCATGGACGCCGACCTGCGCGCGTTCTACGAATTCCACTCGCAGCACATCGAGCCCTGGGACGGGCCCGCCGGCATTGTCCTGACCGACGGCCGGCACGCCGCCTGCGCCCTCGATCGCAATGGCCTGCGCCCGGCACGCTGGGTGATCACCAAGGATCGTCACATTACCCTGGCCTCCGAAGTGGGCGTCTGGGACTACGACCCCGATCAGGTGGTCGAAAAGGGCCGGCTCAAGCCCGGCGAGATGCTCGCGGCCGATACCGAGACCGGCAACCTGATCCTGCCCGAGGACGTCGACGAGCGGCTCAAGAACCGCGCGCCCTACAAGCGCTGGCTGGCCGAGCACTCCCGCGATGTGCCCTCGGTGGGCGACGCCGGCCATTCCCGCGAGTCGCGCATCGGTGATCAGCTCGATACCTATCAGAAGCAGTTCGGCGTGACCTTCGAAGAGCGCGACATCGTCACCCGCGCACTGGCCCAGGGCGGCCAGGAGGCGGTCGGCTCCATGGGCGACGACACCCCGATGCCGGTGCTCTCGCGCCAGGTGCGGCCGTTGTACGACAACTTCCGCCAGCAGTTTGCGCAGGTAACCAACCCGGCGATCGATCCGCTGCGCGAGCAGATCGTGATGTCGCTGGAGACCGTGTTCGGTCCCGAGAAAAACCTCTTCGAGGAGGTGGAAGACCACGCCCGGCGTCTGGTGCTCGACTCGCCGATCCTCTCCGACGGCAAGTTCCTCGGTCTGATCGAGGCCCACCGCGAGGGCGAGCGGGTCCACACCATCGACCTCAGCTTTGCCGTCGACGGCTCGCTGGAGGCGGCCATTCATGCCATCCGCGATGAGGCCGCCGAGGCCGTTCGCGGGGGGGCGACGCTGCTGGTGCTCTCCGACCGCGGGCTTGCCCGTGACCGGATTCCGGTGCATGCCCTGCTTGCCACCGGCGCCGTTCACCATCACCTGGTGCGTACCGGTCTGCGCTGCGATACCAACCTGGTGGTGGAGACCGGCACAGCACTCAACAGCCATGAGTGCGCGGTGCTGATCGGCTACGGCGCGACGGCGGTGTACCCGTACCTGGCCTTCGAGGTGGTCCAGGATCAGCTGCGCACCGGCGAGATCAAGGGCGCCGAGCTCTCGGATCTGCTGCGCAACTACCGCAAGGGCCTCAACAAGGGGCTCTACAAGATCCTCTCAAAGATGGGCATCTCGACGATCACCAGCTATCGCGGCGCCCAGCTCTTCGAGATCGTCGGCCTGGGCGACAGCGTGGTCGACCTGTGCTTTACCGGCACCACCTCGCGCATTCAGGGCGCCGATTTCGCGGACCTCGAGGAGGACCAGCGCAGCCTCCACGAGCAGGCCTGGCGGGCCAGTGTGCCACTTGCCCAGGGCGGGCTTCTGAAGTACGTCCACGGCGGTGAGTACCACGCCTACAACCCGGATGTGGTGGCCGCCCTGCAGGAGGCCGCCTACACCGGTGATTACCAGCGCTACCAGGCCTATGCCGAGACGGTGAACACGCGCCCGGTGGCCGCCATGCGCGACCTGTTCCAGGTCAGGGACCGGACGCCGATCCCTCTGGACGAGGTCGAGCCGCTCGAGAACATCATCCGCCGCTTCGACTCGGCCGGGATGTCGCTGGGCGCGATCTCGCCCGAGGCCCACGAGGCCCTGTCGATCGCCATGAACCGGCTGGGCGGACGCTCCAACTCCGGCGAGGGGGGTGAGGATGCCCACCGCTTCGGCAACGAGCGGATGTCCAAGATCAAGCAGGTCGCCTCGGGCCGCTTCGGCGTCACGCCGCATTACCTGCGCAACGCCGAAGTCCTGCAGATCAAGGTCGCGCAGGGCGCCAAGCCCGGCGAGGGGGGACAGCTGCCCGGTCACAAGGTCAACGAGATGATCGCCCGGCTGCGTTACTCGAAGCCCGGTGTGGCGCTGATCTCGCCACCGCCGCATCACGACATCTACTCCATCGAGGACCTCGCCCAGCTGATCTACGACCTCAAGCAGGTCAATCCGCAGGCGCTGGTCTCGGTCAAACTGGTGGCGGCGCCCGGTGTGGGCACCGTGGCCGCCGGTGTGGCCAAGGCCTATGCCGATCTGATCACCATTGCCGGCCATGATGGCGGCACCGGGGCCAGCCCGCTGACCTCGGTCAAGTACGCCGGCACGCCCTGGGAACTGGGCCTGACCGAAACCCATCAGACGCTGCGCGCCAACGATCTTCGCGGCAAGATCCGGCTGCAGACCGACGGCGGCCTCAAGACCGGACTCGATGTGATCAAGGCGGCCATGATGGGCGCCGAGAGCTTCGGCTTTGGCACGGCGCCGATGATTGCCATGGGCTGCAAGTACCTGCGCGTCTGCCACCTCAACAACTGCCCGACCGGTGTGGCCACGCAGGAGAAGGTCCTGCGCACCAAGCACTTCATCGGCACGCCCGAGCGGGTCGCCAACTACTTCACCTTCGTTGCCATGGAAACGCGGGAGTGGATGGCGCGTCTGGGGATCCGCTCACTCGAGGAACTGATCGGCCGGGTCGATCTGCTCGAGCAGCGTGCCCCCGAGACCTCGCGGCAGGCCAAGCTGGATCTCTCGCCGATCCTCTCCGACGGTGGACTCGATCCGGACAAGCCCACGCACTGTGTCACGCCCAGCAATGTGCCGTTTGACCGTGGCGAGCTTGCCGAGCGCATGGTGGCCGACGCCCTGCCGGCCATCGAATCGGGATCGGGCGGCGTGTTCGAGTATGCGGTGCGTAACGACGACCGCTCCATTGGCGCGCGGCTATCTGGAGAGATCGCGGTTCGCCACGGCAACCTCGGCATGAGCGGCTCGCCCATCCGCCTGCAGCTGTCGGGCAGCGCCGGGCAGAGCTTTGGCGTGTGGAATGCCGGCGGCCTCGACATGGTCCTCGACGGCGACGCCAACGACTACGTCGGCAAGGGCATGGCCGGTGGCAAGCTGGTCATCCGCCCGCCGGCGGTCAGCGGCTTTGCCAGTCAGGACACCACCATCATCGGCAACACCTGCCTCTACGGAGCCACCGGCGGCAAGCTGTTTGCCGCGGGGCTGGCCGGCGAGCGGTTCGCGGTGCGCAACTCCGGCGCCCATGCCGTGGTGGAAGGCGTCGGCGATCACGGCTGTGAGTACATGACCGATGGCGTGGTCTGCGTGCTCGGGCCGACCGGCCTCAACTTCGGCGCCGGGATGACCGGCGGGATCGCCTTTGTGCTCGACATGGACAATCAGTTTGTCGATCGCTACAACCACGAGCTCATCGACATCCGCCGCGTTCAGACCGAGCCCATGACTGCCCATCGCGAGTTTCTGCGCGATACCATCGCCGAGTACATCGACGAGACGGGCTCACCGTGGGGGCAGGAGATCCTCGACAATTTCCGCGATTACGTCGGCTGTTTCTGGCTGGTCAAGCCGCGGGCCGCTGACATCAACGAGGTACTGAGTACGCTGCGGCAGGCAGCCTGAGAACGCTATGGGTAACTACTTCCAGTTTATCGACGTCCCGCGTCAGGACACCGAAAAAGAGCCGGCCCGTGCCCGGGTGCAGAAGTTCACCGAGATCTACGGCGACTTCAGCACCGAGCATGCGGCCGCCCAGGCCGACCGCTGCGTGGAGTGCGGAAACCCGTACTGCGAGTGGAAATGCCCGGTCCACAACTACATTCCCAACTGGCTCAAGCTGATCGCCGAGGGCAATCTGTTCGAGGCCGCCGAGCTGTCCCACAAGACCAACACCCTGCCCGAGGTATGCGGCCGGGTGTGTCCTCAGGACCGTCTGTGCGAGGGGGCCTGCACGCTCAACGACGGCTTCGGTGCGGTCACCATCGGATCGGTCGAGAAGTACATCACCGACGAGGCCTTCAAGCAGGGCTGGCGGCCGGACATGACCGGCGTTGTGCCCACCGGCCGGCGGGTGGCCGTCATCGGCGCCGGCCCGGCTGGTCTGGGCGCGGCCGACATCCTGGTCCGCAACGGCGTCGAAGCGGTGGTCTTTGACCGTTATCCCGAGATCGGCGGACTGCTGACCTTCGGCATCCCGCCGTTCAAGCTCGAAAAGGAAGTCATCGCCAAGCGCCGCGAAATCATGGAGTACATGGGCGTCGAATTCCGTCTGGGCGTGGACGTGGGCACCGACATCACCTACGCCGAGCTCGAGCGCGAGTACGACGCGGTGTTCCTCGGCATGGGCACCTACACCTATATGCGCGGCGGTTTTCCCGGCGAGGACATGCCCGGCGTCTACGAGGCGTTGCCCTATCTGGTCTCCAACATCAACCGCCTGATGGGCTTCGAGAAGACCCCCGAGGATTTCGTCGACATGGCCGATCAGCGCGTGGTGGTGCTGGGCGGCGGCGACACCGCCATGGACTGCAACCGTACCGCGCTGCGCCAGGGTGCCAGCAGCGTGACCTGCGCCTATCGGCGTGACGAGCAGAACATGCCCGGCTCGCGCCGCGAGGTCTACAACGCCCGGGAGGAAGGCGTCGACTTTCGCTTCAACCGCCAGCCCGTCGAGATTGTCGGCGATGGCCAGGTGGAGGGCGTCAAGGTGGTCGAGACCCGCCTGGGCGCACCGGACGAGCGCGGTCGCCGGCGCCCCGAGACGGTGCCGGGCAGCGAGGAGATCATCCCCGCCGACCGCGTCATCATGGCCTTCGGCTTTCGCCCCGATCCGCCGGAGTGGTTCGACGACCACGGCATCGGCGTGGACGAGCGTGAGCGGGTGCGCGTCAAAAAGGGTGGCAAACACCCCTTCCAGACCGATAACCCCAATGTCTTCGCGGGCGGCGACATGGTCCGCGGCTCGGATCTGGTGGTGACGGCGGTCTGGGAAGGCCGCGAGGCCGCCAAGGGCATCCTCGCCTACATGGGCGTCTAGGCCGGCACGTGGTCATGAGCGAACTGCAGAACGACCGCCTACTGCGCGCCCTCACCCGCGAACCGGTAGACCGTACTCCGGTCTGGATCATGCGCCAGGCCGGGCGCTACCTGCCCGAGTACCGCGAGATCCGCCAGCAGGCGGGCAGTTTCATGAATCTGTGTCGCAATCCCGAGCTTGCCTGCGAGGTCACTCTGCAGCCCCTGCGGCGCTTCGACCTGGATGCGGCCATCCTGTTCTCGGACATCCTCACCGTGCCCGACGCCATGGGCCTGGGGCTGTATTTCGAGCCGGGCGAGGGGCCGCGCTTTGAGCGCACAGTGCGCGATGCGGCCAGCGTCGATCGTCTGCCGGTGCCGGATGTGGACGCCGAACTGCGCTATGTCACCGACGCCGTCAGTCGGGTGCGGCGCGCGCTCGACGGCAGTGTCCCGCTGATCGGCTTCTCGGGCAGCCCCTGGACCCTCGCGACCTATATGGTCGAGGGCGGCAGCAGCAAGGACTTTCGCCACATCAAGGCGCTCGCCTACGACCAGCCCGAGGTCATGCACCGCCTGCTCGAGAAGACCGCCCGTGCGGTCACCGCCTATCTGAACGCGCAGATCGAGGCGGGCGCCCAGGCGGTCATGATCTTTGACACCTGGGGCGGGGCACTGGCCCACGATGCCTACCCCCGGTTGTCGCTGCAGTACGCCCAGCAGATCATCGATGGACTGATCCGCACCCGGGAAGGCCGGCGCGTGCCGGTCACCTTTTTCACCAAGGGCGGCGGCATCTGGATTGAGGCCATCGCCGAGAGCGGCGCCGATGCGCTGGGCATCGACTGGACCCTGTCAATGGACGAAGCGCGGCGCCGGGTGGGCGATCGCGTGGCCCTGCAGGGCAACCTCGATCCGAGCATCCTGTATGCGCGCCCCGAGGTGATCCATCGCGAGGTCGACCGGGTGCTGCGGGAGTTTGGCCCCGGCAGCGGTCATGTCTTCAACCTCGGCCACGGCGTGCACCCCCAGATCCCCCCGGAACACGTCAAGGCCATGGTCGATGCCGTCCGCTCGCTGAGCCCGGCGTGGCATGACTAGGCAGACCCCCCGCATCCTGTCCGCCGGCGTTGTGCTGGTGCGCGCGGAGCGAAGCCGCTGGCGGTTTCTGCTGCTGCGCGCCTATCAGTACTGGGACTTTCCCAAGGGCCGGACCGAAACCGGCGAGACCCCCCTCGAAGCCGCCCGCCGCGAAGTGGCCGAAGAGACCGGCATTACCGACATAAGCTTCAACTGGGGCGAGGACTACACCGAGACCGGCCCCTACGCCCGCGGCAAGGTGGCTCGCTATTACCTGGCCGAGACCCCGACCCGTGAGGTCACGCTGGGCATTGCCCCGGAGCTTGGCACCCCCGAACACCATGAATGGCGCTGGGTGGACCCGCCCACGGCCTACCGCATCACCGCACCGCGGGTGCGGCGGGTGCTGGACTGGGCAATGGCCCGGCTGCCCGAACAACCGAGCGGAGGATTCAAAGGTGACGCATGAATCAGCCCACGGGCCGGGATTTCCTGCCAGCCGCCCCCGGCGGCTCCGCCGCGATGACGCCACCCGGCGCCTGGTGCGCGAGAACGGCCTGTCGGTCAACGATCTGATCCAGCCGGTCTTTGTCATCGAAGGGCATGACCGCAGCGAACCGGTGCCATCGATGCCCGGTGTCGAGCGCCTGACCCTGGATCGTCTGCAGGCCGAAGCCGCCGAACTCGACCGCCTGGGCGTGCCGGCGATCGCCCTGTTCCCGGTCACGCCGGCGGCGGCCAAGAGCAATGACGCCGCCGAGGCCTGGAACCCGGAGGGGCTCGCGCAACGCGCGGTTCGCGCCATCAAGGCGCAGACCCCGGACATCGCCGTGATCACCGACGTTGCCCTCGACCCGTTCACCCTCCACGGTCAGGACGGGCTGCTGGATGCCAATGGCTATGTCGCCAACGACATCAGCCTGGATGCACTGGTGCGCCAGGCCCTGTCCCACGCCGCCGCCGGGGCCGACATTGTTGCCCCGTCGGACATGATGGACGGCCGGGTCGGCGCCATCCGCCGGGCGCTTGAGGCCGATGGTCACCCCGAAACCCGCATCCTCGCCTATGCCGCCAAATACGCGTCGGCCTTCTACGGGCCGTTTCGCGATGCCGTCGGCTCGGCCGGCAATCTGGGCGGCGGCGACAAGCGCACCTATCAGATGGATCCCGGCAATGGGGCCGAAGCGCTCCGCGAAGTGGCCCTGGATCTGTCGGAGGGTGCCGACATGGTCATGATCAAACCCGGCATGCCGTACCTGGACATCATCCGCCGCGTCCGCGAGCGCTTCGACGTGCCGACATTCGCCTATCAGGTCAGTGGTGAATACGCCATGCTGAACGCCGCTTTCGACAACGGCTGGCTCAGCCGCGAGGCCTGTGTCATGGAGTCGCTGCTCGGTTTCAAGCGGGCGGGCGCGGATGCCATCCTGACTTATTTCGCGAGGGACGTCGCCGGCTGGCTGGCCGAGCACTGAACGCCCCGACCATCGGAGGTCCCATGGATTCCTATGCCGTTTTCGGCCATCCCATCGATCACTCGCTGTCGCCGCGCATCCATGCGCTGTTCGCCGAGGAGACCGCTCAGCAGATCGAATACACCCGGCGCGAGCCCCCCCTGGATGGGCTCGCCGCGGCGATTGACGCCTTTCGCGCCGAGGGCGCCCATGGCGCCAACATCACGGTGCCGTTCAAGGAGGAGGCCTGGGCTCTGGCCGATCAGCGCAGTGACCGCGCCGAGCGCGCGGGTGCCGTCAACACCCTGATTTTTGGCGAGGGCATCTACGCCGACAACACCGACGGCGAGGGGCTGATCAACGACCTGCGCAACAATCTGGGCGTCGGCCTTGCCGGCAAGCGCATCCTGCTGATTGGCGCCGGCGGCGCCGCGGGCGGTGTACTGATGCCGCTGCTCGATGAAAACCCGGCCAGCCTGGTGATCGCCAACCGCACCCCCGAGCGCGCACAGACCCTGGCTCAGGCCTTTGCCGATGCCGGCAATATTGAAGGCTGCGGACTGGACGAGCTGGCCGGCGAGCGCTTCGAGGTGGTCATCAACGCCACCTCAAGCGGACTTGAAGGCGACGTGCCCGACCTCCCGGCCAGTATCGTCGGCGACGGAGCCACCGCCTTCGACATGCTCTATGGCGCCGAGCCAACGCCGTTTCTGCGCTGGGCCGAGGCCAATGGCGCCTATCGCATCCGCGACGGGCTGGGCATGCTGGTCGAGCAGGCCGCCGGCGCCTTCGAGCTCTGGCGCCGAATCCGGCCCAGCACCGGTCCGGTCATCGAGACCCTGCGCAACGATACCCGTCCCTGATCCGCGTGGATGATCCAGGCCAGCGCCACACCTGACTCGCTACTGGTTCTGCTGGTGGGCAGCGTCACGCTGCTCGCCATCGTGCTCAGACACCTCTGCGAGCGCTTGAGAATCCCGGCGCTGGTCGGGTACATCCTCATCGGTCTGGGGTTGCGACTGCTCCACGATGTGGTGCCGCTGCTGACCCCGGCGGTGCAGGGCGCCTTCGATCTACTCGCCGCCCTCGGCCTGGTCGCCCTGCTGTTTCGGGTGGGATTGGGCAGCAATCCGCGACGGCTGCTCGACAAGCTCCCCGGTGCCAGCCTGATCTGGCTGGTCAGCGTGCTGGTCTCGGGGGCGATGGGCTACTACGCCGCGCGCTGGGCCGGCTTTGCCAACGTGCCCGCACTGGTCGCCGGCGTCGCCCTGACCGCCACCAGCATCGGCGTGGCCCTGCCGCCCTGGCAGGCCGCCGGCGCGCTGCGCAGCGAGCAGGGGGCGCTGGTGCTGGACGTGGCCGAGCTCGATGACATTTCGGGCGTGGTGCTGATGGCGCTGCTGCTGGCAATCATCCCGACCCTGACCGGCGGCAATGGCGTCGACTGGACCGCGGCAACCACCACCGGCGCCGGGCTGCTGGCGAGCCTCGCCGCCTTCACGGCGGGCTGCTATGCCTTTGCTCACTGGGTCGAGCCGCCCATGACGCGGGGGCTCATCCGCCGCGAGCGCTCGCCCACACGCATGCTGATCGTGGTCGCGGTGGGCAGCCTGATCGCCGCCCTCGCCGGCATGCTTGGATTTTCGCTGGCGGTCGGCGCGCTGTTTGCGGGACTGGTATTCAGCAAGGCGCCGCGAAAGATCCGCCAGGATCGCGGCTATCGCGTGCTCTATGACTTTCTCGCGCCGTTCTTTTTTATCGGCATCGGTCTCAAGCTCGAGCCCGAAGCCCTGACCGGCGCCTTGGGGGCCGGAGCGGTTCTGCTGGTGGCGGCGGTACTCGGCAAACTGATCGGTACCGCCCTGCCGGCGCGTTTCATGGCCCCCCGATCCAGCGCGCTGGTCATTGCCATGAGCATGGTGCCGCGGGCCGAAATCGCGATGGTCATTGTCGACCAGGCTGGCCGTTACGGGCCCAACGTCGTGCCGCCGGCGCTCTACGGCGCAATGACCCTGGTCACCCTGGCCACCTGCGCCATCACCCCCAGCATCGTCCAGCGTCAGCTGGCCGCCAACCCGATCACGCCACCCAACCTGACCGGACCCGATCAGTCGCCGCCGCCGCGGTGACGCCCCATCAGGGACTCGTAATGACGCGCGGAGTAGGCCAGCTGCTCGCGCTCGCGATCATCGAGCGCACGCACCGCCCGCGCCGGGCTGCCCAGATACAGATAGCCCCCGTCGAGCTGCTTGCCGGGGGGCACCAGCGCACCGGCCCCCAGAATCGCCTCATCCCCCACATGGGCGCCATCCAGCACCGTCGCCCCCATACCCACCAGCACACGATCGCCGATGTGGCAGGCATGAATAATGGCCCGGTGCCCCACGGTGACGGCCGCACCAATGATCGCCGGATGTCCCGACTGATACGGCCCTTCATGGGCCACGTGGACGATCGCGCCATCCTGGATATTGGTCTGGGCGCCCACCTCGATGCGGTGCACGTCCCCCCGCAGCACGGCCGTCGGCCAGACCGACACCGAGGCACCGAGCCGGACATCACCAATCACCACCGCGCTGTCATGGATCCAGGCCGAGGCGGCCACCTGCGGGGCAATGCCCTGATAGGTCTCAATCATCGCGACACCCTCGGTCTCAGGTCAGGGTGACCAGCTCTTCGGCACTGGTCGGGTGAATGGCGACGGTTTCATCCAGGTCATGCTTGGTGGCCCCCATGCGCACGGCCACGGCAAAGCCCTGCAGCATTTCATCGCTGCCGACCCCAAACAGGTGCACGCCCACGACGCGCTCGTCATCGCCCACGCAGACCAGCTTCATGGTGCTGCGCTGCTTGGCCTCGGCGGGCGCCAGGGCAAAGTCCATGGGCACAAACCGGGTTTCGTAGACGCGCACGGCATCACCGTGGGCGGCACGGGCATCGGCCTCGGTCAGTCCCACACTGCCGATGGGCGGATGCGTGAACACCACGGTGGGCACGTCGCGGTAGGCCAGACGGCGGTCGTTCTGCCCGCCCCAGACCCGATCGGCCAGGCGCCGACCCGCGGCAATCGCCACTGGTGTCAGCGGATAGGGATTGTCGGTGACATCGCCCAGCGCAAAGATATGCGGCTGGTTGCTCGACTGCCACTCATCCACCGGAATGGTGCCGCCGGCGTCCATCCGGACGCCCGCCGCGTCCAGTCCCAGCTCATCGGTATTGGGCAGCCGACCCACCGCCCAGATCACCTGGTCCAGGCCCTCCAGCGTGCGGCCGTCCGATCCGTGCAGCGTATAGCCGCCCCAGGCGGCCTCAAGCCCCGCCGGCGTAAAATGATTGACCAGCGTCGGGCCATGCGCCTCGATGGATTCGACGAAGGCATCCTGAATGGCCGCATCAAAACCCCGCAGGGGCTTTTCCCGTCGCACCACCAGCTGCACGTCGCTGCCCAGCTGATGGAGCACACCGGCCAGCTCGACCGCAATATAGCCGGCACCGACCACCGCTACCTTCTGTGGCCGATCGGTCATCTCGAAAAAGCCGTCCGAATCAATGCCCAGATCGCCGCCCGGGATGCCGGGCCGCCCCGGGGTGCCGCCGGTGGCGATCACAAAGCGCTCGGCACGATAGGACTGGCCGTCCACCTCAACGGTATGCGGATCGGTAAAGCGCGCCTGACCGCGGATAAGATCCACACCTGAATTGCCCAGGTTGCGATCGTAGATGCCATTCAGGCGCTCGATATAGCCCTCACGGGCACTGACCAGGGCGCCCCAGTCAAGGCTCGGCGTGACGCCGCTAAAGCCGTAATCCGCGGCGCGGGCCATTACCTCGCGGCTATGCGCGGCCTGCCACATGACCTTTTTGGGCACGCAACCGACGTTCACGCAGGTGCCCCCCAGCCGTGACGCTTCGATCACGGCGCAGCGGGCACCATGGGCGGCTGCTCGCCGCGCGGTGGCGATCCCGCCACTGCCGCCGCCAATGCAGATCAGGTCATAGTCGTATTGCTCGCCGCTCATTCCCGGCTCCTGCTGTCGATGGATGTCTCAGCCGCCATTCTGGCATAGCCATGGGACAAGGCCTCTAATCCACGTCAGACAATAATGGAACTCGAATATCCCGATCCCTATCCACTACCCTGTAGCCTGTCCGCCACGGGGAGCTTCCCCACCGACTCACGGAGCGCATCGGCATCACCATGACCAATCCATTGCTCGCTGAATCCGGCCTGCCCCGCTTCTCGGA
>Ga0207714_1000225_pt1 | contig 38251 bp, 39 predicted proteins | sample PonA232FremontCA_2_FD_187270 | JGI IMG/M metagenome (GOLD analysis project Ga0207714, IMG submission 187270) | Marine sediment microbial community from Fremont, CA, USA - Pond A23 Sediment 2 (SPAdes) | ecosystem: Environmental > Aquatic > Marine > Unclassified | place: USA: Fremont, California...
GGTCGCAGGCGCGCTCGCCATACTTTACTACGGTCTGCTCGCCGAGAGCTTCCACATCGCCAAGTGGACGGTGTTTGGAACCGGGGCCGTCATCGTCGCGGTCGTCCTGAACTCGTTCTGGCTCCACTACGAACAGTTCCCCTTTGGACAGGCGCTTTTCACCCTCGTGAACGCGGGCATCGGCGGGGCCACGCTCGGGTTCCTGGTCGGGGTCTACGACGCCCAGCAGCGTCGACTCCGCGAGGACCTGCGGGCCGAACGAAACCATTCGACTCGGCTCTCCCAGCGGATCAGCGTGATCAATCGGGTGCTTCGACACGACATGCGCCACCAGACTCAATTGGTCCAGGGTCACGCACAGCGGCTTCAGAACGGGGAGCTCGACCCGACGACTGCGGGCGAGCGGATAATCCACGCCAATACCCGGATGATGGACCTTGCCGAGCAGGCCCGCAAGCTCCAGGAGCTTCTCAGCGGCGAAGAGTACAGGCCCCGCCCACTCGACATCAGCACTGTCGCCGAAAACGCCTGTGAACGGGTCGAAGACCGGCATAGCCACCTCGAAGTCGACTGTCAACTGCCCGACGGGCTCAGCATTCACGGCACGCCGCTTTTGGAGGACGTCATCTGCGAGCTGCTAGATAACGCCGCCGTTCACAACGACGGCGACCAAGCCTGGGCGAAAGTGGCGGTGTCAAATGGGGCCGGGACGGCGCTTCCGGTCGAGTTGCGGGTCCTTGACGACGGCCCGGGGATCCCTGAAGAAGAGCCCGTCCGCGGGGAGGAAAGCGAATCACCGTTACACCACAGCGACGGGTTCGGGCTCTGGTTCGTCAAATGGGTGGTCGAGGACACGGGGGGTGAGGTCGAAATATCGAGTCCGGAGGAAGCCGAAGTGGGCACGGAAGTCACGCTCCGATTCCCGACCCCCTCGTAGTCCAGGTAGAGGACTGTTAATCAGTCACACAGACCCTGAGCGGCCCGTTTCTCCGGCTTCAGATATCAATACCTAACTAGGGGGCCTTTCGAAAAGCAACGCGTTCAGATGCCAGTGGAGTTCACGCCAAAGACGTACGAGGAAATGGCCGAGGAGAAACGCCTCTCGTTCGCGGCCGCGATGGTCCCCGTCGTCGGGATGATCGCGTTCCTCGCGGTCGGGATGATCTACCTGGAACTCGATCCCCAGATCCCGCTGCTCTGGGGGATCGTCTTCGCGGGGCTGCTCGGGCGATACGCCTTCGATTACACCTGGGGCGAGCTGATGGAGGGGGTCGGCCGGAGCATTCGGATGGGGCTGCAGGCCATTCTCATCCTCTTCGTGATCTACATGGTAATCGCGTCCTGGATCGAGGCCGGCACCATCCCCGCGATCATGTACTACGGGCTCGAGTTCCTCTCGCCGCAGATCTTCCTCCCGTTCACGCTCGTACTCTCGGCGATCGTCTCCTTCGCGATCGGTTCCTCGTGGACGACCGCCGGGACCCTCGGGGTCGCGATGATCGGCATCGGCAGTGGATTGGGCGTCCCCGCACCGATGACCGCCGGGGCGGTTCTCTCCGGTGCTTACACGGGGGACAAGAACTCGCCGTTGTCGGACACCACCAACCTCGCCGCGGCGGTCACCAACACCGAACTGATGGATCACATCCGGGCGATGCGGCCAGGCACGATGGTCGCGTTTGGCATCTCGTTCGTGCTTTTCGTCGTCCTCGGGCTGAACGCCAGCGGTGCGATCCCAGTCGACCGGGTGGCGGAAATCCAAAGCGCGCTCGCGGGGAATTACGTCATCTCGCCGATCGTCTTCCTGCCGCTGATCATCACGTTCGCGCTGGCCTTTACCGGCTATCCCGCACTTCCGTCCCTCGGGGCAGGAATCTTCGCGGGCGTGGGCGTGAGTACGCTTGTTCAGGGAGTGGGTTTCACCGCAGCCTGGTCGACGGTGCAGTACGGGACGAGCCCCGAAACCGGGCTCCAGTTGACGAACGAGCTGTTGGCAAGCGATGGCCTGACCGGGTCGGTCTGGGTCATCACCATCGTCTTCGCCGCGCTGGCACTGGGCGGCATTTTGCAGGAAACCGGCGTCCTCGCCTCGATCGCCTACTACATCGGTGAGGCCGTCTCGAACGTGGCCGGTCTCACGGCGGGCACGGCCGTTGGCACCTTCTCGATGAACGTCCTGGCCGCCGAACAGTACATGTCCATCGTCGTCCCGGGCATGACCCTCGGCAACCTCTATGACGAGTACGGACTAGAGAGCCGAAACCTCTCGCGGGCCGTCGAGGCCTCGGGAACGACGACGTCGGCCTTCGTGCCCTGGAGTTCCGGCGGGGTCTACATGGCCTCGGTGCTCGGCGTGCCCGTCATCGACTATGCACCCTACTACTTCTTCGGGTTCATCTCGCCGCTCGTGTTGATCTTCATGGGCCTGACCGGCTGGAAGATGTTCTACAAACCGGGCTCCAAGCGCGGCGATCCTCGTGACCGGTCGGTCTCCGAATCCGCGGCCGACTGAGGATCTACGGGTAGTGTAATTCGGCAGGGTAGTGGGAATTTTTGGTGGGGGCCGTATTCCGCAGGGATGAACGGTCTCTCGAAAGAGAAACGATTAGCACCGTTTATAGACGTTTGAAAACGTTCTAATCGTTCTGTTTCGATCCGCGAGTGCAAGTAGGGATACCGCATAGAGGTGATTGTGATGAAACGAACACTAATCGTCCTCTTCGCGGGCCTGCTGGTCGCGGCGGTGGCAATCGGTGCCCTCGCCCCGGCCGTGAGCGCCCACGGCGGAACCGACTACGAATCACCGACCCAGGAAACGCCGACCAACGTTACGGATGCACACGCGGACCGGATTGCCCAGTGGATGACGGCCCGGATGGGCCCTGACGGCGTCGAGGCGTTCGAGCAAGAGACCGGCACCTCAGTCGAGGTCGTCGCCCACGCGATGGCCGAACAGATGGAACCGCAGGCGTACAACTGGAGCGCCGCTCCGGAGCAGCCCCGGTACGGACCCGACTACAACGACGGATACCAGGCTCCCGGTGGTAGTTACGGCCCGATGATGCCGCACGGCCCGCACATGGGCCCCCACGGCGGCTTTGGACCCTTCGGCGGCCAGGGCTACGGACCGAGCGCCTACGGTAGTCAGGGACAGGGCTACGGCCCAGGCGCCCAGAGCGACCAGGGCTTCTTCGGCGGCTTCTGGTCGGGTAACGGCCGCCACGGCGGTCACGGAATGGGCGGCCACGGAATGGGTGGCGGCATGGGCGGCGGCTGGTAACGAACTGACTTTTTTGTAGCCGACCGACTGGCTCAGCCGAGGCGTTCTGGAACGATTCTCGCCAGTCGCATCGCATTTCCAGTGACCCCCAGACTCATCCCCATGTCACCGACGACGACCGCGAGGGCGACACTCACGAAGCCGAGCGGAACGCCAACCGCGAGAAGGGCTTTGATGCCAAGGCTTGCCCAGATGTTCTGTTTGATGACCGACGTTGCCCGGTTTGAGAGGTCATAGAGGTACGGAAGCCGAGCCACGTCGTCGCCCATCAGGGCGATGTCGGCGGTTTCGAGTGCCGTATCCGTCCCGGCCGCGCCCATCGCGATTCCAACGTCGGCGGTCGCCAAGGCCGGGGCATCGTTGATGCCGTCACCGACCATCGCGACCTCGCCGTAGGACTCCTGGAGGGATTCGATGGCGCTGAGCTTCTCCGCCGGGAGCAAGTTGGCCCGATAGCCGTCGACCCCGACCTGCTCAGCGATAGCCGCTGCCGTCGCCTCGTTGTCCCCAGTGAGCATCACGACCTGTTCGACGCCGAGCGCCTGGAGGCGCCGTACAGCCCGAGGCGAAGCGGGGCGAATCTGGTCGGCCACCGCCATGGCTCCGAGGAGAGAGTTGCCGCGGCTCACGACGACAACTGTTTTGCCATCGCGTTCGAGAGCCCGCAGCGAGCGAGCGAAGTCGGCCAGTTCTTCGTCGACTTCGGTTGCCTGTTCCTCATTCTCTGTCGCCAACGCAGCCGCAAAGTCCTCGAAGCCCGCCTCGACGAACAGTTCGGGCTTGCCGACGAGCACCTCTTCGCCGTCGATCTCGCCTTTGATGCCCCACCCCGAGAGGCTCTCGAATGAATCGACGGTCGGCAGAGATTGCTCGGTGGCCGCTGCTCGTTCCAGGATCGCCGCGGCGATCGGGTGGCTGCTCTGCCCTTCGAGTGCGGCGGCGACGGTGAGAACCCTCTCCTGAGCGACGTCGCCGGCCGGCAGAACCTCAGTGACCGAGAGGTCGCCTGCCGTGAGCGTCCCGGTCTTGTCCAGTGCGATAGCGTCGATCCGGCCCATCGCTTCCAGGTGGGACCCACCTTTCACGAGAACCCCGTTTTTCGCGGCACTCGTGATACCCGAGACGACCGAGACCGGCGTCGAGATGACGAAGGCACAGGGACAGGCAATGACGAGCAGCGTGAGTCCGCGTACGAACCACGTCCCCCACGCGCCCACGAACGTAATTGGATAGCCGGCCACCTGCACCGAGACCGGTTCGGCGATCACAAGCGGCGGGAGAACCGCAGTCAGGATCGCCAGGACCACGATCGTCGGCGTATAGTAGCCCGCGAAGCGGTCGACGAACTGCTCGGTTTCGGTCCGGTCGGCCTGGGCGCCCTGGACCATTTCGATGATCCGGGATAGCGTGGACTCTGTCGAGTGGGCGGTGACCTCGATTTCGAGGTAGCCGTCCTCGTTTATCGCGCCGGCGTACACCTCGTCGCCGGTTGTTTTGTCCACTGGCACACTCTCCCCAGTGATCGGGGACTGATCGACCGCGCTCTCGCCAGCGCTGACGACGCCGTCGAGGGGGATTTTCTCGCCCGGTTTGACGACGACCGTCTCCCCGACCTCGACCGTCTCGGCGGGGATGACAGCTTCCTCGCCCGCTCGAATGACTGTCGCCTCATCCGGGGAGAGCGCCAACAGTTCCCGCAACGAATCCCGGGCTCGGTCCATCGCGTACTCCTCCAGGAGTTCCGCGACGCTGAAAAGGACCGCCAGCGTCGCCGCCTCGACGTAGAAGCCGATCGCGGTCGCGGCCAGGATCGCCGTCCCCATCAACAGGTCGATGTCCAAGCTACGATTTCGCAGCGAGTAGTAGCCGCCTCTGACAACCGGGGCACCGCTGACGGCAATTGCAAAGAGAAAGGCCAGGTCGGCCACCGTGACCGCTGCCCCGAGGACGCTCGTGAGAGTAAGGTTCAGCCCCGGGAGCAGAAACTCGACGGCGAGACCGAGGACCAGCGCGACGCCCCCGATCCAGGTCTTTTTGGCCCGGGCACTGCTCCAGACGGCGGTCGAGGGAGCCACATCGACGTCGCCGGCTCCGGTGTTGTCCGCCGCCGATACCTCGCTCACCTCGTAGCCGGCCGCCTCGATTGCCTTTGCGACCGCCGTTTCAGTCGTTCGCTCCGGGTCGTAGGTCACCGCTGCGGTGCCGGTCGTCGGCTGGAGCGATATCTCGATCACGCCCTCGACGCCGTCGAGGCTCCGTTCTACCTTGCTCGCGCAGGTCGGACAGTCCATCTCCGGGACGCCGAAGCTCGCCGACGCTTCGGTTCCAGCGACGGCCGCCTCCGACACCCCAACACCGTCTCTCGTCTCACCCATTACCCGCTGGTCAGCGGGGAACGGAGTTAGACCGTCGGTTGGAGTATTCCAACTTAGAGCGGAGAGGTTGGTTCGTCGACGCCCAATTCGTCGACGTGTTCGCCCATTACATGGGCCTCAGCCCGTCGGAGCCGATAGGTTAGGGTCGAACGCGGTATTCCAAGTTTGTCGGCGAGTTCGCTGCCGTCGATCTCGCGAGGGACCTCGTAATAGCCGTTTTCGACCGCGGCTCGAAGGGCTTCCCGCTGCTCCGGTGGCAAACCATCCACAAGGGACGGTCGCTCGCCCGGCGACCCCCCAGCCGGACTCATGCGTCTGAGTTCCATCGAGACACCGTTTGACAGGGTCGCTTCCAGGGCCTCGACGAAGCGCCGGACCTCCCCCGTGCCGGAATGTATCACCCGCCAGGTGTACTCTCGCCCGCGGTTCAGCGTCTCGAAGAGGAGGCCGTCTCCCAGCGTGTCGATTGCAATGTGCGGGACAGAGACACAGGTCGCCGACCGTTCCCAGTAGGAGTACACCACCAGCGTGTCCTCGGAGTGTTCTAACACCTCGGTGGTCTGTTTCGCGCCGCAATCATCGGCAGCGAGACAATCGGCGTAGTAATCGGCGGTCCTGACGGTCTCCTCGATCGCCGCGAGGGCCGCCGGCGAACCCGTCGCGTGATCCACCCGCCAGAGGCTCTCGGGCGTGGCATGAAGGGATAACGAGCGGATGCGTGCTTCCGGGTACTCGGCGAGCGCGTCCGCGATCGCGTTGGTTCCCGGCTCGTAGGACAATGCAAAGACGAGCTCGCGCATGGCCAAACTACTGGCTCCGGAGGGAAAACTACCGCCCTGTATCCGGCGAAGAAGTGTAAGAGTCCAAATTGTCATAGGTTCGGGATGTATCAAGCAACGTAATGGTAACTTCTAACCAGGCCTCGGTCCTTCGACTGGGGTCGACGGGGCTCATCAGCGCCTTCGGCACCGTCTTTGCCGGTCTCAACGGCCGTCACCTTCTGCTCGATCCCATGCCGGCCCCGGAGTTCATCCTCGCGGCCCTCGGGGTGGTCCTGGGGCTCGTCCTCCTGGTCACCGGAGTACTGCTCTTCAGGGAAAAGTTCACGGCCAGGCAGCTGGCCCGCATCGCCGGGTGGGCCGCCCTGGGGACGGTCCTGCTCGGACTCGTGCTCGTCTTGATCGTCTTCTCGGGCGTGGAGTTGGGTGCGCCGGCCGCGGCCACGCTCCTCTCGGTCAGCACCTTCGCTCACGTCCTCATCGGGTTGCGGGACGTGCAGCGGATTCGAGCCACCGAACTCGCTCGCAAGCGGGAGAAGCTCTCGGTCCTCAACCGGCTCGTACGACACAATTTGCGCCACGAGGCCCAGCAGCTGCTGGGTGCGAAAGCGGCCCTGACAGAGCGACTGGCGACCGAAAGCGACGTCGTCGAGGACGTCGGGGCGGTCGCGACCAGTCTCTCGGAGATGCACGAACGCCTGGAACGGAGTCAATCCCTCCTCAGCGAACGGACGGACCGAGAAAGTCAGATCGACCTCACCGAGATCGTCAGGTCGGTCGTCGAACAGTACGAGGCCAACGAGGAGGGGTTGGACTTCGAAGTGTCGCTGCCCGAGTCGGCCAGAGTACGGGTCGGAACCGAGGTCGAAACCGCCCTCGAGGAACTCATCGAGAACGCCGTGACCCACGCCGATTCGATAGTCCGGGTCACCGTCACGAATTCCGGGTCCAAGATCTCCCTCGTCGTCGAAGACGACGGACCGGGAATGCCCGACTCAGAGCGGGCAGTCATAATGCGAGAGGCCGAAATCGGGGACCTCTCCCACAGCCAAGGGCTCGGGCTCTGGTTCGTCAGATGGGTGATGGACACCTACGACGGCACCATCGACATCGGCTCGGACGAGACTGGAACGAAAGTCGCCCTCGGCTTTCCGCGATAGCCAGACCGACCAGACCTTTTTGTAGTAAAACCGGGGCAGTGGAGGCCTACGGAGGAACGAATGATGAACTGAGAGCCTACTCGCCACGCGCTCGTGGGAGTGTGACGCGTCGCGTGGTGAGAGAAAGAGAGACCTGACGAACCGTCAGAAGACGGTTCTTCACTGCCATTCAACGTGTCACCTGTTCGCCTTACACCGGTTCGCCAAAGGCGTAGAAGGTGTTGTGATCGGTGATTTCCACCTCGACTCGATCGCCGATGTCGACCCCCGCTGCCGCATCGTCCGGAACGACGATCCGGTGATACGCGTCATCGTAGGCCTGTATCGAGTCGCCGGTCCCCGGCTCGACGGCTAACACCTCCCGCGTCGACCCGAGGAGGGCCTCGTGGACGTCGCCGACGATCCGTTCTTTGCGTTCGGAAAGGTCCCGCGAGCGTTCCTTCTTGATCGTCCCGCCCAGGCCCTTCATCTCGGCGGCGTCCGTCCCTGGCCGCTTCGAGAAACGGGTCACGTTGATCGTTTCGGGCCGGACAGTTTCCAGCAACTCGACGCTTTGCTGGTGGTCGGCCTCGGATTCCGTGGGAAAGCCGACGACGAAGTCCGTGGCGAGGGTCCACTCGTCGAGCACCCGGTCGAAGGTATCCACGATTTCGCAGAACTCCTTGACGGTGTGCTGGCGACGCATGTCCTCCAAGACGTCGTCCGACCCCGACTGGACGGGGATGTGGATGAAATTGTACAGCTCCGGACAGTCGGCCATCAACTTGGCCATTTCCTCCCGTACCGGGTGGATCCCCCACGGGTTGGCCATCCCCAGTCGAACCCGGAAGTCCCCCTCGATGGCACAGATCTCCCGGAGGAGCTCTGGCAGCCACCGCTCCCCCTGATCGAGTCCGTAGACGCCGGTGTCCTGCCCAGTGATGCGTATTTCGTGGGCGCCGGCGTCGATGAGGTCCCGGGCGCGTTCGACGTTCGTTGCCACATTCGGGGAGTCGATCCGCCCGGTGGCGTGTTTCGTGATGCAGTACGAACAGTCACTCATGCAACCACGAGCGAGCGGTAGAATACCGATCGCACCGTCGAGGATGGGTTCTGTGTCCGGCGTTACCGTGGGACACTCCCCGTTGCTGACGGCCTCGGGCACCTCGTCCCACCCGACGACGGCGGCCTCGACGTCGGACTCGGCAAAGGCCGTTTCCTGGGCGAGTGCCATACAGCCCGTGACGATCAGATCGCCTGCGTCCTGCAGTTCCATAGCCCGGCGGAGCATGTTGTTCTCGGTCGTCTCGACGACGGTACACGTGTTGAGCACGATCGCGTCCGCCGCTTCCGGGGCGTCGACCGGCCGGTGGCCGCCGTCGCGGAGCCGCCGCTCAATGGCACGGCTCTCGCCCCGATTTGCCGTGCAGCCGTAAGTCTCGATGTAATACCGGGCCACAGTCGACGGTGATAACGGCCACGCGGAGAAAAGGGGCCCGGTCGGCGACCCCGGGTGAATCGGTGCAAAAACCCCCGACGGGAGCTGATTCCCAAAAATCGAAAACGGGCGTCCGCCTTTAGTAATCCCTCCGCTTTGCTTTAGGTAGGACTAATTTAGGTGGGCCAAAATGGAACGCACACTCGCCGAGATCGGAGCCGGGACCGCCTTCGAAATCGAAGGCGTCGACGACGACGAGCTCCGGGCAAAGCTCCGCCGCCTGGGGTTTCTCGACGGGAGAGTCGACTGCCGTAACCGCTTGCGAAAAGGCCCGGTCGTGGTCTCCCGACACGGCACTGATCTCGCCCTGGGAGCCGACGTCGCAAAAGGGATTCACATAACGGAGGTCGAAGAGGCGTGACCGGCCAAAACGAGCCGCCTGGGGATGAAACAGTCGCCCTCGTCGGCGCCCCAAACGTGGGAAAAAGCGTGGTCTTCAACGCGCTGGCCGACGATTACGTCGACGTTTCGAACTACCCTGGGACGACAGTCGAGACCACGCTCGCCGAAATGGGCGAGTACGCGCTCACGGACACTCCCGGGGTCTACGGCATCTCCTCGTTTGACGAGGAGGAGCGGATTACCCGGGAAATCGTCCTCGAAGTGGACACGGTCATCAACGTCGTCGACGCGACCCACTTGGATCGTGATCTCTTTCTAACGCTGCAACTGCTCGACATGGGCGTCCCGACCGTCGTCTGTCTCAACATGATGGACGAGGCCGAGGCGGCCGGACTCGATATCGACGTGGCGGCTCTCGAAGACGCCCTCGGCGTCCCGGTTATTCCGACCGTCGCGGTTTCGGGGACTGGACTCGGCGAGATTCCCGAGCGGTTGCCGGAGGCTGACGCGCCGGCCGAGCCACCGATCGAAGAGCACTTCGAAGACTTGCCCGCGGACCTCGAAGCCAACCGTCGCGAGCAAACGCTCCTGGTGGAAGCGGACGAGGCCACCGCCCAAACGGTCGCCGACCGGTCCCCGTCCGTCGCGGACGGGGGGACACCGGCGTACGTCGAGGCAGGAAAGCGGGACGCCGTCTATGGCGAACGACGCGACCGCGTGGAGTCGATCGTGGACGGTGTCCTGACGGTCGGCGACCAGACCGACTCCTGGTCGGACCGGGTCAGCGACCTCATGATGAACCCGCTTACCGGGACCCCGATGGCCCTGGCACTGTTGGGCATTATCTACTACCTCATCGGTGATCTCGTCGCACAGAGACTGGTCGACCTGATGGAAGGGGTCGTCTTCGGGCAATATTACAATCCCGCCGTCAGCGAGGCCGTCCGATCGGCGATGCCGGCCGCGGGCTGGGCCGACCCGCTTACCTTCGTTTTGGTCAACGAGAACCTGGGGCTGCTGACGATCACGGTCCAGTACATGATCGGGGTCCTCCTGCCGCTAATCGTCGCCTTCTACCTGGTCATCGGCGCGCTGGAGGACTCGGGTGTGCTCCCACGCCTGGCGGTCCTGACCGACCGGGGGCTCTCCCGTCTCGGGCTCAACGGACGGGCCATCGTCCCGATGATCGTCGGAGTCGGCTGCGTGACGATGGCGGTCATCACGACCCGCATGGTCGGGTCCCGACGCGAACGACTGATCGCAACCGGCCTTCTCGGCCTGGCGATTCCCTGTTCGGCCCAGTTAGGGGTCATCATGGGGCTGCTCGCGGGGCTGGGGCTGGTCTGGTGGTTCGGATACATCGGCGTCCTGCTCGTGGTACTGGGCGTCGCGGGCGTCGTCCTGGACCGGGTCCTCCCCGGCGAAAGCGAGGGGCTGGTCACCGAACTGCCCAGGATGCGTGCGCCACGGCCGTCGAACATCGTCCGGAAGACCCTCAACCGAACGAAGATGTTCTTCCGGGAGGCGGTCCCGCTCTTTGGTGCGACGGCCATCGTCGTCTCGCTGGCGGATTACACCGGGCTGCTCGAAGTGATCGAGCAGGTCCTCGAACCGCTGACGGCCATGGTCGGGATGCCGACCGACTTCGCGCAGGTGCTGATACTCGGGCTGATCCGCCGTGACTTCGCGGCGGCCGGTATGACCGACATGGCCCTCTCGGCACCGCAGGTCTTCGTGGGACTGGTCGTGATCACGCTGTTTGTCCCCTGCATCCTCTCGATGGTCATGATCGGAAAGGAGCGTGACCTGAAGTCGGGGGCCGTGATGTGGATCGGCTCCTGGATCGTCGCGTTCACCGTCGGCGGCCTGCTCGCGGTGGTGTTCGCACTATGAAGTGCAGTACCTGTGCCTACGAGTACGATCCGACCGACCAACTGGAGTGCCCGCGCTGTGGGTCGACGCCGAACTGTGCGTCGTTGAGCTGTGCGGATTGTGGGGCCTGCCCGTCGATCGAAGGGAGCGTCAGGACGGCAATCGACAAACTCCGAGTGGATTAATCCGGCGCGCCGTCCAGGATCGCGGTTCCCGAGCTGGCGCCGATTCGTTCCGCGCCGGCCTCGATCATCGCCATCGCTTTTTCGTAACTCCCGATACCGCCGCTGGCCTTGACCGGCAGGTATTCGGCCAAGAGCTCGACGTCCTCGACGGTCGCTCCGCCGTCGGCAAAGCCCGTCGAGGTCTTCAAGAAGTCGGCCTCCGCAGCCGTCGCGGCTTCTGCGGCCACGTGTTTCTCGGCGTCGGTCAGCAGGGCCGTCTCGACGATCACCTTGACCGGGATCGACACCGACTGGACGATGTCGACGAGTTCCGCGGTCACCGCCTCGGGTTCGTCCGCTTTCAGCCGGCCCACGTTGAGGACCACGTCCAGTTCGTCCGCACCGTCTTCAACAGCCTGGACGGCCTCCGCACGTTTCACCGCGGGCGCAGTTTGGCCGTGTGGAAAGCCGACGACCGTCGCGATGGTGGTTTCTGCCGCCGCGTAGTCCCTGGCCTCAGAGACGTAGCACGGTGGGATACAAACGTTCATGCCCCAGGTCTCGGCCTCGTCGATTACCCGATGGACGTCATCGAGGGTCGTCTCCGGCCCAAGTACCGTATGATCGATATGCGGGGCGAGTTCTGACTGGTTCATGGCAGCCCATACGGCGGGACGCCAAAAAGGATCACTCCATCCCGGGCGCCGAGAGGACTTCCTCGGAGAGAGTGCCGGCCAGCGTCTCTCGAAGGTGCCGGTAATACCCAGGCCTGGTCGCGAGCCCACGACTACGATCGGTGAGGGTCAGGTCCCCGTGAACGACGTAGGGTTCCTCGTTCGTCACGACGAGTTGGGACCCAGTCGTAAGGGCGGTTGCGAACGTCGCGTTGCCAGATCCAACGAAGGCGAACTCGGCGGTGACGCGGGCGCTCGGGACGAACGGGTTGTAATCGACAGCCCGGTCAGTCACTCGGACGGCGAGGACTGGTCCGTCGACGTTCTGGGAGGCGTTTGTGGACGTGTTAACTGAGGGAAACCGCGTCCCGAGTTCCGCTTCGAGGGATTCGGCGAGCCCGTCCGTAAGTGGGCCCTCGCCAAGCACGACGATCGTGAGGGGCTCTTCAAGCGGGGCCGTCGCGTTCCCAAGCTGACTCGTTCCGGTCCCAGCCTCCGTGGTCGTTTCCGAACCCATGAGCGTAAGGTCCACGAACAAAACGGCGCCGAGAAGCAAGGCGACGAGGACGACCAAAAGTACCAGCGCGCGGCGGAGGTTCATACCGAAGAAAGGCGGCCAACGAGCGAGAAGGTACCGGTCAATCGGGGGCGGCTTTTTGAGGCGTGGTCGCCAATTCACGGGGTATGCCAATCGACGAGGTCGAGTCCACCGCGGCGGACATCGAGGAGATGGAGATCCGGGGGGCAGCGACCATCGCCTCGGAGGCCGCGGACGCACTGGGGGCCCAGGCAGCCGAAAGCGACGCGAGCGATCCGGAGGCATTCAGGGCCGAACTGCGCAAGGCCGCCAGAACCCTTTACGAGACCCGCCCGACGGCAGTCAGCCTCCCGAACGCCCTCCGCTTTGTGCTCCAGGACATGCAGGGCGAGACCGTGGCCGAACTCCGGGAGTCAGTCCAGCAATCCAGCCGTGAGTTCCGGGAAGACCTCGAAAACGCCCAGGAGCGACTGGGCCGGATCGGGGCCAACCGCTACAGGGACGGGGATGTTATCATGACCCATTGCCACTCGACTGACGCGCTGGCAACGGTCGAACACGCCGTCGAGGACGGCAAGCAGTTAGAGGCGATCGTCAAGGAGACCCGCCCCCGCAATCAGGGCCACATCACTGCCAGCCGACTGCGCGAAATGGGGGTCCCGGTGACGCTCATCGTGGACAGCGCCGCCCATCGGTACCTCAACGATGTCGATCACGTCCTGGTCGGGGCCGACAGCATCGCCGCCGACGGGTCGGTGATCAACAAGATCGGGACGAGTGGTCTCGCCGTTAGCGCTCGCGATCGAGGGACGCCGATCGTGGTCGCCGCCCAGACGATCAAACTCCACCCCGGGACCCTGACAGGCCACACTGTCGAGATCGAGATGCGCGACGAGTCCGAAGTCGTGTCCGAGGCCGAGCGAGCGGAGATCGGAGAGATCGAGGTCCGGAACCCGGCCTTCGACGTGACGCCACCACGCCACGTCGACGCCATCGTCACCGAACGCGGCCAGTACCCGCCGGAAAGCATCGTCTCGCTCATGCGAGAGCGGTACGGCGACGTGGACGTCGAGCCCTGGGAAGAGCGCGCCTGACGACGAAACGTTTTGGCCCTCCCGCTTTCGAGTACGTGTATGGTGTTACCCGCCGGGACGACACTCCCACCGCTTCCCTATCTGCTCGGCGTTCTCGGGGGTGGGATCGCGGTGGCGGTCGCGCTGTCACAGCGTGACCTGGCCCTGGAAACTCGAACGGTGTTTGCGCTCACGCCCTGGATGGTAGCGGGGTCGGGCCTGTACGTCCTCTACCAGATCGGTGTGGCGCCTGGCCCCGCGAAACCGCTTTTCAGTTCGCCGACGGTGTACGCCACCACAGCTGTCCTCGCGGGGGCGGCGTGGGTGTTTGCCAGTCGCTTCGAGGCCACGAATTGGTGGCTGGCGGGAATCGGCTCCCTGGCCGCCGCAGTCCCGATCCTGGTGGCGGTAGCGAGGGCTCTCGAAGCGGGGACGTTTTCGCCGGCGTGGTCGCTTTTCGGCGTCCTCGTCGCTTTGGCGATCACCGTCGGACTTTGGCGAGTCCTCGCCCGATATCAGCCGGTGACGGTCGCGAGGCTGGGCGACGCCGGCGCAATTGCCGTGTTGGCCCACGTTCTCGACGGCGTGTCGACGGCCATCGGCGTCGACGTACTCCAGTTCGGCGAACAGACCCCGCTCTCGGCACTGCTGCTCGATATTGGGGCGGCACTGCCGACTGCGCCCTACCTCGGGAGCGGATGGCTGTTCTTGGTCGTCAAGGCGATGCTGGCGCTGGGGCTCGTCTGGCTGATCGCCGATACCGTACACGAGGATCCGCGGCTCGGAAACGGGCTCCTGCTGCTCATCACAGCGGTCGGTCTGGGCCCGGCCACCCACAATCTCATCCTCTTCGCGGTCGCCGGGCCCGCGGGGCTTTAACTCCGCTCGGCCGCAGGGGTGACTATGAGCCAAATTCTCGCCGCGGGCCACCTCAACTGGGACGTGACCCTTCGGGTGGCAACGTTACCCGATCCGGACGGCGAGGCCCGGATCACCGAACAACATCGGGCCGGCGGGGGCAGCGCCGCGAACGTGGCCAGCGCACTCGCGGGCTTTGACCTCCAGGCCGGTCTCATCGGCAGCGTCGGCAGCGATCCACACGGAGAGATGGCGATCCGCGAACTCGAAGCCCAGGGCGTGGACGTCTCGGGGGTCCTCACCGTCGAGGCGGGGGACACGACGGTCAAATACCTCGTCGTCGACGCGGCTGGAGAGGTGATGGTGCTCGCAAACGACGGTGTCAACGAGGCGATCGGGCCAGCGGACGTCGAGCCCTCGATGCTCGCGGGCGCAGAGCACGTCCACCTGACGAGCCAGCAACCGGAAACGGCCGGGAAACTCATCGACCTCGCTCACGAGTCGGGACTCACCGTCAGTTTCGATCCGGGGCGGCGCGTGGAGGAGCGAGCCTTCGAGCCGCTCCTCGACGCGGTCGATGTGCTCCTGCTGAACGAGCGGGAGACCACGGCCGTGTTCGACGGGGCCTCTGACGAGGCGCTTTCAGCGGCTGCTGGTCCGGATCGCACGATCGTGGTCAAACGGGGCAGCGACGGCGCATCGGTCTACACAGAGAGTGAAACGGTCCATCACCCCGGTTTCGAGGTCGAGGCGGTGGACACGACTGGCGCCGGCGACGCTTTCGCGGCCGGGTTCCTGGCAGCGACCGTCGGCGGGCTCTCCCCGGGCTTCGAAGGGACCGTTCGGGCCACCGATGTCGATTACGAGCAGGTCGTGGCGATCGCCAACGCCAGCGGTGCATTGGCGGTCAAGCGCCCCGGCGCCAGAACCGCCCCGACGATCGACGCGCTCGCCGAGTTCTTGGCAGAGCGGACGGGCTAACATCAGACCGCTTTTTGAGTTGGCCGGCCAGTGACTGGTATGGGCAAGCAGCCACACTTACAGATCGAGGCCGGCGACGTCGCAGACATCGTCCTGGTCCCGGGGGACCCGGGCCGGGTCGACCGCATCGCGGGCCATTGTGAGGACGCCACGACTGTCGCGGAAAACCGAGAGTACAAAATCGTCAACGCGACCTACGAAGGCGTCGATCTAACGGTCGCCTCGACTGGGATCGGGTCGCCCTCCGCGGCGATCGCCGTCGAGGAGCTGGCAAAAGTCGGCGTCGACACGGTCATCCGGGTCGGGACGGCCGGGGCCCTGCAGGCCGACATCGAGATTGGGGACATGGTCGTCGCCACCGGAGCGGCGAAAGCAGAAGGGACCTCGAAACGCTACGAGGAAGCCACGATCCCCGCAGTTCCGGATTACGACGTACTCTCGGCGCTCGTGGACGCGGCCGAGGCAAACGAGGAAGTCGTCCACGTCGGCCCGATCGGCACCGACGACGCCTACTACGCGGAGACCGAGGAAATCGTTGCCGAGTGGGAAGCCGCCGGGCTCACGGCCGTCGAGATGGAGGCCGCCGCGATCTTCACCCTGGCCCGTCGGAAAGGACTGTCCGCCGGGGCCATCTGTACCGTCGACGGGAACCTCGTCGCCGGGACCCAGAAAGGCGAAGGCGAGGGCGAACTGCCGGAAAAAGCAAAGAACAACGTCGAGCGAGCAATCGACCTCGCGCTTGACGCCACCGTCCGGCTGTCGGGATAGGCCGGGACTGAAAGTCTCTTTTGGGTCGAGCCCCTGGGGCGGTCATGGACTGGAAGCTCTTTGCCAACCTCGCCGAGGAAGCCGGCGAGAAGCGGGTCAGCGTCGATCTCGACCCGGACGCGACCGTCGCTGACGCCCTCAACGCGCTGTTCGCGGTCCACCCCGAACTTGAGGACCACGTGCTGGAGGACGGGGACCTCGTCTCCCATCTCAACCTGCTCAAAAACGGTGAGGACGTCTCGAATGAGGGGGGACTGGAAACGCCAGTCAGTTCCAACGACGAACTCGCGCTGTTCCCGCCGGTCAGCGGCGGCTAATCAGGAAAACGAGTCTCGGGTCAGATCGACCCGGACTATGAAGTGCGGTTCCTCTGCGAGTTCGAAGCGATTGGCAGCTACTGCCGTGACCGCCGCGGGTGTTTCGGGAATCAGGACCCGCGTTCGATCCGCCCCGGCGGCCGCAGCGTCCCTGGCGATGGCAGCCATCAAGTCTCCCGCCGCTGCCTCATCGCGCCAGGCGGCCGCGCCGTATTCGGCCCAAATCGTGTCTTCCGCTGGCCCTCGGTCCGTGACGCGAATCCGCGGGGCCATCGCCACCACGCGGTCGCGTTCGATCGTCACCAGAGATTCCGAAGCGGCTATCTGCCGAAGGTCACCTCGCGTGAGTTCCGAGAGCGACCACGGGACTTCCTGGTCGAGGCAGAGCCCCTGGAGCCGGTCACGATGGGCCGAGGCGTGCCAAAAGCTCCAGGCCCGGTCTGGCGCGTCGCTCACGCTCCCAGCGACCTCAGCCGTCGAATCCGGCACTGGATGAGCAAAGCGAAACTCGACGCCCGGTTCGAACCCAGCCGCACGCGTGAGGCCCAGTCCCATGACGTTCCAGGAGAACACCATCGCCCGGCCGACGGTGGCGCCTGCCTCCTGTGCCCACTCAAAGGCCGTATGAACGAGGGCCTCGCCCACACCCTCGTTTCGATGTTCGGGGTCCACCCGCAAGCCCTGGAACCAGGCCTCGTGAGCCGAGAGTTTGACACTCCGGATCAGCCCGATCGGTTGTCCCGCCGCTTCCGCGACGAAGGTCTTTTTCTTTGGGCCCTGCTCTACGGCCCATTTCGGAAAGATTCGGGCGATGTAGTCACCGTCGTCGTAGCGGTCCCAGGTCTCCTGGGTGAACGCCGCGATGGCATCGAGGTCTTCGGGCCTGGCCGCCCGAATCCTCATGTCCAGGGCACTGAGCGGTCGGTTAGCTCCCCGGCGATCGAGGTTTGCATGGCCGACTCGACGTCCGCCCGGTTGGCCAAGACCCACATGAGCTTAACCAGGGCCGTGCCCGGCAACATATCCTGGCCCTCGATGACGCCCGCCTCGAGGATGTCCCGTCCCGTGTCGTAGACCCGGTCACAGACACGGCCTTCGAGACACTGGCTCGTCATCACGACCGTGGTCCCCTCGTCGACCAGTTCCTCGAGGTCATCGATGAGATCGGTGTGAACGTGGCCGAGGCCAGTTCCCTCGACGATCACGCCCTCCTTGTCCCGGAGCATCGCCAGGCAAGTCGGGTCCATCCCCGGGACGAACTTCAAAAGCTCCACTTCCGTTTCCAGCGCGGTCGCCGAGTCGAGGGAAACCGCGTCTCGCTCGCGGTAGTCCTTGTTAAATCGAACCTCGCCAGTGTCGTAGTCGACGACGCCGAGGGGCTCTCCGCCGACGGTTTCGAAGGCGTCCCGGCGGGAAGTGTGATTCTTCCGGACCCGGGTGCCCCGGTGGAGTGCGACCGTGTCGTCGGACTGGTCTGCGTGCATCGCGATCATCACTTCGGCCGCGTCGGATTTGGCCGCCCGCACGGCGCCGACGGCGTTGACGACGTTATCCGAGGAGGGGCGGTCGGCCGAGCGCTGGCTGCCGGTGAAGACGATGGGCACCGGGGTATCGAGCATGAAGGAGAGAGCGCTGGCGGAGAACTGCATCGTGTCGGTCCCGTGCATCACGACGACGCCGTCGGCACCGGCTTCGATTTCTTCGACGACCACCGACGCCAGGTCCTGCCAGACGGTCGGTGTCATGTTCTCCGAGAGGATGTTCCGCACGACCCGACCCCGGTAGTTGGCCATGCCGGCCAGTTCGGGGACGGCGCGGAGAACGTCCTCGGCGTCGAACTGGGCGGTGACGGCGCCAGTTCGATAGTCGACGGTCGACGCGATGGTCCCGCCGGTCGTCAAAAGCGAGATCGTCGGAAGGTCCGGGTCGAACTGGACCTCGGACTCCTCGGCTGTATCACCGTCTTCCACGTCGTAGACGTCCTCTTCGAGTATCTCGACGGACGATTCCTCCCGTTCGATACCGACGTTGTAGCCGCTTTCGAGCTTGAGTACGAGATGGTCCGGCGTCGAGGAGGGCATCACGATGCCCTCGTGGTTCTGTCCGGCGTGGGTAACGCGGACGCGGTCCCCAGGATTCATACCCGGCCCTAAACAGTCTCCACCCTTGAAACCATCTACTCGGGGGTATCAGCCCGAATCCGCCAGGTTCCCTCCACGTGCTCGACCACGTCCTCCCGTTCGAGCCGGGAGAGGACCGTCTCGACTAGCTCCTCGGGCACCTCCACCTCGCGAGCCAGTCCCGTCGTCGTCCGGGTCCCACCAGCCAGGGCGCCGAGCAGTTCCGCCGTGAGATGGCCGCCGTTTTCGCCGTCGATGGTCTCGGAAAGCTCCGCCTGGACCTCCGTCAGCCGGCCCTGGACCCACCGCTGGGCCATGGAGAGTTCGCGTTCAAGTTCCCGAAGTTCGTCGAGAGCCTTCGCGAGCGTCGCCATGTCGTTCGTTCGGCCGATGTCCGTGGTGACCTGGAGGTGTGAACACTGGCCGAGATCGAGGTCAGCACTCGCCGGGTACGCCGATTTGGCCCCGTAATCGTACGGGGAGACCTGGACTTCGAGTCGCAGGTTCTGGGCAATGTGGAAGTACTTCCGCCGCCGGTCGTCGACGTGACTTTCGACCAGTCCGGCGTCGTCGAGGCGCTTGAGGTGGTCGATGACCGCCTTCGGACTGACTTCGAGGTATTCGCTGATCTCGGTCACGTAACTCGGCTTGTTGGCCAAAAGCCGGAGGATCCGTCGGCGATTTTCGTTGCCCAAGAGGTCCAAAAGCGCCCCGGAGTCCATCCTTACTCCAGGTCAGAGACGGGCGCTGAAAAACGTGACCCTGTTTCGGGCGACGGGTTTAAGCCAATGTGTGGTAAATATTAACACACATGTTCGCCCCGTTTTCGAGCGGTTACTACCTGGGCCGACTCTACGTCGCCCCCGGGTCGGGCGACGCGGCCAAACTCCAGGAGGCCCAGCACGAGAGCGTCAATCGTGAACTGTACGCCGACGACACGGGCCTCGAGCGACTGGACCACCCGCTAGTCATGAAAATCGGGACCGAACATTTCGCCGTCCACCCGGACGAGTCGGTCCCGGAGGGGGCGTTGACAGTTCCAGCTTCAGTCCTCGAGGAGACCCGGATCGAAAACCCGCCGGAACTCAGCGAGGTGTTTCTGGCGAAGGCCGAGCACGCGAAGCGACTGGTCGATTACGGGGCTGTGTAAGGGTTTCAGGGTGGAACCGAGAAGCGGAGAAAGGAGCGTGTAGCCGCGGGTTCATGCCGCTCCTGCCCCAAACCTTGGTATGGACCCCCAAAGTAAGCCCCCTGAGGAGCGAACAGACGCCGAGTGGCGCGAGGTGTTGACCGACGAAGCGTACGAGATCCTGCGCGAGCGTGGCACCGAACCCAAGTTCAGCGGTGAGCTGCTCGACGTTGAGGGAACTGGTGAGTTCAAGTGTGCCGGCTGTGGGACAGTGCTCTTTTCCGGCGAGCAAAAGTTCGACTCGAACTCGGGGTGGCCGAGTTTCTACGACGTCGCCGACGAGGAGCGCATCGACCTGGTAACCGACGACAGACACGGCATGCGACGGATCGAGGTGCGCTGTGGGACCTGTGGCGGACACCTGGGCCACGTCTTCGACGACGGGCCGGATCCGACCGGCAAGCGGTACTGCATCAACTCGGCCGCGCTGGAGTTCGATCCTGCCGACGAGCAGGACGAAGCGTAGAGAGGGAGAGAAACGTTCGGCTGTCTACCCCCTGCCAGAGTCCTCTAGACGGCTGGTCAAAGCGACAAATGGAGACGTTGCTCGCAGATGTATCAGATTAAAAATCATAAGTCCCAGCGAGTGACTTCACGTCAAATTCACACCATACGACGAGCGAGGATCCAACTAATTGAAGAATTCAAGCGTTTGATCCCCTATATCGATATATAGAGACTGATACCCATACAGAACCCCCCAGTGAAGTACGACCGCCTCTGACCGATATTTATCAATATTATAATCATTCATGTCCCCCTGGCTTCTTCGACCAGTTGATGGCACCCCAAAACCGGCGGTCGAGCCGCAACGTTTCTCGACGGAAATTCATCCTCGGAGCCGGTACGGCCGGCCTTGCCGGCTTAGCCGGTTGCACCGGCGGTAGCGACTCTCCCAGTGATGGATCGGACCACACGACGAACGGCGATGATTCAGAGGCAGAAAGCAGTGGCTTGGATAGCTCCGTCCTGACCGCCGACGGTTCCTCGACGGTCTTCCCGATCACGAACCTGGGCTCCAGTTACTGGAATTCGAACCCGGAAGCCGGCGACGGGGACTACTGGCCCGAATCCTGGGCCAACGAGGAGTACGGGACTGACATGCGGCTTGCAGACTTCTTCGCCAAGAAGTACGGCTACGAGCCGACCGGTGAGCGGTCGAACCCGCCGTTCCGGACCAGCGTGGCGCTGAGCCACTCCGGCACCGGCGTCGAAGGCGTCATGGAGAACCGCGTCGACATCGGGGACTCCTCCGCCTCCGCCGAGGCCGAACTCTCGGGGAGTGGTAACGAGGACGAACTCGACAACTTCGTCGATCACGTCGTCGGCGTCGACGGGCAGCCGATCGTCGTCAGCCGCGAAATCGCCGACGCGGGCATCGAGTCGGTCACGATCGACCAGCTCAAGGCGATCTACCGCCAGGAGATCACGAACTGGGAGGAGGTCGGCGGCCCCAGCCGTGAGATCCTCGCACTGGGTCGGGCCGAAGGGTCCGGCACAGACACCGCGTTCCGGAACAACGTCTACGGCGATCCAAACGCTCCCATCAGTCCCGATCAGCGATTCGGCCAGAACCAGCAGCTCCAGCAGGCCGTGAGTCAGGCCGACAACGCGATCGCGTACATCGCGCTGGCCTTCGTCGAGCCCGAGGGCGGCACGCCACCAATCGGGCTCGAAATCGACGGGACGCTCTACGAGTACGGGGAGAATCTCGGCGCGAAGGAGTATCCGCTCTCCCGAGACCTCCACGCCTACACCTGGAAAGACACGAGCCGCAAGGAAGCCGCGTTCATCAACGTCCTGCTTTCGGACTTCGGCCAGGAAGTCTTCGTTCGCGGAAACGACTACTTCGCCCTCCCCGAGGATCGGCTTCAGAGCGAGCGCGAGAAAGTCGCCGCCTCGAAGTACACGTAAGTCCCCTCACCCGGTCGCATTCTCATGTCTTCACAAACTTCTGTGCCATACCGACAGCGGATTTCCCAGCTCTCGGCTCGGGTTCAGGACTACCGGTCCCGGACTGCCGATCGGGCGATCCTCATGCACGCCGTCGGCATCGGGTCGACAGTCCTCACCTTCGGCTTGTTTATGGTCGGGTCGGACTGGACCATCCTCCCGTTTCTGGTGCTTTTAGCCACGGTCGGGTTCGGCTGGCGGTACTACCAGTCCGAACTCGCAAAAGGCCTAACCCTCCTCACGACGGTCGCGACCGTGGTCGTCCTCACCCTCATCATCGGATTCCTGCTCCTGCGCTCGATGCCGGCGGTCAGACACATGGGGCTAGATCTACTGACGCGCACGAGCGGGCCGCTCTGGTCGTCGAACCAGGGTGGCGTCTACGCGTTGACCCCGATGATGGTGGGGACGGCACTTACGACGATCATCGCGACGGCAATCGCGACGCCATTCGGTATTGCCGGGGCCGTTTTTATTAGCGAAATCGCGCCCCGCCGCGTTCGAGAGGTGGTTAAACCGGGCATCGAGCTGATGGCCGGCATCCCGTCGATTACCTACGGCTTTATCGGACTCACCATCGTCAACGCCTATTTCTTCGACGCCTTCCGGACCCCGACGATCGGGAGCTACTTCGCAGCCGGTATCATGATCGGGTTGATGGCCCTTCCGACGGTCGTCACCGTGGCGGAAGATGCCTTGTCAGCCGTTCCCGACGAGATGCGGAACGGCTCGCTCGCGATGGGTTCGACAGAGTGGCAGACGACGAAGAGTGTCACAATCCCAGCGGCCCTCTCGGGCATTTCAGCCGGAGTCTTGCTAGGCGTCGGTCGGGCCATGGGGGAGACGATGGCCGCGACGGTCATGCTCAGTCACACGAAGGGGTTCCCCGCCCCGCCCTTCGACGTCTTCTCCGGTTACGGCGAAACGCTCACGACGGTCATCGCCTTCGAGGGCGGCAACGCCAGTGGGATCCACCTGAGCGCGTTGTTCGCTGCCGGCGTCGTCCTTTTCAGCATGGTCATGCTCCTCTCGATCGGTTCCCAGTACGTCGAGTGGCGAATGCATCGGAAACTCGGAGGTGAACAATGAGTTACGTCGACCGATCGGCCCTGGTGACCGACGCCCGGAATGCCGCCGGCCTCCTCGGCGGGGGCATAGCCACACTGGCTACGGGCGCTTTCATAGCTGGCTGGGCGACGTTGTTGCAGTGGCTAGACCTGAGTGGCTCTTACGCTGGATTCTCGCTTTCCACCTGGTTCGGTGGCGCGCTGCTCGTGCTCGGGGTCGGCTTGGCCCTCGCGGCACTCGGCACCCGGGCCGGTTTCCTAGAGACCACCCCCGACGATGGCGCCGGCCTTCTCGTCGCCGTCGTTTTTGGGTTGCTCTGGGGGGCGGTCGGCCTCTTGCTGACAGGCGCCCTCATCGACGGAGCGGGTGCCTGGATTGGTGCCCTAGTCGGGTCTATCGTGGGACTCGCGCTGGCGCTCGGACCACGCGAGGACTTCGGTTCGACCCTGCCACCGGCAGCCTTCCTCGGTCTGGTGGGAGCCCTTTTGTACACGGACTTCATCGGCCGGGACTTCGTCTTTGATCCGGGGTGGACCGCCGCTATCTTCCCGGGAGCGGCGATCGTGCCGGGATTGGTCATCTTCGGCTCCCTCCTCGCCGTGTGGAGCGGTGGGAAAGTCGCCGCGGGATTCGGGCCCCAAGGACGACAGCGAGGCATCTATTATCTCATCGGGCTCGCCATCGCCAGCATGCTCGGGGTTCTCGCCCTGCTAATTGGGTTCATCATTGTCGAAGGGCTCGACGTGTTGCTCACCGGCGCTAGTCTTTTCGGCGGCAGCCTCAGGATCCCTGGGCTCGGGTTTTCCCTTCCAGTCCCGCAACTCCCCTTCCTAACGAACGTCACCGGTGGCCTCTACGTCGAGGTTCCGGGGGTGCTCCCCGCAGCGATCGGCACGCTCTGGCTCGTCTTCGGTGCAATCCTGCTCGCGGTCCCAACCGGCGTAGGGGCGGCGATTTTCCTCACCGAGTACGCCGAGCAGGGGCGGTTCACCCAGGTGGTCGAAGTCGCCACCAACGGACTCTGGAGCACACCGAGCATCGTCTTCGGCCTCTTCGGACTCGCCTTCCTGGTGCCACGTATCAGCGGCGGGAACTCGATCGTCGTCGGACAACTCGTGCTCGGGTTCATGCTCCTCCCGCTTGTCGTCATTACGAGTCGGGAAGCGATCCTCGCGGTGCCTGACGGCTATCGCGACGCCAGTGCGGCCCTCGGCGTAAGTCGGTGGGAGACGATCAAAAGTGTCGTCGTCCCCGCCGCAATGCCAGGGGTCATCACCGGCGTCATTCTCGGCGTCGGTCGAATCGCCGGGGAGACGGCCCCGCTGCTCCTGGTGTTCGGTGGGCCGCCATACCCGTCCTCGACGCCAAACGTCCTCGGCTCGTTCGCCTTGTCGACCCGACCGCCGTTCATCACGAACGAGGCCCTGTTGGAACCCGCGAGTGCATTGCCCTATCAACTGTATTCGTCGATCACGGCCGGCGTGTTTCCAAAAGAGATCTTCACCGACACCGAGTTCGGATGGGGCACGGCACTTGTCCTCTTGCTAGTCGTGATCGGCCTCTACGCCATCGGCGTCCTGAGCCGACTGTACTTCAGGAAGAAACTACACCATGAGTAAGGCAGCATCCGAACAGACCGACCGATCAGGAGAATCGAGTACGCCAACGACGACCGGCGAAACCGACGAGGAAATCGAGGCTGCCTGGACGAACTATGATTCGGGCAAAGCAACCAAAATCGCCGTCGAGGACCTCGACGTTTATTACGGTGATGAACAGGCCATCGAATCGATCTCGATGGTCATTCCCGAACAGAGTGTCACGGCCCTGATTGGCCCATCGGGCTGTGGCAAGTCCACGTTCCTCCGGTCGCTCAACCGGATGAACGACCGGATCACAGCCGCCCGAGTCGAGGGGTCGGTCAAACTCGACGGCGAGGAGATCTATCAGGACGGCGTGAACCTGGTCGAACTCCGCAAACGGGTCGGAATGGTCTTTCAGCACCCGAACCCGTTCCCGAAGTCCATCCGTGACAACGTCGCCTACGGGCCGCGAAAACACGGCGAGTTCAACCACGGCACCCTGGCGCGGCTCCTCGGACGGGACGATCGACAGGCCGAGGAAAAACTCGTCAAAGACTCCCTCGAACGGGCCGCCCTCTACGAGGAAGTCGAAGACCGACTCGACGACAACGCCCTCGGGCTCTCGGGCGGACAGCAACAGCGGCTCTGCATCGCCCGGTGTCTCGCGGTCGATCCGGACGTCATCCTCATGGACGAGCCGGCGAGCGCCCTGGATCCCATCGCCACCGCGAAGATCGAGGACCTGATTCAAGACCTGGCCGAGGAGTACACTGTCGTCATCGTCACCCACAACATGCAGCAGGCCGCCCGGATCTCCGATCAAACGGCGGTGTTTCTCACCGGCGGCCGGCTGGTGGAATACGACGACACGGACTCCATCTTCGAGAATCCGCAGAGTCAACGGGTCGAGGACTACGTCACCGGAAAGTTCGGGTGATAGGATGGCACGTCGTGATTACCAAGAGTCCCTCGAGAAACTCAGGGCAGACGTAGAGACGATGGGCGAACTCGTGCTTTCCAGGCTCGATAAAGCGTTGTACGCTCTCGAACACGCGGACGCCGAGGCCGCTCGGAGCGTCATCGAGGGCGACGCCGAGATCAACGAGCAGTATCTCGATCTCGAATCGGTATGTATCGACCTGTTCGCCCTCCAGCAACCGGTCGCCGGCGACCTCCGATTCATCGCGGCCTCCTTCAAGATCATCACCGACCTCGAACGGATCGGGGACCTGGCGGCGAACATCGGCGAGTACGCGCTCGCGGCAGACGAGGAGTGGACGGCCGACGAGGAGCTGTTCGAGATCGGCTCGGCGGCTCGGGACCTGGTCGCCGACGCACTGGATGCCTACGTCACCGGGAATGCAGAAGCGTGCTATCGGATCGAAGCGCGCGACGACCAAATCGACGCCCGCTGTCAGAGCGTCGGCGAACGGGTCGTTCGGGAACTCGTCGAACAGAACGGGGCCGAAGAAAACGAAAGCGCGTGGGACACCGAGGCGGTGCTCGAAGACGTCTCGCGAGTGCTGCTCACGGTTCGAGACCTGGAGCGGGTCGCAGACCACGGGGTCAACATTACCGCCCGGACCCTCTATCTCGTCGAGGCCAATCCGGAGCTGATTGACTAACATGGAGACCAGAAAAGTCCAGGAGGTCGGCGGCGGCACCTACACCGTCTCCCTTCCCGTCGAGTGGGCGAAAAAACACGGGGTCCAGGCGGGTACGACGGCCTACCTCTCCACGCATCGTGACGGCTCGCTGGTCGTCAGATGGAACGAACCCGGCGAGAGCGACCTTGCCCAAACCGACATCGACGTGACTGACTCGTCCCCTGCGGTCGCCCGAGGACTGTTGCGGGCCGCGTATCTGGAGGGATTCGAGCGGATTCGCCTCAACAATCCAGACGGACTCACGGCCGACCAGCGTCGGGCGATCGAGAATTGTGCTCGGAGTCTCACAGGCGTCGAAATCACCGAGGAATCGGACCAGCACGTCGTCGTTCGCGGGTTGCTGAAAGCGGGCGAGGTGTCGATTCGACAGTCGACCCTCCAACTGCAATACGCCACTCTCTCAATGTATGCCGCGTCCCTGGAGTACCTCACCGGGGCGACGACCGATTCCGAGCAGGTTCGAACCCGGGAGCGCGAAGTCGATCGGACCGTGGGGCTCATCACCCGACACTTCAACCGCTCGCTGCAGGATCTGGCTGAGCTCGATCGGCTCGGGATTTCCCGGCCGGAGCTGTTCGAATATTACGTCACAGCCCAACAACTACAAGACGTGGCAAACGAGGCGATGAATATCACCCAAGCCGTCGACGATGCCCCGGCGCTTCCCGAGTCCTTGGTGACAGTGGTTGCCGCGATCGGCGAGGATACCAAAGCGGTACTCGAAACGGCGACCGGAGCTGTGATCGAAGAACCCTCAGCGAAAGCGGCCACGTCCGCGCTGGAAACCTGCGAAGAGATCACGGCCGCGGCATCGGAGCTCGATTTGTCGAACCGTGATATTACGCCTGAAGCGGCCGGGACGGCGAGGACGGTGCTTGACGGTATCGTTCGATCGGCGTCTCACGGGCAGCAGATCGCCGAACTGTCCCTGCAACACTCGCTTCGGAGCCAATGACTGAAACGACGATCGCCTTTGTTTGTGTGCAGAACGCCGGCCGTTCCCAGATGGCCCACGCGTTCGCCAGACGGGAGGCGAAAGCCAGAGGTGTCGAAGAGCAAGTCGTGCTTGTGACCGGTGGCACGGACCCCGCCGATCAGGTGCACGAGGGAGTGATCGCGGCGATGGACGCGGTAGGAATAGACCTCCGGGGCATAACTCCGCGGGAAATAACGTTTGAGGAAACGCGAACCAGTGAGTACGTGATCACGATGGGGTGTTCGGCAAGCAACGTCTGTCCGGCGGGCTGGGCGGGGGAAAACCGAGACTGGGACCTGGAGGATCCGGCAGGCAAGCCATCCGAGACCGTCGCGTCGATCAGAAACGAGATCGAGTCCCGCGTGACAGCGCTGTTCGACGAAATCCTCGCCGACAAATGAAGGTCGCTGCGTTCTCCGAGGAAAGGACGGCCTCAGTAGAATTGCCGACTAGCCGGCGGCAAGAGTGACCCCCGTGGCAACGGAAGAATAGGCGTGGCTACGGAAGGGTAGGCGTCAGCTTGCTTCCAGACAGTGGGGAAAATCTCGTGCGCTGTCAGGGCTCCGGAGAGCCGCCGCGGGATTTGACGAGGTCGCGGAACTCGTCGGAGTCCTCGACGGCTTCGGCCTCGTCGCGCTCGATAATCGCGGTTCCTTCGATGGACTCGGACTGGGCTTCGTCGACGAAGTACACCGATTGGGTGTGAATGACTTCCTGCAGCGAGCCCATTATCCGCGCCCGCTTGACAGCGGCTTCGGTGAACGACGAGTGACCCGTGATGAGCGTCACCGAACTCTCTGCCTGTTCGCTGACCGCTTTGAACGGGGCCCGAACCATCGGGTGGACGTCGAAACCGATCCGGGTCAAAAGCGAGACGAACGGTTGATCCTCCGGATCCACGTCCGGATCCTCGGGAGTCGGTTCCGCGTCCCGAATCTCCTCGGCGCCGTCGAGTACCGACACGGGACTGGTAAGGTCCTGATCGAAGAGCTCGTCGAGCTGCGCGGCGACCTCGACGCTCGCGTTCATGCCGTCCTCGTACTTCGAGACGGTGCGACGGGAGACGCCAAGTTCGGTGGCGAGACGGCCGAGACTCCAGCCTCGCTCCTCACGTTTGTCCGCTAACACGTCACCGTCGATGTTGACGTACAGCCCACCCGGAGCAGCGTAGATCAGCGGCGGCACCCCGTGGACGAACAGGTCCATCGCGGTGTCGGGGTTGAGCACCGGCACCCCGTGCCTGAAGTAAACCACTCCCGGTTCGAGGTTCTCGTCGCGGGTTCGCAAACCGATGACGATCGGCGTCCCACGGAGATAGGTCCCCAGACGGCGCATTTCCCGGCCAGTCGGGCCATCAAAGGCGTCGATGTTGCCCAACACTTTCAACAGGAGCAGATCTTTCTCCCGTCTGGCGGCCAGATCGAAGCTCTTCGGGCGTGTCGAACACCGGTCGCTCACCGTAAAGCCCGCGTCCGAGAGCATCGCGGTGATATTGTCGATGAGCGCCGATCGTGACATTACGGATTGATAGGGTACTCGCCCCATATATACGTTGCGGGCCGGAAGAGGACGTTTGCGGGCGGTTTGCCGATGGGACCACAAACAAGCAATTCGCGAGCCGCTTATAATGGCCCGCGCCCTACGGCCGTCCGTGACGGTCATCGGCCTCGACGACACCGACTCCCGCGAGCGCGGAATGTGCACGACCTACGTCGCTACGCGGGTCGCGGCAGCGCTTCGACTGCGGGGAGCGCAGGTCAAGCACATTCGACTCCTGCGTCTCAACCCGGCCGTCGAGCACAAGACCAGGGGCAACGCGGCGCTCGCGATCGTGACGGAGGCTTCGGCAGAGAATGCACTATCGACGACCAAATCGGTCATCGAAGAGTTGGCAGTTTTTCAGGACGAGCGGACGCATCCGGGAATCGTCGTCGCCGAAGAACCGATCAGTGAGGCCGTTCAAGAGTTTGGCCGGCGGGCGATTCGAGAGTTGCTGGACCTCGAGGCGGCCGAGGCGGCTATCCAGTCGGCCGGGTACCTGAGTGCCGGCTGGAAAGACGAACGGGGGAAAATCGGGGCACTGTCCGCGATCGGTGCCAGCGCGGCCCGCGAGGAGTGGACCTACGAGTACATCGCCTATCGCGAGCCGGATCGCTGGGGGACCCCCAGAGACGTGGACCTGGACTCGGTTTTTGACGCGGCGGACGCCTATTACCCGGCCGCCTGGGATACCGTCGACAGAGGGGAAAACGAGGCGGTGTGTATCCCGAACGCACCTGGGCCAATCCTCTACGGCATCAGGGGTGACGATCCCCACACTGTGGCGCGTCTCGCTGCCGATATCGACGCCGAACCGGTTCACGCACAGGCGCTGTTCGAGACGAACCAGGGGACTGACGTTCACCTCGGGGAAACCGCGATCGAGGAGGCCGAAGACGGTCGGGCCTACCGCGTCACTGGCGAGGTTGTCGACGCGCCGACGACGAAAGCGGGAGGACACGTTTTCGTCGAAATCGAGGACGGGACCGGTCGGCTCCCGTGTGTCGCCTTCGAGCCAACCAAACGATTTCGAGACCGGGTGCGCGCCCTGCAGGTCGGGGACGAAATCACGGCCGTCGGCGAGGTGGGCGACGGGACGCTCAAACTCGAGAAGTTTGCGGTCCGGGACCTCGTCGAAACAGTCCCAGTGAACCCGACCTGCCCGACCTGTGACCGCCGAATGGAAAGTGCGGGAGCCGGGCAGGGGTACCGGTGCCGCGACTGTGACACGACCGCAGCGACGAAGGAACTGACACCGATCGAACGGGACCTCGAGGTCGGTTGGTACGAAGTGCCACCCTGTGCCAGACGGCACGTCGCAAAGCCGTTGGTAAGGGGTGGCTTCGACGCGCCGATACATCCCGAACGCTGAGCAGTTGTTTATATAGGGGCCACAAAATCGGGGGTATATGAAGGGCGTCAGCCCGACGGCAGACGGCGCGCAAAACTGGCGTTTTCTGCCCCGCACCTAGCGGTGAGAGCGGGGACTGGACCGTCCTCGAAACGGTTATAAGTAATTGTAAACCGTACACTTACAAGCCGACTCGGCTCGTAGGGTATGGTATGTCCCACCATTCCGGCACCTATGCGGGGGACCCGGACGATTGTGATCTCGCCCACCGGATCGAGGAGTACTCCGGCGGCCCGGAGTGCACGCTCTATCCGACGTCCTGTGAGGCAGACGCCCTCATGACACGCTGGATGACGGCCGAGGAGGATTCTTTCGTGGACCTCACGGAGATGCGCTAAGCGATCTTCGCGGGGTCCGTTTTCAGCCCGCTTCCGGTTAGCGGGACCACGACGTTGCTGCTCGTGAGCCCCTGCGCTCGATAGGCTTCTAACCCGGCGACGGCCACGGCACTCGTTGGTTCGACGTGAAAGCCGGCCTCGTGCAGCGCACGCCAGGCGGCTCGCGTCGCGTCGGCGTCTATAGCAATGACCTCGCCGTCCGTTTCGGCCACCGCCCCTTCGATCATACGCTTTCTGGCCGGTTTTGCGATCTGTATCCCATCGGCGAGTTCGTTGTGGTTGCCAGCAGTAACTCCCTCGTCCGAGCGGTCCACGAACGGAGCGACGCCGGTCGCCTGGACCCCCAGCAGTCGCGGAACGGTATCTATCCAATCGGCGTCCGCGAGGCGCTTGAAGCCCCGGTAGAGGCCGAGATAGAGCGTTCCGTGCCCCAGTGGGACGACCATCGCGTCCGGGGCGTCGTAATCCCGCTGCACGGCGATTTCGTACGCGGCAGTCGCCGTCCCCTCGAAAAACGTGGGGTTCCAGGCGTGGCTCGCGTACCACCCCGCGCCGTTTTCGACGGCCGTTCGCGCCGCGGCGCTGACGTCGGCTCGGTCACCCTCAATCTCGATGACCTTGGCCCCCGTGCCCGCGATAGCCTCGCGTTTGGCGGGTTTCACGTCACTGGGCACGTAGATGTCGGCTGGAATGCCGGCGCGAGCGGCGTACAGGGCGATGGCGGCTCCCGCGTTCCCCGAGGAGTCTTCGACGACACGGTCCACGGAAAGAGCCGCCGCTCGCGAGAGCGTGGTCGTCGCGCCGCGGTCCTTGAAACTTCCCGAGGGGAAGACGTATTCGAGCTTGAACGTGGCGTCCCAGTCTTGAGCCTCGATGAGCGGGGTCCAGCCCTCGCCGAGTGTCACTTCACAATCGACCGGCAGAAGCTGTTCAAAGGCCCAGAGGCCACGGTCGCGGTCGAAGGACGTCGGTCGTTCTCCGGGGGTCGGCAGTGTTTCGAGCTCCAGTGGACTGCCACAGCGACAGCGCCAGGGTTCGTTCGGGCCAGCGGCATACGTTTGGCCACAAGCAGGACAGCGAAGTGCTGCGGGCATCAGTTCTCGATGCCGGTGCCGACCGAACAGACGTATTCCCCGGTTGCGGCCTGCGGGAGGCGGCGGGTCCGCCAGAAAATCCCGTCGTTTTCGGCGTGCACGCGGGTCTTTCGCTCGCCAAAGGGGTTCAGAACGTCGAACAGCGGTTCCCCCTTTTCGACACGATTCCCGAGTTTCTGTCTGAATCGAACGAGCCCACCTGCGGGGGCTCCATAGCGGTCGAAGCCGTTGGCCCGGGTCTGGTCCGTTGGCCTGGCAGTCCCCTCCCGGAACCCGTAGTATTCGAGGACGCGCTCCACGCCCCGTACCCCGATCTCGATGCTCCGTTCGTCCCAGCCGACGGTTCCACCGAGCTCCGGATCGATTGTCGGGACCCCTGCGTCGGGAGCCACTCTGGCCAATTGGCCGTCAGGCCCCTGCTGGTCGAGGACGTAGCCCGCGTCGAACACCCTGGCGAGTTCGAGACACTCGTCGTGGAGGCGGTGATGGCGGCCACAGCGGACCCGCACCTCGTTGATCATTCGGCTGGTCGATCCCTGATGGAGGTCGACGACGAGATCCGCGTCCGTCGCGGCCTGGAGGGTCGCGTGGGCGATCCGCTCCGAAGAGGACCCGTCCGGCCCGCCCGGGTACGCCCGGTTCAACTTCGTGTCGTCGATCGGGTTGCGGTGTTCCGCGACGAGAAAGCCATGGAGGTTCGCGATGGCGACGACGGTGATCGTGCCCGCGATTTCCTGCGGGTCCAGGGTCGGGAGCAAGCGGGTGAGAACCCCGAGCCCGTTCAGTTCGTCACCGTCGCTGACCGCCTGGAGATGGAGCCGCCGTCCGTCCTCGGCTCCGTTGATGACGGCGACCGGAAGCCCCAGTTCCGTCCCGTCCCTGGCTTCGCCGACGACGAGCTGGCCCGTGTCCATCTCGCCCGGCGCGGCTGCTGCCGTACCCAGCGATTGCATTGGTGGAAACTCTACCCGCCTGACCCTTGTAGGGTTCGGTACGGTTGCCAGTCTCAGGCCGAGGCGAGATCGGCGAGAATGTCTGCGCCGCTCCGGGTGCCGTTAGCCAAGAGAACGTCACCGGCCCGCAACTCGGTCTGGGGACCCGGCTGGATCTCCCATTCGTCCCCGCCGTCGACCGGGCGGCGCACCGCAATGACGCGCATCCCGGTCTCTGTTTTGACGGCGCGTTCGCCCAGGGTCGTCCCGTCGAGTTCGCTTTCGGCCTCCACGGTGACCCTGGTAATCACCTCGTCGGAGGCCTCGACGGCCTCCTGGACGACGATGTGGGAATCCAGGCCGCGCAAGACGCCTTCGCTGATCTCCAGTGCGGCGTCGCTGATGACCTCGGTGCTCTGGGCGATGTGAACGAGGCCCCGCAGCGAGACTGGTTCGGCCGATCGAGCGGCCGCCTGGAGGACCCAGGCCTCGAAACGGGACTTCAGCGCATCGACCTCAGCTTCGAGTTCGACGACCTCCTCCGCGAGGGCGTCGCTGTCGTAAAGCACGCTCCCGTACGCCAGATCGACCGCCAGTTCGCTCATGTTTTTCATCAACACGAGCGAGGAGACCGCTCGATTGAGGTCTTCGTCGGTGACCTCGGGGTCCGGCGGCGGTTCGTAGGTGGCCCCTGTTGCACGTTCAAAGACCTTCGCAATACCCGATTCCGGCCCTCGCAAGAGCAGCGAGTCACCGGGTTTCAGTTTCGTCCCCGCGACGGGCTTGAGATCCCAATCCCCGCCCCGGCGAATCGCGATGACTCTGACGCCGGTCTCGGTTTCGAGGTTGATGTCCTCGAGGGTCCGATCAGCGTAGGGCGAGTCCGGGGAAAGCGGTGCGCGTACCAGGGTTTCGACGGCCACCGGAATCGCCGCGCGCATGTCTTCCGGGAGCCCGATGTCCTCAAGAACGACTTTTGCGATGTCCCCGGCCGCGTCGCTCACCTTCTCCGCGGCCCCCGTGATCCCGAGGACCGGGGCCAGCGATTCGGCGTCCTCGGGATTTCGCGCCGCCATGAGGAGGCTCATCCGGGCCCGGATCTGCAGGACGTCCATCCGCTCTTCCAGGGCCAGGACCTCCTCGGCGATGGCGTCGCTGCGGTGTAAGACCGCCGAATAGGAGAGGTCGATGAGCAGTTCGGCCGTGTCTTTCATCTCCACGAGGAGATCTTTGACGCTCGCGGGTTCGTACTCGACGCGGCCGGCCATGCCCCTCCGTTCGGGCCACCGATCAAAAAGGGTACGGGAACCCGCGGCAATATTTTTCGGCCGGCTTGACAATCGTTGAAAATTGGCCCACCAGAAGCGGGCTTTCGAACGTTTGTCGGCGGCGATTCGATCCGATCACGAAAGATATACCCACCCCTATGCCATATCGCGGAAGGTAACGGGATCTATGTCAGACGAACTCAAGAAGGGCCTCGATGGGGTCGTTGTCGCGGAGTCCAGCCTCAGCGACATCGACGGCGATCGGGGCATCCTTTGCTATCGGGGCTACCCCATCGAGGATTTGGCCGCGGAGGCGAGCTACGAGGAGGTGCTTTACCTCCTCTGGAACGAGGAGCTGCCGACCGAAACGCAGCTCCAGGCGTTCGAAGACGAGCTACGAGAGGCCCGAGCGGTCCGACCGGGCATTTACGATCAGCTTCGACTGTTGGCCGACTCGGGGGAGCGACCGATCTCCGCGTTGCGGTCCTCGATCTCGATGCTCTCGGCGGAAGATCCGGGCACAGACGCGAGCCCGGGCGATCAGGACGCCGCCCGACACATGGGCATGCGCATCTCCGCGAAGTTCCCGACGGTCCTCGCGGCCTTCGACCGCCTCCGCCGTGGCAAGGAGCCGGTGGAACCGCGGACGGATCTCTCCCTCGCGGCGAACTTCCTCTACATGCTTACCGGATCGGAGCCGGACCCGATGCACGCCGAGATCTTCGATAAGGCCCTGACCCTCCACGCGGACCACGGGCTCAACGCCTCGACGTTCACCGCGATGGTCGTCGGCTCCACGCTGGCCGATGTCTATAACAGCGTTACGGCGGCGGTTGCAGCCCTCTCAGGCCCGCTCCATGGCGGAGCCAACCAGGAAGTAATGAAGGCGCTTCTGGAGATCGACGACGGGCCACTCAATGCCACCGAGTGGACCGAAGACCTGCTGGATGCGGGCGAGCGGATTCCGGGCTGGGGCCACCGCGTGTACAACGTGCGGGATCCCAGAGCCGTGATCCTCGAAGCGGAGTTGGAGCGGCTCTCGGAACGAACCGAGGACTGTCACTGGCTGGAGTATCTCCGGGACATCGAGACCCACCTCACCGAGGAAGTCGGGCTGCCCGAACGCGGCGTGGCTCCGAACGTCGACTTCTTCTCGGGGGCGATCTACTACCAGCTGGGCATTCCAGTGGACATGTTCACGGCCATCTTCGCGATGAGCCGGTCGACTGGGTGGATCGGGCACGTCCTCGAATACCAGCAAGATAACAAGCTCATCCGGCCCCGGGGCCACTACGTCGGGCCGGAGATGCGAGAGTTCGTCCCGATCGAAGAGCGGTAACCACCGCCGTCGAAAGCCGAATGACAACCGTCAGACAATCGGAGTAGAAGCGCCCTATCTCCTACATACGGCCGTATTTTACTTTCACCCCGCATGGGAATGAATTATAACCCCTCACGTTAATTGAGTAATTGCGGGTCACACGTCCCAACCGTTCCCTTCTTCGTCCCCACCCGGTTTTGACCGTTTCACCGACAGGTAGGGTCCATTCAACTACTGATCCATCACAAACCGTTAACAACCCGTGTAGCTAAACCGAACTATGCTCAGTCTCTCGGACATCGAGGCGGCCCGGGATCGAGTCTCCGACGTCGCCCTGGAGACGGCTTTAGGCTATCAGCGAAACTTCTCCCGGATGACGGGCGCGGACGTGCAGGTGAAATTCGAGAACAGCCAGCGAACCGGTTCGTTCAAGATCCGCGGGGCGACCAATCGGATCAGAAAGCTCACGGAGGAGGAGCGGGCCGACGGAGTCATCACCGCGAGTGCGGGGAATCACGCCCAGGGGGTCGCGCTGGCCGCCCGTCACAGCGACGTGGACGCGTTGATCGTTATGCCCGAGTTCGCCCCGATCTCGAAAGTCAACGCGACCCGGAGCTACGGTGCGGAAGTCGAACTGTACGGCGAGGACTACGCCGACGCTCAGGCGCGGGCCCACGAACTGGGCGACCAGTCCGATCGTACCTACGTCCACGCCTACGAGGACCGGGACGTGCAGGCCGGGCAGGGGACGATCGGGCTGGAGATTGTCGACCAGTGTCCGGAGGTCGATACTGTGGTCGTGCCGATCGGCGGCGGCGGACTGATCAGCGGGATCGCGACCGCCGTCAAGGGCCGCAAGCCGGATACCCGCGTGATAGGGGTGCAAGCCGAAGGGGCGGCGACGGTGGCGAACTCCCTGGACAAAGGAGCGACCGAGGAACTCGACTCCGTCGATACGATCGCTGACGGCATCGCGACCGGCGCCGTGGGCGAGCATACGTTGCCGATCATCGACGAGCGGGTCGACGAGATCGTGATGGTCGATGACAGTCAGATCGCCTCTGCGATGGTGTTGCTTCTCGAACGGGCCAAGACGCTGGTCGAAGGCGCCGGCGCCGTGCCCATCGCGGCCCTCATGGAGAACAAATTCGACTACGAGGAGGACGAAACGATCGTCCCCGTTCTCAGCGGCGGGAACATCGACCTGAACCTCCTCACGACGGTTCTGAGCCGGGGGCTGGTCGATCGGGGTCGGTTCGTGAAGCTCCGAACGGTGATGAAGGACCGACCGGGAGCTCTCGAGGAGTTCCTCGACATCGTGGCCGATTCGGGCGCGAACATCTACGAGATCAACCACGACCGGGCCCGCCAGTCCTTCGCGATCGACGCCACGGAGATCGAGATCGACCTCGAGACCCGCGGGCATGAACACGTCGACGAGATCTTGTCGGAACTCCGGGCTGCGGGCTTCCAGGTCGAAGTCCGGACGTAGGCCCGATCGTTTTGCCTGCCTTTAAGGGTCCCCGACGCAACTGGTTTTGTATGAAGCGAATCATCAACACCTCCGAAGCACCAGCCGCAGTCGGTGCGTACAGCCAGGCAACCACGGACGGCGACACGCTGTTCACCGCCGGTCAGCTCCCGATGACCGCCGACGGCGAACTGCTCGACGACGAGCCGATCGAAGTCCAGACCCGTCAGTCCCTGGAGAACGTCAAGGCCATCCTGGAGGAGGAAGGCCTCTCGATGCAGGACGTCCTCAAGGTGACGGTCCTCATGGACGACATCGAAGAGTTCGACGAGATGAACTCGACCTACGCCGAGTACTTCCAGGAGAACCCGCCGGCCCGGAGCGCGTTCGAAGTCGCCGAAGTCCCCAAAGGCGCGAAAATCGAAATCGAAGCGATCGCCTCCCTGTAAGGCGCCATGGACCAGCGGACCAAACTGAGCCTGCTGTGGGGCCTCATCGGCGGGCTCACGTTTCTGGTCCTGGTCCAGACTACCCGTCTTTTCGCCGACCTATCCCTCGGTTTGCCCAGTGTCTTCCCGATCGCGCTCGGGGTCTTTGCCGTGACCGCGGGGCTGGGGTGGCTGGTCGAGGGACGGCTCGGCGGGAAAAGACAGGTTTAATTCGCGCAGTCGGTTAGAGGGCGACAGGCCGGGATGGCCGAATGGCAAAGCGCACGCCTGGAAAGCGTGTCCCCGTTAGGGGTTCTGGGTTCAAATCCCAGTCCCGGCGTTTCATTTTCATATACGGAAGACCGTGAGTCGGTCCTGCCGTCGCTCCGTCTCTGCCCGGTCGACTTATCACCGAAGGAGTCGCAGTGTCAGGCGTGACAGCAGCCGACACCGAATCGGACGTCCTCGCGATCCTTGAAGAAGGGCGGAACAATGCGGCGAACGTCGCTGAAGCCCTCGATACGCCGATCGATGTGGTGCGAGAGACCCTGCAGGATCTCGCCGAGGGGGACAGGGTGAGACACGTCGGAAACGGGGTCTACGAGCGGGTCAGTAGCTCGACCGCCGAATCGATGCTGGAGACGACGGTGCCGGGGCCGTTCGAGGACGCCGTGCTGCGCGTGCAGATCGAACACGAGATGGCCGGTTTCGAGACCGTCCAGGTGACGAGACTCGACCAGCTGGTCGACGGGGTCCTCGACGAGTCGGTTCCGCGAACCGCACTCGTCATCGTCTGCCACGCTGAAATTGCCAGGGACGCCGTGGACATCGATCCGAGCCTGGGTGGCATGCTACCATGCACTACAGTCGTGTACGAGCGCCCCGGCGACGACGCGATTTACGCCAGACATTACTCCGCGACGCGGGCGATACGGGACCTCGGAGTAGGGCCGGACGAGGCGACTGGCGCTATCGAAGACCTCGTCTCCCTCACCGGGGATCGGATGGACCGGGTCTGGGACGGCATCGAATCGCTGTAGGGCGAGACGTTTGGGGCCAAGGTTAGACCCGATTCGAAGGGGTGCCCGACGGTCGCAACTCCAAAACCTTTTATAGAAGGACAAACAATCGCCGGGTGACTATGGCAGAGCGACGAATGCAGGGCCAGCCCATGATCATCATGGGAGATGACGCCCAGCGGATGAAGGACAAGGACGCACAGGAGCACAACATTT
>Ga0207714_1000226_pt1 | contig 38230 bp, 32 predicted proteins | sample PonA232FremontCA_2_FD_187270 | JGI IMG/M metagenome (GOLD analysis project Ga0207714, IMG submission 187270) | Marine sediment microbial community from Fremont, CA, USA - Pond A23 Sediment 2 (SPAdes) | ecosystem: Environmental > Aquatic > Marine > Unclassified | place: USA: Fremont, California...
TCCTGTACCAGTGCGTCGAGCGACACCTGAGGGGATACCTCGCCCCGCACGGCCTCGGCCACCGACACGGCGTGTGTAGACCGCCCCCAGCCGAGGCCTACGATGCAGACCGTGGCCACCACGACGAAGCTGGCGGGAATGCCGAGCAGGGACAAGAGGGTGACAATGGCGGAGCTCAGGAGGGCAACAACAATGGCGGCGGTGAGGGGGAGATCCGTAATGTCGTTGCCCAGGGTTTCCATCGTACGCCGAGCAATGGTGAGGGCTCCCACCGCCACCGCCGCCGATCCGATGAGGATGCCGGGATTCATGGCCAGCGCGCCACTGCCCACGAGTGGGGCAATGGCGTTGGCGATGTTACTAGTCCCCGAGCTAAAGGCCATGAGACACCCGATCGCGATCAAGACGACCGTGCCCACAAACTCGCGACGCGTCGTGTTGGGCCCAAGCGTGGGTCGCGGCACCCCGCCCGCCTGTTCTACCGTCACCAGAGGGCCCTCGGACTGCTCAATGGCGATGAGGCGGTCAAGCTGGCGATACCAGTAGCGCCCGATCATGACCGCCATCCAGAATCCGATGATCGGTGACAGAAGCCACCACGCCAGAATTTCTCCGACCACGGCAAGGTTGAGTTCACCCGCGGCGAGGCCGAGACCTATGATGGCCCCTACGGCGGTCATGGAGGTGGACGCCGGCGCCCCGGACAGGTTGCCTATGAGGAGTGCTCCCCCGATAAAAAACAAGACGATGATACTCGACTCTAACGTGAAGACCGACGGGTCGTGCAGGAGCTCACGGCCCAGCGTATCGACCACACGCCGCCCGATCGTGTAGGCGCCCACGAAAAAGGACACTGACATGAGGACCCCGGCGGTCGTTTTCGTGACCACATCGGCCCCCACCGCGGGCCCGAACGCAGGCCCCGTCGTGGAGCCTCCGATGTTGAACGCTACAAAGCACGCGATGACGACACCACCGATGAGAAGCGGGTCTGTCACGGACACACCAACCGATTAATCTCTGTCGTCGGGAGACGAGCGAGGTGCGTTCATTCGAAGGAACGATGTCCGCCGCGGTCGCCATGGCCTTCATGCTGGACACTACTCTTCCGCGGTGTGTTGCTTGGTTGAGGCAAAGGTAATGCGGGGCCAGTTGTCCATGGTGCGCTCCAGCCGAAACTCACTGAGTGCCAGGTATGCCAGGTCCCCGTCCGCATCGCGGAAGAGGCTATCCATGTTCTGTGCCTCGAAGTCTTCCAGGTCTTCCGCCGGCCCATCCACCCAGCGGCAGCAGGTGTACGGCACACCCGTGAGGTGAGCATCCACGTTGTACTCGTCGTCGAGCCGGTCGAGGGTCACGTCGAACTGCAGCTCCCCTACGGCCCCCAGGATGTAGTCGTTGCCACGCAGCGGCCGGAACGCCTGAATTGCGCCCTCCTCGCTCAGTTGCTTCAGCCCTTTGCCCAGGTGCTTGGACCGGAACGGGTCGTCGAGCCGCACCTTGCGGAAGTGCTCCGGCGCAAAGCTGGGCACGCCGGTGAAGTGGAGGGGCTCGCTCTCCGAGAAGCTGTCGCCAATCTTGACCCGCCCGTGACTCATGATGCCGATGATGTCGCCGGGATAGGCCGTGTCCACGCCCTCTCGGTCCTGCGCCATGAAGGTGGTGGCGTTGTTCAGGCGCATCGTCTGCCCGGTGCGGTGATGAATGACCTCCATGCCCTTCTCGAACGTTCCCGAGCAGACCCGCACAAACGCCATGCGGTCGTGGTGCTTGGGGTCCATATTCGCCTGAATCTTGAAGGCCACGCCCGTGAATTCGTCCTCGTAGGGCGAGACCTCCCGAGAAACCGTGGGACGGGGCTGGGGCGGCGGAGCGATTTCCACGAAGGTGTCGAACATGTCCCCCACCCCGAAATTGCTGAGGGCGCTGCCGAAGAAGACCGGGGTCTGCTTGCCGTCGAGGTACGCCTCCAGGTCCAGTTCGTCCCCCGCCTCGCGGACTAGTTCTACGTCGAAGCGCAGATCGTCGGCCTGGTCGCCGAGGACTTCGTCCAGTTGTGGATCGTCGAGGTCGGCGATGGGCAGGCGCTCGTGCTCCCCCTCCATATCGGCGTGGGAGAAGAGGTGCAGCTCGTCGCGGTACAGGTTGTAGGTACCCCGGAAGCGGTTGCCCATGCCGATGGGCCAGGAGAGCGGCACGGTCTCCAAGTCGAGCGTCTCTTCAATGTCTTCCAGAATGTCGAGCGGCGGCAGGCCGTGCCGGTCCATCTTGTTTACAAACGTGATGATGGGGGTGTCCTGCATCCGACACACCTCCATCAGTTTTTCTGTCTGTTGCTCCACACCGCTCGCGTTGTCGAGCACCATGATCACGCTGTCGACCGCCGTGAGCACGCGGTACGTATCCTCCGAGAAGTCACGGTGGCCCGGGGTATCGAGCAAATTTAACTCGTAGCCCCGATACGGAAACTTCATGACGGAGGAAGTGACACTAATCCCCCGCTCTTTCTCCATCGTCATCCAGTCACTCATCGCGAAACGATCGGCCTTGCGGGCCTTGATCTCCCCCGCCTCGTGGATTGCTCCGCCCTTCAGTAGCAATTTTTCCGTGAGGGTGGTTTTCCCGGCGTCCGGGTGGCTGATGATGGCGAAGGTCCGCCGCTTCTCAATTTCGTCCTGGAGCGTTGGATCCGCGTCGGCGGGCGGCGCGGGGGCCGTTTCCGGCATCGTATCAGGGGCACTCACGGTGAGCAGACGGCTTGTTCGACGAACAACGATCCGCAGCTTCCGAGCTGGAAACCGCGTGAACATCATCTATAACTAGAAAACCGGCGGCGGGTTTGCCCTTCGACGCCCCCCGCACCGGTCTCCAAGAAGCATTCACCCCACCAGCATACCGGAAAGTACCAGTCAGCAGTTGCGCTCTTTGGCGACCGACCGATCCGGCGCACCTTGAATTACGTCTGCACAAACTTACACTTCTCTCTCCACGAAAGAAATTTTCGGACCTCAGGAGACGGAAGTTCCCGATTCCAATTGGCGGCATTGGCGATGGGCCCCTCTGCTGGTTGACCGTAACTTTTGAGGTGCACCATCCCAGTGCGGGCGTTCGCACACGCTGAACTCACGGCCGCAGAGCAGCGATTGCGGGCACACCCAAATAGTCCCACCGATGCCCCACAGCCATGCCGCAGATCACGACCGTCGGCTCCGCAAATCTCCGTGCCACCACCCTTTCCCTGCTCGACGCAGACGCTGGACCCTGGGCGTCGATCTCCATGCCGGTCCTCCGTCCCTGGAACGAACGCTCGACAAATCGCGCCCGGCTACGCACTCTGCTCGATGCTGTGCGGGATTCCGGCCCGACCGCGGGACTTTCGGCGGCTGAAACGGAGGCGTTGCTCGCTCCGGCCGAGAGCCTGCACAGCGCCCGAGAATTTTGGGAGGGCGACCTGGACGGGATCAATCTGTTTCTGGCGCCCGACACCCACACGGTTTTCCGTCTTCCCTTTGCCCCGTCCGCCTTCTCGGAAGTAGACGCCCAGATGCACGTGCGGCCGCTGTGGCGGCATCTGGAGCCCGATGGCACCTTTTACGTCCTGGGACTCTCGGCGGGCGGAGCGGCATTGTTTCGAGGATCCCGCTACCAGATCGAACACGTGCCGCTTCCGGAAGGCCCTACGTCGCTCGACGACGTACTGCAGTTCGACGACCACATTCAATCGCTCCGGTACCACACCAAAACCCCACCGGGGTCTGGCAAACGGGGGCGACGTTCGGCCATCTTTTACGGGCACGAGGACGCCGGCGACAAACGGTACGTGAAAGAAGGCGTCCTTCGCTTCTTCCGGGCCCTGGACAACCAAGTCCGAGACGTGCTGGACAAGCGCCGCACCCCACCGCCCCTCCTTCTTGCCGGCGTCGAAGAGCTTCGGGGGCTGTACCGGCAGGTCAACAAGTACCAGCACCTGCTCGACGCGGCCATCGAGGAATCCGTGATCGAGCCGGAATCGCGGGACTGGGACGCCGATGAACTCCACGATCGTGCTTGGGGACTGATTCGCCCTCACTTCGACGACGACCGCCGGACCGCCCGCGATCAGTTCCACGCCAATCCGGACCAAACGGCCGCCAACCCGGGAACGTCGCTCCTGGCCGCCACAGAAGGACGCGTGGACACCCTGTTCGTGGCAGAGGCGCCCTTGGTGTGGGGCCGATTCGACGACGACAAGCACAGCGTGGAGATCCATTCCGAACGCGCCCGCGGCGACCTGGAGTTTCTGAATGCCGCCGCCGTGCGGACGCTACGGTCCGGCGGGACGGTGTACGTCGTCGACGAACATGATGTCCCCGAACACGGGCCGGTCGCGGCCCTGCTCCGCTACTAAGACCGCACGATGCCTCGCACTGGGCATCTCCCTCATCGTACTGTTCACTCTACCCCCCATAGACTCATGGCTACCCTCACACGTACCCGTTCCCGACGCAGCCCGCTCGACCTGAGCGGCGATGTCCGACGCATGCTCGACTCGGTCTTTGCCCCCTCCACCAATTGGGAAGGCGAGGACGAAATGGCGGCGTCCGCCGTCTGGACACCCCGAATGGACCTGACTGAAACCGACGACGCGTATCATCTGCAAATGGACCTACCGGGCCTGTCCAAATCCGACATCAAGATCCGCATGGACGACAACCACCTGATGGTGAGCGGCGAGCGACACGAGGAGTCGACCCACGAAGATGAGGACAGCGTCCACAGCGAACGCTACTTCGGCTCCTTCTACCGCTCGGTGCAGCTACCTGCCTCGATCGAGGAAGATCAGATCGAGGCCCATTTCCGAAACGGAGTGCTCACCGTCGAATTGCCCAAGAGCGAAGCAAGCCGCCCGAAGCACATTGAAATCAATTAGGGAGGCAGCGGCCCACACCACGCGCCCCGGCCGCTCCGGAGAGGTCCCGGGGCGCTTTTCTCTTCCCGTTGTCCATTCCCCCTCAATGCCATGACAATGCGAAGAGAAGACAAGAGCCTCCGAACACACGTTCTTGACGAATTAGACTGGACCTCGAGCATCGATGCCGACAACATCGGTGTCGCCGTCTCGGACGGCGTAGTGACGCTGACCGGTCACGTCTCGAGCTACGCTCAGAAGCAGAGCGCGGAGCGGGCGGCCTTTCGGGTGGCGGGCGTGCGGGGGGTCGCGAACGACCTCACTGTGCGACTGCCCAACAAATTTGAGCGCTCGGACACCGACATCACCAAGGCCGCCGTCCGGGCCATCAACTGGCACACCCAGCTCCCCGCGGATGACATCAAGGTGACGGTGGATGACGGCTGGGTCACGCTCGACGGGACGGTCAACTGGAATTACCAGCGCAAGCGGGCCGAGCAAGCCGTGCGGTTCCTCACGGGCGTACGGGGCGTGAGCAACAAGCTCAACGTCCGTGCCCGCCCTATGCCCGGCGACGTGCGCGAACGCATTCGAAACGCCCTGGAGCGCCAGGTCGGCGAGGAGGTCGACCAGCTCAAAATTACAGTGGACGACGGCACCGTTACCTTGAAGGGGACGGTGCAGTCGTGGACCGAGCGCAACAACGTTGAACAGGCTGTCTGGTCCGCCCCCGGCGTGAAGAAAGTTAAGAACATCCTCAACGTAGAGGCCGAGACCTACGCCTACTAGCTCCCGCGCGGCTCCCGCACCGGCCATACATCGAGCCCTCGGATGCCGATCTCTCCGAGGGAGTGATCCGCGCCCCGGAACGGTACCCAGAAGAGCCCGGCTTCGTCGCCTGTCTTCAACGCTCCCGGCTCGAGACGCCCCCGGACGGTCGTGGTGGTCTCCGCGGCGGGGGCCCGGAAGATGAGTGTGAACGCGTACCGGACAGGCGTCTCGTTGTCGTTGATGAGGCGGAGCACAACGCCGTCGTGTTCAGCGTCCGCTTCGGGATAGTAGATGTAATGAATCCGTACACCCCCCTGATCGACCATCAGGGTCCAGGCATCCTCGTGCCAAACCACAGTGGTGTCGCGGGATCCCTCAGTTGGCTGTGCCACAGTGCCAGATGCCCCCAGGACCAGCACACTCAAAACCCCCAGCATCCATATCCCCACGAACCGAACAATTCGCCCACGACGGAAAACGCACATCGGACCCAAAGGAGCAACCGCTGTTCATCAAATTAGGAAAACGACCCCGGCCGAGACCCCGACGATAATCACCACCCCTGGCACCACGACGCGGCGCAAGCTGCGCGTGCCGGTGAGGGCCACGATGCCCCCCTTCAACACGGTGTTTGCGGCCGCCGCGATCACAATGGCGCGGGCGGCGGTGCGCGCCTCCAGGTCTCCCTTCTCGTGCAGCCGCGCCATCGAGAGTGTAATCGCGTCCACGTCTGCCAGCCCCGCCACTACGCTCGACAGGTACACCCCGGCATCTCCAAAGTAGGCCTGTGCCCAGCTCGAGAGGACAAGGATGACGGCGTACAGGAGGCCAAACGTGATGGCCGGACCAAGGCGAAAGGGGTTGCGGACCGTCTGGGGCTCATCGTGCTCGTCGCTGGGATGGACGCCATAAAGGTACCCACAGTAGGCCAGACTTGCCAGAAACACCGCCAGCACGGGCAACCAGACCGTGGTGAGCAGCGGTGGATTGATTACCGCCACTTCCACGATGACACGAACGAACATGATGGCCCAGGCCAGCATGAGAGCGAGTGCAAAGGGCCGCTCCAAGCCCCGACTGTCCCGGCTCCGCTCCGCCACACTGAGCGTAACCGCCGTGCTGGACGCTAGGCCGCCCAGGATGCCCGTGAGGCCAATTCCCCGGTGCGGGCCCACCACCTTAATCAGGACATAGCCCAAGAAACTGATCCCGGAAATCAAGACGACCATCAGCCACACGTTGTACGGCACCACCACGTCGAAGGGCGGCGGGCCGTAGCTCTGCTGTGGCAACAGAGGCAGGACAATGACGGTGATGACCGCAAACTTGAGGGTCGCGTAGACGTCCTCCGAGTCGAGAGTACGTGCAAGCGAATGGGTCTGCACCTTCAGGGAGAGTAGCACCGCTGTTCCCACCCCCAAGGCGGCCCCAAGCCGGAGATATCCCCAGTAACAGAGCGCACCGGTGAAGAATGCCACGAGGGCGGCCATCTCGGTCGTGAGCCCCGTGTCCCGCTCCTGAGACTGCCAAAAGTGACCCACTGCGAGCAAAACCCCCACTGCAATAACAGTCATTGCGAACGGCCAGGCTTCCCCAAGCTCGGTGGCCGCAAGGGCCGATGCCGCCCCAAGAAGCGCAATGATCGGAAAGGTTCGAGCCCCGGCGATTAATTCGCCGTCTCCTTCCCGATTGCCCCGGTACGCGTACTCACGCTGAAGCCCCATGAAGAGACCAAGCACAAGGGCAACCCCGAAGCGGTAGAACAAGATGAGACGATTAGGCTCCACGACGGCGCGTCGGTGGGTGGCAAATTGCAGAGCGGAATCCCCAAGCTACGCCCCACGAACGACAGACCCAAACCAAGAAGGCCCGTTGATTCTTCCACCGGGGCCATGCTTCCCCTAGTGGACCTGCAGGCCTGCTTTACTCAACTCTTGAAGCTTCTCCCCTCGGAGTCTCTCCCTATCTTTGTCGCTCCAGGCTTGGTATACTGCATCAGCACCGTAAGGACATGACCACCGGTCCTCGTTCCCCGCGGTCACAGCGCTTTGCTCGTGTGGAGCCCATCGTCCGGGCGGCCCGGAAGGCCCCAGACCGGGTCTGGAGCGACGTTTTGAACCAAGCACTCGTGCAGACCCACCGGGGTCGATCCACCCCCGCCACGCGTACACCAGATACCCCACGTACTCCCGAATGGCAGCGGTCGAACCGGCGAGGGCCTCGGCGCTGGGCACAATATCGAGCGCCGTACGGCGGGTGTCGATCACCTGGTAATCGGTGGCGGCGGGGCGCGCCCGAATACCAGCCTCCCGAAACGTGGCCAATGCGCGGCGCATGTGCAGTGCCGACGTGACGAGCAGAACCCGATCGATGCCCTTTTTCCCGATCAGGGTTGCCGTGTTCGTCGCATTCTGGTATGTGTTGGCGCTTCCAGGCTCCAACAGGACGGAGTCGGGCGGCACCCCCCAGCTTTCGAGGAGGGTTTGTATGACTGACGCCTCGCTGTATTGCTGATCCCTCCACGGCAACGCACCGCCGCTCGCAATGATGAGTGGTGCCTTGCCAGCGTGGTAGAGCCGCGCTGCGTGCCACACCCGGTCGGATGCGTCCTGGAGATCCGGATGCACTCGGGGCGGCCGCGGGGCGCCCACGGAGCCTCCGAGCACGACGATGGCCCCCGCCGAAGGCGTGGCGGCCACAGGCCTCGGCGGATATCGGGACTCGAGGGTGCCCTGAAGCCAGTCGGAAGTAACAGGCGTTGCCGGAATCCAGAGCACCAGAATCCCTCCTACCAGGACAACAGCGCCACTGCGATGCCATCCCCAGAGGAGGCTCCCTCCTCCCACGAGGAGCATCCCCAGAACCAACGGATGAATGAGCAGACTCAGAACCTTCGTGGCAAACATTGGCACGGCGGAGGGTCCCTTCGTGAAAAAAGGCCAGTGCGCTGGGGTCCCGCAGCATGCTCAAAGCCTCCGAGGACATGGCTGGGGGCCACCTCGTTTCGTGCCAATGGTTCACCCAAGATCTCGTCGTCACCAAGCCGACGGGTCCGCACTGCGAGGGCGAGCAGATCGGCGCGCCTCTTAGATCTCACCGGGAGGGCAGCATCGGGCTACTTGGACGCGGAGGCGCCGAGGGTTCCCGCCTGCGCCTGCTCAATGAAGGAGTTCATACACTCCTGGGTTCGCGTCTGCACGAAATGCCCGTTGACAAGAACCGTCGGCGTGCTGTCGACCCCAATGCTCACCGCCTTCTTTCGCTGCTGGAGCACTTGGGCCCGGTACTTATCCTGCTTCACTCGACTGCTCAGCACATCCGGCTCCATTCCAATCTCTGTGGCAATGGCGCGGAGATCCTGCATTGAGATGCCACTCCGGTTCTGTCGAGCGTACTGCGCATCCAGCATCTCGCTGAACTTGCCCGATTGAGCAGCCACGTAAAGAGCCTGAATTTCAGGAAGCGATGATCGGCGGAGCGGGAACGGCTTAAACACGAACCGCACGTCCTCGCTGTGGGCCTCCACGACCGTCTTCATGGTCTGGTGGAAGTCTTTGCAGTGCGGACAGTTGGGGTCAAAGTACTCTATCACCGTCACGCCCGAGCCTGCACTTCCCTTGGTAATGTCCTGAAAGTTGACCAGCCCGGCCCCGTTATTCTCCACAGGGGCCTTCGATGTATCCAACTGGCACTGATCGGCCGTGTCCCCCAATTCATCCACGGGCGCTGGAGGGGTCGTCTCAGCAGGAGAGTGTGTGTTTCCAATGTGGGTCTCCCCCGCCCCCACCAGGACAAGTGCCAGGGCAGTACAGACGGCAAAAAGAGGGACGAAGCGTATTACGCGATCGACGGACATAAGCGGTATGCTTGTGAACGAGAAAGTGTACGGAAGGCATTCTGGATGCCAGCCAGGAGTTCCAGCAGAAAGGAGGGGACCTCGGGAGGAACAGCTGTGAACCGGGGTAGTAAGGTTGTCCTATCGATAGGACAGCGTGGAGGGTTCATGTGTGCCTACCGTTCAACCCTAAACCCGACGCCCCTGCTGGTTCCTCCGTCGAGCCAGGAACGGAGGGGTGCCTCCAATCGAATTTCAAACCATGCATATTGCGGTCGATGCACCTGTCCGCTACACTAAAGTGATATGATCTGCGCAGTCAACGTTACATTGCAGGGATGGTGGCAGTGGTGGCCCGCCTCACGGGTCTTGAGCCCCCTGCGTGCCCGATGACGTGCATGCGCTTTTCGTAGAAGGCTCTCGACCCGCTACCGGCTTGCTGGTGGCGGGTTTTGTATTTTGGTCTGTTCGTTTACGCTCGCCCCTCTCTTCATGACGTTCGACGAATTTCGCTCTCAGGTCCAGACGGCCCGATCCCAAGGGGCCTCCCGCCTCATCGTACCGGTGCACACGCGCCGGAGCGCCGACCTACTCACCCCCGTATCGGCGTACCTGGCGCTGCGACAGGAAGCGACGTACAGCTTTCTGTTCGAGAGTGTTGAGGGTGGCGAAAAGCTGGCCCGTTACTCCTTTCTGGGCCGCACCCCATACCGCGTGCTCACCGCCCACGACTTTGGGGCCCAAGTAACAGTGGATGAACGGCGCACTCCGGCCCCCGAAGCGAACCTGCCCACTCCGTCCGGCACCATCTTCGACGTGCTCGATGCGTATCTCAATCGATACGAAGAGGTTAAACTTCCGGACCTGCCCCGTCTGCGGGGGGGAGCAGTGGGCTACCTGGGGTACGATGCCGTACGCCTCGTGGAAGACCTCCCCGACGCCCCGCCCGATGACCTGGGCCTGCCGGACGCCGTGTGGTGCTTCTACGACACGGTCGCCGCCTTCGACCATGTGCGACACCAACTCGTGCTCATGGCCAACGTGTTCGTGGACCCCGAGACCGATCTGCGAGCCGCCTACAAACACGCCCAAACCCGTCTCGACACCCTGGAGGCCGACCTAAAACAGTCCGCTCCTCCCCCGGCGTCCGTAGAGTGGACGCAGGACGATCTCGTCTCGAACGTCGAACGCCCCGTCTTCGAGAACGCCGTGCGGACGGCGAAGGCGCACATTCAGAAGGGTGACATCTTTCAGGTCGTGCTGTCGCAGCGATTCGGGACATCGTTCCGGGGCGACCGCTTCAATCTGTACCGGGCCTTGCGGCAGGTCAATCCCTCGCCCTACCTGTTCTACCTCGACCTAGACGACCTGGCGCTTGTGGGCTCGTCGCCAGAGGTGTTGGTGCGGGCCGAGGACGGTCGGGCCGAGGTGCTCCCCATTGCCGGAACGCGTCCCCGAGGCGAGGACGAGGCCGAAGACGAAGCGCTTGCCGACGAGTTGCTGGGCGACGACAAGGAGCGGGCCGAGCACCTAATGCTCGTGGACCTCGGCCGCAACGATCTCGGCCGCGTGTGCGAGTACGAAAGCGTTGAGGTGGACCGCTACGCCTACATCGAGCGTTATTCCCACGTCATGCACATCGTCTCGTCGGTCACCGGCAGGCTAGCCGACGACGAAGGCCCCATGGATGTGCTGGCAGCGTGCTTCCCAGCCGGCACGGTGAGTGGGGCCCCGAAGGTGCGGGCGATGGAAATTATCGACACGCTCGAGCCTTCGCGCCGCGGAATCTACGCCGGGGCCGTCGGATACGTCGATTTCTCCGGCACGCTCGACACCTGCATCACCATCCGGACCATGGTTGTCACCGACGAGACGGCATACGTGCAGGCAGGAGCGGGCATCGTGGCGGACAGCGATCCAGCCCGCGAGTACGAGGAAACCCGTGACAAAGCCGCGGCCCTTCGCCAAGCCATGCGGGTGGCCGCCGACGGCCTTCTGTAACTGGACCGCTACTATATCACCGCCCCCCCGTAAACGCCCCTACGCCCCCAGTCGCAAACCAAACTTCCCCCCGACTCGACGGTACGATTACGCGTTCTTTTGACCACCCTCTTCAGCGCCCCATGCCGAACCCGATCAAGGAGTTTCTCCTCAACCGCGGCTGGGCCGGCAAAACGATGAGCCGGTCCGAAACAGTGGAGCACCTCACGCCCCTAATTCAACAACACATTGAGCTCAACCACCACTACGGCGCCGCCATCCGGCACTGCGACGACGAGCGGGTCGTGGGCGTCCTGGAGCGGCTACTCAAAACTGCGCGGACCGACGTGGGCAAGCTGTCGGAAACCGTGCTCAGTTGCGGCGGCACGCCCCCCAACGGGACCGACCTGGAGCCCGAGGATTTTGCCCTCCGAGGCAGCCTGCTCGACCTGTTCGAGGAGCTTCACGATCTCGAAACCGAGTTCAACGACGCCCTCGCGACCGAGATCGACCTGGAACACCAGATGCGCACGCGGGGCGTGCTCGAAGCGGTCAAGAGCAACAGCCAGGACCGCCTCAACGCCTTGTCGGCCCTCCATCGCCGCCTTGAAGGCGCCTCGGCGTAGCCGCCTTTCTGTTTCATTCCTCTTCCCTCCTCTATGGAAGTCACTGAATCCGCCTCCACCACGGAGCCCGAGACCGCCGCCGACCCCGTGGTCGTGTCCGGCATCCAGCCCTCCGGCCGCCTGCACCTGGGCAACTATTTCGGTGCCATCCGGCAACACATCGACCTGCACCAGAAGCACGAGGCCTACTACTTCATCGTCAACTACCACGCGCTGACGACAGTGCAGGATGCGGAGCAGCTCCGCCAGCACACCTTCGACGTGGCGCTGGACTACCTCGCGCTCGGCTTCGATCCGGACGAGGCGGCCCTATTCGTGCAGAGCGACGTGCCGGAGGTGACGGAGCTGATGTGGATCTTCTTCAACCTGATCCCCACGAGTCACCTCGAAAAGGGCGTCGCCTACAAGGAAAAGATAGAGGCCGGCCTATCCCCCAACGCTGGGCTCTTTAACTATCCCGTCCTCCAGGCCGCGGACATTCTGACGTACGGCGGCTCGCTCGTGCCCGTGGGGGCCGACCAGAAGCAGAACCTGGAGATGGCCCGCGACCTCGCCCGGCGCTTCAATAATCGGTTTTGCCCCGAGGACGAACCGCTGTTCTCCATCCCCGAGCCGCAAATTCTTGATGACGTGGCCGTCATTCCCGGCACCGACGGCCAGAAAATGTCGAAGAGCTACGGCAATACTATCGGGATCTTCGACGAAGGGGATACGCTGAAGGAGAAGGTTATGAGCATCGTCACGGACTCGACCCCGCTCGACGAGCCCAAGGACCCCGAGGCGTGCAACGTGTTTGCCCTGATCACGCTCTTTGCCGACGAGGACCGACAACAGAAAATCGCCGAGCAGTACCGGGCCGGAGGCTACGGCTACGGCCACGCCAAGCAAGACCTCCTGGCGCTCATCGAAGATTATTTTGCCGAGGCCCGCGCCCGCCGCAAGGAACTGGCACAGCGCCCCGATTACGTTCGCGACGTGCTGCGGGAGGGGGCCCAGGCCGCCCGAGCCCGAGCGGAGCCCATCCTGGAGCGCGTGCGGGACCTGACGGGGCTGGTCCGCACCCGCTAGCGCTGGGACTGAGTTCCCGCAGGCCACTCAGAGTCGCCTTACGCCGCGGATTTGCGGTGCACCACGACGTGCAGGACGTGCAGAACGCCGACTCTCTCCTTCGTTCCTCCTCCACCTGCCGACTTTTCCGTACCGATGATTTTGATCATCGACAATTACGACTCGTTCACCTACAACCTCGTCCACCTCGTGGGCGAGCATACCGACGACTTGGAGGTGATTCGGAACGACGCCCGGACGATCGAGGAGGTGCGGGCCATGACCCCGGACGGAATTTTGATTTCGCCCGGACCTGGCCATCCCTCCGATGCGGGACTCACGGAGCCGGTCATCAAGACGCTCGGCGACACGACACCGATTCTCGGCGTGTGCCTGGGGCACCAGGCCATCGGTGAGGTCTTTGGCGGCACCATCACGCAGGCGGAGGAGCTGATGCACGGAAAAACAAGCCCGGTGCTCCACGAAGGTACGACCTTGTTCGACGGCCTCGACCACTCGTTCGACGCCACCCGCTACCATTCCCTCGTGATCGACCCGGACACCTTCCCACACGACGAGTTAGAGGTGACGGCGACGACAGAGACGCGCGACACGATTATGGCACTTCGTCACCGCACTCAGCCGCTCTACGGCATCCAGTTTCACCCCGAGAGCGTCATGACGCGGGCGGGGCCCACAATCATCGCCAACTGGCTCTCGGTGGTCGACCGCCACGCCACGCCCACCCCCGCGTAGCCTCCTCGCGCGCCCCACACTCTTTGGAATCAGCTGTACCTGACCGTGGACGCACACCTACAAACCATCGCCGACGGCAACCCGCTCGACCGCAGCGAGGCCGAGGCCGTGATGACCGAGATGATGAACGGATCGGCCCGCGACGAGCATATTGCCGCCTTCCTCATGGGCCTCCGTACCCGTGGCGAGACGCTCGATGAGTTGGTCGGCTTCACCAAAACAATGCGGGAGTTTGCCATCTCGGTCGACCCCGGCGATCCCAATGCCATCGACCTCTGCGGCACGGGGGGAGACGGAGCGAGTACGTTTAATATTTCCACGACGGCCTCCCTCATTGCGGCGGGTGCCGGCGCAACTGTCGCTAAGCACGGAAACCGCTCAGTCTCCTCAAAGTCCGGCTCCGCGGACGTCCTGGAGACGCTGGGTGTGCAGATTGACCTGGAGAAAGAGGGCGTGGAGCACTGCCTCCACGAAGCAGGCATCGCCTTCCTCTTCGCACCCTTCTTCCACCCCGCCATGCGCCACGTGATGCCGGTGCGGAAGTCCCTGGGCGTACGCACGTTCTTCAACATCTTGGGCCCCCTCTGCAACCCCGCGGGCGTAACCCGCCAAATCGTGGGCGCCTTCAACACGCAAACCGCCCAGACGATGGCCCGCATCCTGGCACAACTGGACGCCGACCACGTGGTCACCCTCCACTCGGAGGACGGCATGGACGAGGTGAGTGTCTCGGCCGCCACCACCCTGTTCGAGTACGACGCCTCGGACCAGAACCCGGTCCCCAGAAGTCAAGAGGTGAGCCCCGAACAGCACGACCTGGAACGCTCCCCGGCCTCGGCGCTGGAGGGGGGAAACGCAAAAGAAAACGCGACCATCCTCCACAACATTCTCGCCGCCAACGATCTAGGCCCCCGGCGCGACGTGGCCATCCTCAACGCCGCCTATGCGCTCTACGTGAGCGGCCAATTCTCGGATCTTGACGCCTGCATGGAGGCCGCCGAAGAAAGCATCGACTCCGGGGCCGCCCTCGACACCCTCAAAACCCTGGTGAAGGTCTCCAAGAAAGCAAAAGGATAGCCGTGGAGGCCGGCCTCACGACCCTGATGACCGGCGCCCCCTTTTCTCCACTTGCTCCCCCCTCACTGCACACGCGAACGCCGTGAGTATTCTCGACGACATCATCGATGACACGCGCGACCTGGTGGAGCGGCGGAAAGCTGAGACACCGATTGCCGAGCTCAAACAGCGCCCATTCTACGACGAGCGCGAAGCCCTGTCGCTGGTGGAGGCCCTCAAGGAGCGGGGCATGTCATTCATTGCGGAGGTGAAGAAGGCTTCTCCTTCCAAGGGTGTAATTCGGGACGATTTTGACCCGGCCGGCATTGCGCAGCAGTACGCCGAGCACGGCGCCGCGGCCATCAGCGTCCTCACGGAGCCGCAGTATTTTCAGGGCTCGCTGGAACACATGGCCTGGATCCGCGCCCACGTCCCCGAGACGCCCCTGCTCCGCAAGGACTTTATCATCGATCCGTACCAACTCGTCGAGGCCCGGGCGGTGGGGGCCGACGCCGTACTGCTCATCGCCACGGCACTCGATCCGGCCCAGTTGTCCGAACTCCACGCCGCGGCCACCGAGCTTGGGCTCTCCTGCCTCGTCGAGGTGTACAGCGAAGACGACCTGGAAAAGATCGACTGGGACCAGGTGAGCGTCCTCGGGGTCAACAACCGCGACCTGAACACCTTCGAGGTCGACATCGAAAATTCTCTCCGCATCTTCGACCAGACCCCGAAGAATGTGGGCCGCGTGGCGGAGAGCGGCCTCAGCAATCCTGAAACGCTGGTGCGCCTCCGCAAGGCCGGCGTCAACGGGGCCCTCATCGGCGAGCACCTGATGCGGGCTAAGCATCCGGGAGAGGCGCTCTCTCGCCTCCGCACGCAGGGCAAGAAAATTGCGGCCCGGCAAGCACAGTAGATCAGAGGCTTAGCACAGGCGAATCGAACATACAGCAGCGGCCGTCCCCCGCTTCTTCTCTCATCCAGATCGACTCGACCGATGGGTGTCAAATTGAAAGCCTGCGGCATCACGGAGCTGGAAGATGCCCGATACCTAGCCGGAGCCGGGGCCAACTACCTTGGCTTTATCCAGCACGATGAAAGCCCCCGTTACGCCCCTCCGGCCCTAGCCAGTGACATCATTCAGTGGGTGCACGGACCCAAGCCCGTCGGGGTGTTCGTGAACGATGGCGCCGCGACCATCAATGCGGCCGTCGACGAGGCCGGGTTCGAGCTCGCCCAGCTCCACGGCGAGGAGCCGCCGCACGTCGTGGAGCGAGTCGACTGTCCCGTCATCAAGGCCATCCGCGTACGTCACGACGCCTCCTCCGGGCATCTGCGCACGCTGTTTGAACGCTACGAAGACGTGACCGACTACTTCCTGCTCGACACGCACAACTCCAGCGTCTGGGGCGGCACCGGGGAATCGTTTAATTGGCGCATGGCCCGCGAACTCGCTCAGGACTATCCGGTCTTCCTCGCTGGCGGCATCGACGCAGACAATGTGGGCCGGGCAATCGACACCATGCGGCCCTTTGCCATCGACCTATCGAGCAGCCTCGAAACGGCCCCGGGCCAGAAGAGCTTCGAGAAAATCGACACCTTCATGGACGCCTTTCGCACGGCTCGCCAGAACCTGGAAGATGCCGAAACGCACGACGCCTAGGGCTCCCTCGGGGTTGTGCCTCTCCCGCCTACCGCTTTCCCTGCGCAGTACGCACTACCGATCACGTTCCCCCCTATACATCCTCCCATTCCGATGCCTGAGTCTGCCGTCGATTCGCCTCCCGAAACGTCCCCGGACGCCTCCGGACACTTTGGGCCATATGGGGGCGCGTACGTGCCCGAAATCCTCACGCCGGTACTCGATGAACTGAAGGCCGCCTACACTACCTACAAGGACGACCCCGACTTTCAGAACGAACTCCGGACACTCCTGCACGAGTACGCGGGGCGTCCCACGCCGCTTACTTACTGCAACCGCCTGACCGAAGAGATTGGCGGGGCCCATATCTACGCGAAGCGTGAGGACCTCTGCCACACCGGCGCGCACAAGATTAACAATACGCTGGGGCAGATCTTGCTGGCCGACCGCATGGGCAAGGAACGCATTATCGCCGAGACGGGGGCCGGGCAGCATGGCGTGGCCACCGCCACGGTGTGCGCCAAGTTTGGGATCGACTGCGTGGTGTACATGGGCGCGGAGGACATGGAGCGCCAGCGCCTGAATGTGGAGCGAATGGAGTTGCTGGGCGCGGAGGTTCGCGCCGCCACCACGGGCAGCCAGACGCTCAAAGAAGCCACGAACGAGGCGATCCGCGACTGGGTCTCCAATCCGGACGATACATTCTACATCATTGGCTCGGTGGTGGGGCCGCACCCCTATCCGATGATGGTGCGCAACTTCCACCGCATCATCGGTACCGAAACCCGCTCACAGCTGCGCGACGCAGTAGGCCGCGAAACGCCAGACGCTATTGCGGCCTGTGTGGGGGGTGGGTCCAACGCCATCGGCATCTTTCACCCCTTCCTGGAAAACCATGAGGTGCAGCTGCACGGCACGGAAGCGGCCGGCGGCGGCCTGAGTGGCGACCATGCGGCCACCCTGGCGGAGGGCAGTCCGGGTGTGCTCCACGGTGCCATGAGCTATCTGTTGCAGGACGACGCCGGGCAGGTGAGTCTCGCCCACTCCCTTTCCGCCGGCCTCGACTACCCGGGCGTGGGTCCCGAACATGCCCACCTACGCGATGAGGGGCGTGTGACCTACCACCCCATTACCGACGATGAGGCGCTGGAGGGTGTGAAGCTACTTTCGCAGACGGAAGGCATTATCCCTGCCCTCGAAACCGCCCACGCCGTGGCCCTACTGCCCGACCTGGCCCGCTCACTCGCCGCGGAGCACGGGGACGACGCGGTGCTTGTGTTCAACTGCTCCGGTCGCGGGGACAAAGACATGGAAACCATCGCCGCCAATCTGTAACGACTCTCTTTGTAGCCCCTTTTGTATTCTAGCCGCCGCCCCCTACAATGTCCCGCCTCGACGACACGTTTGCAGCACTCCGGGCCCGCAACGAGAAGGCCATGGGGCTTTTTCTCACCGATGGATTCCCCAATCCCGAGGCCACGGGCCCCATCCTCCACGCCCTCGACCGCGGCGGGGTTGACTTCATTGAGCTAGGAATGCCGTTTAGCGACCCCTTGGCCGAGGGTCGCCCCATCCAGCGCGCCAGTGCCCGCGCCCTCTCCCACGGCGTCGACCTTACCGACACGTTCCGGACCGCCGAGGACTTCCGTCGCGAAAGCGAGACGCCGATCCTCCTCATGGGATACGTCAACCCACTCCTGGCCTACGGAATCGAGGAATTTTGCCGCGACGCCGCGGCCGCGGGGGTCGACGGCCTCATCCTTCCGGACCTGCCCCCGGAGGAAAGCGACCGGCTCTGTGAGGCCGCCGCCGATCACAACCTGGATGTCGTCTTCCTGATTGCCCCCAACACGGCGGAGGAGCGCGTGGCCACCGTGGACGAGCGCGCGACCGGCTTCGTGTACGCGGTTAGTGTGACCGGCCTCACGGGCAGCGACCTCGACGAGGCCCCGACGGTCGACGCATACCTAGAACGTTCGCGTCGCCTTGTGAACCAGAACCCACTCCTCGTGGGCTTTGGCATCAAAACCCACGAAGACGCCATGCGCCTGAGCCGGCACACCGATGGCTTTATTGTCGGGTCGGCCCTTATCAATCGGGTGGAGGCACTCTGGGACGATCCTACACATTCAGACGCGGAACGTCTTGACGCCGTGGAGGCCTTCGCCCACGACCTCAAGTACGGGAACGCCGCCCCCACACCGCAGCCCTCCTCCGAAGCCCGCCCCACCGACGATCACTAACAGCCCCCAGAAGGAGCAATCGCGGCCCGCAACCGTCAGATACAGGGAATGGATGGAATTCCAACGGACTTTTCCCTGACCAACCGCACTCCGATGACCGTTCTTTCCGAACGTCCCGGCCTGTCGCTGCTGTGGACGTCTCTCCTGAGTCTCATCCCTCTGCTGCTTCTCTTCGGCGGATGCGAGGGCGACTACCGTCCTATGGCCGAAGGGCCCGAAGGTGAGATTACGGTGGTAATGGACAGCTCACTCTGGACCAGCGCCCCCGGGGAGGCGCTCCGGGAGAATGTTGCTCCCTGGGTAGAAACCTTGCCGATTTCTGAACGACATTTTCAGCTCCGCCACCTCGAGCTCGACTCCGAGCGGACCTACGGCCAGATTCAGGATCTGAAGAATGTGATCATCGCGGCGCCCCTGAGCGACTCATCCAACGAGGCAAGTTTTCTCCGGCGGCGCCTCTCCGGCGAAGCCGAGCAGGCCATCTTGGACGGGCAGCGGGCGGTGGTGCCCAAGCCAAACCTGTGGCGCCGGAGCCAGCGCATCTACTACGTGTCCGCCGCCACCCCAGAAGACCTCGCTCAGACCTTCCGGGATCAAGGCTCGGAGATGCGTCGCACCTTTACCGACGTGACCCTCCAGCGAATGGAGCGGGAGATGTACGAGGACGAACGCCAGTTGGCCGTTGAGGATACGCTGAAGAAACGACACGGCTTTACCCTAAACGTCCAGAGCGACTTTCAGCTTGCCGTTGACACCACGACCGGGGACGAGGGCTTCGTGTGGCTGCGCCGCATTCTGGCGCAGACGCGGCGAGAATTCTTCGTCTACTACGCCGACGATGTGAGTCCGGACGAGATTACCCCAGAGTGGATCTACGCCACCCGCGACTCGCTTACCCAACGGCACCTTCGCGGCAATGTGCAGGGCTTCGTTCACATTGACTACCGGCGCGCCCTGGAGACGGAGCAAATCAGTTTTCTGGACCGATACGGCTTCGAGTCGCGCGGCCTGTGGTACATGGTCATCCCGGGGGAGAACTCCGGCGAAGTGCAGCCCGTCGGCGGAGGAGGTCCCTTCGTCAACTTCACGTTCTACGACCAGGCGACCGATCGGGTCTACATGCTGGACGGTTCTGTCTTTGCGCCCGACTTCGATAAGCTGAGCTTCGTCCGGCACCTGGAAGTGATGGCCCGCACCTTCCGCACCGTCGATGAGACGGAGGCCCGTGACGACCGCGCTGTTGCCGCTCAGGAATGATGGCTTCTGCCTCTCAGTCCAGATCCATTTCGCTGCGTCGTGGCACTAGGTGGGGGCTTTTTGGGGTTGTGCTCGGCCTGTTCTTCCTTGCCGGGTGCTCTACCTTCTCCTCCGAAGAAAAGCCGCTGCCCGACAGCACCTTTGCCCGTGTCCTGACGGACCTACACCTGGCCGATGCGCGTCGCTCTATGGAAGGGTTGCCCACCCCGCCGGGCCTTCGAGATTCCATTCTTTCCCACCACGGCGTGCGCCCATCCGACCTAGAGGCCACACTGCGCTACTACAGTCGCCGTCCTAGGATCTTTGGGGCCTTCTACCAATCGATTATCGACACGCTTCAGGCCCGACAGCGTATTAATCGCCGTCCGAGTCGCACGGACACGACCGACGCCGATACTGCCCGCAGCGACACGGAGGATCAGGAACGGTCCCCCTAGAGTCTCGCGCCGGACTCATACCCAACGTTTCCCCTCATCGGTGAGTCGATAGGCGCCATTTAGGGGGTCGGCGAGAGTGACGTACCCCTCCGACACGAGCCACCCGAGGAGTTCATCGAGGCGGTATGACGGCACCGGCGGGTCGTCGAACCAGTCCTTGCGATCACTCCCGTTCGATATCTGCCGCAGGATGTGACGAAGGACTGGCTCCTCGTCCGGCGTCACCGCATCAGGCTGATGTCGTCCCAGGCACACATCGCAGGCCCCACAGTGCTCTGCGGTCTCTTCGCCAAAGTAGGTAAGCAGGGCATATCGCCGGCACGTGACGGCGCGGGCATACCGCAGCATGTGATCGAGACGCGTTTCGGCCCGTCGACGCGCATTCTGCACGGCCTGGTCGTCCACCGGCAGTTTGGACGCCCGCGGATGAGCGAGCTCGACCCGCAGGGCCGCTCCGGGCGCTTGCCAGCGCAGGAGGCCCCGCTCTTCCAGGTACTGCAGCCCGCGCTGCAGACGTTCTCGCCCGAGATCCGTACGCTGCTCTACCGCTCGCAGGTCGAGCGGCCACCACTCCCGGAACGCATCCGCGTGCACGATCCGAAGGAGCGTCCGCACGAACGTCCCCAGTGCTTGATTGTCGACTTCGTCGGCGTACTGCCGCACATCGCGGGCCGGGACCTCGAACTGCAGAAGGCCGAAATGCGTGCGCTGTGAGATGATCGACCACGCGCCCTGGCGATCAATGAGGTCGACGGCGGTGCGAACCTTCGTCCGCGAATAGCCGGTTGTCTTGAGCACAGCCTCCACGTTCACCACCAACGGACCGTCCGGTTCGGAGCCCACCGGCACCTGTCCCACACTGCACACCGCGTCGTACACCGTGCGGACCTCTACGGCCGTCGGGTGAGAAGCGTCGATGAGCGAAGCCTGCGTCTCTGCGTCGGGGGGCTGGTAAAGGAGCACAGCGTGTGCCCGCTTCCCGTCTCGACCCGCCCGTCCCGCCTCCTGGTAGTAGCTCTCCAGCGACGACGGCGGTGCCGTGTGCACCACAAACCGCACATTGGGCTTGTCGATGCCCATCCCAAACGCGTTCGTGGCCACCATTACGCGGACGTCCTCCTCGATCCACGCCGTCTGACGGGCCTCCCGCTCTTCAGCCCCCAGGCCCCCATGGTAGCCCGCCGCGGCCACGCCGTCGTTCGTGAGGCGCCCCCGCCACCGGTCCACCGCCCGGCGCGTCGGTACGTAGACGATGCCGGGCCCGTTCACGGCCTCCACCACTGCGCGGAGCCGTTTCCACTTGTTTTCCGTGCGGAAGACCGACCATACGATGTTAGGCCGGTCAAACCCACGCACCACCTCCGCCGCGTCCGGGATCTTGAGAAGCTCGAGGATGTCCCGCCGCACCGGCGGGGTGGCTGTGGCCGTAACCGCCGCCACGGGAGGGTCTCCCAGGGCCGATCGCGCATCCGGGATATCCAGATAGGCGGGCCGGAAGTGGTGGCCCCATTCGCTCACGCAGTGCGCCTCGTCCACCGCCACGAGCGACACGTTGAGCCGCCCTGCCCGGGCCGCAAACACATCGGTCGAGAGACGCTCAGGAGCCATGTACACAAGGTCGTATTGCCCATGCTCGGTGTTCGTCCACCGTTGCTCCACCTCGTACCCGCGGAGCGTACTGTTAATGAAGGTGGCGGCCACCCCTTGGGCCCGCAGTGCCTCCACCTGATCCTGCATCAGTGAGATGAGCGGAGACACCACGAGCACAAACCCCTCCGTCAACACCGCCGGCAGCTGGTAGCAGAGCGACTTGCCGCCGCCGGTGGGCAGGACGCCCAGGACACTTCGCCCGTCCAGGAGCGGCGTGAGAATCGCCTCCTGGCCTGGTCGGAAGGCCTCGTAGCCCCATCGATTCCACAGGGCCCGGCGCGCCTCGTCAATCGTGTGCGACGAAAGATCCGACATCAAGGGTTGAGCTGCGGTGGGAAAGAGCGACCCATCAGGGCCCAGGCGTCCCATTCCATTTTCGGCGCGCCTCTGTTATGTTTGGACCGGTCGGACGTTCGACTTCCTCCGGTTGTGCTTCCCATCTTTCACGCCGTTGCCATGGCGGCCCCCTCCGTCTCCATCGTCATCGTCACGTGGAACGCCAAGTCGGTGGTCCAACAGTGCCTTCCCTCCGTCGTGGCGACCGACTACCCGGAGTTCGAAATCATCGTGGCCGACAATGCTTCTACCGACGGCACGGCTGCCTGGATTGCCCGTGAGCATCCCAGCGTCAAAATTGTACGCCACCCCGACAACTGGCGGTTCTGTCGGGGCAACAACGCCGCCCTCCCCCACGCCACAGGCGAGTTCGTGGTGCTTCTGAACAACGACGTGGAGGTGCCCCCGGGGTGGCTATGGCCGCTGGTCGACGCGGCTACGGCGGCGCCGGACGTGGCGGCCGTCCAGCCCAAGATGCTCCAATACGACGACCGCGACCGATTCGAGTATGCCGGGGCGGCTGGCGGCTACCTGGATCGGGCCGGGTATCCGTTCACGCGCGGTCGCCTGTTCGACACGATGGAGCGGGATCGGGGGCAGTACGACGACGCCCGCGATGTCTTCTGGGCAACCGGGGCCGCCCTCCTGCTCCGCCGTTCGGCGCTCGACGCCGTGGGCCTTCTCGACGAACGGTTCGAAATGCACATGGAAGAGATCGACCTGTGTTGGCGGCTCCAGCGCCACGGCTACCGGGTGCGCGTGGCCCCCCAGAGCGCCGTGTACCACATCGGCGGGGCCTCTCTCCCTTCGTCTTCCCCACAGAAGACGTACTACAACTTCCGCAACAGCTTGCTCATGCTCTACAAGAACCTGTCCCCATCTGCCTGGCGCCGTACACTGCCCGTCCGCCTGGCCTGCGACGCGGCCGCCCTGGGGCGCACCCTGGCGCACGGGCAACTGCAGGACGCCAAGGCGATTGTCCGGGCCTACCGCGACGCCTGGCGCCTACGACGGCACTACCATGAAAAGCGTCCGTCGGCGTCCGACCGGGCCGTGCTTCCGCCCTATCGAGGCCTCGTGCCCGTCGACTACTTCCTGCGTGGACGACACACCTTTGCCGATCTACCGTCGGATCGGTTTAGGGCGTTGGGCTAGGCATCGTGCGCCCCTTCCGCATCGGGCGCCGGCCGGGCTTGTCGCTGCCACACCACCACCGCCACCCCGCTCATCACGAGGCTCATGCCGAGGATAGACGTCGCGGGCGGCACTTCCCCAAACAGCAGGTAGGCCAGGATCGACGCCCCCACCGGCTCCAGAAGCGCCAGCAGGCCCACGATGGCAGCCGGTACGTGCTGGAGCGCGTAGTTGAACGCCCCATGCCCCAGCAGCTGCGGCCCTAGGGCAAGCCCTACACAGAGCCCATAGACCGTCCAGGAATACCCGAACAGGGGCACTCCTTTCAGGATCGCCGCCGTGAGGGCCGTGAGGGCCGCCACCCCGTAGAGGGGCGTGACGTAGGCAAGCCAGGAAACCTTCTGCCGCACCACGCGCCCGATAAGCAGGTACAGACTCACGAGCACCGCCCCCCCAAACGCGAGTGAGTTGCCCCACAGCGCCCCCTGGCCCAATGTCACCGTTCCCGCGTCGGCCCATCCGATTAACCCTGCCCCCGCTACGCTCCCACCAATGGCCCCAACGGTCGTACGGCGCAGCCGCTCGTTCAGAAGGAGGTAGCCCAAGACGGCCAGCAGAAGAGGACTCGTCGTGACCAGTACCGAGGCACTGGCGACGGTCGTGTGGTAAAGCGACTCAATCCACGCGATGAAGTGAAGCCCAAGAAAAATGCCCGCCCCCAGGATGAGCCCGATGTCTCGCCTCGTGAACTGTCGCACCTCCGGCCCGATGCGGACGAGAGCCGGCGGCAGTAACACCACAGCGGCCGTCACTGTGCGCCACACCGCAATCGAGAGGCCCGGCACGTCGCCCGCCCAGCGCACCAGGATGGGCGCAAAGGCAAAGCTGAGGACGCCAAGACCGAGGGCCCCGTACACCCGGGGCGACCAATCAGAGGACATCAGGAACCGGCCGCGGGACGGCCACTACCGGATTCGATCCATCGACTCCACGAGTTCAATGTCGTGCTCAATGCCGCGGCGGGCCAACAAAAACAGGGCGTACGCCGCAACGGGCAGCAAGAGTGCAACGGTTCGCCCCCACAGGACGCCGCCCGTGGGGGTGGTAAAGGTGAGCGTTCCGGCCAGGTAGAGGCCGCCATACAGCACGCCTGCCAGCAGGACGGTTAGCATCTGCGCCCCGATGACAGCCGTCCGCTGAGTCGGCCGACGGTCGTACAGGAAAATTGCCCCAAGCGCCGTGCCCGCCGTTACGACCACGAGCCCCAGCAGGGACGGCACAAACCAGGAAAACTGGCTCGCAGCCCGCCCGCTCCACGGGGCCTCGAAGAATCCAAGCCCAGCCAGGGCAAGGGCGCCAAGAAGGAGGTAAACAGTTTGGATGCGTTGAATCATGACAGCAGGAATCGCACAGTCGGTTATGCTTCAACGTGGTGGGCCACCCGGTCGGCCAGTGCATCGGCAAACTCGGAGGTCGAGGCGTTGCCCCCCACGTCCCGGGTGAGCACATCGCCCTCCCGGTACATCTCAAAGAGGGCGCCCTCGATGGCCGCCGCGGCATCCGGCTCGCCAATATGCTGAAGCATCATCACCGCCGTGCGGATCATGGCCGTCGGGTTGGCCACATTCTGGCCCGCAATGTCCGGCGCGCTCCCATGCACGGCCTCAAATACAGCCAACTCATCGCCAATGTTGGCCCCTGGCGTCACCCCCAGCCCGCCAACCAGTCCTGCGGTCAGGTCGCTCAGGATGTCCCCGAAGAGATTTGTCGATACGATGCAGTCGTACCGCTCGGGATTCGTCACGAGTTGCATGCACAGATTGTCGATGATCCGGTCGTCATACTCGATTTCCGGGTAATCCGCCGCCACGTCGTTCCCAATGTCTAGGAACAGCCCGGAGGTTTTCTTGAGAATGTTGGCCTTGTGGGCCAGGGTCACGTGGTCGCGACCATGCTCCCGCGCGTACTCGAAGCAGAAGCGGATGATGCGCTCAGAACCGCGCCGCGTCACTCGGGCAATCGAGTCGGCGATGTCAAGCCGGTCGTCAAAGTACTCGATGCCCGAATAAAGGCCCTCCGTGTTTTCTCGAAAGATGATAAGATCAACATCGTCAAAGGGCGTGTCGAGCCCCTCAAGCGAGGTGGCGGGGCGAACGTTCGCGTAGAGGTCGAGCCGTTGGCGAAGCTGGACGTTCACGCTCGTGAACCCCTTCCCAACCGGCGTGGTCACGGGGCCTTTCAGGGCCGTGCCTCGTTCTTGGATCGATTCTACCACATCGGGCGGAAGGGCAGGACGTCCCCGCTCCACCGCCGTAGCCCCGATCACGCGGTGACGATCCCAGACGATGTCCACCCCAGCCGCCTCAATAACCTGGACGGTGGCCTCTGTAACCTCAGGACCGATGCCATCTCCGGGAAGCAAGGTGAGTTCGTGCGACATAGAAACAAGACAAGCGTTGTGACAACTGCGACGTTCGACTAAAGGAAGAGGGTGGGGCACGTGCCCCGAAGGGTCCGACAGAGGGTTTGCAAAACAAAAAAGCCCTGCCGGAGAGCAGAGCTTTTTTGGAGCGCAAGGCCGTCGGGGTTAGGACGGAGGCGGTCCTTCGCGGTTCGAGGAGTAGTTGATGCGAAGCGCATTCGCCTCGCGGAGTTCCTGCTGCACCTCGTTGACGATCTGCATCTCGGATTCCCGGTCCACCTTCAACGAGACAATGAGCTTCGGCTGCTCCTGAAGCTTCCGGTACATGATCTGTCGAATGGCACGCCGATTTTCAATCAGCGCGTCGTCGATCTGGATGGCCGTCTCGCCCTTGTTCTCCCCCCGCTTGAGCGGCCCAATATGCACCTTCGAAATCAGCCGCTTCTGATCGATCTTCGTCAGGGCCTCGGCCTGCGGCAACTGGGTGCGGACCTTGATGTCGGTTTCCCGAAGCACCGTCGCCACCATGAAGAAAATCAGCAGCATGAACACGATATCCGGAAGCGAGGCGGTCGTAAACTCCGGCTCCGTACTCGTGCTTCGCCGTTCAAACTTCTGCGACGCCATGAGGTAAAGGCTTTAGTTGAAAAATAGAGAGACAAGTAGCCCAAGACCCACGAATTCAGACCGCCTACTCGCCCGTATCGGGCTCGGCGATGGAAATTTGTGCCCCAAACGCGTCCCGAATCTTGTTGTCCTCCTCGGGCCCAAGACTGTTGTAGTACTCCAAGTAGCTCGAGTAGGTCTGGTTAAGCCCAGCCGCCCCACCTTCCGGACCGGGGAGCTGATTCGTCCGGGCAATCTGGTCCCAGATTTCCCGGTAAGACATCCACACCTCATCCAACACCTCAATGTAGGTGCTGTACGGGGTCTGCGCGTCGGTCTTAATCGAGATGACCGCGTCCCCCGGGCTGACGGCGAGGTCAGGATTTTGTCCGTAGTTGAGCACGTGCTTCTTCACCCGATCCCGGATCTGGTTCACGCGCGCCCGCTCTTCTTCGACCAGCACGTCCCCTTGGGCGTTCACCAGAATTTTCATCAGGTTACGCTCTTTTACCGGGGGCGGCGTCTGTTCCGGCTTCAGTTTGGGGGGCAACGTCATGCCAATGCCCGTGTCCACGTTGATGGTCGTGGTCACCAGGAAGAAAATAAGGAGCAGGAACGCAATGTCCGCCATCCCGGCGGTCGGGATGGAGGCTTCTTCCCGGTCTTCCCGGCGTTTGTCCAGCAGTCCAGCCATGGGTCGATAGAGCTACCAATGGAGAGAAAACAAATACACGCGAGGAGACTCGTAGTCAGCTATATAAAGAGCTGTCGTAGCCCCGTAAACAAGAGCCCGAGCAATGCCAGGCCAAACATAATCACCAAGGTGTAGATGCCAGCCTGCACCCAGGTCTGTAGCGTGAACCCAAGAATCGCTAGGAGAATGCCCGGAATGGCGATTACCACGATGCTGAGGGGATCCACCTTTCCGTACACGAGGCTTCGTAGTCCGAAGATCCCCATCCCGAGGATGCTCAGTCCCGCGAGGGCGATGGCCGCCCAGATGGCGATGGGGAGAATGGCGTTCTGGCTCATAAAATGCGTAGGGGTCTAAAGGATGAGACGGAGCGGGGCGCTCGTGCGCCCCGCGACGGACGACCTGCAATCCGCCGGACTAGTCTTCTCGTTCGCCGACGCTCTCCGGGATGGACTTCTCAGAGGTCGCGGACTCCCCACGCTCCAGGGCCACGAGGGCATCCACCAGCTCGATGGAAGCATCTTCCATCTCGGCCACGAGGCGGTCGATCTTGGAAACGGCGTAATTGTAGAAGAACTGCAGGATCACCGCCACGATCAACCCAAACGCGGTGGTCAGTAGGGCAACCTTAATTCCACCGGCCACCAGGCGAGGCGAAATGTCACCGGCCTGCTCAATGGAGTCGAAGGCCCGAATCATGCCAATGACGGTGCCAAGAAACCCAAGCATAGGGGCGACGCTGATGAAGAGCGACAGCCAGACGAGGCCGCGCTCCAGAAAGCTCATTTCGATGGAGCCGTACGACACGACCGCCTCCTCAACGGCGTCAATGCCCTCATCGGCACGCAAGAGACCAGCCTGGAAGACCGACGCCACCGGCCCCCGCGTACTGGCGCACTCTTCCTCAGCCGCCGGAATGCCACCTTCGTCGAGGGCTTCTTTTACGCGCTGCAGGAAGGCCTGCGTGTTGATGTCAGCACGGTTCAGGGAAATAATACGCTCGAAGGAGATAGCAAGCCCGATAATCAAGCAGATGAGAACGGGCCACATCCACTCCCCTCCTTCGTTGAACCGTTGGACGAGGGCGTTAATGGCACCGCCTCCGCCGGCCTCTTGGGGCAGCAGAAGCAGGAGTTGAACCGACAGCTTATCCAGAACCATAAGTGGCTAGTACTCAGTCGAGTCTGTGAAAGGACGAGATCAAGTGCGCGTGGGGAGCCAGACCGGCACTACAGGCCAGAACCTACAAAAATCCGCTCTCACGGTCGGGGCATGGGCACTGTGGTCGATCCGGGCCGGCTTCACAAGAATGTTGCTACGACGCGGATGAAAGCGGATTGGTAGCGGGCTGCGCTACGTCTACCTAGTATACAGAGGCCGGTAGAGGTTGTCAAAGAAGGAGATTCTTCTTTGATCGTCAGGGGTGCGTGCATGGCCCCCGGTACTGTGTGGTGGAAGTCCGGCCGATGGTGGATCGGAGCACAATGCCCCACCCCGTGGAAGTTCCGTATACATGCTCGCTAAGAGGGTCTGTAGACAAAATTTCACCAAAGCTCAGCGGGGAGGACGGTGCGCTACGGTGGATTCTGAGCCTTCGAAAAACGGCGACTTCCCCACAGGCCGTTCATCACGGGGACCAGTGCCGTCCACGGCAGTTCTGTTGCAGTCCACAACAGCACGGTGTCGCCAGTTTGAGGATTGCCTCTGTGCGGCCTCAAAGGCCGCTGGTAACCAAACTGTCACGTGAATGGACAAGGATTCTGGGCCACGAATCCTTTGTTCAAGCCCTTCGGGGCAGAATCAATTGCGGGACGTTTCCTGTAGCGCTCCCGGCCAATTTAGGGATTCATCCAACCCTGCTCCACGCTTTTTCCACAACGCCTCGCCTCCCCCTATGGATAACGACGGCATTGCTCAGGTCCTTCAAGAAACCGCCGACCTCTTGGAGCTTACGGGGGGCAACCCTCACCGGGCACGCGCCTTTTCCCGCGCATCGCGCTCGGTGGGCGGCCTCGAACAACCGGTAGCGGAGCGCTTGCGGGCAGGCACGCTCACGGAGGTGTCGGGCATTGGAGAGGCAATGGCCGATCACGTCGCTGCGATCGTCCAAAACGGATCGTTCGAGCTGCGGGACGAATTGCTCAGTGCCGTACCGCCAGGACTGATGGACGTGATGCAGGTGCAAGGCCTGGGGACGAAGCGCACCCGTCGCCTATGGACAGAACTCGGCATCACGTCGCTCGATGAACTCGAACAGGCGGCGGACGACGACCGAATCATTGCCCTCGACGGATTCGGGCCGAAAACCCAGCAAAACATCCTGGACAATTTGCAGAAACTCCGCCGCTACGAATCGCAGTGGCGGCTCGACGACGCCTGGAGCGCCACCCGCTCATTCCTGACGGACCTGCGCTCCGTCGACGCTGTGGACCGGGCCGAGCCCACCGGCCCCCTCCGCCGACAGCGCGAGACCATCGAGCAGGCCGACGTGCTCATAGGGACTCCACAACCAGAGTTGGTCCGGGAGTGGCTCTCGTCGCACCTCGACGAGGCTTCGCTCACCGACAACGCCCTGACCGGACGGGGTGCGGAGGGCGTTCCGTTCCGGGTCCACTTCACGACGCCGGATCATTTCGGGACGGCTTGGTGGCGGACCACGGGCACCCCCGAACACTGCACGGCGGTCGAAGAGCACGGCCCGGTGCCTACCAACTGTGCCGACGAGGCGTCGCTCTACGAGACGGCGGGGCTGGCGTACATTCCTCCGCCCCTCCGCGAGAATCGGGGAGAGGTTGAGGCGGCGTCCGACGACACATTGCCTTCCCTGCTTACCACGAACGACCTGCAGGGCTGCCTCCACAACCACTCCACCTACAGCGACGGCTCCCACTCCCTCCGCGAGATGGCTGAGGCAGCCCGCGAGCGCGGATTCTCGTACTTCGGCATCTGCGACCATAGCCAGTCCCTCCAAATCGCGGGTGGGCTCTCCCCCGAGGCCGTCCGCCAGCAAAAGGACGAGGTCGAACGACTGAACGATCAGTTTGCGTCGGAGGAGCCCCCATTTCGTGTGTTCCACGGAATCGAGAGCGATATTCTCCGGGACGGCTCCCTCGACTACGAAACGAACGTCCTCGACCTCTTCGACTTCGTGGTGGCTAGTGTCCACATCGGGCTCAGCATGACTGAAGAAGAGGCCACCGATCGTCTCGTACGTGCCATCGAGAACCCCTACACCCGTATTTTGGGCCACCCCACGGGACGCCTTCTTCTCCGCCGCGAGGGCTACCCCATCGATCACGAACGCGTGATTGCGGCGTGCGCCGAACACGACGTGGCCCTCGAACTAAACGCCAACCCGAACCGGCTCGACCTTGACTGGCGCTGGGTGCGCCGGGCCACCTCTGAGGGCGTGCTGATTGCGATCAACCCCGACGCACACGCCATTCGGGAAATCGACCACACGAAATGGGGCGTGGCGGTGGCCCAGAAAGGCTGGTTGACACCAGACCAGTGTCTAAATGCCAAGTCGCTGAACGCCTTCACGCTCTGGCTCGACCAGGACGCAGCGTAGGCCTGCCTGCCCCCTAGGTCGCCCGGCTTTCCGCTCCCCGTTCTCTCCTCCTGTGTCCCGACGCGTCTCCGCTGGGCTTGCTCTCGTCCTGGCCCTAACAGGGACCCTCCTGCTATGGTGGGTGTTTCGGGGCCCCTCGACTGCCCCCCCTGCCCAACAGTCGATCGAGGGTCTTGCCCAGGCCGTCTCCGTGGGCTGGACCGACCATCACACGACCGTCCTCGACGCGTCCCGCTCCGCCGACGCCCTGTCGGCGCTCGGGTACGCTCATGGGATGCAACGCCCCTGGACCGTCACGGTCTGGCGCCGCACGGCCCTCGGGACCCTCGCCGCCACGTTCGGCGAGGGGGTGCTGCCCATTGATCGGCACGCCCGTCGGCTTGGCTTGGCCCACCATGCCCGTCGGACCTACGAACAATTGCCTGCCCCAACGCGCCGGCGCCTCCAAGCGTACACGCGCGGCCTCAACGCCGCCCTGCAGTCTGCGGAGGTGAGCCGTCGGACTCCGTTCGCAGCCCTCCCGATCGCCCCTCAACGATGGGAGCCCTGGCATCCGCTAGCAATTGAACGCCTCTGGGCCTGGGTCAGTACCGACCCGTCGGTGTTCGACACTCGGGATTCCACGGCACTGCAGGCCGCGGACCGACGCTTCCGACGATGGCTCCACCTGCACGGTCAGGCCCGGAGCATCGCCTGGGCGGCCCAGGCCCCGGCGGACACGGCCGGAACCGTTCTCTTTGCCCGCCACGTGCTGGGCCGCACGGCCGATCCGGTGCTGCAGGAACTCGAACTCCGCCGCCCCGGGGCATCCCCCGTCCTCGTCGCGTCGATTCCCGGGACGCTGCTTTTCCCCACCGGTACCACCGGCACCCGGGCCTGGGCCTATCTGCTCGACAGCCCGGCCCGCGTGACACAGGCATCGGTCGACTCGTCCGCAATCCATCGCCGTCACGAGCGAATCGCCACGGCGAGCGGCGACGAACACCTCCTCACGGTGCGACAGGTCGACGCCGGGCTTCTCCTCCCCGGAACGACCGCCGACTCGACCCGGCTCCTGCGCTGGCCCGGCCTTCGGGCCCACACCGACGTGGCCCGTTGGATCGACTTGGCGACCCTCAGGGTAGACTCCGCCTCAGTGCCTGCCCCTACGCAGTTCCATTTGTTTGGGGGGAATGGACTCACCGTCGACGCCCAGGGCACCTGGACGGTCCACGGCCAGCCCCCCGTGGTAGAGGAGCGGAATGGAACGGTGCTGATTGGACATCCGCCCTGGTCCCAGTACCAGGCCGACGTGCTCGATGCCCAGCGACGCACCGGGCCTCTATCCCCTGCCCACTGGAGCCAACACGACTCGAGCGCTTGGGCGGGCGCTGTGCTCCCAAACGCACTGCCCGATCTGGCCCCCCCCTCCGACACGGCCCCTGTGCTCGACGACGCCCTCTCTTACCTGCGGAACTGGGATCACGTGTACGAACGGGCCAGCATCGGGGCAGTGGTGTTTGAGCAGTGGATGCAGACGTACCAGTCGGCAATTGGCCGACGGCTCAGCGCCACGAATCCCGCGTACTTCGCCGGGCCGCGCCGCCGCCGGGCGTTGCGGCGGGCCGTAGACACGCTCACCCAGCGCTACGGGCGCGATGTGCGACGGTGGCGATGGGAGCGAATGGCGCCTGGGCGGCGATCCTTTCCCGTATGGTCGGCCGATAGCCTGGTCTCGGTTGACCTTTCTCCTTTTGCTACCACCCGCTACGCTCCCCTCGACCGGCCGGGGCGCGGGCATGCCTCCACCCTCGCCGGTGGCCCGTCGCGGGTGGCTCCCCTGCCACTAGGGGCCGCCCCGACGCACTGGGACGGATGGATACGGAGTGGCAGGCCCACCCTCACGGTACGGCGTCTCCGAGTGGACCCATCAGCCTTTTTTTCCCGCTCCCTCCTCCCCCAAAGTCCCCCGACCTCGGTTTCCGTACCGGACGTCCCGATTACCCGAACAACCAACCTCGTGCCGGCCCGCACCGGAGACTAACCGCAGGACACAAGGGGTGCAACACCCTTTCCCCATCAGGCCTCCTGCATGCGATCCCGGATGCGCTCGGGCACGCTGGGGTCCCGAAGCGTCGTGGTGTCACCCAGGCCTTCCCCGTTTGAGATATTCTCGAGGAGGCGACGCATAATTTTGCCGGAGCGGGTCTTCGGCAGGTCACCCACAAAGATGACGTTCGCGGGCCGGGCGAACGCACCAATTTCTTTCTCAACGGCGGCGATGATGTCCTGACGCACCTCATCGGACGGCTCCACGCCCTCCCGCACCGTCACGTAGACATCCGGGACGTGACCCTTTTGCGCATCTTCCCGGGCGGCCACCGCGGCTTCGGCGACCGCCGAAACCTGCGCCACGGCCGACTCCAGCTCCATGGTGCCGAGGCGATGGCCCGCCACGTTCATCACGTCGTCGAGGCGGCCGAGAACGCGGAAGTAGCCGTCCGTGTCGTGCACGGCCCCGTCGCCGGCTTCGTACACCCAGTCGCGCCAGTTGTCGGAATCCACGTCCGAGAAGCGGCGCCAGTACTCATTGATAAAGCGTCGATCATCGCCGTAGACGGTCTGGAGCATGCCGGGCCACGGACGCTCGATGACGAGGTTGCCGGCCCGTCCGCTCGCGGCGGGCAAGGCATCGCCGTTGTTGTCGTAGATCGCCGGCTGGATGCCCGGACACGGATTGCCGGCAGAGCCCGGCTTCATGTCCTGAATTGCGGGCAGATTGGTGATCAGGTGCCCCCCGGTCTCCGTCTGCCACCACGTGTCTACAATCACGGCGTCCTCGTCGCCGATGTGCTTGTAGTACCAGAGCCAGGCTTCGGGCTGAATCGGCTCCCCGACGGTCGTCATGTGCCGGAAGTCAAAGTCGTACGCCTGTGGGTAGTCCTCCCCCCATTTCATGTACATACGGACGGCGGTGGGCGAGGTGTGGAAGATGTCCACATCGTACCGTTCGGCAATTTCCCAGGTTACACCCTTGTGCGGATGATCGGGCGCCCCTTCCCGCATCACACTCGTGGTGCCCAGCGCAAGCGGGCCGTACACGATGTACGAGTGCCCCGTAATCCACCCGATGTCGGCGGCACACCAGTAGGTGTCCTCCGGCTTAATGTCGAGCACGTACTTGGAGGTGCCCGCCACGTAGCTCAGGTAGCCCCCGGTGCGGTGCTGGGCGCCCTTCGGCTTGCCGGTAGTGCCGGAGGTGTACATGAGAAATAGAGGGTCTTCGGCGTCCCGCGCGACCGGCTCCACGCGGGACCGCTCGTTTTCGACCAAAAGCTCCGAGACGAGGATGTCGCGGCCCTCCTCGATGCCGGCGTCGGGGTGCAGCTCGCCCTCGTGACGCTCCCACACCAGAACGGTGTCCACGTCCGTCTCGGTCTCCTCGACCGCCGTATCGGCCTTTTGCTTGTGGTGCATGAACTCACCACGCCGGTAGTAGCCGTCAATGGTGACCACGACATCCGAATCGGCGTCGTCGACACGCTGGGCTAGGGCGCTGGCGGAAAATCCCCCAAAGACGACCGAGTGGGGCGCCCCGATGCGAGCACAGGCAAGCATCGTGATGGGAAGGGCCGGCACCATGGGAAGGTGCAGCGTCACCACATCGTCCTCCGTTACGCCTACGTCGCGGAGCGACGCCGCCATCTTATTCACTTCGCGGTAAAGGTCGCGGTAGGTCAGGTTGCGGCGCGTTCCGTCCTCCCCTTCCCAGATGAGGGCCGCCTGGTTGGGCCGCTCGTCCAGATGCCGGTCGACGCAGTTGTAGCATGCGTTGAGTGTGCCGCCTTGAAACCACTCGAAAAAGGGCGGATCGGACCCGTCGAAGACGGTATCCCAATGCTCATTCCAGTCGAGGAGCTCAGCGTACTCTTCGAACCCCTCCGGAAAGTCCTCGAACCGGTCGTAGACCGACGGGTCGGAGACGTTGGCCTGGCCCACGAACGCCGGGGATGGCCGAAAGTAATCCTGGTCGGAGAGACGAGCTTCGATCGTGGCGTCTTGTTCGGCCATAGCAGGCGTATGCGGATGTATGAGGGGCGACGTGTAGCGCGATCGAACGGCTTCTCGGAAGGGCTTCGATGCGCCAAGCCGAGGATGGTGATCTCGGCCAAGAAGGGCCAGTCAGAGTAGGGATCTCGGCCGCAAATTTCAACTCGTGGGGCCGGCAACAGACCGTTCCTCCAGGACGGCTTCGCACCAGCCACGCACCGCGTTGCAGCAGTAGAGGGCATCGGCCGTACGGAGGTCGTCGAGCGTCAAGATCCGCTCGGTCGCCTTCAGTTGCGTGTCCAGCACGTGGTCCCGATACACCCCGGCCAGGAGGCCCGACTCGACCGGCGGCGTGCACAAGATCCCGTCCTGCTCCACAAAGAGATTGGTATAGGTGCCCTCCGTAACCTCTCCGTCCTGATTCCGAAGGATCGCTTCGTCGAACCCGGCCTCCTGCGCGGCCTCGCGGGCCCGGCGGTACGTGCCCCGCCGCGTGGTCTTGTGGTAAAAGAACGGATCGGTGCGGTCGGCCCGCTCCTCGGCAATGATCACGTGCCAGGGAGCGTCCCGCCGCAACGATAGACGACTAGCCGTGACGTCGATGCGCCCCTGTCGGTCCAGCGTTGCCCGCACTTTCTGGACCTCGGTGGTCCCCGAAACAGCCCGCTCGACACGCCGCCGGAATCGCGCCTCATCGAACGGAAACGAAAAGTATGCGGCCGATCGTGCAAGGCGCCGGACGTGACGGTCGATCAGGGGAATCTGGGTCCCATCGAAATGGATCGTTTCGATGAGTTTCAGGTCTTCGTCGGTTTCTGCATCCGAGTCCCCGGTCAAAAACGCCCCCTTCAACACACATTCCTCGTATTCGGCCACCGGGTCGGAGTCCCACACGACGCCGCTCCCAATCCCCATTGTGCCCGTGTCGCCATTCACCACCACTGTGCGAATGGGCACGTTGAAGACGGCAGTATCGTCCGGCCCGGCCATGCCAATGGCGCCGCAGTAGACGCCGCGCGGGGCTCGTTCAAGGTCCCGGATGATGCGCATGGCGCGGCGCTTGGGGGCCCCGGTGACGGAGCCGCACGGGAAGAGGGCGCGGAGGAGGTCGGCGAGGCCCGCGTCGTTCTGAAGACGCCCCTCCACCGTCGAGGTCATCTGGGTAACGCTCTGGTACGGCTCCGTCTCGTAGAGCGACGGGACCGTTACCGAGCCCGGACGGCAGCAGACCGAAAGGTCGTTGCGGAGGAGGTCGACGATCATCAGGTTTTCCGCCCGGTTCTTCGGGTCATGTGCCAGCTCCTCGCGCAACGCCCGGTCCTCGTCCAGCGTCCGCCCCCGCCGGATGGTCCCCTTCATCGGCCGCGTACTCACGCGGTCGCCCTCGCGCCGGAAAAACAGCTCGGGGGACAGCGACAGGATCTGCCGCTCCCCGAGGTTCAGATAGGCCGCGTAGGGGACCCGCTGACGGGCGCGGAGGCGGCGGTAGAGGCCGCGCGGGTCACCGTCGACGCGGAAGCGGAGCGGGGCGGTGTAGTTGATCTGGTACACGTTGCCCCTCCCAATGTGACGACGGACGGCCCGAATTGCCTCGGTGTACTCGGACTCGGACACAGCCAGTTGCACGTCCTGCACGGCAGGTGTCGCATCGAGAGTGCTCAGGCCCACCCCCACGTCCGCCGGGGTGAGGCGACGGGGCGCGTCGTAGACGCCGAACCACGCGAGGGGCTTCCGGGCATGGGCCGGGATGTCGAGATCCACAAACGGGTAGCCCGCCTCGTATGCGAGATATCCCGCGACGTAGTGGCCGCGGGCCGTTTCTTCCTGCAACGTCTCGACCAACGCCTGGATCTCACCTCTGGTCGCGGCGGTGTGAACGCGACGCGGGTCCGTAAAGGCCCAACTCCACCGGTTCTCGGCGTCGGGGCGGGCAGAGTCGAGGAGGACAGTGCCGGGGCGGGCAAGAATCTGAGGATCGAGCACAATTCGGACGCCGGACGACCGAGAAGAGTAGACGAGGATTTTTACCGGTGGGGCCTGGATGGGTTGAGCCCTTGCGGTCACGTCCCTGAAATCTTCCGTTCCTCCGTTCGTCCTGTCTACCCATCACGTGCTGTGAAGAGCTTCTTGCATCCGCTCCGTTATATCCGTAGTCCCGAACAAATCCTCTGACGTGAGCGATATTTCGTGCAGGAACTCGGCAGTTTCCTCTTCGGGCACTTAGACTGAAGCAGACATCCCTAAGATGCCGGTTGTACGCCAGTCGGCATCTGCAGGTAAAGAATGATAATCCCGCTCTCTTCACGAGAACACTGTCGTCTGTCGACCGCGATCCCCCGTCCACCTGCTACATATTCCGCCGATACTCCCCGCCCACCTCAAACAGCGCCTCCGTAATCTGCCCGAGCGAGCAGTACTTCACCGCCTCCATCAGCACCTCGAACGTGTTCTCTCCGTCCCGTGCCGTCTCCTTTAGTTCGGCGATCGCGGCCTCGTTCTTGTCCGTGTAGCGGCCCTGAAAGGCGTGGAGGTTCTGGAGCTGGTGCTGCTTCTCCTCGTCCGAGGACCGCATCAGGTCCACCTCTTCGTCCTCCGGTGCCTCCTCGTCCTCGTCGCGCGTGAAGGTGTTCACGCCGATCACCGGCTTCTCGCCCGAGTGCTTCTGCTCCTCGTACTTCATCGACTCCTGCTGAATCTTGCCGCGCTGGTACATCGACTCCATGGCCCCCAGCACACCCCCACGGTTGTTGATCCGCTCGAACTCGTGGAGTACGGCCTCTTCGACCAGGTCCGTCAGCTCCTCGATGATGTGGGAGCCCTGGAGCGGGTTCTCGTTCATCGTCATTCCCAGTTCCTTGTTGATGATGAGTTGGATCGCCATGGCGCGGCGCACGCTCTCCTCCGTCGGCGTCGTGATCGCCTCATCGTAGGCGTTGGTGTGAAGCGAGTTGCAGTTGTCGTAGATCGCCATCAGCGCCTGCAGCGTGGTGCGGATGTCGTTGAACTGAATCTCCTCCGCGTGGAGGCTGCGGCCGGAGGTCTGGATGTGGTACTTCAGCTTCTGCGACCGCTCGTTCGCACCGTAGAGCTCCTTCATCGCCACACTCCAGATGCGGCGCGCCACCCGCCCGATCACGCTGTACTCCGGGTCCATGCCGTTCGAGAAGAAGAACGACAAGTTGTGCGCAAAGTCGTCGATGTCCATGCCCCGGCTTAGGTAGTACTCGACGTACGTGAAGCCGTTGGCCAG
>Ga0207714_1000228_pt1 | contig 38133 bp, 43 predicted proteins | sample PonA232FremontCA_2_FD_187270 | JGI IMG/M metagenome (GOLD analysis project Ga0207714, IMG submission 187270) | Marine sediment microbial community from Fremont, CA, USA - Pond A23 Sediment 2 (SPAdes) | ecosystem: Environmental > Aquatic > Marine > Unclassified | place: USA: Fremont, California...
GATTAATAACACAATTAAATATAAAATGTGCAAAAAGTAACATAATATTATTTATAGTGCTATAGGGTTGTGTTTAATTAAAAAATCGCCAGATTTAGGTAATATTATTTACATCTATCTAATAAATTTTCAAGTCACTTTCTTTACAATAAAAATTATATTTATCCATTAATCGATAAAAAATCTTTGAATTGTTAAGCCACATATGGAGATGTAGACTTATTATCACTATAATCCTTATTATTTAAAAAAAGAATATATTAATAATATTAAACAAATAAACTAATATAGTCAACCTTCCACCCCAGCCTCTTGCAATTTCCTTTGCTCATATTCTACCACCGAAGCTTCCCAGACCTGGTATCCCCGCACTGGACCAAAAGTCGCGGCCCTTAATTCTCCGGAATGTATCAAACGGTAAATGCTGGATCTGGACAACCCCAAACGCTGAGCTACCTGGGCCACATCCAGGCGCTTGTCATTTTCATTAACTGCTTTTTGCTGTGCCTGCTGTTTCTTCGCCATGTTACCTCCTGTTTAGCCATGATGGTTTTCCGGATCCACTTCCAGGACCGGGCTTTGACTTTTTCTGTTTGGGCTTTTGTGTTTTCTGTTGCTTGAATGTCCAGTGTTTGATCCCCATTTCATCAGCCAGTGCCAAAACATACACTGAACAGTCCCAACCGTGGTTGGGCTGATTCGAGGGGCACATCCAGCGATTTTTCTGCTCATCCAGGTATTCCGTGCACATGTGCCGTGCCCAATCCCTGGTGGTCTCGCTGTGGTATCTCCAAGCGCCGGGATCCAGGGGAGCTATTTGCAGCTTAGTGGACAGATTGTCTTTGTAGTGGTTAACGTCCAGCTGCAGGAGCTGAACCCCTCCGGGGATCTGCTTGTTTGAACCGGGATAAGTCTCTATTTTGGACCATTTCCTGGGCCTGTTAGCTCTGGTATTCATGCCCTGGATCGGAATAACCCTTCCCCTGTGCGCCCTGCAGAAATCGTATACTTCCGCAGTACGGTGCCCCATTGCGTCGATTGCTACCCTGGATACCTGGTACTCGTTTCCGTCCGGATCCTGATAACTGTCCTCGAACAACACCTGGCGCAAGGAATCAAAGGCTGGATGGTAGGGGTATGACCTGTCCTGTAGTTGTTCCGGGTCCATCTTGGCCCAATCCGCCTTGATAAACCCTTCCCTTATCTGCCAGCTATCCTGGGCCACCCCATAACCAATTGCACGGATTTCATACCAAAATCCATTATCCTGAGTATCTACACCGGCCAATAAACAGGCTACCTGGCCGTTGCCCGGCACCTGACCCCTGGGGCGCTCATCGCACAGTGCCAAAATCTGATCTTCCTGGCGCTCTACTTCGTATTCAACCCAGGGTTCGGCCATATAGTTGTTCATGAAATCTTTCAGTTCCGTCTTGTCATGCCTGGATCTCAAAAAGGCAGCTGCAATTTCGGACAGAGATACAAACGGAGATATCCAGGACGGCAAATGGAAGCCTACCTTTTTCGGCCGGTATTTTCTCAGGTGGTCAAACAGTTCCAATCCGGAATTCGCTTCTCTCCACTGCCCTGCCCTAACTGCCCGGTCCCTTTGATAGTCTGACCAAACCGCTTCCGGATCCGACTGGCAAACAGAGCCAGCGCATTTGTACCAGGCCAGCTCCAGTGATTCTATCCTGGTGGGGTCGCGCTCATCCTTCGGCCATTTTATTCCGTGCAAGCTGTCCTTCTCTCCCAGTTCCATCTTTTGCCTGTGTCCGCACAAGGGGCAGACAACCTCGTAATGGAACACAGCTTCCGCTTCCTGGCTCATATAAGTCCATATAGGTGCCTGTTCTACTGTCGGGGTGGAGAGCTGCCAGATCTTCCGGCTCCACTTGTACGTCTGTGTACGTTTCTTCCCCAGTGGGATAGGGCCTGCTTCCCGCTTACTTGCAACCTCCGGGTATTTGTCTGTCTCGTCGAAAATAACAACCTTGATCGGCTTGTTCCCCAACCTACTGGCAGATCTGGCCCAGGCCATAAAGATAAGCATGTGTTGCAGGTTGATCCGCAGGGAAGATGAATCGTCCGCCACCCCGGTCATGTAGGACCGCAACCTGGGGGAATTTTTAATCATGGGTTCCACGCGGTCCTTGTTGTTTTCCTTGGCCGTGACCTCATCCGGATAAACGTACAGGACCGGCCCCGGATCCCGGTCTATCGTATACCCCACAAAATTATGAGCCGCTTCCGACCCGCCAACCTGGGGAGCCTTGCAAAGTCCTATCTCTTGTACGCTGGGAAAGTTTGCCGCATCCATGACCCCGGCCAAATATGGAGTGGTGTTGTTCCTCCAGGGACCTGGAAGTGAGGATTGAGTAACTACCCGGTGCCGCTCCGCCCACTCGGAAACCGGAACCTTTTTGCGCTTGCGCAGGACCTTGCGCTCGGCTTTGGTGAACCTGGTCGTGTGCGTAAAACCACCCTGTTCCCTGATGCGATTCTTTACTGACTCCGGCAGCCAGTCCGGAAAATTTACTTGTATGGTTTGGGGTTGTTTCTCTACCGGGAGTTCAGCTTGATTTTGCATACTATTTTGTGCTTTTATCTATTGTTCTTATATTTCCCTATTTATGTTGATATAAATTCAAAAGGTTCAATTCCCATAATGCAGTAACCTGAAGGCAATCCTACATTATTAAAGACACCTCCATAAATTATATAGTCTACTCTTGCGGTTATAGCTCTCCTTGTATATCCATTTTCTTTATCGAATTCGCGCAAAATAATTACATCTTCAACCTCAAAATCCCTATCATTTTTTCTATATTCGAAATTCTTCATTCCATCCCAAGTAGCTTGAAAATATTCCGGATATGTCTTCAATGTATGTGTTTTCCTCATTATAGCTTCTCACTTAATAAACGATTCTTAGTTATTCGATTTCTTCCCCGGTTGTCTGAATTTCTTCCTCTCCCACAAATACAACCTGGAACTGATCCATCCTGGCCATGTCGTTAAACAGGTCGTTCAGGGATTCGTTGGCCGCATCGATCAGGTCCTGGACCCTTTTAGGATCACCGTTTACCGCCCAGATCCACTCCAGGGCCTTTTCCCGGATCATATTCCGCAACCTGGCCTCGTGTGCTGCAACCCTGGAAGCCAACTCAGCTTCGAAATCCGACTTCGGAATATACTTGCCCATTTCCTTTTCATATTCCAATTGCCGGCGCTTGTTTTCCCAGTCCAGTTTCTCGATTTCCTTTTGCAATTTTGTCCTGTTCAGTTCCTCGGCTTCCTCTGCGTGCTTGTCCAGGTCCGGCTGAATCAATCCCTCCCGCTTGATATAGCTTTCCAGGCTGGATTGAGTTATAGAACCATCTGCTTCCAGTTGGCACTTTCCATTCTTGCAGTCCTGGTAAAACTTGGACTTGCCTAGTTTATACCCGCGCCTGTGCAGATATTCGTGCGCCTCCAGCCGATTCTTGAAAATACGTTCCTGGCTTTCCTCGGTCATCCCCGCTCCTTTTACTCACCCCATTTATAAGAATATCTTTCGTCATTGGTCTTAATCTTGGACCGTAAACCCTTGGAAGAGGTGCTTTTGCATCTTTCACAAAACCTACCAGGCATATACCCTTTCTTCTTGCGCTGGTAATAGGTGCTTAGTTTAATTTTAAAACTGGCACCGCAATTTTCACACTTGCAATTTACCGCTTGATTAGTGTCAACACTCACCCTTATTTACCTCCCCTGAAAACTATTCTATCTCCAGGATATGATTTTCCCGGCAATAGAGTTCTCTTATTTTCCCCTCTACCTGTAAACGAAAATCCGGATCCAGCTCCCTTGTCCCGTCCAGGTTGTGCCAATCGTTATTCCTGGAACTTTTCCACAATATCCTGTCATAAGTCCTTACCCACGCATGAGCCAGGTTGAGCATTCTCTGTACATCCTCATCCGGACTTGAGTTATTGCCTTTTGCCAACCAGGTATAGGCGACTACGTCCATCACTGTGCAATCGCACACCAGGAAATCATAAATATTGGCGAGCCTTATCTCTTCCTGGACCTTGCGGGCGAAAATCCACATCTGCGACTCAAAGGTCGTGTTCTTGTTTATCGGCAAGGGACATTCCCTTTCAACATTGACCAAGCTCCCTACTTCTTTTTCCGGGTTCTCTTTTTTCAACTCCACTGCTTTCATATATGTGGAATAGGTTTTTCCGGTCCCGTATGTCCCGGAGTATGCAATTTTCATCTTGATTCTCCTTCTTTTTACTCTATCCACTTGTAAGAATACTTGAGACCCGGCATTTAATTTTGCCTTGGATCTCAACCAGTTAAACCTTGTTTTAATTTTTCTTTTAATTCGCGAATTTTTTGTTCAAATTTTTCATATACAAAGATATGTTCATTTAACTGTTTATTCTTATCTTCTTTATCATCCGCGGAATCACTTTCGTCTCTAGAAAATAATTCGAGCAAATCATTACAATCATCTTCACATAATTTTATTAAATCAGAACAAAATTCAACATCTTCTTCACATCCTTCAAAAATGTTCATATAAAGTTTAAAGTTTTTAGTCATAACATTAGATTCTAAAAAAATTTTCATATTTTCAGAAGAACTAAGTGTCTTTAATATATTACATCCATTGTTGTTTATAAAATCTTCTGAATCTATTCTTAAGTTTATTTCTTTCATACTTCCTCCTTTATTTTATGCCGCTTGACCCGTGTCCATCCCGGTCCACATCCTACAATTGTTTTACCGGCAAAACATTAATCCCAGACATCTTGGGAACTATCTTGAATTGGACGACCCTCTCGTACAATCTCAATTCATTCGGAAAAATAGCCAAAAACTCAACAAACCATTCGTCATTGTTGCCGCAATAATCACTGTCCACGACTCCCATGCTGTTGGTCATGATTAATCCGTGCCGCTTGAACAAGGAACTCCTGGGCAGCAAATGTGCCTCGCAGCCTTTTGGCAGCTGGGCGGCAAATCCCAACCCGATCTTGACAATATCCATCGCTTCAAATGTGACACTTTTACAAGCTAAATGATCAGGTCTTTGCCATCGCTGATTCTCTCCGTTTTTCTGAATACTGCTTGCCCGAACATCAATCCAGTCACCATAATGGCCGGATTCTATAGCCGGCAAACTTGGATCCAAATACCTAACCTGCATATTCAAGCTACTCATTCACCCCCTCCAATAAGTTGTTCCGGTTTATGATTCTGCCCAGCCTTTTCGCTTGGAAGTGCAAAAAATCAATAACGTAATCATCCCCAAACACCAGGTCGCTGATCCGTTTGGACAGCTCCCAGTACTCCAGAGCCTTTACCGGATTTTCCCTCAAGTGGACACTGCCGTTTTGCGCAACTTCTATAGCTGCCGGATACTGATCCAGCAAATGATACAACTCCTTGATCGTGTCCGGTATATCCAAATCATCAACCGCGTTGCCGTTTTCCTGGTTCGGAGAAAGTTCCTGCGGCTTTTCCACACTTTTTTCCACCTGTTCAAAAGAAGGTCCAAAGTTCCAGGCCGGCGGCAATCCTGACAATATCCATTGCCTGATATCCAGGCCCTTCTGCAGCGCATCCCCAGCGTCCTTGCCATAGGGCACAGGCCACAAGCTCGAAATATCCGGGAAGTGATTGTTCCACCATTCAGCCGCTTTGGCTCCTGCCTGATCAAAATCCAGGGCCAACAATATGCAGTTGCACTCCTGCAGCAATTGGTACGCAGCTTCATCCGGCTTTGACGAACTGCTCCCCAATCCGATGATGTCCACCAGGTCGCCGACGAACCGGTGCAACATTATTGCATCCAGTTCAGTTTCCACCGCCACGGCCCCCTGGGGCAAACCGGTTTCGGTATTAGCCCTTTCGATCAACATCATCCTCGGGGTGGATCCCGGAATCATATAATATCTCAGTTCGTTTTCCTGGCTTGTGAACCTGCGGACCCTGATCCGAAGAATGCTTTCATTATCCATGTAGGGTATGATCAGGCCCTGTGGGATCCATAGCTTTTTTGGCTTGCCGTTTTCCTTGTACTCTTCCTGCAGGCCCCAGCTGGATCTTTCCCTGAAAATGTCCTTCCCCCTCTCCCCTGGATTCCATCCAAGCTTGAATTTCCGGGCCATTTCCATGTCGATTCCGCGTGCCGCAAGCCAGTTCCGGATTTCCTGATTACGTTCCAGGTGCTGCTGCCCCCAGGCGATCAATCTTTTTGCCTTCTCCTGCCATATTTCTTCCGGGTCCTGATAATGCTTGGGCTCGTATTCCTGGCCCGATTGCTCCCTTGGCATTCTCGGGGTCCGCTTGAAGCTGCTCAATTCTCCGCTGCCCTTTAACACATCAGGGCGGAACTTGCTGAAAAACTCCTTGAAGGCGGCTGAGTTTTCCAGGCCATGAATGGATTGATAAATATTTATGAGATCTCCGCTTGTGCCGCAGGAGTGGCAATATCCAAAATCCTTTCCTGGTGTGTAATAAAATGCACCGCCCGGGGTATCCTCAACGTGCCAGGGGCAATGCGCCCATATGTGGCCACCGTAGTCATGCGGCTCGGTCAATATCTGCTTGGCTATGCTGTCCAGCTCACCGCTGTTTAAATGTTCACCTGCAGCTCCCATAAATACCTCTGGACCTTTGGACCTTTGTGGAAGATTGATGCTTTAAATCTTCCACTTATAATTTACTGTATTCTCTTTATTTTTTATCTTTTATGGAAGATTGGAAGATTTTTTATAAAAAAACGGAAAAATAAAAAAAAGATTTAATAAACATACGGAAAAATTACGCGCAATCTTCCAATCTTCCACGCATATATCTATCTTGTTAAATTTCAATCAGTTATTTTGTGGAGGATTATTTATTCAATCTTCCACAATCTTCCAATCTTCCACAAAGGCTAAAAAGGATCCGCAGCCCTCAAGGCAATACCCCGGTAGCTTATAGTACCCTTCTTCGACTTTTCGAACTTCTTGGCCAGCATCCGGCCAAAGGCGCGTTGAGATGGTACCTTTTTACCCACGTTTGCCTGGTACCATTCTTCGAAATCCGCATATAAAACCGTACTGCTTGTTTCGTAGTTTTCCCCCATTATGCAGCGCTCCTCGATCCAATCTGCCAAAAGATCCTCATCCCTCCGGTATTCCGCCACTGCATCCTTGACCTTGGGCGGCGGAGCCAATCCCAGTTTCTGATATTGAAGACATCCCCTGACTATCCAGGCCAATATCCCGGGAGCTTCCTGCCGGAACTTTGTTTTCAGGGTCCTGTCCTGGCGCCGCTCGTTCTGGCCCTGGGGCTCGCGATTCACGAAAGACAGTTCAAAAGGAATAAGATAAAGGCGCTCCCAAAATGCAAAATCATCCGCGGGAGCGTGTGGCCTGTTGTTGGTCAGGAGAAACAGGGAATGTGTGGCGGGGAATGTAGAGTTATACTTGTCATGCGGATTGCGGCCAACCAAGGTATCGTCGCCGGTCAGCCACTTTACCCGGCTGGTACTTATCCTGCAGCCCTCGTCAGTCTCTGCGGCAAACGCCAGGCGCAGTCCCCGCAATGACATTATGTCAGGTGATGGTCCCGAGCTGTTGCGGTTTTTCCCCTGGTCTACCAGCATATCGCTGGGTATCGGCGCGGCCAAGTCCCCCAGGATCCAGGACAGGGTTTCCACTACCAGGCTCTTGCCGTTCCTGCCCTGCCCGGAAAACACGAAAAACGCGTTTTCCGAGTTCTTCCCAAGTATTGCAGCCCCAAAGACCCGCTGCAGAAAATCCACCATTTCCTGCTTGTCGTTCATGATTTCCAGCAAGGCGTTTTCCCAGGTGGGGCACTCGGCATCTATCCCTTGCCATTCCACTGGGCTGGCCATACTAAGATAGTCATCACGCCGGCCCTGTCTTACCTGGCCAGTGCGCAAATCTATGACTCCGTTCTGGCAAGCCAACAGATACGGATTCATATCCATGTCGCTGCCGTCTATTCCCAGTCCTTCTTCGCACGTATGCGCAAAGGCAAGGGTGTTTTGCCTGCCTCTTGTGGATCTCAACCTATCAACCCGCTTATGCAGAGACTTTTTCAAGGCCTCTAGCCGCCTGTACTCGTCCTTGTTTCCGTCCCTTGCTGCCTGGCCTATTTGCTCATCTATCTTTTCAGCTTCCTGGAGATATCTAACCGCCAGGTCCTCGCAAGCCTGTAGACTGTGCTCCATCACATCCCGGCTCCAGTAATGCTCCTGCCACTCCATCCATTCGCCTGCCTGTTTATTGTAAATGAACCTTCCCCGCTGCAGAGCGGCGAAAAGCATACCGTCCCCGAGCTCGTTAGCCCGCAGGCACTGCATAACAAAATCGCTGCCAACACCTCCGGAACCGCCACCACCTGACCCCCACTTCTCCATTTCCTGCTTACGCTTTTCCACCTGTTCCCGGATATTTTTGTTGGGATCCGAATTTTCCATATCAATTACCTGTCCCATACCTGCACCTTTTAAGCGTGTTACTTAATTTAAAAACCATGTCACTTTTTATACGCATTCCATTTTTCCACTTTATTTTTTCCATTAACTGCGCGCAAAAATCGAGACTTACCAACCCGTGTAATTTGAAGCTCCAGTAAGGACCCGTCGGCCAATAAGCCCCAGATACAGACTTTTGGACAGTTGTCCAATTCTTAAAAAATGGGGCGCGGGGAAAATAAAAACTGAATGCATAAGTTCTCGAGAGCAAAGTTGAATTCATTGACTCAATCTTTATAGTTAGTTAATTAAAAATCATGTTTTATTATAAAACCGATGCCGGTACATTTTGGATAAAACAAGAAAGTAATGGTAGATGGACATTAAGACTAAACGGAGAAGCACTAGGATCTTACAATTCTCCCGAACAAGCAGCTGATGATGTGTATATGCAAGCAACTGGTTCATATGAATGGGACTCCAAAGATGAGATTTTGGAACCTACTGATCTGGGTGAATGGAATTATAGCTAACTGATGAATCCAGCACATTATCTAACTCACTATCTTTGGGAAGAACTTGCAACCCAGCCTGGCGCAATTTCTCCATGTTTTCTCCGCCTAAGAGGTCCTTTGCTTCCAGGTAAAATCTCCATCCGACAATATTGCCCTTTTCATCGAATTTTAGATATTTAGCATCTTTTTGAAGCATCTTGTATTCTCTCTTTATTACTTTGCGCGGTTCCCTAAACTCCTTGAACTGACTTCTAATTTATTCATTTTATACTTGCCCAATCCCAGGTGGTGTTCGCAATCATCGCATGTCTTAATATGATTCCCAGTAACCTTGCTTTTTCTAAATTTGGCCAAAGGCCTTTTCTTCTTACAGACTCGGCATTTCCTTGTTGGTTTATTGTCTGCCTGCCTCTTGATATAAACCTGGTTGCACATCTCCTGGAACTGTGTGCACTTACTGCAAGCAGCAGGTTGCAACGGTGCAGAAGATTCAAAGCCGCCTGTATTTTTGGGCCTTTGCCTGTTAGCCTTGCACTGCTCAGGAGAAATCCGACCAAGGCCATGAGGACAATCAAAAGTGTTGATTTCCTGCCAAAGTAATAAATGAAAATCACTCATAAGTTGCGGACTCTTCTTCTGTCATTAAGTCGGCGTAATAAGCGGCATCATCTACCAGGTCCTTGTGCTCGCATTCTTCTTTATCAACCGCATCCTGCTTGGCGATAATCAGAGCATTCAACGCCATGGCCTTGTAATATGATCTTTTGTCCATTTGCTTACCCCTGTACACAAAAGATTTTTGATATTTGTGCCCAGGTACCGCAGTCCGGACATTTGACATGTTGAATAGTGTATTTTTGACCTCCAGTGGAAGTCTTTTCCACGTGCTTGCGTTCAACCTGGAAATTTCCCCGTTCACATGATTCAAAATCACAGGACGCTGTAATGATATAGTATGGTGGTTTCAGCTTGGATCTTCTTATATGTCCTTTTTTATGACATTCTGGATCCGCAACTGCACCGCATACTGGACAATCAGGACAACAACAAAAACACGGATCTAGCCCGCATATATCACAAGGCGGATCAATATCCTGAAATAAAAGTCCCATAAGCACTGCTCCTTTAATAATTAGCTGTTTCAAAGCTTAAGGGGATGGCGGGTTGAGGTATTTGCGCAACCCCTGCGCTCACCCGCCTACCGGTAGTGACCGGGAGAACTTTATTCCTGATACCGGCGCGGATCGGGGTTGTACCAGGAACAAAGCCCGCGCCGCCCGGCTTTATCCCCTCAAACTTCGAAGCTGCTCATTTATATAACTCTTTTTTTGGCCCCGGCCCGTCACAGCCAGGGCGGCAAATTAGGTGCAAGAAGTTCCGGCTTGCTAGACCGGGCTCGTTATCTATTTACCAGGGCTACTGACGACGTGGACGGTGACGCGCCCAGCGCTCTCGCCCCGGCCGGCACGAGACACACCCGCCACTATTGAATCCCAGGTTGGTATCCGGATCTGAATCGCTGGATCCGGAAATCCCATTCCTGGGTTGCTTTTTGTTTGGATTTCTTCAAACCGCTGCCGGTAAAAATCCTTCTGCATTTACTGCAGTTGTAATATCCTTTATGTTTGCTCAATATTGAGATCCTGCCCCTTAACTGGCATACCGGACAAAATTGCATAAGTGCTCCTTTGCTTATATATCCTCGTCTAACCTTTCAGCGAACTCGCTGGCGCTAATGTTTCCTTCAACAAGTTCACTCATTAACGTCCTTTCCTTTTTGGGCTTTTTCTTTTTATTTGAATTTTTTGTTGATTGGGATATTCGTGTGTTCTCCAGGGCCTCGAAGATTTCGTCTTTTCTGTACCTGTATCCTACGCCACGGCCTTTGCCGAGGTAATAAGGCTGCACTCCCCATTCAGCCAATTTCTTCTTGGCTGTCTCGGGGTCCTTGAGCCTTAAAAATTCCGCGGCTTCCTGGGCTGTTAATAATTCAAACATTTTATTCCTCGCAGGCACTGACTGTTTCGTCTATTTCGCGCTTGGCCTCTTCAGCCAAATGGCAAACCTCATTCCAGGACTTTCCCTGGCGTACAGCATCGTGAAATGCCGTTAAAATCGGATAATCGTCCAGGCACTCATCCCAGAAACTATTCTTGTCCGGTTTGGGCCTGTTGGTCTCGGCTATGCGGCAGCCGATAGCCTCGGCCAAAAAGTTGATTCCCGCCTTGGCCTCGCGCTCATGTCCCTGGTTTTTCATTTCCTTAAAGAGCAACTTTAAGCGGTCCAAGGGATTGCGCTTGGAGTCCGCGGTAAAATCCGGGTCCCTGCTCCAGCGATAGATCTCGGTATGCCCGCGTTGGAATACCTTCTGCAAAAAAGTTATTCCCAGGGCATTCCTGCAGAACAAGAAAAATTCCCAACTGGTAAGCGGGGGCAAATCCTTGCACATTATCCCTCGCCTCCTGCTTTTTCGTATGTTGTATTAGAATCGTGTTTGGGCTTGGGGCCGCGCTTACACGGGGGTTTTGGTTCGGGCAAAAGCTCGGCAGGTATGCCCATGTTAATAAGCTGATCGATACGCTTTTTTGGAGTTTTTTTGCCGGAAAATATTTTACCGACAAATCCCAGGGAAAGACCTGTGGCATCAGCAACTTTTTGGTAAGTAATTCCGCGTTCTACGAGCCAAGCATTAAGCTTTTGTTGACGTGAAATAAATTCTGGGCTAATATCTAAACCGTTTCTATTTTTCATAATTAACTTTCATCTTTTAAGATTTTTAGAGGTTGTTTATGGCCGAATTCAATAAAGTCAAAGATCATGAAAACCTGGGTGTCCAATTAAGGGATATTTCCGAAAAGCTGGACGACCTTCAAAAAAGTACTTTTCAAGAACGGCCACAAGTTTCTGAACAAGCAAGCAAAGCCCACAGTGCAATTACTGATTTACGCCATGAACTTGAGGAATTAGCCCGCAAGCAATTCCCGGATGTGGACAGTTCCAGATTGCTTCACTGCTATTATCCACCGCGGGACAGAAGGGGCGGCCTAGAAACTTAACACGTTCCATAAAAGCTATGTCGCTTATGTAGGATTCCGGAAGTCCCCCGGCAATTACCATGGCAAAGTTTTCTGAGAGGGTGTTTTGTAGGCTCTGAGGAACTTCACCCGCAAACAAGGGTTTTAAATACTTTATTTCTTCGCCGGAGGTGGTCGGATAAATCAAAACTATATCCATTTCTTTGTGATTGGGTTTCTTAGGTACTTGATAAACTTGAATCGCCCTTAATAGTTCTTCATCTGGCTGGAAAGTATTGAGGCACATAAATGGCTCCTTGTTTTTTGGTCCAGCTAATGAACTTGTTTTATTGTTGTGGGTAAATAAACTAGACCAAATTACGGACTATGTCAACAGTTTTTACGGACATTTTACAATATGACGGACAAAAATTCATTATCTGAACGATTACAATATTTTATCGAGCAAAAAGGTTTAAAAAGTCAAGACCTTGCTCGTACCGGAAATATTAAAAAACAAACTGTTTCCGATTATTTATCTGGGAAAACATCACCAAGTACAAAAGCCTTAAAAGGGTGGGTACAAAATTACGGACTTAACTTGAATTGGCTTATTACTGGAGAAGGCGAACCAGAGAATTCTCAAGCTTCTATGGCTATTCGAAACATACGGCCAAACGCTGTGCCTGAACCAGCACCCCAAGTCTGCCCCACTTGCAACTCTAATTTTGCCGGCCACATTGTAGATGTACACTCGACGATCGGCGCCGGATCTCCAAGTGAATACTGGGAACCAAATCCGTTGTTTCAGGTTTGCATTCCAGAACGATTTTATTCGCAAAATCTGATGGTCATTAAAGTTGAGGGTACCAGCATGGAGCCTTTGATAAAAAAAGGCGCATACGTAGGTTTAGATACTGGCCACAATGGAGTCGTGGCTGGAGAAATTTATGGGGTAAGGGTCCCATATGAAGGACTTACCTTGAAAAGAGTTTTCGTAGACCCGGAAAAGGAATGTTTACGCCTCCAATCCGAGAATCCTAAACACCCGGAACAAAATTTACCGATCGAAGGCCGGGAAGATTTAATTGTGGGTAAAGCGGTGTGGGTTATGCAGGAGATTTGAGGAGTCCTAATATGCCTCAATACAAGGTGTATGGATACGGAGAAAAAACAAATCGACAAAGAAAGCGCATCTATTATGCCTATGACGAAAAAGAGGCACGGGAAAAAGCTTTACACGATGAGACCATTCCGGAAACAATCGAAATGTTACCTGAGGAGTCAGCAACAGACCGACAAATATCTTATGCAAGATCTCTTGGAAAAAATATCGATGAAAATTACACAAAAAGAGAGGCCTCTGATATTATTTCTCGAGTGGTTGATCACGATGAACCAGCTTGCGAAGAAATTAAGGAAATCGCCGATTACTTTAAGGTAGAATATTCTCAATATGCTAATGAATATTCCCTTTTTAATTCTGTGCATAACATATTAATACAAAGCGACAAAAAGGAAAATGTTTGTTCCTGGTTTCTTTCCAGAGTTTATCATAAACTATTTAGTAATCATTCGGGAAAATCAAAGCCCCCTTGGGATCCGACCATTAGTGAAATCGCATCAGAAATAGCCCAAGACGAATCGGTTTACCGCTCCATATGTCGTTACGAGGGTGATGAACTTGTATTTTTCGGAGAAAAAACGTTTGAAGATGGTTGGGTACATACCGGAGGCAGCATCCAAACAAAAGCCTACAAAAGAGCTAAAGAATTATTAAAGAATTACTTTCCTGAATTAAATCAATCTACAAAGAAGCAAAAAAATAATAATTCATCAAAATATAATTTGGATAATGAGAGACAAAAAGACCAGCCTAACAAAACTTATAATAAAAAATCATTAGACTTTTTATTAATTAGCGGCGTTATTCTTTTGCTTATTTTTATAATTGCCAATTGTTGATACATAATCATTACACTCCACAATAGTTATGAAGTGCTGTATAATAGAAAGAAGGAATAAATGATACTTCAGTGGATTACAGATACTCAAAAAGCTGCAGAAATGAGTCGAAGAATACAGGAAATTACTATGAATGGATTTAGGCCTCTGTTTGAACAATTACCTTAGAAGATGGTCAGACAATCTCAAATGTCTAGTTGGTATCCTCGAATTATGGATATAATGGGGGAAAGAAGGACAATGGGCATATTATGGAAATGTCACGGTTGAAACTAAAGATGGAAATACTTATGTGTTAAATATTAGTACAATAAAACGAGTTGATTAATTGGAAATCTATCACTGATTCACATAACCTTGCTGATGCAGGCAATGGACGAAAAAAGTACCACTCTTGAGCAGTCCGTTAGAAAGGTATTATCGGAGCGTTAGTAAATGATATTAAGACACTATCTTAAATGTGAAACCTGTGAGCAACCAATCACACTAAGAATTGGTATCGGTCGTAATAATGTTCAAAAGCATACTATCCAATGCCCAAATTGCTTTGAAGATATTAGATTCAAATTGAATCTTGATTATGAAAATATAACCACGGAATTAATCATGTTGGAGAATTGCGAAGAGGGAAAAGAAAAAGGCATAATTGTAAATGTGCATCCGGATTTCGCAATTAGCAAAGAAAAAATTAATGAAGAGTGTTTTTCTCCTTTTTTACAATATGTCTCAGACAATATAATAAATCACGATGCTGACATTGAACAAACAAATGAACAACGTCAAAGGGAAATACAAAGAAGCTTATTTTTATCTGAGGAATGGAAAGATCTAAAGCGGGCTTGGTCATTAAAATTGAATGATAACATAGAGCTATCAGAAACTATAACTAATAATAGCTCGGATAAATTTGATTATGAAGAGGACTTGGATAGTGTCAATGACTGGATCTTTAGATTTTGCTATAGAATGTTAAGCCCTGGAAAATTATATTTATTTTATGATGCAACAGAGTATATCAGAGATAATGTTATTCTTAAGTATCGATCAGAAATGAAGAGGTTCAGAGATTTTTACATAAATAATCTTTATGAAGAACATCTGGAAAGATATTTTGAAGCATATTCAGAATTTTTTTCAAATTACTCTGAATATTCACAACTACTCAATTATATGAAACAAGATACTAATTTACCTAAAAATTATACCGTCTCTTCTAACGATTTTCAAAAAACTAAAATGTTTTTTGGTAATGCATACGAACATTTAACTTCAAATCTGACAATTTTGGCTTATTACAATAATATAGCCAATGGACGATCATTTGATCAATTTGAAACTATGGATTTAAACAAATATTTGACTATTAACAAAGCTAATAGAGCTAATCCCTTTAAGGATACAAGACCATTTTATAGGTTGGCTGATTGTCTTGATAGCTCTTTAAGAAATGCTTCACATCATGGCTCTGTCAAATTTAACAAAAAAAAGAAAAAAATAGTTTATCGTAGTGGTGGAACAGGTGCAGAGAGGAACATATCCTATACTGAATATTTGATGAAGTGCAACAACCTACTCTTCTCTTTGTCAGCGCTTCTTATGCTTGAAATGTTATTACATAGAACAGATTTATAACTTTTTTATAATGAGAATAAAGGGACAGACCGTTAATTGATTGTTAAAATTATAAAATTATATAATTACAACATTAGAAAACTCAAGTTAATATTAGCTAGCACTTCAGGAGGATAAAATGGGAAACCTTGGACTCACGGAGTTCGGCCTAATGGCTATCGTGCTGTTGGGCATCGTGGCCCTTTTGTGCTCTACATACGCGGTAGTGAACGTATATCCAAAGCAAGGAAAACAGATGCGACAGACTGTGGACAAGCTTGCAAAAGATCAACTTATACTCAGACTTGTCACCGTATTAGTAATTGCGGTTATCACCGCGATCCTAGCATTAACGGGCTCATTGAATGACGGTGTCGTAGCTCTGTTTAGCTCGGTAGTCGGATACGTTCTCGGGGGTATCTCAAAAAGGAAGTACGATGGAGTTGAAACGCAGGGATAACAATCTCATAAAATCTATGCTCGTACTTCGCGCGGCTGATGTTTGGTGTTAAGTTAAATAGGGAGTATAAGCAATGAAAGTAGTCGCGGTCGACGAATCGGGCAACACTGGCGCAGATCTTCTCAATGAGGACCAGCGAATTTTCGTATTAGCCTCGTCAGATCTTTCATTAGACGAAGCAAATGTTTTAATCCGTGAGGTTCAAAGCAAACAAGCCAAAGAAGTCAAGTTTGAAACCATTAAGAAGTCACGCTCCGGGAGGCGCAGACTCGAGACATTTCTCAAAAACGCTTCAAGCCAAACCGAGCGGTTTGCAACTACGGTCTTTCACAAAGATTACATGGTAATAACAAAAATGGTCGACTTCATCGTTGAACCTCTCGCGAAGCAAGATGGGATCGATATATACAAGGATGGTGCGAATCTTGCTTTATCTAATCTCCATTACTCAGTAATGCCAACGTTCTGTGGGCAAAATGAAACAAGGAATTTCAAGGAAGCTTTCATTAGAATGATTCGCGAGCAAACGAATGACTCAGTGCAGAGGTTTTACCAAAAGGCATGGGAGCTTTATGATACTTGTCGAAATGAAAAGTATAAAGCACTATTGTCTCCGTTTTTTCATTCAAGAATTCCCAAAATTATCGAAAATTTGGGTGCAAACGCACTTGACCCGTCTATACCCGGTTTCTTTGATCATTGTGCTTACTGGGGTGATTATTCAGGCGAAAAATTTGATGTTTTACATGACAACTCTAAACCTATTTTTCAAGAAAAAGATTCTCTAGAGCAATGCATGTTGGACGACATTCCGGATCAGGTTATTGGCTACGATAGAAGACAAGTGGGATTTCCACTGAAGGCCAAAGGTGTAAATTTCGGCGATTCTAAGGAGGATTCGCGACTGCAAGTTGTTGATCTTTTGGCTAGCAGCACTGCGTATTGGGCTAACGGGATAGCCAAAAATCAAAAGAACAGCCAATTATGGCAAATCCTTGATGAGATAGATCCAAAACAATTCACTTTGAGGACCATATGGCCCTCACTTGAAGTTACTCCTTCTGAACTTGGTACTGATGGAGGTGGTGGCACTAATCCCGTTGACAGAATAGCTCACGAGTTAACCAATTTACAATCAAAAAAGTAACAAATCTTTCAACCGAACAGGTTATACTGGCCATTGCCAATAATATGAACACTGAAATAACAAGACAGAGGAAAAAGAAGCCAGCGGTATTCATTCTTGAAAGCAACTCGCTAACGAATGAATATGACTCGGAATTTGAAGGCGAAGCACTCTCCCGTATCCTTCACCTTTCGCGCATTGAATCTCAGTACTTTTACTTCCGCACGAAGAAAGAGCTGAAGGAATTGCTCGAGGAATTCAAGCTCATAAAATATCGCTACCTACATATCGCCTGCCATGGAGATGAAACGAGTATGGCAACAACTTTTGATGAAATCTCATTTGATAAACTAGCCGAAATCCTTAAACCGAATGTCGCAAATAGACGACTCTTTTTCTCGGCGTGCTCTATGACCAATATTAACTTGGCCCGGGCCGTGTTTTCCAAAGCCAGACCTTACTCGATCATGGGACCGGCCCAAGATCTCTACTTCTCCGAGGCGGCTGTGTTCTGGGCAGGTTTCTATACCGTTATGCTCCTTGAGAATCGTTCTATGTCCAAGGAGCGTATCCTTACGAACGCCCGAAATTTGGCTTCGTCGTTCGGTCTGGATTTTAATTACTTTGGCCGAGACAATTCACAGCAACGTGGGTTTACAACCCCTACTATCAGGAGGAGCCAACCCAACAAAATTGAACGAAACAGGTGAAGGCCATTGAATACAACTTCATTCGCTTGCACGTTAGGTTAGACTCGTTCGGGTAACCTCTGAAAGCAACGATTCGCAATGCTTCCGGCTTTTGCTTAACTCAACCGAGGACATAGACAATGGACAGAGTGTCTCGAGAAAAAAGAAGCGAAATAATGAGCCTGGTAGCTCAAAAAAATACCAAACCCGAAATGATCGTCAGGAAATTTTTACACTCGTTAGGCTTCAGATATAGATTACATAGAAAAGATTTGCCCGGAAAACCTGATATAGTATTACCCAAATACAAACTGGCCATTTTTGTTCATGGCTGTTTTTGGCATAGACATCCCGGATGCAAGAAAAGCACTATCCCATCGACAAATCGGGAATATTGGCTAAAAAAATTTCGGGACAACATCGAAAGAGACAAGAAAGTTCAAAAAGAGTTGAAAGAATTGAATTGGCTGCCTCTTGTTATTTGGGAATGTGAAACTTTCGATTCAGACGCTATAATCGAAAAAATTGACGACATTTTAAAAATGAAGTAAATTCCGGATTATGCGAATTCAAGGAACAGACTTATTTTGTGGAGTTGGCGGACTCACTCACGGAATGCGTTTGGAAGGCATCGATATTTCTCATGGAATAGACACGGACCCATGGTGTCATTATCCTTTTGAAGCCAACAACGATTCCACATTCATACTTGAGGATATCAGAAACTTAAACGGCAAGGATTTAAGCAATCTCTTTTCAAAAAACAATACGAAATTGTTGGCTGGTTGCGCTCCTTGTCAACCTTTCTCCAATTATGTAAAAGCCAATGTAAAGGAAAAAGACTCCAAATGGAGCCTTTTATCTGAATTTTCGAGATTGATTAAAGAAACGCGTCCGGAATTGGTGACAATGGAGAACGTTGTCAGATTGAAAAGACACGATATTTATTCGGATTTCATAAACGAACTCAAATCCATGGGTTACTGGATTACGGAACGAGAAGCCTACTTTCCAGATTACGGAGTACCGCAAATCAGGACTCGATTGATCTTATTGGCATCTTTGTTGGGCCCCATACTACTTGAACCGCCCAAATACGATCCGGAAGAGTACCGAACGGTTAAAGACGCAATCTCTCATTTGCCAAAAATTGAAGCCGGAGAAACTTCAAAATACGATACTTTGCACAGATCCAGCCAAATGTCTGAAAAGAATTTCAAGAGAATCAGAGCTTCAAAACCAGGCGGTACTTGGCGGGACTGGAACAAAAATCTTGTAACGAAATGTCATACTAAAGAAAAAGGCAAATCCTATCACAATGTTTACGGTCGTATGGAATGGGACAAGCCTTCACCAACTATAACCACAAGATGTACTGGTTTCGGAAACGGACGATTCGGACATCCCGAACAAGATAGGGCCCTCTCGTTAAGAGAAGCGGCTTTGCTTCAAACGTTTCCCGAATATTACTCGTTTGATAAAGACGAAAAAAACCTTAAAATGACACCTATAGCTAGATTGATAGGAAACGCTTTACCTGTCGATATAGGCAAAGTATTAGCAAGATCTTTTAAAGCTCACTTGCGGAGATATGGTTATGACGGAACGTGAATATAGAATAAAAATGAGTTTGAACGTATTGAACCATTTAGGGTTGAATCTATACAGCAATATCCCGGCGGTATTATCAGAAGCCGTGGCCAATTCTTGGGATGCCGATGCAGAAAACGTTTATATAGAAGTAAATAGAGATGAAGGATATGTATCCATAGAAGATGACGGACACGGAATGACTTATGAAGAAGTGAACGAAAAATATTTGAATGTGGGATACCCTAGAAGGGAGAGGGAAGAAAATTACACTCCTCATTTTAAGAGACCCGTAATGGGCAGGAAGGGAATAGGAAAATTATCTTTGTTTTCAATTGCTGAAACAGTTGAATTATATACAGTCAAAAACGAAGACGAGAACGCTCTCAGAATGAATGTCGAAGAAATGCGTAAAAGCGTTGAAACTCAAGCAGAGACCTATCATCCTGACCCGATTGAAAATACTGAAAAAGAATCCGAAGGTACTAAAATTCTTTTGAAGCAACTTAAAAAAAGATTGACTCATACAGAATCTTCTTTACGTAAAAGATTAGCTAGAAGATTCAGTATAATCGGAGACGAATACAAATTCAACATATATATAAACAATAGTATAGTAACTTTAGAAGACCGAGATTATTTCCACAAGGTTCAATACTTATGGCGTTACGGAGAGGAATCCGAAAAATACAAAAATTTGTGTACAAACCTCAAAGAAGAAGAAAATCGCCCAGATTATATAGACACAGATGATGATAGCAATGAATACAAAATACATGGATGGATTGGAACTGTAAAAAATTCCGGAGACTTAAAAGACGAAAAGGAAAATCTAAATAAAATAGTAATCATGGTGAGAGGGAAAGTAGCTCAGGAAGACATACTTGAGGACTTCAGCGAAGGAGGGATTTATTCCAAATACGTGTTTGGAGAAATAAATGCCGATTTTCTGGATCGAGACGACCTAGAAGACATAACTACCACTTCGAGACAAAAAATAATCGAAGATGATCCTAGGTATCAAAAACTAAAAAATTTCATAGGGGAAGAGTTGAAGCACATAAGAAGCAAATGGACCGACTTGCGAAATGAACGTGGCACTCAAGAAGCACTGGAACTTGAAACTATAAAAGAATGGTATGAAAGCTTGGACAAATCTTTGAAAAACAAGGCAAAACAACTTTTCGGTAAAATAAATCAAATACCGATTGAACCTGAAGAAGATAAATTCATGCTTCTGCAATATGGAGTTTTGGCTTTTGAAAGCCTTAGATACAAAGATCAGTTGGATGCTTTAGAAAATATCAGTCCAAACAATCTTCCTGAATTAACTAAGATATTATCCGAATTCGACGACATAGAAGCTTCTCTATATCACCGAATCGCTTCCGAAAGAATCAGAATCATAAAGACTCTTCAAGATAAGGTAGAAGAAAGCGTTTTAGAAAAAGTTATTCAAGATTATATATTTAATCATTTATGGATCTTAGATCCTTCTTGGGAAAGAGCTACAAAAAATGTATATATGGAACAACAAGTACAAAAAGCTTTTGAAGATGTTGACAAAAAAGAATTAACCGAAGAAGAAAAGAAAGGTCGTATTGATATTAGGTACGTTACAACTTATGGCAAACATTTGATCATTGAATTGAAAAAATCTGATAGGGCGGTGAAGACTACAGAGCTAGCGGACCAAATCGACAAGTATAGAAGCGCTCTTCAGAAATGCCTAGTAAAATTGGGGTATGACAATCCTCATATCGAATGCGTATGTATACTTGGTACTCAACCGCCCGATTGGTCAAGAGCCGGAGGACAAGAAACATCAAAAAACATACTTCAAGCGGTAAATGCAAGAATATTATTTTATCAAAACTTGTTAGAGAACGCATATTCCCAATATCAAGAATACTTACAAGCAAACGAAAAAGCAGGACGAATTACCAACTTTGTAGAGAAAATAGGCCAAGAAATAAGCTCAAAGACTCCAAAAAACAATTAAAAAAATCTTTTAATATTATCATCTTATAGAATGTCTTGAAAAAAAATGCATGGACGGTCAATCTTATTTTGATTTAATGTTAATTCCCTATAAAAAAATACTAGCTTAATAAAACAATCTTTTCCAATGTCCGTTTACAAACGCAAAGACCGAAAAAATGTTTACCAGGTAGCTTACCGGGAACCTGGATCCAAACGTATAATAAAAATAGATTTTACTGGGCCGAATGCAAAACAAGACGCCGAGATCTTCGAACAAGAGATCAAGCTGCAAAAAAAGAAAAATCCTTCAAAGTTAGCATCTAATGAGTCGACATTAACCCTGGAAAAGATAGTTTTCCTATACATTGCGGCAACTAAGCCCTACAAATCCAAATCCAGCATAAAAAACGAATCCTGTCATGCCAAAGCGATACTGGAACATATTGGGGACGTCTCCGTAGATGATGTTACAGTTAAGCACTTGCAAAAAGTCAAGCAAGATCACCTGGAAAAAGGGATATCTGTATCCACTTTTCAAAGGCGCTGGAACCTGTTGCGTGCCGCTATGAATTGGGCTGTTGACGAGGAGTTTATTGAAGCCAACCCTTTGGCCGGATACAAAATCAAAAAACCCCAAAGAGAACCTATTTTACCCCCTAGCACTCAAGAAATCCAGGCATTATTTCAGGCCAGCCCTCCACACTTGAAACGAATTATTTTGCTGGTTTTTTACACTGGTGCAAGACCTGGCCCCAGCGAATTGTTTAATTTGCAGTGGCAGAGCGTGGACTTACAAAACGGATGGCTATATATGTTGTCTGCAAATAAAGGAGGCAAAATCTGGAGGGAGATACCCATACATGAAAAATTACACAGCTGTCTGTCGGCCTGGAAAGAAGAGGACAATAGACTGAACTTAAATACTGATCACGTTATACATTTTCGAAATAGACCCGTGCAATCGATAAAAAAATCCTGGGCAAAAGCTAAAGAAAATGCTGGGATAAAGCGCCAGCTACGTCCTTACGATTTACGCCATGCATTTATTACTTCCGCGATTGACGCGGGCGCAGACGTACAAGCCGTTGCAAACATGGCCGGTCACAGCGACATGAAAACAACTTTGGAACATTACCGGCATATAAAAAGCGAAGTTAAAAAAACTTCAATTGACAGGCTTCCTAACGTCGATCTGGTGGAACAAAACGGTGGAACAAAAGGGGGGTAAAAAGCCAATTTTTGGGCTTTATTTTACATTCGTAATCAATAATTTCAATAAGTTACAAATAATTACTGCCTTCGCACGGCAGAAGTCGTGGGTTCGAGTCCCATCGTCTCCATCATTTGCCGGGGGTTGTGAGAGATCACAATCCCCGATTTTTTTGAGGGGATACAAAATGGGGATACATAAGTCAAATTTTGGTTCTGCATAAGATCAAATCAATAACAAAGTTCTGTCTGGTTTGCAAAGCTTTGATTGTATTGCTTTAGCAGTGCCAATACCATATCTTTAAGTTTTGGATTGTATATTTCCTGAAAATATAGATTGTATAGACTCAATACTGCCTAGTATTCCGGTTGCTTCGTATGGAACTATCACTCTCTCTCCCTCTTTTGCTATTGATGGCAATTTTTCAAGATACTTTTGAGCAATTAAATAATTTACGACTGTTGATGGCTCCAAGGAAATATTCAAGTCCTGACCAGCTTGGAGGACATTTTCTATTGCACCTTTTTCGCCTTCTGCCAACTTAATGGCTGCCTCCTTTTCTCCCTCTGCCCTTTCTATGGCTGCCTTTTTATCTCCTTCAGCTTCTTGAATTTGAGCCTCTTTATAACCATTGGCCTCGGTAACGGTAGCCCTCCGCTTACGTTCTGCAGTCATTTGCTGACGCATAGCATCCTCTACTTCCTGGGGAAGCTCTATATCCTGAATTTCGACCCTGTTTACCTTAACACCCCACTTATCACCGGCTTCATCCATAACCTTTTGAAGTTCGCTATTTATTTCGTCTCTCGAAGAAAAGAGGACATCCAATTCACTGGAACCAACAACGGCACGGAGTGTTGTCTTGGTAAGAACTTCAATTGCCTGTACCAAATTCTCTACCTCGTAAACAGCCTGTTTTGGCGATTGAATCTGAAAATAAAATGCTCCATCTATGTGAACGGAAACATTGTCATTGGTAACAACCGGCTGTGCGGGAAAATTGAGAACCGTTTCCCTGGTATCTATTTTAATCTCTTCGATGACCCGCTCCTGTAGTTCTTTTGATCCTATGCTGGATTCATACCTTCTGATCTTAATCGGTCTTGCACGGTCTATTACAGGTATTATAAAGTTAATTCCCGGGTTCAATGTCTTTTTGTAACTTCCCAAACGTTCTATGACCACCGCTTCACTTTGCTGTACTATAAATAATCCTTTTGCAATAAATACAATAACACCTATTCCGACAACAATTGCGGCAATCAAACCCACACCAATGATTTCCGATATTCCAGTCATAATTATCCCCTTTTTTAGCTATTTTTAGGACGAAAAACAATCAATGTTATTCCTTCCATTCTGTCTACTATAAGATTTTCACCTTCATGTGGGGAACTACCATCTGATAATTTTATAGGAAAATAATCGCTTTTTAATTTCCCCACTAAACGGTCCCCCTGTCTAACCACTTTTATTTCAGCGCCTTTTTCCCATCCTTTTTCACGTGGTCCTGGCCTTTTTTTAAAAAGTTTGGATCGTGAAAGCCAAATCCAGATGGGTACCAATAGTAAAACACCTATAATAAAAGTCCAAATCTGACCTGTAAAACCAATGCCCACAATAGAGACAATACCTGAAATCAATGCTGCAATACCAGCCACTACTAAAATGAATTGTAAACCCAACACAAAAATATCTGTCAAAATCAAAGCTATCGCTAATATAAGCCACCCTAACCATGCGGGCAATCCGATCAACATTCATCCTCCTGAGGTTTATATAAAATAGGATTATAAAGAGCTGCTAGATATGATTTGATCTTACCTTAGATGCTGTTAACAAGCAACCTCTCCGGTGTCAGGGTGAAAAATCGGAACTGTCTGGACTGCATAATCGACGTGGAATCACAGGCAATTTTCGCGTAGAATAATTAATGCTATTTGAAAATTAATCATAATGACTTTATAGGGAAAAGCGGATCACTTCATTTAATAGGGCAGCTGAAAACATCACCGGTCTTTCTCAGGAGGAAGCAGTTGGCCAGTTCTGTTTTGATATTTTCCGGGCCGATATCTGGGCCAAAATTGCGCCCTGCAAAAGACGTTTTCCAGTAAAGAGCCGCAGGTCGATGTTTCCGACTTGAAAGAGCTTCGACGCCAGATCGAAAAGCAGTATGTAAAAGGGGATATTGTGGACAAAAGTCCGCAACTGCAAAAAATCCTTTCTTTTTTGCCGGATATAGCTGAAAGCGACAGTGCTGTTTTAGTTCATGGGCCTACCGGCACCGGAAAAGAGCTGGTCGCACGGGCTATTCACAATCTAAGCATACTGTAATTTACCATGATAGTGCCATTTAAATAAGCGTTAAAGACATCCCGAAAATTGCCTGAGATGAAAGCTATCAATTCGATTCCCTGCCCCTCGATCATCCTGGCGTAGAGATTGGAAATAGCTCCGCAAACAAGTATATCCACATTGTGCACCGGCATTATCTCAATATAGGTTATTCGGGAGAGACCTTGCAGTGAAACTGTCTTTTGCCGGGTTATCCGATAGGCCTCCAACTCAACTATATACAGTCATTTAGACACCTGTCATGGACAATTTCGCCATCTTTGCCTGACTTGCCACAATTGTATGCGATATTTCTTTACAATCATATAGTCGCAGTATTGCAAAAAATTACATCCTTGCCTTCGCAATCTTGAAACGGGATTAGTCACAAAAATAATCAATGGGTCTGCATTTATATACCCTTCTAATGAAGACGTATGCAAGAATCTTTACTGATGTGTTACCTATGCAATACTGCAGGACCGGAAAACGGGCAGTGAAAAAAGATTTTTTATAATTGCATTATTCTTGCATAAAATACTGTTTGGATATAACACGGATAAACTGAGTAGATGATACACCAGATTTTGAGGTGAAACTAAAAGTCGAATCATAACCCAAAAAGGAGTAATTATGCGCTTTGCACAAATGTTTGAGAAGAAAAATACGCCTTCATTGTCCTTTGAATTTTTCAGACCCAAGACAGCCAAGGCGGAAGAGAATCTGGACAAGACCATTGATATTCTCAGTGAGCACAATCCCGACTATATGACCGTCACCTTCGGGGCAGGAGGATCCAGTAGAGAGGGATCCTTTGAACTGATAGACAAACTCAAGAACAAGAGAGGATTCGATGTGGTCGCATATATTGCCGGAGTCGGAATGGGGCCGGATGATATAGAATCCATCCTGAAAAGGTTCAACGATCTGGGTGTTGAAAACGTATTTGCCATCCGCGGGGACGAACCCAAGGGCGACGCAGCTTTCACCCCCCATCCAGAAGCATTGCCGCATGCCTCGGATCTGATCTCCTTCATCAAAGAGCGCTACGACTTTTGTGTCGGGGCAGCTGGATACCCCGAAGGGCACATAGAAGCCAGTAGCAAGGACGTAGATATCGGCTACCTGAAGCTAAAGCAGGACTGCGGGGCTGAATATATACTCTCCCAATTCTGCTATGACAACAATGATTTTTACGACTTTGTGGACCGCTGTAGGGACAAAGGGATAACAATCCCCATTTTGCCTGGTATTATGCCTATCTACAGCCACACTATGCTGGAAAAGGTGGCAGAAGTCTGCGGGGCACGTATACCTCAGGAGGTAAGAGATGAGTTGGACAAAATACCCGGCGAGGACAAGGAGGCCGTACAACAGTTCGGTATCGAATATGCAACAAGACAATGCGAAGATTTGTTGAAAAACGGAGTGCAGGGACTGCATTTTTATACCATGAATCGGGCAACTTCAGCAGATGCGATACTAAAGAGACTGCGAGAAAGCGGACTGTTCTAGAGTCCTTGTTTAATCCCTGAACCAGTTTGCTGTGACAAAATCTCCCGGCTCGAATAGTATTCTGTCCGGGAGATTTATCAAAAAAATAAAGAACCCCAGAACCAGGGCGCAGAAAGTTAGGCCGAGCTTTCAACCGAGGATCTGGGGTTGATATTACAAGGTCAGGGGGGGCTGTCCCCTGGCCTTTTTCTCCTGGGGACAAATTGGGGACAAATTCAAGGGAACAAATTAAAAAAGGGTTAAGCACTTTCGCCTAACCCCTTGATTTTCCCGGATGGGCCACCCAGGACTCGAACCTGAAGCCAACAGATTAAGAGTCTGCTGCTCTTCCAATTGAGCTAGTGGCCCAGCAAATAAAGATACAAATTAGGACTAAAACCACTATCTTGTCAAGGGAATTTTTTCATTTGATAAAACAAGTCCTATTCTATACATATAATGTCGAAATATTCCCCGGTCAAGGCTTCTCCGCCCTTGGAAGCAACCAGAAAAGTATTTTCCACACCCACCATCCCCACTTCCGGAATTCCGACTTTGGGTTCCAGGGCCATCACCATGCCTTCCTGGAATGGTTCAGTGAATCTTCTCGCCAATGGAGGCCATTCGTCCACATGCAATCCTATCCCGTGCCCCATAAAAGGGACCTTGTTGTCTCCCAGCCCCATGAAGCCTTCACTGAACCCCTGTTTTTGTGCCTTGGCATAGCAATGATCATAAATATCCTGCGGACAATAATCCGGGGTTAGCATCTCAGACATCTCCTGCTGCAACTCCATGCAAAATTTCTGTGCATCTTTTATTTGATCGCTTATCTCCAGCTCTGTACCCGCAAAATAGATTTGGGTCTTGTCAGTGTGGTAACCCTCCAGGGAAAACACAGTATCCATGGTCAAGATTTCGCCCTTTTGCCAGATCTTGCCTGCATAACCCATTTGGGGGATTGCCGGATGCACCCCCCTGCTGCCCACCGGACCGTTGTAAACCGTTGAATATATACCTGAATCCCCAGCAGAAACAGCTCCCAGGAACAATTCTTCTCCAGGTCCGTTCATCCTGATCAAACCATGGTGGCCCAATGAAAAGAATTCCTGCCATGACTGTATCGAGATTTCCCATTCACTCATATCCGGTTTTATCTTTTGAGGGATAAGTTCAAACATGCATTTATAGTGCCTCTGACCCGCCAAACGCATTTTTTCCAGTTCCCAGGAAGACTTTACTGCCCTGGCTTTGGCCAATACTTGATCCCCGGCCAAGAGATCGCAATCCGACAGATTTTTCTGCAGATTCTCTCCAAATCCCCACAACAGTCCGTTTTTCTCCACAGCTATACTTTCGCTTAGTCCGGTTTCGAAATCTTGCAATTTTTGCGGGAGTTCCTTGAATGACTTGAAAGTATCCAGCTTTGTTACACTGGATTCCAATTCAGCCCGGGGCTTACCTTTTCTTACCAAAAGAACCGGATCTCCTTCCAAGGGAAGCCAAAATACTCCGTTGGCCCAGTGACCGCTCAACCAGTATATATTGGCTCTGGAAAAAACCAGCATACCGCCTGCCCGGGGTACCAACTCCTGCATCAAACTCCTGCATCTATCCCACCTTTGTTGCAATTCCTCACAAGGGATCCTTTCCATCACTTCATGCATTTGCAATCTCTCCTATTGTTTTGCTACGGAAAAAATCATGCCAAATCAGTTTTGGCCAATATCTTACCGCTTTATTTGGACCTTACCGATGGTTGGGCACAGATATCCTGGCTTTGCCTCTTTCAAATCAAAAACCATGCTTGCGTTAATTGAACACATTAGTGTATAGTAAACTGTTTTGAGAGGTCAAATTGACAAATCTACAAGTTGAATTATAACCCTCTCACGAGGTTTTGGTGTCAGGTTTACAATTCACAAAAAAAAGGTTTTTTAAAAAATAGCAAATTTATGCAAAAAGATCAAAATGCATTTGAATGTAAGATGTGCGGCTGCTGTTGTCATGGAGAAGGTGGAATCATTGTTTCCCCTACTGACTTGAATCGTTTGAAACAGGCTCTGAATCTCCCGGAAGATGAAATAATCCAGCATTACCTGCTCAAAAGAAACGAAAAACTGGTAATAAAAACAGACTCCGAGGATCAATGTATCTTTTTCAAGTACGGAGAAGGTTGCCTGATCCACGAGGTAAAGCCGGATATATGCAGGGCATGGCCTTTTTTCCGGGGGAACCTGGAAGACAGGATGAGCTGGGAAATGGCCATGGATATCTGTCCAGGCATAAATCCGGATGTAGAACACTCGGAATTCGTTCGGCAAGGACTAAACTATTTGCAAGAAAATAATCTAATCATGAACAATGACCCCAATGCGGCCAATGTTTTGAAATTGTACAACATTAATGGATTTGACAAATGAATGTTGAGGATTCCTGCAAGATATTGGGAACAAGCCCTAATCCTGACATAGAGGAAATAAAGAAAAGTTACAGGAAGCGGGCCTTTGACTGTCACCCGGACCTGCATCCGGATAATCCGGATGCTTCCAAAAGATTCCGGGAATTAAACGAGGCCTACGTAACCCTGCTCCACTATTTGCAGGAACAACCGGGCACCAGGCAGGAGCAAAAGGAAAAACACTCTCAAAAGCAACACAAAAAACAGAAACAAGGCAAAAGTAAAGGCTCTGACGCCAGTGAAAAAAAACAAAACTATCAAAACTTCAAGAACAAAACCTACCAGTTCGCCCAAGAGGACATACTCAAAAACATATTGAACGATCCCTTTGCATCTAAAGTTTTTGAAGACATCTTCCGTACGGTCAAGAAAAAAAAGACAGACAAAAAAGAATTAAAACCCGGGTCGAAAAAAGAAATCAAGCTGATATGGGGAAATAGGAAGATAAATATCGACCTTAGCAAACTGGGATGGAACGGTATTAAATTATGGATGCGCTCCCAGTTGGATCACGAACAGACTTTGTATCTCCCGCCCCATCGGCTTCTCCCTGGAAACAAGGTGAAATTCCAAGTAAGGCAGAGACAAAAAGAACCCCCTATAACCATAACAGCCACAATCCCGAATGACTATCTTGCAGGCAGGCCTATACGCTTGAAAGGCCTGGGAAGGAGATTGGGCCGCTGGAAGGGGGATCTATACTTGCGACTGCTGTCCAAGTAATCAGAACATCTCTTCTCCTGCCTCCTCTATTGTCTTGTCAATCGAGGCCTTTAACTCCGGTGGCAGGCCCATTATATCCACATTCAAAAATCCGCGTACAATAGTGGAAGTTGCTTCCTCTTCATCCATGCCTCTGGCCATCAAGTACTCTATTTCCTCTTGGTCAACTTTACCAACAGCCGCTTCGTGGGAAAGTTCCACCCCAGCAACGTTGCCTTCCAACTCTGGTATCGCATGTATAGTCCCGTCTTCCAGAATAAGTCCCTTGCATTCCAGATGTCCCTTTGCAGGCACTGCATTGCCGATTATATGACCCGGATTCAACAAAGTGCCGCCTGTGGTGATCGTCCTGGCGATGATTTCCGCCCTGCTGTCTTCTCCGTTCAACACCACCCTGCTTCCACTGTTCACGTAGGATCCAGGGGGTGTAACTATAATCGAATTGGACCTGGCAATGGATCTGTCCCCGTTTAAATATATAGTAGGATAAAGTTGAATGGATTTCACCGCTTTCAGCATGATATAGTTGTTCATAAAAATGCCGTCTTCTTCCACATGCGCGACAGTCCTGGGTCTTACCTCGATCTGTTCCCCCCAGTTATGGATCATGGTAAAGGTCAATTTGCCGCCCCTCTTGACGTAAATCTCGGATACACCCAGATGCAGGGCGGCTTCCACATCCTGGGAAACAGTACATCCGGTAATAATATGCAATTCAGAATCTTCCTCCACCACGATTATATTGTGTACGTTCTGTCCCAAACCGCTTTTTTTGATAAAAAGACATGATTGTACCGGTTCCTCGATCTTGGCACCCTTTTCAGTCCTTATAAAATACCCGCCGTGCAAATTATCCGCTACAGCCCGAGTATACTTGTCCTTGTCCGGACTAACCGCCTGCCAGTAGTATTCCGGCAAATTATCGTACTTGTCCAGCGCATCCTTTATATCCAGGACTTCCACACCGGTATGGCAAGTATCGCAGTGCACTTTGGAAGAGTTCATTTGCACGTAAGTCCCGCTTCTACCTTCCTCGTTCACATCTACTCCGGCCATTATCAACTGTTCTTTGTCATTTTGGTCCAATTGTCTCAAATCCGGAATAAGTTCGGACTGTTCACCTGCAAAATTATAGGATTCCAGTTCCACCTCTTCGCGATCGTTTTTCGTGGGCTGTTCTTTCTTATCCTGATTTACTTTAGGCATTTTACACACTCCTCATATCCGTATTCTCTTACATGTTCCAAAATGTCCCGGGGTCTTGCAGCACAGCACAATACTCCATTATACATGACCATCCCACGGTCAGCATTGATATAATCCAGTATATGTCCGGTATGGGTTATAATCAAACCGGAAGTCTTGCGCTGATTTTTTTGTTCCTTCATGGATTTGTCCGGCTGGGGCTGGAGATCCTGTTCCAGCAGCCTCCGCACCATCTTGCCGATCAAAGCCATATTTTCCAAGTCAACTCCGGATTCCGGCTCATCAAACAGAACCAGTTCGGGTTTTTGGGCCAAGAGTTGCAACAACTCTGATCGTTTAAGCTCACCTCCGGAAAATCCTGAATTTACATCCCGATCCAAAAAATCCTGCAAGTTCACTTCTTCAGCCAATGCATCAACATCCACCTCATTCTCTCCGGCACAGAGTTCCACCATATTCCTTGTCTTCAAGCCATTGATTGTAGGCGGACGTTGAAAAGACATCCCGATACCCCGCCTGGCCCTTTCATAAATGGGCATATGGGTGACATCCTCGCCATTTAGATAAATGCTTCCCTGCACAACCTCGTATCCGCCGAATCCCATTATGGTCATCAAAAGCGATGTCTTTCCAGAACCGTTGGGACCGAAAAGTATAAAGGTCTCATCGTGGTCCAATTGCAGATCCACACCTTTTAAAACCTTCTTGTCCCCGATATTTACATGCAGATCCTTAACTTCCAACATGTTTCTCATTCTCCCGGGTTAAATATTCATTTGCGCTCTCATTGCCAACCCACGCAAGGATCTGATAATCCCTTGCTATTGGGGTGAAGTCAACATTTCCTAGTTAAACTCTAATTATTTTTTTTCCGTATTTCAAGTGCAGCTAAACCCAATCCGGCATATTTTTTTATCCAGATTTCAATCTTGCTGCCATATCAATTCTATTCATACGGGGTTAAACTCTCATACCCATCCGGAGTAACCAGGAGGGTTTGTTCGAACTGGGCGGATAGAGAACCATCCCGGGTTACTGCCGTCCAATTGTCCTCCAGTATGTTCAGTTCCTTTTTACCCAGATTTATCATGGGTTCTATGGTAAACACCATCCCCGGAACCAGGACTACTCCCTGCCCTTTTTTACCGAAATGGGGTATCTGAGGAGGCTCGTGAAAATCAAACCCTACACCGTGGCCTACCATTTCCCTTACCACCGAACATCCTTGGGCCTCAGCATAAGTTTGAATGCCACAACCGATATCTCCAACCGTATTTCCGGGCTTGATCTGTTCAATCCCTTTAAAAAGACTGGTTTTGGCCACTTCTACCAGTCTTTTCGCTTCAGGATCCACATTCCCAACCAGGAAAGTCTTGCTGCAGTCAGCATAATATCCGTTCAAGATCGAAGTCACGTCCACGTTTACTATATCTCCGTCCTGCAATGACCTCTCTCCAGGGATACCATGACAAATCACCTCGTTCACGGAAACGCATACACTCTTGGGAAATCCGCTATAATTCAGTGGTGCGGGTACTGCACCGTTTTTTACAGTAAAATCGTGTACCAGGGTATTGATATCCTCGGTCAATGTTCCCGGAGCTATGATCTCCTCCACTTTGTCCAGTGTTTGCAGGACCAGCTCCCCTGCCTTTTTGATGCCTTGAATATCCGCGGGGTCTTTCAAACGAATCTTGTACTTTCGGTAGTACTGTTCCTTTAACCCCTCGTGATTGTCTTCCTTTTCCTTTCCCATGCAGCACTTTTTATATTTAAGCCCGCTACCGCAAGGACAAAAATCGTTTCTCCCGATCTTCATTTCCAGTGCACTCCTTTTTAATCAGGCATGGCCTGTATTTTTCCGGTAAATATATTTTCAAAGCAAAATAACACTACAGCGAAACTTTAAGCCTTGACGGGTGGCCCACTTTTGCTCCAAGTGCCTGGCTTTGCAAGCAAATCAAGTCGCACAGTGGACAAGCCAGCTGCGGCTTAAACAGATCCAAGTTATCTCAGAAGCTTAATATAAAACTTTCGCAGTAGTGATAACTCATTCCTGTAAAATTGCATAGCACGAAACTCAGTAAGCTGCAAATGCTTATAATAACGTCTACAATCGCTGGATCAAATACAAATAAAGCGGCAACCTGCTTCTTTTCTTTATCTCCTTGAATTTATGTATCTGTTCCCTCTTGCGGTTAGTCCTTAAAGGAGAAAGGTAGACGGTTCCCTTGTGGTAATAATAATTTAGTCCTTCTCTAATCAACTCAAACAAGGCATCCCAGTGTTGCCGGGAAAAATCCAGATCCATCAGGAAATTGGCTGTTACTTCCATGTTCTTGTATTTCTTATTTATATCCTGCATTCTGAAAAAGGCATCCCTAACCTTGTCTGCCTGAACAGGCTTGCCCAAGTTATCCAGAGTTGCCTGATCAGCGGATTCCAATCCCAGGTTGATATAGGTGTAACACGGCAGTGCCTCGAACATGGAAAACACTTCCTCTTGTGCGGTCAGAAAAGAATCCACACTCCCGAAGAGATAAAGCGATTCACCTCTTAAATAAGACTTGTCTAGTTCCAGGCGTTCATATGCCTGCAATGCGGAATACTCCAACAACTCCCTGGGACAGTTCAAGGCGTCGTGCATACCCAAAAAAACCGCACAATAATTTTTCAAATCCATGGAGTAGAATTTGCGCAAATTTTCGATCTGGGTATTTATCTCTTGCCTGCTTCTGATCCTGAAATCCATGTTGGATTTCACACTGCAAAACTTGCAGTTATATAAACAACCGTCCGATATAACCACCGGTATACAATCATAATCCACATGCCTGCAATCCGGGGGTAGCACACTCACCCTGCCTTCAAGCAGGGAAAAAAGTTTCAGTGCGTTTTTCCAAACCTCTCCCGGACCAAGGGAACTTATCCTGTTTATCGCCTCTTGCGATTCCCGGCTACTATCCATACCATTTTCCCGCAAAAACCCGGGTAGCTCCTTCCAAGCTTGCATAGCTCTTTGCACGCCTTTATCAGCAAACGGATCCCTTGTCCAAAGTGTATTTGTGGGATAGTTAAAGCAAGGTAAGTAGTATTCCCCTATACAATCAAAAATATCGGAATAACCGCCGGAAAAATAGTACATCCAGTCGTTGCCCTTGGTCCTCTTCAGCCACTCCTGTGGATGCGGCCAATCCTCCCCCCTTCCTGTAATATATTTTATTTCCCCGTTTAAATCGAAATCAAATATATAATTCCCGGTCTTGATCTCTGTATAAATACCATAACCCTGGGGATAACTCACCTTGGAATATCTACTGGCCCCTTTTTTCTCGAGTTCTATCTGCACACCGGAAATATCCAAAACCCGCATATCTTACTCCTCAACAGCTCATAAGCCCTTTAGGTCACAACTGCACAACTTAAAATCTCAAAACTCACTAGCACTACAGCGACACTTAAGCTATCAGGATGTAATAACAGAAAATTGTCTCTGTAGTGATAGCTAAATAGTTAAATCAAAACTTGGCTTCCAGCCAAAAAACAGGTAAACATTTTACAAGTTTTTGGCAAGCAGCTGCCTGACATATCCCCAACTTTAATCAATAACAAGGATGGCTTTATGGACTCCGAGATCCAATACCGGAAGGAACTTAACTATTTATATTCCTTGCAGAAGCATGGCATAAAATTCGGCCTTTCCAAAACTTCCAATCTCTTGGAAGGAATGGACAATCCCCTGTACGGTCAGAACTTTATCCATATCGCCGGTACCAATGGCAAGGGTTCCGTGGCATCCTTTCTTAGTTCGATTTTACAAGAATGCGGTTATTCCGTGGGACTCTACACTTCACCCCATTTAGCAAGCTTTACTGAAAGAATAAAGGTAAATTCGTCAGAAATACCACAAGAAAGATTGGTATCCCTTATCAGGGAACTGCGGAGTATTGTGGTTACAGAGGAACCTCCCACCTTTTTCGAGGCCGTAACTGCACTGGCCTTGCGGTATTTTGCCCAGGAAAATCCGGACATCGTGATCCTGGAAGTTGGGATGGGAGGACGTTTGGACGCAACCAATCTGGTTGCCCCCGTACTTTCCATAATCACCAATATTTCCCTGGAACACCAGGAATTCTTGGGAGATTCCCTATTGGAGATCGCGGAGGAGAAAGCAGGAGTAATCAAACCGGAAACTCCGCTTATCACCGGTGTTAAGCAAGAAGCCATCCAGGAAATGTTTAATCGGAAATGCCAAGAAAACAACTCTGGGATTCACCTTTTGGGCAGGGATTTCGACTTCCGGCAACAACCTGAGGGATTGGAGTACCAGGGAACAAATATCAGAATGGATTCAATCCATCCCGGACTAAGCGGAGAGCATCAGTCCCAGAACGCGGCTTTGGCTGTAGCTGCGTCAGAGGTATTGAACAGCAAGGGATTTAATATAGATGTCCCAAGTATCAGGTCGGGGCTGCAATCTGCAGCTTGGCCCGGAAGAATGCAAATTGTGAAAAACGATCCGTACGTTGTCCTGGATGGTGCTCACAACCCGGAAGCCTTGCTGGCCTTGACAAACACCCTGCAAAAGGATTTTTCCTACGGAAAATTGTACTTGGTACTGGGAATAATGGAGGACAAGGATATAGAGGGTCTTCTGGAAATCATCCTCCCCATATCAGACTATGTAATCTATTCCAGCCCGGATTACTTCCGCGCCCTAACCCCCGGGGAACTGGAATCAAGGTCTCAAGCATGGAACAAAGAAGGGGCAACTGCAAATTCAATCCCTGCAGCCCTGGACATGGCGGAACAAAAGGCGGATTCCGGGGATATGATCCTGGTAACCGGGTCCCTGTTTACTGTAGGTGAAGCACTGACTTATTTTTTCCCTGTAGAATTCGCCCCTGACAATACATAGATATGACCAAACCGCAAAAACAACCTCCAGATCCAAACCTTTTGTTTTATTTTCTCTAACTCCATTATATTTTTTCCTTTGAGAGATTAAATACGGGATATCTTGAATATTTATTCTTGACGTGCCAGTATGTAATAATTAAGCTAAAAATAATAGAATAAAAAATTCAGTTCCATACAATAGAAATTTTTACTTACCATGCGATAATTTTCTCCTGATTTGTATTATAAAAATCATAACATAAGGAGATTGCCCATGCTATTAGAAAAAAGCTCCCATAAAAAGAACCAAGATTCCCAATCCTGGAAACTTCCCTGTTCAACCCAAAGTATTTGCCCTGTTTGCATGCAAGTTCTAAATGCCGAGATATTCGAATCCGAAAACAAAGTGTGGATGAAAAAGAATTGCCCTGAACATGGCGAATACAATGAACTTTTAAGCACTGACAAGGATTTTTTCCTGAAAAGAAGGCGAACGCACTACGAAATGCCCAGTGGCATAGACAACCCGTCCACTACAATACAAAAAGGTTGTCCAGAGGATTGCGGACATTGCCCACAACACCTTTCTACCCCATGCATGGTTAATATCGACCTGACCAACCGCTGCAACATGAATTGCCCGATTTGTTTCGCCAATGCAAATGCGACTGGCCACGTTTTGGAACTCAACATGGAACAATTGGAAATGATGCTGGACAAGGCGATGAACATTAAACCGCATCCGCCTATCAGCATTCAGTTCGCCGGAGGAGAACCCACAATCCACCCGAATTTTCTGGATGCGCTTAAAATGGCCAAAGACAAGGGAGTACTGGACCTTCAAGTAGCAAGTAACGGCATACGTTTTGCCAAGGATCCCGACTTTACCGAAAAGGCAGCTCAGTCCGGACTGGATGTAGTCTACCTGCAATTCGATGGCTTAACAGATGACATTTACGAGCAAAGCAGAGGAAGGCCCATGATAGAAACCAAGAAGAAAGCCATCGAGAACCTTCGAAAATCCGGTATAATGGTTGCATTGGTTCCTACCATCGTCAAGGGACTTAATGATCATCAAGTTGGTGAGATACTCAATTTCGCCATTGAAAACACCGATGTGATAACCGGGGTGAGTTATCAACCGGTATCCCTGACCGGAAGAATAGACGAATCCAAAAGGCATGAGATGCGTTACACCATGGCGGATATGGCCCGTGATATCCAGGATCAAACAAATTCCCTGGATATGCACAGGGATTGGTACCCCTATTCCATAATCAACCCAATAAGCAGGCTATTGGAAGCACTTACCGAAAAACCCAAGATGAGATTCAGTTGCAACGCCCACTGCGGAGCTGCAACTTATCTTTTGGTGGACAAAGTGAAAAATGAAGCAATACCTTTCACCCGCTTTATTGATATAGAATCTGCAATGCAAGAATTGGATAAAGAAGCGGAGGCAATAGAAAACCACTCTTCCTGGAGAAAAAAGATATCCAAATTCCAGGTCAGCAGGAAACTCAAGAAACACTTCTACCCTGACAAGGCCCCTGATGGCCTGGACTTTGAGAAACTGCTCAGCTTTATAAACACCATGGCAGAAGCAGATCCAGACGAAACCAAGAAACAGAGGGGGCACTACTACCATCAAATAGGAGAACGCTTCAATGTATTGTTAATAGCGGCAATGCATTTCCAGGACAATTACAATTTCGAGATACCCCGCGTGCAGCGTTGTGTAGTTCACTACGCGGCCCCTGACGGTAATTTCTACCCCTTCTGCACCTGGAATAGCGGCCCATGTCACAGGTACAGGATCGAAGAACAATTTTCAGTACCCAGCAAGAAAAGCGACAAAAACTTTAATTGAACAATTGCTTATATCTACTCCGGAAAATAGCCTTTTCCGGAGTAGATATAATTTTTTTCTGCTCACGCTTGCCCGGAAATCTTTCCGGATACAAACTCCGGGCTGAAATTTTCAAACCAAGCTATTGAAATCAACCCTGTTGTCAACCCACTACAATAACCCTGTATTCTTTAATTCCATACTCCTTCACTCACCTCCATAAACTTGCAATCTTAAAGCAACAAACCTTAATTATAGTTCATAAACTTAACTTCCCAATTTACGCTAAAATTAATTGACAAAGATTCCTTTATTTAATAAAGTTTGTTATCATTTTGCTTTGAGTTATTTGCCTAAATATCACGATTTAAGATTACGAGATAAAATCAAAGATAAACATAGCGAGCGCATATCCTGCTACGAAGTCACGGTAGGTACTAAACCTAAACTATATGCCTATAGTTCATGAATATGAAAGAATTGTTCAAGTGATCACCTAATAATTAGAGCAAGACCCTA